>Ga0181519_10004893_pt1 | contig 10782 bp, 5 predicted proteins | sample PEATcosm2014_Bin_26_FD_121102 | JGI IMG/M metagenome (GOLD analysis project Ga0181519, IMG submission 121102) | Peatland microbial communities from MTU Mesocosm Facility, Houghton, MI, USA - PEATcosm2014_Bin02_10_metaG | ecosystem: Environmental > Terrestrial > Soil > Wetlands > Peat | place... | reverse complement strand
CGCCGATCTCGCGCTTGAACACAGCACCCGGCAGCGGCTGCTACCCGGATGGGCCCGTCAACGTCGCCGCGAACGGCGAGGTGTTTGCGATCGCCGGGAACGGCGGCAGCGCCGAAGGCGGTTTCGGCGCCATCATGCGGTTCAGGCCGCCCGGCGCGGGGCGTCCCCACTGGTCGCAGCAGACGGTCTATAGTTTCACCGGCAAGGCCGATGGTTTCTATCCGCAACAACCGATGCTGCTCTCCGCCTCCGGGGCGCTTTACGGCACGGCGCTCGCCTCCTCGAACGGGGAAGCCTACCCCACGCCGCTATTCCGGCTCGCGCCGCCCGCGCCGGGCCAAAAAACCTGGAATTTCTCGCTGATCTATCAATTCCCCGCCAGCGAATGTGCCGACGGCGTCGGCCAACTGATCGAGGGCCCACCCGGCACGATCATCGGCCCCTGCAGCGACAATCTGGGCAGCGGCGGCGACCAGCCCGGCAACATTTTTACCCTCACCATCCCCGCCAGTTCGAACGCCCCCTGGACCCGAAAAGTGCTCTGGACATTCACCGGCGGCGCCGACGGCGGCCACCCGCAAACCGCCGTCACCCTCGATGCGGCCGGCAATGTGTACGGCACCACCTCGCAAGGAAACGGCACCATCTTCCGCCTCACCCCGCCCGCCCCGGGCCAAACCGCCTGGACCGAAACAACATTGTGGAATTTCTCCGGCAGCGACGGCAGCATGCCGTCGAGCCCGCTGCTGCTCACAGGCGCCGGCACTTTGATTGGGACCACCTACAGGGGTGGCCAGGGCGATGCGGGGACGGTTTTTGAGTTGACTCCGTAAGGAGAAAGAAGGCCAGGGGCTCTGCCCCTGGACCCCGCTGGGGCCGTAGGCCCCAGACCCCATTTTGTTGGTTCCGGGATTGGCATCGGCACCCGTGGCTTGCTGGCAGCGTCCAGGTACTTGCCCGAAGCTCAAAAACGGCCTAGGTCCGAACTAGTCGCGAGACCAGACGGGCTTTTGGCCTAAATATTCGGCCTCTTCGGCAAACGGAATTGACGAACGATGTCGTGGCGACAGCAAAACGCGGGCGGGCCGCCGCCTTGCCGACCAGCAATGAAAGGGAAGCGGCGCTCATGATCCGGGGAGCAGTCGGCCATCACGTGGGCAGCATCCGTTTTGGCGTAGACTTCATGGGTGCAAGCCTGCTCGATACAGGAACGGTTGCCGACGCAGGTGTGGGCATCGATCTCGCGGCTGGCACGCCGCCGACCAAGACCAGCACGATCGCGGGCTACGTCGATCACACTGTCACCCTCGGTCAGGGCGGCTATTCGCGGCACCTGACCATCACCAGTACGGGCACAATCGCGCCCTCCGCCAGTGGGGCCGCGGGCGTCGTCATTCCGGTCAATGCGGTCGGCGGCAGCATTTTGAATATGGGCCTGATTCGCGGCTCGAGCACCAGCGAAACAGGCGGCGCTGGCGTAAGTATCGAGGCACACGCGGCAACCGTCACCAACGATGGTTCAATCTGGGGCGGTGGGGGTGGAACCCACCAAGGCTACGGTATCAATGTAGCGGCGACCGGCGCGCACATCATCAACAATGGCCTTATTTCTGGTGGCACCGGGGTTGACCTTGCCGCGGCGAATTCGCACCTCGTCAACAACGCTACCATTGACGGGTACAAGGGCGTCGCGATCAGCGGACAGGGTGCGACGGTCATAAATTACGGCAAGATCGTCAGCTACGGTTATTACGGAATTGGTGTGTCGGGCGCCGGCGCCGGGGCGGTCATCACGAATGCGGGGACCATCAGTTGCCAATCTTTCGCTTCTGGCATCAACCTCGATGCAAACGCCGCCGTCATCAACAGCGGTGTCATTTCGGCTGGCGGGGGTGGCTATTACCGAAATTACAAATTCAACGGCGGCATCGGCGTCTATATGCGGCAGGGTGGAACGCTGACCAATAGCGGTACGATCACCGGTGGCGCGGGCAGCAACGACTACGCCGGCCTCGCCAATGGCGGAGCGGGCGTTTATCTGACGGGACTGGGGAGCATCACCAATTCCGGCCTCATCGTCGGCGGCGAATCCGGTTTCGAATATATTTACCGCAAGGGCTGGTACGGCGGCGCCGGCGGCGCCGGCGTGGATCTCCGCCCCGGCTGTGTCCTGACAAACACAGGCACCATCGACGGCGGGGGTGGTGGCACCACCGGTGTTGGCGTCTACATGATTGGTGGCACGCTCACAACGTCCGGTACGATCTCGGGAAGCGACGCCGTGCTCATGGAGGAGGCGGCTGGAACGTTAATCGTTGACCCCGGTGCCGTGTTCGACGGCAATGTGGTGGGAAATACCTTGTTCGATGACGTGTTGAAGCTCGTTGGCGAGGAAGCGGGCACGCTGGCGACACAGTTTATCGGATTTACCACGGTGACCGAAAGCGCGGGGGCGAACTGGACGTTGAGCGGCGGCATGACGCTTGCTGCCGGCTCGAGCTTACAGGTTGGCGGCAGCTTGAGCGTCGGTGGAACATTGACCGATGCGGGGATCGTCGACATTTCAGGCGGCGCCATCCTGCAGGCGAACGCCGGGGGCACGATCAGCCTGACAGGCACCAGTTCGATCACCGACGGCGGGAGGCTGTCGGCGCAAGCCGGCGGGCAAATCACTGTCGGCGGCGTGCTGTCGCTCGGTGTTACCGGCAACGCCGACGGAGAGGCCATTCTATCGGGAACCGGCGCACTTATCACGACCGGAACGACTGCCATAAATGGTGACGCCACCCACGCGGAACTTCATCTTGGCGGCGGCCTTACCTGGACCAACGAAGCTACCGTGAACGATGCGGGGCTTGCGGAACTGAACGCCGCAGCAGGCGATAACGTTACGATTATCAATAGTGGCAATTTCAACCTGGCCAGTGACTATGCCGATTTTGCCCAGGCATTCACGGGCACCGATGTCTTCGACAATACCGGAACACTTTCGAAGACCGGCGGTTCGGGCACCAGCTTCATCGACATGGCGATCGTCAATAGCGGAACGATCAATGCGAACTCCGGCACGCTGACGCTGGACTCTACGGTCAGCAATTCCGGCTCCCTGATCGCCAGCAATGGCGCTACGCTCGATTTGTCCGGCGCAACCCTGACCAACCTCTCCGGCAGCACGCTAACCGGCGGCCTGCTGCGCGCGAATGCCGGATCGGTGGTTGAGCTGTCCAACAACACCAGCATCACAATCGACAGCGGCACACTGACGCTGAATGGCGCCGGCTCCGAAATACAGGCGCTGGACACCGCCAACGGCACGCAGATCACGCTGGACAGCACGCTTTCCAACATCACTGCCACGGGCACATTGAGCGTGATCAACGGGCGCGATTTCGCCGTCGCTGCCAACGCAGGCGCCTTCACGAACGATGGCCTGCTGCTGCTTTGGAATACAGAATTTACCACGAGCCGGTTGACCATCGGCACGACAGGCACGCTTACGGGTTATGCCACCGTAACCGTGGGTGGCACAGTGAACAGTGCCGGCGCCATCAATTGCGAAACCGGCGAACTGGCTTTCTTGGGCGCACTCACCAATTCCGGAAGCATTACAACAAATCACGGGACATTGCAATTGCAATCTACCGCCGACAATACCGGATCGATCATCCTGAACGAGGGCACTGAAGTATTTCTGGCAAGCGTCACCAACGCCGGAACACTGGTGGCCAACGGTGGTGCCGGCCAATTCAGCGCCGCGGTCAGCACTACCGGGTCCGTCCTGGTCAACGGCGGCACGCTGACGTTCCTTGCCGGCGTCACGAATTCCAGCACCGTCATGGTGGATGCCGGCGTGCTGCAACTGAAATCCACGGCGCTGAATTCCGGTTTGATCGAGTCGGCCGGGGGGGCGTCTTCGTTTGCCGGAGCCGTGACTAACCAGGGAACCATCGCGGCCGACGGCGGCAGTCTGCAATTGCTTGGGCCGGTCACGAATTCAGGAATGCTCCTGGCCAGCGACGCCGGTACGCTCAATTTGTCAACCGGAACACTTTTGAATCTTTCAGGCACCACTCTTGCCGGTGGCACACTTCGCGCCAACGCTGCGTCAGTGGTAGAGCTTGCCAACAACAGCAGCATTGTCACCGATGCCGGCAAACTGACATTGGATGGCGCCGGGTCCGAGATCCAGGCGCTGGATACGGCCAACCATACACAAATAACCCTGGACAGCACGCTATCCGGCATCGCTGCCACCGGCACTTTGAGCGTCGCAGGCGGGCGCAACTTCACCGCGACAGCCAACGGCGGCAGCTTCACGAACGCCGGTCTGATGGTACTGCAGGACATGGTGTTTACCGCGAATACGCTCACGGTCAGCGCGGGCGCGACGCTGGAAGGCTATGCCACGATCCATGGCGAAGTCGTCAATGCGGGATCCGTGATGGCGTCGGGCGGCGCGCTGGTATTCTTGGGTGGCGTCACGAACAACGGCACGTTCAATACCGGATCACAGAGCATGACCTTGGCGTCGGCATTGGGCAGCGGCGAGTTGGCGATTGGGGCGGGTGGCACGTTGTCCCTGGTGGACGGCGCGGGACCCGGGCAGGTGATCGATTTCCTTGCGGGTTCCGGGTTGGTCGACGTGGCTCAGCCACAGGAATTACTCGGCGAAATCGCCGGGTTCGGCGGCGCCGACCAGATCGATATGCTCAATCTGCTGGAGACAAGCTACAACTACGCCAACGGCGTGCTGACCGTCATGAATTATAACAGCGTTGTTGCCAGCCTGCATTTCACCGGCGACTACAGCACAGGGGACTTCTCGCTGGGATCGGATGGGCACGGCGGCACTCTCGTCAAGTTTGTCTGACCTGATGGTTCAGGCAGGAAATTTGCCCCCGCGCATGCTTGTGGCGAGGCGCGGCGGGCGAGCGTGCGGTTGGCCTTCAAAGCGCGGTCCCGCCGCCGCCGCCGATGCCCGCCGTCTTGTAAGGATTGCGTCCGGAGCCAACATTTGGCTGGGGACATTGCAGTCCGGCATCCTTGCCGCACTGGAAAGATAACGCGACGTGCCGCCCACCATCGCTGGTGTGATCTGTTATCGAAAGAAATTACCGGGGCGTCAGGGCTTCAGGGCATCGGTCGAGATATTCTTCAGGGCCGCGGCCAATTGTTGTTGAATTTGTGTTTTTTCCGGCTCGGTTGCGTCTGCCAGCTTTGCTTTTAGCGCCAGCGCCTGCTCGCGGTATTTGAAGTCCGATGCGAGCGTCAGGCCCTGCACCATCGTATCGATCGCAACCTGTCCACCGCTTTGGGCCTGAAAGAAACGCTGCAATATCGCGGCGCTGGCGACGCTCGGCACGAAGCTCTTCAGATTGTCGCGCTGTTTGCCGTCCAGGCTCAGTACGATATAGGGCTCGTCGCCCTCGTAGGGTGCGTTGCTCGCATCAACCAGGCCCTTGCCCTCGTGATATTGCAAGCCCTGGGCCTCGTTCCTGAAATTGTCGCTGGTCAGCACGCGAAAATCCGCCGATGCGGGGATCGCGCCGGGAAGGTCGAAATCGATCGAATCGCTGACCGCGAATTTCACACCGTCGAACAGGGCATGGCCGACATTGCCGGCCAGCTTGAACAACTGTCCCGCACCCAGCAGATAGCCCGCATAGGGCAACAGCAACGGGATGCCCGCCAGGCTGGTGAACGCGGAGGAAAGCGCATTGACGAACGCCTGCGGGAAGGTCGCGACCGCCAATTCGAGACTGATGGTCAGTGAGTCTGTCATGATCGCGGGCGAGTAGGAAACCACGATCGAACCTTCGGTAAAGGTTTCCGGGCGGGTGATGTGCGCATGCGGCGACAGGTTTTGCGCGACAATATTCAGTGCCCGCGTACTGGCATTGAAAACCTCATAATTCCTGACGCCGGAGACGACCGCGACGTCGGCATCGCTGCTAAAGAAGCCATTGTCAGGCTGTGACCCCGTATAGACATGGCGGATCAGGATCGTCAGCGGCTTGCCGTAGCCGATCGGCGGGAACTCGGTCGGGGCAGCCGTCGGCGGCGGTGGCGCCGTGGCCAGCATTCGGCCACCGGATAGCGCGAAAGCGCCGATGGGCTTGCCGGCATCGCGCGCTGCCATGAAAGCCGTCAGTGGCCCCTGCTTCGCGCGGTACTCGGCTTCCGATACGATGTATTTGTCCAGCACACGAAATACGGCCATGAACGTCGTTCTCCTGACGGATGGGCGGCCAAGTCATATCACAATGCCTACGTGCTCACCCGTGTAAAAATCGCCAGGGAGGGTGGCGCGGCGCACCCAACGCGCATTCCATGTCCAACCGTCATTGCATGGCCGGTGGTGTCCCGCGCAGCTGTCCCCTGCCTGGTGTCGCGCAACAGCGAAGCCCTCCCGCCGTGCTTGACGGCGACGCAAGCGCAATGGAATCCTTGGACATGGGCAAGATTTTGATCATCGGCCGCGATTTGGTGCGCCGCCTGCTGCCGCTGGACCGATGTATCGAGCTCATGGAGCAGGCCTTCCGTGCCGCCTCGGACGGCAGCGCCGTGCAAGGTCTACGCGGCATCACGCCCGTCCCGGGTGGTGCCGGCGGCCTGCTTGGCGTGATGCCGGGCGGCCTCACCGACCCGCCACGGTTCGGCGTGAAAGTGATTTCGGTGCTGCATGGGCGCTCGGCGCAGTCGCACCAGGGTGGCATATTGCTATTCGACGCGGCGGATTTCACGCCGCTGGCGCTGATCCATGCCGGCGAGGTGACCGCGATCCGTACCGCGGCGGCGACTGCGGTGGCGACGCGGGTGTTGGCGCGGGCGGACGCGCGGGTGCTGGCGATGCTCGGCACTGGCGAACAGGCGGGGACGCACATCAGGGCATTGGCTTTGGTGCGGCAGTGGGATGAGATTCGTGTTTGGGGGCGTTCGTACGCCAAGGCGCGGTTATTGGTCGATGCGATCGGTGAGGCGGCCGGCGGCATGCTGCGCGTCGCGGAAAGCGTCGCGGAGGCGGTGGCCGGGGCAGGGGTGGTTTGCACCGTGACGGCGTCGGCGACGCCGATTTTGACCGGCGACATGATCGAGCCGGGGATGCATTTGAATTTGGTGGGTGCCAGTGTTGCCAGCGCGCGCGAGGTGGATAGTGCAACGGTGGCGCGCGCATCGATGTTTGTCGATCACGAGGCGATGGCGCGTTCGGCGGGCGGCGAGTTTATTGTTGCGTTGCAAGAAGGCGCGATCGGTTTGGACCATATTCGCGGCGAGCTGGGCGCGGTGCTGTTGGGGCGCATCGCAGGGCGGCAGAGCGACGACGAGGTGACGATGTTCAAGTCGCTAGGCATGCCAGCGGAAGATCTATTCGCGGCCGATTTCATCTATGCAGAAGCGCGGCGGCTCGGCCTCGGTACCGCGGCCCCATTTTAGCGCTCGGTGCCAAAGGAGACTCGGAACAAATAAAATGGGGTCTGGGGCCTACGGCCCCAGCGGGGTCCAGGGGCAGAGCCCCTGGCCTTCTGCCTTTCTATAGAATATGCCTTACGCTCGAGAGGAATTGAAGCAAAGCCGCGTTGGTCTCCTCCGGCGCCTCCTGCTGAATCCAATGCCCCACCCCAGCCGGCCGCACTTCCATGCGCAGATCCGCCAAATGCGCCCGCATGTTTTCCAACTGCCCCGGCCAGAACATCAGCACGGGTTCGAATTCTCCGGCCAGGAACGCGGCAGGCTGGTGGATCACGCTATCGCCCAGCGCGCGGGCGTCGGCGGCGTTGCGGTCAAAATTACGATACCAGTTCAGTGGCCCGCGCCAGCCGCCGGCGTTGAACGCGGCGGCGTAACGCGCGAGTTCCGCGTTGGGCAGGAAGGGCAATTCTCCCGGCGGCGCCACGCCCCAGCTTTCGAGCAACTTGGCGTCGCGCGGCGTTGGCCGGATGGCGCCGGCGCGCATGCCCTCGCCGCCGCCGCCATAAAAAATCTGCTTGAGCGCGGCAGCAGTGTCGGCGGCGGTGAGTTCCGCCTCGCCGACGCCCACCTGCTGGAAATACCGGATATAGAAGAAACGATCGGGGAACAATGCGTCGATCAGCGCCATCAGCTTCATGGGCGGCGGCGCGGTGTGCGGCACGCTCATGCCGAACACGGCGGCGACGCGCTCGGGGTGGAACAACGCACACCGCCAGGCCGCGATCGCGCCCCAGTCGTGCCCCACCGCGACCCAGCGTTGCGCGCCCAGTGCGGCCGCCACCGCGCCCATGTCCTGTGCCACGATGTTGAGCGTGTAGGCCTCCGGGTCCTCCGGCTTGCCGCTCAGGCCGTAGCCGCGCATGTCGGGGGTTGCCACCTGGTAGCCCGCGGCGACCAGCGCCGGCACCTGGTGGCGCCAGGAGAGGCTTTGCTCCGGCCAGCCGTGCATCAGCACCACCAGCGGCCCGCTGCCGGCGACGCTGACCGAAAGATCGATCCCGTGGCCGCGGATGGTGCGGCGTTCACCGAGCGGTGCCGCTTTGGTCATGTCAATTCCTCCCCAAGATTGCGCTCAGGGCAGCACCGGGCGCGGGTTCTGTCCACCCGGGCGGCGCGCCGTACCGCCACGGCCCCGGGCGACGCAACGAAGCATCAATTTTTGTACACGTAGAAAGGAGCCGTCCGAATGGGAGGGTTGGGTGGCGTTGCGGATACCAGTGCTGCTCTCGGCGGACGAATTGGCGCCGGGATACCGCTGGCGCCTGGTGCATTCGCTGTTCGCGCAGCGGCGCTCGCTGGTCGAGGGCAGCGTGGCACTCGCGGCGGTCGAGGCGGTGTGCTTCGCGCGCACGGGTTGGCGCGGGTTCGCCGTTTTGGTGGCTGCTGCGCTGTTGGTGCTGTGGTGGCGGATCGCGATGGAGCAGGTGTTCCGGCGTGCGATGCGGCGCGCCGGGGCTAAATCGCTGCATGCGCCGGAATACTGGGCGCGGCGCTTTACAGTCGGGGCGATGGCCTTCGCCGCGGTCTGGGGCCTCACCGAATTGTGTGTCCTGTTGCGGTTCGCCGACCCGGTCATGCAGATGTTCGTCATCATGGTGCAGGCCGCCTGGCTCACCGGCGCCATGGTGCGCAATGCCGCGGCGCCGGCCGCATCGGCCGCCCAGTGCTGGCTCTCCGTGCTGCCGACCGTGGTGGGCACCCTGTTGGCGCACCGGGGCTTCGTGCAGATCGTAGCGCCGTTCTGCCTGGTGCAGATCGGCGCCACGCTGACCATCGCACGCTTCACCGGCACGCAGATCACGCGCCTGATGCTGTCCGAACAGCGGTTGGAGGCGGCGAACGCGCGGCTGACCGAGCTTTCCGCGACCGACGGCCTGACCGGCATCGGCAACCGGCGGGCGTTCGATACAACCCTGCAGACGGAATGGGTGCGTGCCATGCGCGACGCGACCGACCTCGCGTTGCTGGTGATCGACGTCGATCATTTCAAATCCTTTAATGACCGCTACGGTCACCCGGCTGGGGACGAGTGCCTGCGGCTGGTAGCGGATGTGACCGAGCGCACGCTGCGGCGGCCGCCGGATTTCGCCGCGCGCTTCGGCGGCGAGGAGTTCGTGGCGCTGCTGCCGGGCACCGATATGGCCGGCGCGCGCGAGGTGGCGGAACGGGTGCGCCTGGCGGTGCTGGGCGCATCGGTGCCGCACGAGGGCAATCCGCTCGGGCGCGTAACGGTCAGCATCGGCGCCGCCAGCATGGCGCCCCGCCCGGGCGACGCGGCGCGCACGCTGATCGATCTCGCCGATCGGGCACTGTACAGCGCCAAGCAGCTTGGCCGCAACCAGGTGCGCACGGTTGGCGACGGGCTGGAAATGCCGGCGTGGCTGCCTGAGCCCGCGGGGTCGGCGCAGCAGCATTTGCAAGCGGAAATGGAGGCTGTGGCAACAGGAAACGAAAAGTTAGTATAGATAGGTAAGGCCAGGGCTCTGCCCTGGACCCGCTGGGGCCGGCGGCCCCAGACCCCCATTAGCGCTGCGCGGCTTTTTCTTAACTATTTGGCGAAGCCAATAAATAACCAGATTTTCTTGGCTTCGCCGGTCCCAGACCCCGATTCATTAGTTCCGGAATTGGCATTGGCAGCGCGCCAATAGGTAAGATCACCGTTCTGCGCGGTCAATACAAGAGGCTAACGAAGCCTCAACGTCTGGCGCCTAGAATTTGGGCGAGAGACGGGGAGAGTTGCGTGGCGTTCCGCGTTCCGATGCTGGTTTCGGCTGACGAATTGACGCCGGAATACCGCTGGCGCCTGGTCGCCTCGCTGCTCAACCAGACGCGCAGCCTGTTCGAGGACGGCCTATCGTTGACGGTGGTCCTGGGTATCTGCTTCGCCCGCACCCGTTGGTCCGGGTTCGCGGTGCTGATGGGTGCCTCGGCACTGCTGGGCTGTGTGCGGCTCGCGCAGGCGCGCGGGTTTCGAAACCAGACAAAGCCGGCTCCGGGGGCGGTCGGTCCCGCGGCGACCAGTGCGACGGAGGCACGCGCGGCGGATTGGCAGACCTGGGAAGAACGCTGGCCGCGCGGACCGGACAAGTGGGCGCGGCAGTTCATGTTGAGCGTCGCGATGTTCAGTTTGCTCTGGGGCGCCGCGGATCTGTGCGCGTTTCTGCTGTTCGACGATCCGCTGATGCAGATGTTCGTCGTGGTCGTGCAGTCGCTCTGGGTGGGCGCCAGCACGGTGCGCAACGCAGCTTCTCCCGCCGCGATGTATGCACAAGTTGTCCTGACCTCGATGCCGACGATCGCCGGCGCGGCGAT
>Ga0181519_10004892_pt1 | contig 10782 bp, 7 predicted proteins | sample PEATcosm2014_Bin_26_FD_121102 | JGI IMG/M metagenome (GOLD analysis project Ga0181519, IMG submission 121102) | Peatland microbial communities from MTU Mesocosm Facility, Houghton, MI, USA - PEATcosm2014_Bin02_10_metaG | ecosystem: Environmental > Terrestrial > Soil > Wetlands > Peat | place... | reverse complement strand
CCGCCTGCTCTTGGCCAAAATTGCACGGGTGGCCCACATCCGCCTTCTGTTGGCGAATGTGGGGTAGTTGACCTTGCGGGTGCCCCACGTTCGCCTTCTGTTGGCTAACGTGGGGTAGTTGACTTTGCTCTCGCCCCTGCACTTGATCTTCCTGCTGTCGGTCGCCTGGGCCTCCGACCGCCGCGTCATTCGCCAGCATCCCCCCCCGCGAATACAGCGGAGCCTCCCACACCCTCACCCCGAACTGCTCTCCCAGCCGCGCTCCCAGCACGCTGCAACTGTCGTGATCTGGATGCCCACCCTCATAGGCCAGGGTGGCAATCGCCTCCGGCCTTACCCGCTCCACCAGCTTCTCCAGCCGCGCATAGGCCGCCGCCAGATTCAGAAACAAACGTTGATCCTCCAGCCGCGAATCCTCTTCCGCCAGCAGCACCAGTTCGCGCACTCCGGCCAATCGCATCGCCCGCCGAGCCTCATCCCGCCGCACCGCCGCATACTTTTCCCGAGACCCGAACCGCCCCCAAAAGTACCCATCCCGAGGCGCGCCATCGGTGGCAATCACCACCACAGCCTTCCGCATCTTTTGCAGCAGCGCTCCGTACCCCACGCACTCATCGTCCGCGTGAGCCACTAGCACCAGCACCCGCCCCGTCAACTCCGTCTTCCAATCCCCCATGCAATGTGAGATGCAGGCGGCTATCCCAAAGTAGTAAAGGCCGCCTATTGATGAAGCTCGTTCGGCTCTCTAAACGCCCCCGCTACGCCAGGAGAGTTGAGGTATCCCGCTACGAGGATGAAAACCAGAACGCGAAGCAAATACGCAGTGGAGAAGCCCGAGGCACTGCCCGCGGTTGGTAGCTGAAATGCCAACGCTGCGGTTTGATCGTACAGGCACAGTGCACCGAAAACCACAAATCCGCGACGCGCCCAGCTTCGGAGATCCCAAAGACTATAGGAGACTGCTGCTGCCAGCAGCGCCCTCAGCGGCAACACAAAAGCAGCACCCACAGCGATCCTAATATTGCTTTCCGGAGTCATCCACGAGTGAACTTTTCCCGGATGGGTCCACGCCCACACCATAACGGCCAGCATAAGCGTGGCGTAGATGGCGAGCAGCGCTGCGAGAATGGCCACTCCCATCGGCCTTTTTCGCAGCGTGTTTTCTTCAAACCACGTCATCTCTGTGGCCCCTCTTGAAACCCCGCCCTTACTCCGGCTCCGCCTCTTCTTTCTCCACCACCCGGCGCGCCGTCGGATCGGCCACCCGATTTGGCTGTCCCACCTGTTGCGCGGCAATCGCTAGAAAGTATGCATGCCAGAACGGGTCTTCGATCCCATTCAACTGCGTGGCAATGGTCGCTGGAGCCGCCAGCGCCGCCAGCGAAACCAGTGCCCACGATTGCGCATCCGGAGCCAGTCGCCAGCGGTCGGAGCCCAATAAAGCGTACCCGTCGGCGCCCGCATCCGGCCCCGCGCACCCCGCGCAGACCGCCGCCTTATACTTCGCGTTCACCAGTTGCAGTCCGTGGGCGATCACCTCGTGCATCTCTCCCGGCGCCAGATGCTCCCGCATCGCCTCTGCCAGCTCGTGAAATGCCGATTGCAGCCCCACATCCACCTTCGGAGCCTCCACCTTCGCTGACACCCGCACCGCCCGAACTGCGAACAGCCCCGGCTCATCCTTGCGCGCCGCGTCATAGGCTTTCGGAGCCGAGACCCGCACGCTGTCCAGAGCCTCCACCACCTGCTCCTTCTGCTCTGGAGTTGCCTCTTCGCCCGGAGCCAGCTTACGGAGCTGCGCCATCACGCTCTGCCCGGCCTCTTCAGCCGATTCCTCCGATATCGCCTCCATCGCCACCGCCTGCTCCAGCAACCCGGCGAATTCGCTCACCCCGTACAGTCCCTCCTGCCCGCGCTCAAAGATCCCCAGCACCTGCCGGAAGAATTCCTCCGCCGCCTCTTCGTCCGGACGCAACCGCGCCAGCGCCGCCGCACTCGCTCCATACGGAAAACCACCGTGCTCGCCCCAACGCCGGCCATGTGCCAGCAGAGTCTGCGCCCCACCCACACCGTGATGTTGCATGTAGTCGACAAAGACTAGCCGCGCCGCCATCGTCCGCGCATCCGCCTGGCTGCCGCCCTGCGAAGGCAGCGAATCCAGCAGTTCCAACGCTCGATCCGCGTCATACAATGCCAGCCTTGCTGCAGCCGTCGCCAGCGCCGCATTCCGCGTGCTGTCCACCTCCGCCACAGCGCTCAGCGGCAGCCGCTGCGCCAGTCCAAACAACTCCTCGGCCCACTGTCTCTTCTCCGCCGCCATCACCTCAGGACGCATCGTGTAAAGCAGCCGCGTCATCAGCGCCACCCGTTGCTTCGTCTCCAGCCCACGACCCAGCTCGTAGGCGTTCGCCATCATCTCCTGCGCCAACTCCATCTGCGCTCGTGAAACCACCGGAGCCGGCTTCGCTTTTTTCGCGGTTTTCTTCCGCCGTCGCGACACCACTTCCAGCCGCGCCGCCTGCCCGGCACCGGCTCGCCCAATCTCCCCTTGTCCTTCGTCGATCTGCCGGGCGTAAATCTGCTCCGCGGGCAGCACCAGCCACAGCGCCAGCAACCCAACCATCCACTTCCATCTCAGGGGAATCCACATCACAAGAACTGCTCTCCGGCAGGTGCTACAATCCCGCCATGTCAAAGGCTCGTGCAAAGAAGATAAAGCTCTTGTTGCTGGATGTCGATGGGGTCATGACCGACGGAACCATTTTCTTCGTCCCTACTCCTGGCCAGGCATCTCCGCCCCTCCGCTCTGCCAAAGGCAAGGCCGCCGACCATGCCATCTCCGCCGACGGTATGGTAGAGGTGAAAGGCTTCAACGCCCACGATGGCGCAGCATTCTCACTGGCCCGCCTCGCCGGCATCAAGACCGGAATCATCACCAAGCGCGTCTCGGAAACCGTCCGCCTCCGCGCCCGTGACCTGAAGATCGAGCACGTCTACCAGGGAGCGGCCAACAAACTCACCGCCTTCCGCGAAATTTTGCAGAAAGAAAATCTCAAGCCCGAAGAAGCCGCATTCGTCGGCGATGACATTATCGACCTCCCCGTCATGCGCCACTGCGGCCTCGCCTTCGCCGTCGCCAACGCCCGCGAGGACGTCAAGGATGAAGCCCACGTCATCACCGACCATCGCGGCGGCGAAGGTGCCGTCCGCGATGCCGTCGAATACATCCTCAAAGCTCAGGGCTTGCTCGCCCGATGTGTGGACGCCTACATCTCCGACCGCACTCTGGCCGAAGATCAGCTCCAATAGTTCCCGCTCCGCGCACCAAAAAAAATCCCACCGGCCTGCTCAGCCGGTGGGTCACCGTTTCCCCTGATACGTTCGTTTCAGAACGTGTCCGTTTCAGGAGGCTCTGCACACATTAGAGACACGCCGCTCCAAAAAGTTGCCTCCTCCCAAAATATTCCACCTTGCCATTGCTGTTCCGTCAGAGCGCCGCCTGCCTCGGAATTTGGGGTGTCATCCTGAACAACGTGAAGGACCCCAGCGCGGTTCAAATCTCCCTAGTCGTGCCAAGCTTTTCCGCAGCAATCGATTCTGCCGTTGGCTGGCCCACCATCCGCAATTGCCGTTACCGCAGCAGATCCTCCAACTCCACGCCCTTATCTGTCTTCTCGTCGCGATACTTCACGATCACCGGGGTATACACGCTCAGCCCCCACTCTGCCGCCTTCCCCTTGGTAATCGCGCGCGCCCCGGCCACCACTACCGCACCCTCCGGAACCACCAGTGGCTCGCTCTCCGTGGCGCGATAAATCTCTCCCCGCACGGTGTCGAACAGCGGCGTCGAGCGGGTCAGAATCACCCCCGAACCCAGCACTGCCCGCCGCAGTACCTGTGTCCCTTCGTAAATGCCGCAATTGCCGCCCACCAACACGTCGTCTTCAATCACCACCGGAGTCGCATTCACCGGCTCCAGCACTCCGCCCACCTGTGCCGCCGCGCTCAAATGCACCCGCTTGCCAATCTGTGCACACGAGCCCACCAGCGCATGGGAATCCACCATCGTCCCCTCGTCCACATACGCCCCAACGTTGATGTACATCGGAGGCATGCAGATCACGCCCTTAGCCACGTACGCGCCTTCGCGCACGGTCGAGCCTCCCGGCACAATCCGCACCCCGTCGGCGCATTTAAAGTGCCGCACCGGATAGGTATGCCGGTCCACAAAGGAAAATGTCTCGCCCGCATGGCTCTCCTCCGCCGCACCCAGCCGGAAGCCCAGCAGAATTCCCTCTTTCACCCAGACGTTGGCCTGCCAGCGCCCATCCCGCTTCTCCGCCGCCCGCAGCTCTCCCCGCGACAGCCCTTCGCGGAACGCCTGAAACGTCTCCAGCGCCCCGCATTCCTTCTTCGCATCCATCCCCAGTGCAAACAGCCGTTCAATCTCAGTTCGTAAGTTGTTCATGCTGAGTGCAGTATAAGTCACCCGCCAGCCGCCAGGCACAAAGAAGCACTCAGCCGGGTGGCTGACCTTAATCGCAGGTGCCCACATCCGCCCGCAGTTGGCGAATGTGGGGAAAGTTGACTTGCTTTTGACCTTCCAACCTCTGAAACTTTGAAACCTCGCCCCCGTGATCTAGAATCACCTCGTGGGGACTCCGGAAGACAATCTCTCCTGGGCGCATCCCGTCGTGCGCGAATGGTTTCTCTCGCGCTTTGGCACGCCCACCGAGCCGCAGATTGCCGGCTGGCAGCCCATCCTTGCCCGCCGCGATACGCTCATCTCCGCCCCCACCGGAAGTGGCAAAACCCTCGCCGCTTTCCTTGCCTGCATCGACCTGCTGGTCCGCCAGTCCCTCACCGGCGGCCTCTCCGAGCGCACCCAGGTTCTCTACATCTCGCCCCTCAAGGCGCTCGGCAATGATGTTCAGAAGAATCTCGACCAACCTCTCTTCGAGATCCAGCAGCTAGCCGCCCAGCGTGGCTACCTCATGCCTGCCATCCGCACCATGGTGCGCACCGGAGACACTCCCCCGCGCGACCGTGCCCGCATGTTGAAGCTGCCTCCCCACATCCTCGTCACCACCCCGGAGTCGCTCTACATCCTGCTCACCGCCGCCCGCAGCCGCGAGACCCTGCGCCACATCCACACCGTCATCGTCGATGAAATTCACGCCCTCGCCGGCAACAAACGCGGAGCCCACCTCGCACTCTCGCTTGAGCGCCTAGATGCCATTACCCACCAGCGTCCAAATCGTATCGGCCTCTCCGCCACCCAGCGCCCCTTGTCGCTCATCGCCGAATTCCTCTCCGGCCAGTCCCCTGAGATGAAGTATTCCGAACCTGAAACGATGTGTCATCCTGAACCAAGCTGTCCCCCTGAAACGGGGTGCCACCCTGAAACGAGGTGTCATCCTGAACGAAGTGAAGGCCCCCTATACCGTTCAGATCTCACGCAAAGCTCCAAGCTCCTCAACCAGCAATCGATTTTCCCATCCGCTGCCGAGCCATCGACTCACGCTGCAGGGAAGCGCCCGGGTGGCCCACATCCGCCTGCTTATGGCGAATGTGGGGATGATGCGCGCGCCGCTGGCGAATGTAGGAACCATGCGCCCGTCACCGTCGTCATCCCCTCCACCCGCCCGCTCGACCTCGCCATCGAACTCCCCTCCAGCGAGCTTGGCCCCATCGCCTCCAACGAAATGTGGGATGAAATCTATCAGCGCCTGGAGCAACTCACTCTGGAGCATCGCTCCACTCTCGTCTTTGTCAACACCCGCCGCCTCGTCGAGCGCATCTCCCATCGTCTCTCCGAGCGCATGGGCGAGCAACACGTTGCCGCCCACCACGGCTCCCTCTCGCGTCACCTTCGTCTCGAATCCGAGCGCCGCCTCAAGCAGGGCGAGTGCCGCATCCTCATCGCCACCGCCTCGCTCGAACTCGGCATCGATATCGGCAACGTCGATCTCGTCTGCCAGATCGGCTCTCCTCGATCTATCAGCATCGCCCTGCAGCGCGTAGGCCGCGCGGGTCATTGGAGAGGAGCCATCCCCAAGGGCCGCTTCTTCGCCACCACCCGTGACGAACTCGTCGAGTGCGCCGCCATCATCCGCGCCATCCGCCAGCAGGACCTCGATCGCCTCACTCTGCCTGATGCGCCTCTCGACATCCTCGCCCAGCAGATCGTTGCCGCCTGCGCCGCCGACGAATGGAATGAGGATGAACTTTTCGCCCTCGTCCGCCGCGCCCGCAATTACCGCGACCTCTCCCGCGAATCCTTTGACAAGGTTCTGGTCATGCTCAGCGATGGCATCAGCGCCAAGCGTGGACGCTTCGGAGCCTACCTCTACCGCGACCAGGTCAACCACCGCCTCCGCGCCCGGCGGGGTTCGCGCCTGGCGGCCATCACTTCCGGCGGAGCCATTCCCGAGACCGCGCTCCTGAGCGTCGTTGCCCTGCCCGAGGAGATCGTCATCGGCACCCTCGATGAGGATTTCGCCATCGAGTCCAATGCCGGGGACATCATGCTCCTCGGCAACACCAGTTGGCGTATCCGACGTGTCGAAGCCCGCTCCGGCCGCGTCCTCGTGGAAGATGCTCATGGCCAGCCCCCGACCATTCCATTCTGGCGCGGCGAGGCTCCCGCCCGCACCTTCGAGCTCTCCACCCAGGTTGCCGACCTGCGTCAGATCCTCAGCGACCAAGCGCCCGCAGCCGGCAGCGCAGCGTTACCCGACCAAGCGCACGCCGCCAATGACGCGGGTGGCCCAAATCCGCCTGCTCTTGGCGAATGTGGGAACGGGAAGGTTTGGCTTGGCAAATCGGCGGACCAGAGTTGTCATCCTGAACGAAGTGAAGGACCCCTACAAAGCTCGCATCTCCCGCACCCTTCCGAGCTTTCCAACCAGCAATCGATTTTCACTACATCGACACATGTCGATCTTACAGAAGACCGGGTGCCCCACCTTCGCGTCGCGCTTTTCGACGCTAAGGTGGGAAGCAATACTCTTCCCACTCAACCCATCGATTTTGCGGGAAGCGACCTGACCTTCCTCGATCCCGAATCCCATCGCCAGCTCACCGCCTACATCCGCGAAGGCCGCACCGTCCTCGGCGCGGTTCCCACCCAGCGTACGGTCATCGCCGAGCGCTTCTTTGACGAAGGTGGCGGTATGCAACTCGTCATCCATGCCCCTTTCGGAGCGCGCATCAACCGCGCCTGGGGACTGGCCTTGCGCAAGCGCTTCTGCCGCAGCTTCAACTTCGAGTTGCAAGCCTCGGCCACCGACGACGGCATCTGCATCGCCTTGGCCGAACAACACAGCTTCCCCCTCGCCGATGTCTTCCACTTCCTCCAGCCTGAAACCGTCGCGGAGATCCTTCAGCAAGCCGTACTCACCGGCTCGCCCATCTTCGCCACCCGCTTCCGTTGGGATGCCAATCGTTCCCTCGCCCTCCTCCGCTTTCAAAACGGCAAGAAGGTCCCTCCCCAAATTCAGCGCATGCGCAGCGATGACCTTCTCGCTGCCGTCTTCCCCGACGTTGCCGCCTGCTTTGAAAACATTCAGGGCGACATCCAAATCCCTGACCACCCCTTGGTCGAAGAGGTGATGAAAGACGTGATGCACGAGGCCATGGACATCGACGGCCTCCGCCGCGTCCTCGAATCCATCCGCGACGGCAGCATCCAAACCGTCGCCGTCGATACCCCTGTGCCCTCGCAGTTCGCGCATGAAATTCTCAACGCCAATCCCTACGCCTTCCTCGACGATGCTCCGCTCGAAGAGCGCCGCGCCCGCGCCGTGCAACTCCGCCGCACCTTGCCCGCCTCTGTCCTCGAAGAGTCCGGCCAACTCGACACTGCGGCCATCGCCCAGGTCATCGAAGAGTCGCGCCCCGATCTGCGCGACCCCGACGATCTCCACGACCTGCTGCAAACTCTCATCCTCTTCCCTGTCGAAAAAGAAGCGGGTAGCCCAAATCTGCGCGTGGCCCACATCCGCCCGCTGTTGGCGAATGTGGGAATGGAAGCGGGTGGCCCACATCCGCCCGTTGTTCGCGAATGTGGGGACGGAAGAGACACTCTCCTAGTCCGCTGGATGCGCCACCTGGTCGAAACCCGTCGCGCCGTCTTCGCCTCCATCGGCGATCGAGAGTTCTGGGTCGCCTCCGAGAAAACTAAAGACTTTGCATCGATATATGTCGATGTATCTTTCTCTCCCGACCCGCCCGAACTACTGTCGCCCACCCTCGTCCCCGAGGCAGTTCTCGACCGAACCATTCTCGGCTGGATGCAGCACACCGGACCATTAACCACTCAGGAACTAAACAACCTGTTCGCCGTTGACCAGAATGCCAATCCTCCCGAGTCTCCCGCAACGATTGACTCACAGGTAACAACACCCCCCGAAGCCAGTACCCACAAGGTCAATCGTTGCTCGATTTCCATCGCCTCGCTCGATGCTTCCCTGCTGCGCCTCGAAGCCACCGGTGCCATCCTCCGCGGCCATTTCCGCAGCCCCTTCGGGGTCATCGAGTGGTGCGACCGCCGCTTGCTTGCGCGCATTCACCGGCTCACGGTCGCAACTCTCAGAAAGCAGATTGAGCCAGTAACGGCGGCCCAGTTCATGCATTGGCTGCTGCGCTGGCAGCATCTCGCACCCGGCACAAATCTGCACGGCGAGCACGGATTGCTGGAAGTTTTACGCCAGTTGCAGGGCTTTGAAATCCCCGCCAGCGCCTGGGAGCGCCACATCCTCTCCCGTCGCATCGCCGGCTACGACGGTGCCGCACTTGACCGCCTCTGCCTCATGGGCGTCGCCGGTTGGGGACGCCTCTCGCCACATCCTGCCACGCTCGACAACACCACCGGACGCACGTCGCCTGCGCCTTCAGGAGCATGGGTTGGCGCGGACTTGCCGATCAGCCGTCGCACCCGCCGCATCGTTCCCACCTCCGTCGCACCCATCACTTTCTTCCTCCGCGAGGAGTGCGAATGGATGCAGCCGCGCGCCCATGAGGACGCTCCCGAGCCCGGATTAAGCACCTCCGCACAACTTGTGCTCGATGCTCTTCGCCGCCGTGGCGCATCCTTCTTCGCCGACCTGCTACGCCTCACCGCGCTGAATCGCCTCGAAGTCGAGCGCGGCTTATGGGAGTTGGTCGCCGCTGGATTCGTCACTGCCGACGCTTTCGACAACCTCCGCGGACTCATCTCGAAAGCTCGCCCCGCCGCCGTTTCTCCCCGCGCCAACCGCCCGCGCCACACCGCCGGGCGCTGGTCCCTGCTCTGGAATGCCAACGACGAGGGTCGCGAAGCGGTGCGCAACGCCGCCGGTGAAACATCGAATCGAGCCAATGAATCCGTACCTCCCACGCCTGAGCACGTCGAGGCCACCTGTTGGATGCTGCTCCGTCGTTACGGCATTGTCTTCCGGGAAGTGATCGCGCGTGAATCGAACCTGCCCAAATGGCGCGAGTTGCAACTGGCCTTCCGGCGCCTCGAAGATCGCGGCGAGGTGCGCGGAGGCCGCTTCGTCCCCGGCTTCGTGGGCGAACAGTTTGCGCTGCCCATCGCCGTGGAGAGTTTGCGTCAAGTCCGCAATTTACCTGCCTCCAATGAACTCATTACCATCTCTGCCGCCGACCCATTGAACCTCGTCGGCATCATCGTTCCCGGCGAGCGTATCCCCGCCATCGGTCCGCGCGCCGTTAGCTTCCGCGCGGGCGTCTACGTTGCGGACACCAACTCCCTGGCCATAGCGATCGTCCCCGAGGAAGATCCGAATGCCTCAGAAGCCAACCGCGAAGCCGCGGTGTAGCCGCCGCTCAGCATCGCCTCCACGCCAGAATTGATGAACCATGCAAGTCACATTCACTGCTCCCGACAGGCTTACCTTCGATGCCGCCATTCTCCTTGCAGAGGAAAACCTCTTAAGAAGCAGGAAACACGCGGGCTGGCGCGGATTTGACTTAACTGCCACACTAAGTGAGAATGGATAAGTCGCAAGTGATTGCGATCCCAACCAAAGTGTGGGCCTGTGGCGCAGCTGGGAGCGCGCTTCCATGGCATGGAAGAGGTCGTCGGTTCGATCCCGACCAGGTCCACCAAATTTCTCAATCACTTACAAGCTTCTCCCCTCCGCGACTTTGTCGCATTCTTGTCGCAAATTCCAAAACCACTCCGCGCTCCGACTTCGCGGAGCCCGGCTTTGGCTGCGCTGATGCTTCCTTGCTTCGAATCATCTTTGCAGCGTTCTGCTCCCGCGCAGCGAGTTGCTTTCTGGCAGCCGGTTTTGCTCCCCGAGTAGAGGGGGTCTCATGAAGTTCGTGTCCTTTCCTGTGTAAAATGGTTTACTCGTTCTGGCCCTGGGCAAAGCGGTTGATTCCGTCTGCAAGGCCGTACTTCGCGATCAACTTGCTGCGACGGACGCGGTCTTTCGGCTTGGTTGAGAAGGTCGGTTCATCAGGAACCAGCGTACCTCGCGCGTCCAGCCAGCACGTGCTGTCATCAGGCCGGATTACCCGGAACTGCGCCTCGTATTTCGAACCTCCAGCCATCACGGCCCGGATGGCGGCTTCGACTCCAGGCCGGTCCTCAGGATGAAGCCGCGAGCGAAAATCCTCGGCAGTACCGGCAAGACTCTCGCGTGCGTGCCCTTGTCGGCTCCCAAAGTGACTCGGCTATTGCCCGGAATGTCCTCGATCATCAGCAGTGCGGCATCGCGTTCGGCCGCGCCATAGGCTTGCGTGGGGCGCGTGGACACAACCAGTCCGTTG
>Ga0181519_10004891_pt1 | contig 10784 bp, 12 predicted proteins | sample PEATcosm2014_Bin_26_FD_121102 | JGI IMG/M metagenome (GOLD analysis project Ga0181519, IMG submission 121102) | Peatland microbial communities from MTU Mesocosm Facility, Houghton, MI, USA - PEATcosm2014_Bin02_10_metaG | ecosystem: Environmental > Terrestrial > Soil > Wetlands > Peat | place... | reverse complement strand
CGCCACGGCGGTGTGATCCAGAAACCGCGGTTGTCGGTGGACCCGCGGTGGAGGCCGATGGCGCCGATGATCCGGCTGCAGTCAGATTTCGGACGCAGGGTCCATTGCCACTCCTCGTTGCGGGCCATCGCGGGCAGGGCGAAGTCGCGAATCCAGGTGAACGCGCCGTCGGGAGGATACGGCCAGGGGACGCGGGCGTTGAGGTACTTCACGACTTCCCAGTCGGGAAAGAGTTCCTGGATTTGTGGCGCGTCGTCGAGGGTCAGGGGCCGGAGGAGGATGCGGGCCGTTTCGAGCGCGGGAGTCATGATTGGGTACAGGGTACAGGGTGCAGAGAGCGGGAACAGCTGGACGCTGAATGGTTGAGCTTAGGGCCGGGCCCCGCTCTGCGGCCCCAGTCGGCTTCCCGCTTCCAGCTTCTCCCTTCCTGCTTCCCTCAGTGGACGGGTTTGCTTTCACCGGGTTTGATATCGCCGCAGTCGGAGCTGACGAACTTCGAATTGATGACGGAGGTCATGGTCATCCCCTGCGGGAACTGGGGGCCGCTCATCTTGGCGCTCGAGGAGCCATGCATGGCCTCGTCGCTGTCGAGGAACATCTCGACGTGATAGGTGACCGTCATGCCCTGCTCCACAGTGCACTGACCGTCGAAGGAGAGCTTATGCGCATCCTGCTGCAGGTTCGAACTGGTGCAATCGGCGTTCGGCTGGCGTGACTGCATTTTCTGCATGGCTTGTTTCCAGCTGTCCGGCGTGTAGCAGGACTGGTGGGTGATGGGGTGGCCGCCGGCAGGCCCCATGCCAGTGGAATTCAGAGTGACGGTGGACTGCCAGAGCCCCATCTTGATGGGCGGCAGGGCAATATTGGGGACGACCTGGGCAGCGGCGAAGGCGGCGACGGAGAGGAGCAGCGGGAGCGGGGCAACACGGGACAGGCGGAGTTTCATAGGGGGCTTCCTCGTGGGCGAGATGCGGTCAGGAGCGTTATAGCATGGGCCGCGTGGGGAGGGAATCGGAGCGGTGTGGACTGAGGTGTGCGTGCCGCGGATCCCGTGGAGGATCTATGGCCCGGCGGGGTTCAGGACCGCGCCGTGCTGGAGCGCCCAGGCGAGGAATCCGTCCGGAGCGTTTTTGACGCCGGCGAGATTGGCGTCCTGAATGGTGGCAATCTTCTGCCAGGCGATGCCGGTCAGCTTCGCGTTGGTCAGGTCGGCGTTGGTGAGGTCGGCGTAGTCGAAGCGAGCGCCGGAGAGGTCGGCGCCGGAGAGGTCGGTGTTACTGAGGCTGGCATTGTCCAGGGCGGCGCGCTCGAGGTTAGCGCCGCGGAAGTTGGCGTAGTGGAGATCGGCGTTGGTGAGGTCGGCCTGGTGCAGATCGGCGTTGCGGAGGTCGGCGGAGCTAAGGTTGGCGCGGATGAGGTTGGCGCGAGGCAGGCTGAGTCCCTGCAGGAAAGCGGAGGAGACGTCGACTCCGGTGAGGGAGATGTGGTCGTGGTTGAGTTCCTGCAGGGCTTCGATGCGGCCGCCGCTGCCGCCCTTGCCCTGGGCGGTGTTGATGACCTGCCAGGCCTGGTAGTGGCGCTGCTGGATGCGGTCGCCGGATTCGCTGAACCAAAAGATGACGCCGATCAGGATCGAGAAACTGCCGAGGTATTCGAGGACCTCAAGGAAGGCCCAGTTGCTGAGGAGGAAGGCGAGCCACTCCCAGAGCCAGTCGATAGCGAGGAGCGGGATAAGCCAGCGATGGCGAGTCCGGGCGGTGAGCTCGGACCAGGGCCGGGGGCGCTCGCGGCGGTCGCGGAGGATCATGACAATTCGCGGCCGATTTCCCAGTGGTGGCCGAACGGGTCGACGACCCGGCCAATGCGCCAGCCGTGGGATTCGGCGATCGGGTAGATGACGCTTGCGCCGGCGCCGCAGGCCTGGGCGAAGACGGCGTCGGGATCGGGCACGGAGAGGATAAGCCGGAGCGTGCTGCCGTTGAGCGTCCGGGGGCTGAAGTTGAAGTGCTCCGGGGATTCGTCGCCGATCCAGAATTCTGAGTCGCCGATGGAGAGGCGGTACACGGCGCCGGGAATGCTGTGGGTCTGGGTCGCGGCAAAGGCGGATTTGTAGAACGCAAGCGCGCGGTCCGGATCGCGCACGGTGAGCCACGGGGCGAGGGTAGCGCGAGGCATGGGAGGGATCGTACCACTTGGGGGTGGGCGAGTGGGACGAGGACGAGCAGGAGGGCGTCAAACAGCAGGCGCGGGGTGGGCGAGTGGCAGCATCGCTGCGCCGAGGAGGCCTGCGTCGGTAAGTTGCGCGGGGGCGACGTGGGTTTTGCCCGGCTCGAAGACATTGGGATCGCGCGGCATGGAGAGGCGGTAGACGTAGCTGCCTTCGCGCAGGGTGGCGAACATGCGTGGCGCGAAGAGGGGCCACGCAGCGGCTGCGCCACCGCCGATGACGTAGAGGGGAAGGTCGAGGGCGTTGACGAGGTGGGCGAGAGAAAGACCGAGGGCGAGGCCGACCTGGTCGAAGACGCGGAGTGCGCGCTCGTCGCCCGCTGTGGCAAGCTCGGCGACCCTGGAGGCGGTGAGGTGCGGCTGATTCGCTGAGTCAGAAGGCTCGATGCCGAGTTCAAGCGCTATGCGGACGATAGACGTGGCCGAGGCGTACATCTCGAGACAGCCGCGTGCGCCGCAGGGGCAGGGCACGCCGTCAGGGAAAATGGGGCCGTGGCCGGATTCGCCCGCGGCGCCCTGCATGCCGTTCCAGATGCGGCCGTTGAGTACGAGGCCGCAGCCAACGCCGGTACCGAGGGTATACATGGCGAGGGAGTCGACGGAGTGGGTGCGGCCCGCACCAAGAAGAAACTCGCCGTACGCGGCGACAGCGGCGTCGTGTCCGATGTGGATGGGGCGTTCGAGGCGGCGTTCGAGTTCAGCGCGAAGATTCACACCGTCGAAACCTGGAAAATTGGGAAGGTGGCGGAGGACGCCGGCGGGCAGTTCAATCGGCCCGGGGCTGCCGACGCCAATCCCGAGGAAGTCGCCGGGGTGTTTGGCGATGAGCCGACGGACGGCCCCGGCCATGTCGTCGAGGACGGCGGGGGGGCCGTCGTGAACGCGGGTAGGCAAGTGGATGGTTTCCAGCGACTCGCCCTGAGGTGTGACGGCGGCGACGCGGAGATTGGTGCCGCCGAGGTCCACGCCGATGGTGAAGGCGGTCATGAAAGCACCATCATACGCGAGGGGGAAGCGACCCAAAGACCACGAAATGCGAGCGGAAACGCGAGAGGAATTTTCGGTGTTGCGGAGCACAGCGCGCGGCGTTTGAAGGGAATCGAATATGATGGTGCGGGCGATGCGCGTTTTGCCGCACCACGCTCCTGACGGCATTCGCAGCCAGCCGGCCCGAGGATTTTGATCCCATCTTAACAACGACAGAAGGAGAAGAGGTATGCAACGCACCGCGAGCGCCGTGTGGCGCGGGGGCCTGAAGGACGGTAAGGGCACCATTTCCACGCAGAGCGGCGTATTGAAGGACACACAGTATTCGTTTTCGACCCGGTTCGAGAACGGGATCGGAACCAACCCCGAGGAGCTCATTGCGGCGGCGCACGCCGGGTGCTTCACCATGGCGCTGAGCGCGCAGCTGGGAAATGCGAATCTGACGCCGGAGTCGCTGGAGACGACGGCAGAGGCGAAGTTCGAGAAGACGGACGACGGGTTCGCCATCACGGCGATTCACCTGACGACGCGGGCGAAGGTACCAGGCGCAACGGCGGCTAGTTTCGAGACGGCAGCCAACAACGCGAAGAACGGTTGCCCGATCTCGCGGCTGTTCAAGGGCAACACGGAGATCACACTGGACGCGAAGCTGGTGTAACAAACGACAGAGCGCAGGGCTCAGAGCTCAGAGCACAGCGGGCGCTGCTTTTCGAGTGGCGCTGGTGTCAAGGGCCAGACGCTGGCCAGTAGCGCGCAGCTATGGAGTTGAGTTCCCGAAAGAGGGCATGGAACCTGTAACACATTTTTTAACGGGCGCCTGCCTTGGGCGCTCCGGCTTCAATCGCAAGACGGCGTACGCGACCCTGGCCATGACGTTGGCGGCCGAAGCGCCGGACATGGACATGCTGTGGGGCTTGCGCGGACCGGTAGCGGCGATCGAGCACCATCGCGGCTGGACCCACTCCTTCGCGGGAGCGCCCGTGGTGGCGCTGGTGATCGTCGGTCTGGTTTGGGTGCTGCATCGCCTGCGGCGAAAAAAGGACCCGGCGCTGAGGGACCCGGCGCCCCCGCCAGGCGCGCCGCCGCGCCGGCGCGCTTCGCCGCAGCCGGTTCGGTGGGGATGGCTGTTTTTCTGCGCGCTGATTGCGGCGCTGAGCCACATCCTGCTGGACTACACGGTGAATTACGGCGTGCGGCCGTTCTTTCCGTACAGCGAGAAGTGGTATGCGTGGAGCATCGTCTTCATCGTTGACCCGTGGATTCTGCTGACGCTGACCCTGGCTCTGGTGGTGCCAACGATCCTGGGGCTGGCGGATCGCGAGATTGGCGCGAAGAAGAAGCCGTTCCGCGGCAGAGGGTGGGCGATTGCGGCGCTGGTCCTGGTGGCGTCGTACTGGGGAATGCGGAATGCGGAGCGCGGACACGCGCTGGCGCTGGTGCGCAGCGGCACCTACACGCGCGAGCCGCTGATCCGGTCGGCTGCCGAGCCGCATGTAGCCAATCCGTTTCTCTGGCGCGTGATCATGGAGACCGAAAATTACTTTCAGACCGCGGAGGTGAACACGATCGGCGATCAGGTGGAGACGGATGAGTACGCCGATGTGATCTACAAGATGCCAGTGACGCCGGCGGTGCAGGCGGCGAAGCAGTCGTATCTGGGGCGGGTATATCTGGACTGGTCGAAGTGGCCGGTGGTGGAGGATCGGGGTACCGGGGTGCTGGTGCCGGGTGCGGATGTGCCGCAACCGGATTGGCACACGGTGGAGTTTCAGGATCTGCGGTTTGGATACTGGCCGCTGGGCGAGAACCGCGCGGCGTCGCTGAGCGGATGGGTCGTGGTCGGGCGCGGCGGGGAGATCGAAGGGATGTACATGCAGGGCAAAGAGCAGAAGTGATCGGCACACAGAACCAGAAAGGATTGTTGCCGGGTGAAGCAGTCGGTTGATGGGACTGCAAGTTCGCCTTGACCAAAGGTTTCCAGGTCCGCAGAATGGAAACAGATTCGATTTTCTTGTTGATGAGGGGATGATGGCCGCATATCTGCTGATGGTGCTGGCGGTTTTGAGCCGGGTGGCGCCGTTTCCGGGAATGAATTTTACCGCGGTAGGCGCTGGGCTGCTGTACTTCGGCGCGCGGCGGCCGCTGCGTGAGATGGCGCTGCCGGTGCTGGCGCTGATGGGGACCGACCTCTACCTGACAATTTTTGCGTATCACTATCCGTGGCACACCAGCGAGTACTTGGCCAAATGGGTTTGTTGGGCAGCGATGGTAGTGCTGGGGCGGATCCTGCTGAGGAAGCAGGTTACGGTGACGCGGGTGGTTGCGGCGCCGGTGATTGCGTCGACGTCGTTCTTCCTGATTACCAACTACGCGGCGTGGGTGACGATGCCGTGGCTCTATCCGCATACGATGGCAGGGCTCGGTACCTGCTACGTCGCGGCGCTGCCGTTCTACCGCAACGATCTGCTCTCGACGACGCTGATCACAGCCGTGGCGTTTGGCGTGCCGTTGGTGGTGGCGAAAATGGCCGAGCATCGGGCGCAGAAGATGGCGGCCTGAAGGGCTGGCCGATTAAGAAATAGAGCGGCCACCTTCGGGTGGCCGCTGGAGTTTGTGAATTGATTTACACCTTCGCCGGCTGTTCCCAGGCGGGGGTGGGGCGCTGGTTCTCAGGCAGGTCGCGGCCTTTGACGCGGTCGTAGAGGTACACGTCACTCACCGTGCCCAGAGCTTCGTTGTAGAGAGTCACCGAGCCGGTGACTTCCTTGAGTTCCTCGACGAAGCCGTGCAGCGTCTTAAGGTGATCGGCGGTGGCGGGGAACTCCGCCTTGCTGGTGTGGAAGAATTTCTGATGGCCGCGGTCGACGAGGTGGGCGATTTCGCCGCCGATGACGGGCCCCGGGCGGACGGCCATGCGGAGGCCGGCTTCGTTCTGCGCCTTCTCGAGCACGATGGCGCACCCGTGCTTCGCGATGCGGCGTTGATTTGAGTCTCCGGCAACGTCCTCCACATGGAACTCCCTGCGGCTGAGTTCGCTGATGACGTCGTCCCACGAGCGCGGGCGGGGTTTCTTGAGCATGGCGGGCACTTCCCTCGGAATCGGGCCAGCCGCTAGACTGATGGGTAGCGGCGGGCTTCATTTTCAGGGTCGCACAAGCATGCGCACGCTGCAATGCACCGCGGTCCCCGGGGCGAAAATTTCCTGATGGCTACACTAGCTCAGACGAAAACAGGCTTGTCCGGAACAGTGCTGGGGCGCCGGCTGCTGGACCGCATCGGGAACACGCCCCTGGTGCGCCTGGAGCGGATTGCGGCCGATCTGTCAGGGGTGCAGATCCTCGGCAAAGCGGAGTGGACGAACCCGGGCGGGTCGGTGAAGGACAGGGCTGCGGCGGCAATCGTACTCGAAGCGATGCGGCAGGAGAAGCTCTGCCCGGGCGTGCGGCTGCTGGATGCGACGAGCGGCAACACCGGGATTGCATACGCCATGCTGGGCGCGGCGCTGGCGTTTCCGGTGACGCTTTGCATGCCATCGAATGTGTCGCCGGAGCGGAAGCGGATCCTGAGCGCGTACGGGGCGGAGGTGCTGTGGACCGATCCGGCGGAGAGCAGCGATGGGGCGATCCGAAAAGCGCGGGAGCTGGCGAAGGAGCCGAAGTACTACTACGCCGACCAGTACAGCAATCCTGCGAACTGGCGGGCGCACTACGCGGGGACGGGGAACGAGATTCTGGAGCAGACCGAGCGGCGAGTGACGCATTTTGTCGCCGGCCTGGGGACAAGCGGTACGTTCATGGGCGTGACGCGGCGGCTGAAGGAAGTGAACCCGAAGATCGAGTGCATCTCAATGCAGCCGGACTCGGCGTTTCACGGGCTCGAAGGTCTGAAGCACATGGCGACGGCAATCGTGCCGGCGATCTACGATCCGGCGATTGCGGATCGCAATGTCGAGGTCGAGACGGAGGCCGCGTATGCGATGGCGAAGCGGCTGGCGCGGACCGAGGGTCTGCTGGTGGGGATTTCGGCAGCCGCAGCCGTAGTGGCGTCGCTACGGATCGGCGAAGAGCAGGCAGCGCTGGGAAAAGAAGCAGTGATTGTTACGATTTTGCCGGATGCGGCGGACAAGTATCTGAGCGAGCGGTTCTGGGAGGAATGACTTCGTGTTGCGGCTGAGCCAGCAGGTGTACGATGCGATCCGGGAGCACGGGGAGGCGACGTATCCCCACGAGTGCTGCGGTGTGCTGCTGGGGCGGTTCGTGACGGAGGCGCGCGGTTCGGTGAACGAGGTGGAGGACGCGGTACGGGCCGGGAACACCCGCACCGACTCCGCGCACAACCGCTACAACATTGCTCCACAGGAGCTGGTGAAGATCCAGCGGATGGGGCGCGAGCGAGGGCTGGACATTGTGGGGTTCTATCACTCGCACCCGGATCATCCGGCGCAGTGGTCGCCGACGGATTTTGCCGAGGCGCACTGGCTGGGATCGAGCTACTTGATCACGGCGGTGGAGAAGGGCGCGGCGCGGCAGACGAATTCGTTTCTGCTGACTGGAACGACGGAAGACGACAAGGCGTTCGCGGATGAGGCGATTGTGGTGATGGGGCAACTCGATCCGGGGCTCGAGCCCGAGTCCGATGCGGACCTTCGCCAGGACATTGCTTAGGGTTTTGTTGCACAATAGATGGTGAAGATGGCTTACCTTCCTGAGACCGGCAAGTGGCGCGCTGTTTCGACGGCGCCCTGTTGCTGTCTCTGTACCATGGCACGACGCCCGTCGTGCCGCTAGCGCCTCTTCGTCCCGCTTTCTGACAAGAACTCGCAGTCCCAACCCTGAGTCCCTGACCAAAGGACAAGCTATGACCATCGAGATTCCTACACCCTTGCGTGTCTACACCGGCAACAAATCCGCTGTGGACGTGGGCGGCGCGACCGTCTCGGCCGCGGTCGACGCATTACTGTCGCAGTATCCGGAGTTTCGAAAGCATCTCTACACGCCCGACGGCAAGCTGCGTTCGTTCGTGAATATGTATTTGAACGACGAGGACGTGCGGTATCTGCCGGATCGTGAGGCGACACCGGTGAAGGAGTCGGACTCACTGTCGATCATCCCCTCGATCGCCGGCGGGCTCCTGGCCGGAGGGGCGGACGCGCCTTGCGGCGCATGAGTGATGGCGCCACTTTTGCCGGCATGCTTCGCGAAACACCGCTCGAGCTTGCACCGCAGACGGTCGGAACCGCATCCTTAAAAGGAACCACATGCCCACGATGACCGAACCCGTTACGCTGCCGCAGCTCTCAAACGAGGAGCTGTCTCGCTATTCGCGCCACCTGATCCTGCCCGAAGTGGGCATGGAGGGCCAGCAGAAGCTGAAGGCGGCGAAGGTGCTGTGCGTGGGTACGGGCGGGCTGGGTTCGCCGCTGGCGTTGTATCTGGCAGCGGCGGGAATCGGGACGCTGGGGCTGGTGGATTTTGATGTAGTCGATTCGAGCAACCTGCAGCGGCAGATCATCCACAGCACGAAGGACGTGGGGCGGCGGAAGATCGATTCGGCGGCAGAGAAGCTGACGGCGCTGAATCCGTTTCTGAACGTGGTGAAGCACGAGACGATGCTGACCAGCCAGAATGCGCTCGAGATCATCTCGCTGTACGACGTTGTCGCGGACGGTACGGACAATTTTCCAACGCGCTATCTCGTCAACGATGCGTGTGTACTGACGGGCAAGCCGAATGCCTATGGGTCGATCTTCCGGTTCGAGGGGCAGGCCAGCGTCTTCGCGACCGAGCAGGGACCGTGCTACCGGTGCCTGTATCCGGAGCCGCCGCCGCCGGGGCTGGTGCCCTCGTGCGCAGAGGGCGGCGTGCTGGGGATCCTGCCCGGGCTGGTGGGCGTGATCCAGGCGACGGAAGTGATCAAGCTGATCCTGGGCAAGGGCGAGCCGCTGATCGGCCGGCTGCTCCTGGTGAACGCGCTGGACATGAAGTTCAGGGAGCTGAAGCTGCGGAAAAATCCGGAGTGCCCGGTGTGCGGGAAGAACCCGACGGTGACACAATTGATCGACTATCAGCAGTTCTGCGGTATTGTTCCGGAGGCAAAAATGGGTCCTGTGAAGAACGGCATCCCGCAAATGAGCGTGACGGAGCTGAAGCAGAAGCTCGATGCCGGTGACGATGTGTTCATTCTCGATGTGCGCGAACCGTTCGAGTATCAGATTGCCCGAATTGAAGGTCGGGTCGGCGGGTACCTGATCCCGCTGGGCGAGCTGCCGCAACGGATCAGCGAGCTGGATACGGCGCGGGAGATCGTAGTGCAGTGCAAGAGCGGGGGGCGCAGCCAGAGGGCGGCGGAGTTTCTGGCGCAGAACGGCTTTAAGAAGCTGCACAACCTGGCCGGCGGCATCACGGCGTGGTCGAACGAGATCGATCCGGACGTGCCGAAGTACTGAAGACAGGGAACAGGGAATAGGGAACAGGGAACAGTCAACGCAGGGTTCTTCGCCCATTCGAGTCACTGAGCCCCGCACAGCTTGCTCAGGCTGACAGAGGCGTGCCGATCCGGCAGGGCCTGGGCGCAGCGAGAGGAGTGACACCTGTGTTGAAGCTGTGTCAATACATCTTTTCGTTCACAGTTACTGTGAAAAAGTGGCCTTGGAATGCCCCCGGCGGTCTGCGTATACTCCGTTTGCCTGGCCTTGCTGATCGATCCTGTCATTCCCCCCCAGCTGTTCCGCGTGGCCGGCCTAAGTCGTCGGGGGCCACTATGGATTTATTTGCTCTTCGTTTGCTCTTCATACTTGTCTTTACGGTTGCGTGCTGGTTTTTTCGCCCCTTTGGGATCAATCAGTGGACAGCGGCTGGAATCGGCGCGATAGTCTCGGCGCTGATCATCTTCTTTGAGCTGCGGGTGCGCGCGCTCAGTCTGCGCCGCCTGTTCGGCGCGGTGATCGGGAGCCTGCTGGGGATCACCGGCGCGTTTCTGTTCTCGCTGGTATTGCGAAACGCTCTGCCGGATGGACGGCCGCGCAGCCTGCTGCAGGTGGCCGTGCTGCTGCTGATGACCTACATCGGGCTGGTGGTGGGCGCCAGTAAAGGCGACCTGCTGAACCTGGCCGCGCTGGGCGGGTTGTTTGCCGGGGAACGCGGCGCAAGGCGCAACGTAAAGGTTCTTGACACTAGTGCCATCATCGACGGTCGCATCGCGGACATCGCCGAGACGGGCTTTCTCGACGGCGTGCTGGTGATTCCGGAGTTCGTGCTGCGTGAGCTGCAAATGGTGGCCGACTCATCGGACTCGTCGAAGCGCCAGCGCGGGCGGCGAGGCCTCGATGTGCTGCAGCGGATGCGCGGCGATGCGCAAATCACGGTACAGATCTCTGAGGAGGACTTTCCCCAGGTTCGCGAAGTGGATCTGAAGCTGATCGAGTTGGCGAAGGTTATGGAGGCGAAGATCGTCACCAATGACTTCAACCTGAACAAAGTGGCGCAGGTGCGCGGCGTGCAGGTGCTGAACATCAACGACCTGGCCAATTCGCTGCGGCCGGTGGTGCTGCCCGGCGAGAAGATGCGCATCCT
>Ga0181519_10004889_pt1 | contig 10786 bp, 10 predicted proteins | sample PEATcosm2014_Bin_26_FD_121102 | JGI IMG/M metagenome (GOLD analysis project Ga0181519, IMG submission 121102) | Peatland microbial communities from MTU Mesocosm Facility, Houghton, MI, USA - PEATcosm2014_Bin02_10_metaG | ecosystem: Environmental > Terrestrial > Soil > Wetlands > Peat | place... | reverse complement strand
GTTGCCCGTCACCAGCGGCGTCTGCATGAAACTCAGCGCGATGTCCGTCTCGCGCGATTGCTCGCCCGGTTGCAGTCGGCCCACCAGCGACACGCCCGGCAAGTCGTTGGCCAACAGCAGCGCGCGGTCCAGCTTCTCGGTGTTCAGCGGCTCACCCACGGCCTGATGCGTGGTAAACGTTTCGGTGATGCGAGCGTGGCTCACCCGCTTCGGCCCGTCGCCCTCGAAGCGCACGCCACCGAACACCCCTTCGACCACCTGAATGGTGACCACACCGCCCTGAATGTCCTGCGCCGGAAGATAGGTCCTTACCACCCAGCCCGCCGCGCGATACGCCTCGGCCACAGCGCTCGCGGCAGCTTGCAACTCGTTGAAGTCGAGCGGACGGTTCAGGAAGCCTGCCACCACCGGCGCCAACTGCGCCTCGCTCAGTCGCGTGTTGCCGACGAAGCGGAAAGCTTTCACCGTCACCGTGACGCCGCCTTGCGGGCGCAAGGCGGGCGGCTCGACCGAACGATCTGGCGCTACCGGCCGAGGCAAGACCGGCGGTAGCTCAGGCTCGAGCTGTTGGCGCAACGCGCCGGCATCGGGTGGCGTCTGCGCCAGCGCGGACCCCGCCGCGAAGGCAAGCAGCCACGCGCCGACAAGCGGCCGCACACCTGCGGGATTTCGACGAGTGAAGCACAAGGCGGGGATTCGCATACTGAGCCGGACTCTTACGGTAACTTTCGGAATCCGGAGCGTACAGAAAGGAATCCTTGCAAAGCTTGAATGTCGAGAGATTTTTCCTTGCGGCAAAACAATTCTGCTTGCCAGCAAAAGTTAGCGAGTACTGCGGGACCGGCCATGGCCCCGATCCGATGGCAAGGCGCCTGCGGCAACGACATGACGGCCTGCGTCGATACATCCAACGTTGCCATCACGAGCGCATCGGCCTAAAACAAAACGGGCCGGGTCCTGTGCAATACAGAACCCAGCCCGTTTTCGCTGCCCAAACCAATCTGACCCTCCAACGTTGTGGGGTCAGTTCACACGCAGGGCAAACCCATTTGTCATCAGTCGGGCGCCACGAGCGCCCTCTCGACTTACTCCACCGTCACCGATTTGGCGAGGTTGCGGGGCTTGTCGACATCGGTGCCGCGCGCACAAGCGGTGTGATACGCCAGCAATTGCAGCGGTACGACGTGCAGAATCGGCGAGAGCTGACCGTAGTGTTCCGGCATGCGGATCACGTGGAGGCCGTCGCCATTCGCGATCTGCGTGTCGCCATCGGCAAACACGTACAACTGCCCGCCACGCGCACGCACTTCCTGCATGTTCGACTTCAGCTTCTCGACCAACGCGTCGCGCGGTGCAACCGTTACCACCGGCATTTGCTCCGTCACCAGCGCAAGCGGGCCATGCTTGAGTTCGCCCGCCGGATACGCCTCGGCGTGGATGTACGAGATTTCCTTGAGCTTGAGTGCGCCTTCCAGAGCGATCGGATAATGCAGACCGCGCCCCAGGAACAGCGCATTTTCGCGACGCGCGAACTCCTCTGCCCACGCGATGATCTGCGGCTCGAGCGCCAGCACGCTATTCAGCGCCGCCGGAAGATGGCGCAACTGCGTCAGGTAATCGGCTTCCTGCTCCGTCGTCAAACGGCCGCGCAGCTTGGCGATGGTCAGCGTCAGCAGGAACAGCGCCGTCAACTGCGTGGTGAATGCCTTCGTCGACGCCACGCCAATTTCCGTGCCGGCACGCGTCAGGTAATGCAGCGCCGTCTGACGCACCATCGCGCTGGTGCCCACGTTGCAGATCGCCAGCGTGTTCGTCATGCCCAGCGATTGCGCGTGCTGGAGGGCCGCCATCGTGTCGGCCGTCTCGCCCGACTGCGAAATCGTCACCACCAGCGTTTTCGGATTCGGCACGCTGTCGCGATAGCGGTACTCGCTCGCCACTTCCACTTGCGTCGGAATCTGCGCCAGCGATTCCAGCCAGTACTTCGCCGTCAAGCCAGAGTAGTAACTCGTGCCGCATGCCAGAATCAGGATCGAGTCGATGCTGCTCAACACCGCCTCTGCGTTCTCGCCGAAGAGCGTCGGCGAAATGCCTTCCACACCCTCCATCGTGTCGCCAATCGCACGCGGCTGCTCGAAGATTTCCTTCTGCATGTAGTGACGATACGGGCCCAGTTCCACCGCACCCGTATACGCCTGCACCGTGCGCACCTCGCGTTCGACCGCCACGTGGTTACGGTCCACGATCGTCACGCCATCGAGCGTGAGTTCGACCACGTCGCCCTCTTCCAGATAGATGAACTGGTCCGTCGTGCCCGCGAGTGCCAGCGCGTCGGAGGCGAGGAAGTTTTCGCCCTCGCCCACGCCCACTACCAGCGGCGAACCTGCACGCGCGCCGATCACCCGGTGCGGTTCCTGCTTGCGGAACACCGCAATGGCGTAAGCCCCATGCAACCGTCGCGTTGCCAGACGCACCGCGTGATACAAATCGCCGGCCGCGCCGTTTGCCAGAATGTGATGAATCAGGTGAGCGATAACTTCGGTGTCGGTCTGCGACACGAACTCGTAGCCCAGACCGCGCAGTTCCTCGCGCAGACTCTCATGGTTCTCGATGATGCCGTTGTGGACCAGCGCCACTTCGTCGCGCGAGAAAATCGGGTGCGCGTTGTTCGTGACCGGCGCGCCATGCGTCGCCCAACGCGTGTGAGCAATGCCCGTCTCGCCGCTGAGATGCGTTTGTGCAAGCTGCTCGTCCAGATCCGCCACACGCGACACGCTGCGCGCACGCTGCGGCACGCCGTCCTTCAATACCGCAACGCCACACGAGTCGTAGCCGCGGTACTCGAGACGGCGCAAACCCTCCACCAACACCGGGACTACATTACGTCGCGCTACCGCGCCGACAATGCCGCACATATTCACTTCCCTTTACGCCAGAAGCTCTGGCTCATTCGATCGGATTCGATTTATTTTGGCTCGCTGGCTCGCACGCTTGACTCGCATACCTGCCCATACCCGCCCATAGCCGCCAATTTTACTGCTTCTGCTTGCGCGGACGCACATAGCCCAGCTTCGCTTCCTGCGTCTTGCCGTTGAGCACCAGCGCGTCTTGCGGGGTGTCCTTCCACACGGTGGTACCCGCCGCAATCGTCGTGCCGCGACGCACCGTCACCGGCGCCACGAGTTGCGTGTCCGACCCGATGAAGACGTCATCCTCGATCACCGTGCGATGCTTGTTCGCGCCGTCGTAATTGCAGGTGATGGTGCCCGCGCCGATATTGACGCGTGCGCCTACGGTCGAGTCGCCCACATACGCCAGATGGTTGGCCTTCGAGCCCTTCGCGAGCGAGGCATTCTTCACTTCCACGAAGTTGCCGATGTGCACGTCGTCGGCCAGATCGGCCCCCGGGCGCAGGCGTGCATACGGCCCGACGTGCGCATTGGCGCCGACCACCGCGCCGTCCACATGACTGAACGCCTCGATGCGCGTGCCCGCGCCAATGGTGCTGTTACGAATCACGCAGTTCGGGCCGATGGTCGCACCGTCGCCGATCGTCACCTTGCCCTCGAAGACGCAATTCACATCGATGGCGACATCGGTGCCGCACTCGATCTCGCCGCGCAAGTCGAAGCGCGCCGGATCGATAAGCGTGACGCCTGAGGCAAGCAGTGCGCGCGCCGCGTTGCGCTGATAGTCGCGCTCCAACTGGGCGAGTTGCGCCTTGTCGTTCACGCCGTCGGTCTCCCACGCAAAGGCCGGCTGCGTGGTGACGACCGGCACGCCATCCGCCACCGCGCAGGCGATCACGTCCGTCAGATAGTACTCACCCTGCGCGTTCTGATTCTTCAGGCCGCTCAGCCAGCCCTTGAGGGCGCGCGTCGGCGCGATCACGATGCCGGTATTGATCTCGCGAATGGCGAGTTCGGCCTCGTTGGCGTCTTTCTGTTCGACGATGCGCTGCACATGACCCGCCGCATCGCGCACGATCCGGCCATAACCCGTCGGGTTCTCCAGATCGACGGTGAGCACGCCCAGCTTGTCGTTGCCGGCCGCATCGAGCAGCGCCTGCAATGTCTCGGGGCGGGTGAGCGGCACATCGCCGTAAAGCACCAGCGTGGGTACCGACTCGTCGAGCAGCGGTGCGGCTTGCTGCACCGCGTGCCCCGTGCCCAACTGCTGCGCCTGCTCTGCGAAGCGCACATCGTCCCCGGCCACGGCCTCACGCACTGCGTCGCCACCATGCCCGATCACCACGATGAGCTGGCCCGGCGCGAGCTTGCGTGCGGTCGCAATCACATGCGACAGAAGCGGCCGTCCGGCCAGCGGCTGAAGCACCTTGGGCAGCTTCGAGCGCATGCGCTTACCCATGCCGGCGGCGAGAATCACAATATTCATGGCGTAGTGACGATTCGAAAGTCGGAGTGTCGGAGTGTCGGTATCTTGCGGCCCGCCCGTCATGGGGGCGGCGCCGCGTCATGGATCCTGGCCGGCGCGTGGCGCCGGTCGCAATCAGTCGTCGAATTGCGTGATTCGGATGATCCCGGCGTCGTTCTCGTCGCCGCAAGGCGCCTCGTCGAACGCGATATCCCCGAGCGGATCGGGCTGGCCCGTCGCACGCAGATTCCTGAAGTCGTGAAGGTTGGTATCCATCAGGTGCGACGGAACCACGTTCGACAGCGCGCTGAAAATCGACTTGATGCGCCCCGGATGCTGCTTCTCCCACTGGCGAATCAGCGCCTTCATCTCGGCACGCTTGAGGTTCGGCTGGCTGCCGCACAACGTGCACGGAATGATCGGGAACTGCTTGTATTCGGCGTAGCGCTCCAGATCCGATTCGCGCACATACGCGAGCGGACGGATCACGACGTTCTTGCCATCGTCCGACTGCAACTTCGGCGGCATGCCCTTGAGCTTGCCACCGTAGAACAGGTTCAGGAAGACGGTCTCGATGATGTCGTCGCGGTGGTGGCCCAGCGCGACCTTGGTCGCACCGAGTTCTCCCGCCACGCGATATAGAATGCCGCGACGCAAACGCGAGCACAGCGAGCAGGTCGTCTTGCCCTCGGGCACCACGCGCTTGACGATCGAGTACGTGTCCTGATTCTCGATGTGGAAATCCACGCCGATGGAACGGAAGTAATCCGGCAGCACATGCTCCGGGAAACCGGGCTGCTTCTGGTCGAGATTGACGGCGACGATCGAGAAGTCGATCGGCGCGCGCTCGCGCAGCTTGAGCAGAATGTCGAGCATGGCGTAGCTGTCCTTACCGCCGGACATGCACACCATCACACGATCACCTTGCTCGATCATGTTGTAGTCGCCAATGGCCTGCCCCGTCAGACGGAACAGCCGTTTCTCGAGCTTGTTGTTCTCGAACGCGAGCTTCTGCGCTTTCTTCACGCTATCGGCGGCAACATTGCCGGTCGCGGCCAGTGGCGCGCCGGTCTCGGGCATGACGGCACTCATCTCAGGCATCCTTGATCTTGAAGACTTCAATGCCGACCGAGTGGCAATCGGGATAGACGTCCGGCTTCTCGGTCGACACGCCCACGGCGCGCACGCGCGGATGCGCCAGCAGCACATTCGCGACGTCGTCGCACAGCGTTTCCTGCAAATGAATGTGGCCCTGTCCCACGCGCTTGGCGATCGTCTCGCGCATGAAGTCGTAGTCGACGACTTCGTCGAGCTTGTCGGCCACGGGGGTGCTGTCGGCGAGCGGCACAAACAGTTGCACGTTGATGAGCACGCGCTGTTCGCCACGCTTCTCGTAATCATGCACGCCGATGTTGATGAACACTTCATAGTCGCGCAGGAACATGCGACGGCAGTCCATCAGGCGAGGGTGGGAAAGAGCGCTATGCATTTTGAAAACTCGTAATGACAATCAACGAGACCGGTCGGCATCGGCCGGCTCGGTCAGAAATTTCACGTCGCGCGACGAACTCGCGAGATGTTGCCCGCCGTCGACATAAAGCACGGTGCCGGTCACGGCAGGCGCGTCGGCCAGATACGCCACGGCCTGCGCAATGTCTTCCGGCGTGGACGATGCGCCCAGCGGGGTCGACGCATGTGCCGCGGCAAAACCCGCAGGCGTTTGATCGACCGACAGCAGCGTGACGCCCGGCGCGACACCGACCACGCGCAAGCGCGGGGCAAACGCCTGCGCGAGCAACGTCGTCGCCACGTCCAGCGCCGCCTTCGACAGCGTGTACGACAGATAGTCCGGGTTCGGATTCGCCAGCTTCTGGTCCAGCAGATTGACGACCACACCGCGCCCCGTCTCGCCCAACGCGGCATGCATTTCGCGCGCGAGCACGAGCGGTGCGCCCGCGTTCACGCGCATGTGGCGCTCCAGCGCCTTGTAGCCGAAATCGCCGGCGCAATCGTACTCGAAGCGCGAGGCATTGTTGACGAGGCAAGCGGGCACGCCAAGCGCCTCGGTACAGCGGGCGATGAGCCCGGCCGTGGCGGCTTCATCGGCGAGCGACGCCTGCAATGCCACTGCCCGGCGTCCCAACGCCTCGATGGCCGCAACGGTCTCGAGCGCCTCGTCGTGCGAGCGCTCGTAATGGACGGCGACGTCCCACCCCATGCCGGCGAGCCGCATAGCGATCGCGCGCCCGATGCGGCGCGCGCCCCCCGTCACGAGCGCCACGCGCGGCGCAGCAGGCGTGCGGGCGGGAGCGTCGAGGTCGCCTGAGGCAGGCGTGGGGCGTGGCGTCGATGCAACGGTCATGCGGCGAATTCCAGTCAGAAAGCAGGCAGGTAGACGAACTTCGGGCGCCAACGGGCTTCGCCGGACACGGGGGATCGCAGATCGCGACAGCCTCACCCAGCGCCCTAACGACAGGCACATATCGCAGGAACTGGCGAAAACCACGCAAAAACGGCTGAAAACTGACGAAAACCAGCGAAAATTCCGCCGAAATCACCCGCAGACGCGTCTCTCTCAACGCGAGCAGCCAGTCTGCACCGTCTCCGCTACAATGCCCGCATGAATCAGGCCGCACCGAAACCTCACAGTTTACCCGTTCCGGAGCCGGACGCGCTCGAACACTCGCGCCGCCTCTCGGCACATCTTGCCGACGCCATCGACACGGCCGGCGGCTGGCTGCCGTTCGATCGCTTCATGGAACTGGCCCTGTACGCGCCCGGCCTCGGCTAATACGCCGCCGGCGCCGCCAAGTTCGGACGTCTCGCCGCCGACGGCAGCGACTTCGTCACCGCACCGGAACTCACGCCGTTCTTCGCCCGCACGCTGGCCCGACAACTCGGCGAGAGCTTCGAGCAGACGGGCGACGCGCACGTGCTGGAATTCGGTGCCGGGTCCGGACGCCTGGCGGCCGACCTGCTGCTCGCCCTCGACGCCGAAGGCACGCCCTGCGAGACGTACTCGATCATGGAGCTCTCCGGCGAGTTGCGGGCGCGTCAGCGCGAGACCATTGCCCGTATCGCTCCGCATCTGCTCGACCGTGTCACCTGGCTCGACCGGTTGCCCGACGCCTTCCACGGCGTGATGCTCGGCAACGAGGTGCTCGACGCCATGCCGGTCCGCCTGTGGGCACGCCGTCCCGATGAGACCGGGCAGCCCGTGTGGTTCGAGCGTGGCGTGGTGCGCACGCAAGACGGCTTTGGCTGGGAGGAGCGCGGGCATGACGGCCCGCTGCCCGAAGCACTGCGCGCGTTGGCCGATCTGCCGCCGACTCAGGAATATCTGACGGAGACGCACGAAGCCGCATCGGCCTTCGTGCGCAGTGTGGCGCCGTTGCTCGCACGCGGCGTGTTGCTGCTCATTGACTATGGATTCCCGGCGCGTGAGTACTATCATCCGCAGCGCGCTCAGGGCACGTTGATGTGCCACTACCGGCATCACGCGCACGACGACCCGTTCTATTACCCCGGCTTGCAGGACATCACCGCGCACGTGGAGTTTTCCGGGATTGCCGACGCCGGCGTCGACGCCGGGCTCGATCTGTTAGGCTTCACGTCGCAGGCGCGGTTTCTGATGAACGCGGGCATCATCGACCTGATGAGCGCGCTCGATCCGACCGATCCGAAGACGTTTCTGCCGGCGGCTGCGGCCGCACAGAAACTGCTCTCCGAGGCCGAGATGGGCGAACTCTTCAAGGTCATCGCTTTCGGACGCGGTGTGGACGAGTGGGCCGGTCTGGTCGGCTTCGCCACCGGCGACCGCAGCCACGCGCTCTGACACCATCACGCAACCCGATCACCCGAGGTCATGCCAATGTTTCGCTGGATGTTCACGATCTTCATTGCGATCTGCATCCTGTCGGCTGCCTCGCCATGGCTCACCAAGCTCGGCATCGGCCGATTGCCCGGCGACCTGCGCCTGCGCTGGCGCGGTCGCGAGATGCTCTTCCCGTTCGCCTCAACGGTCGTGCTCTCGCTCGTCCTCAATCTGCTGATCCGTTTGCTGTAATCACCGGCGGGCGGCGCAACACCTGTTGCAACGTCCCCCCGGTCCCCTGCCCGCCATCTCACCCTCGCGCCTTCGCGCATTCCCGCCTGTAGCACCGCCTCCGGTAAGGCCCACGCGCGTCTGCGCGTGCCTAGGCGCATCCCGTCACGTCAAATCCCTGCCGCTGCTAGGGTTAACAACCATTTGATCGTTTGTTGCAAAAAAATTACTATGAAACAAATGATTCAACGCGAATCAGGGTGCGGACCATTTCAGGAGCAGGACATGATCAAGATGCGATTGACCGGGGTGATGCTGGGCGTAGCGATGTGTGTCGCGGCAGGCGCGGCGCTGGCCCAGCCCGCATCAGAGACGTTGCAGAAGATCGAGAGCAGCGGTGTGATCTCCATCGGGCATCGCGAGTCGTCGATTCCGTTCTCGTACTACGACAACAATCACAACGTCATCGGCTACTCGCAGGATCTTTGCAACAAGATCGTCGACGTGGTGAAGACCCGCCTGAAGAAGCCCGATCTGCAAGTGCGCTTCATCCCCGTCACCTCGCAGAACCGCATTGCGCTCGTGCAGAACGGCACGGTCGATATCGAGTGCGGCGTGACGACGAACCTCAAGGCACGTCAGGCGCAGGTCAACTTCTCGAATACGTTCTTCGTCGCGGGCACGCGTTTGCTCGTGAACAGGAACTCGGGCATCCGGGACTTCGCGGATCTGGCGGGCAAGCCTGTCGTGACCAATGCGGGCACGACGTCGGAGCGCATCCTCAACAAGATGAACAACGACAAGAAGATGAACATGAGCGTGATTTCGGGCAAGGACTACGGTGAGTCGTTCACCATGCTCCAGGGCGGTCGCGTGCAGGCGTTCATGATGGACGACGTGCTGCTCGCCGGTGCGCGCATGATGGGCCGCAACCCCGACGAATGGGTCGTGACGGGCACGCCGCAGTCGTTCGAAGCCTACGGCTTTATGATGAAACACGGCGATGCGGAATTCAAAAAGCTCGTCGACGACACGCTCGCGGATGTGATGAAGCGCGGCGAGATCAATACGATGTACAAAAAGTGGTTCGAATCGCCCGTGCCGCCGAAGCAAACCAGCTTCAATTTCCCGATGAGCGAACAGCTCAGGCAGCTCTACGCGAATCCGAACGACAAGGCGTTCGAGTAAGACTTGCGCAACAGCGCACGCCGGCGCTGATGGCAAATCCGTAAGTCGCGCAGCAAAGACAACATCGGCCGCACGCAAAGACCACCACCATGGTGGTCTTTGTCATTTCGAGGCCCCCGTTCATGATGCCCTCTCGCTGCGGTCCCTATCACGCCGCCGATACCACACCCCCAGACCCCGTCACCCTCAGCCGTGAACCCGCAAGTCATAGCCCGTCGGGGGCGCATATCGCTTCAACGCTGCAATGCATGGGGAACATTCCCGCATCCGCCCCCGAGGCGCCGGCGCAGCCCAAAATGCCGGCCAACTACTACAACTTTGCCGTCGAATTCCTGAAGGCGAACCGGCAATGCACGAATATGTATTGGGCGGACCGAGACGCGATTCCGGCGCTCATTCGTTCGGAAATGTTGCATCAGCCCGGTTTGACGATCACCCATCACCCGGATCCCGGCGCATTCGTGGATTTCGTCAACGAGCGATGCCGAACGGGCGCAAATCTCCGTCAGCAGTGTCTTGTTGAGCTCGACGCAAAGGAAGGGCACTGCGTGGGTGTCGACCTGCGAATCGACGCAGGGGAGCCCACTGTCATCGTCATCGAGTCAAGCAACATGAATGCGAAAGGTCCGTCCTTCATGCTCATTCGCTTGCTTACCGCCTTTGAGAGTCGCTTGCCCGGCATCGCCCCAAATGGTCTGGACAGGCATTTGATGTTCTTTGAGACGCAAGCGCAGCAAAGCCCCTCGGACTGTGCAATGTTCAGCCTCAGCGCGTGCAAGGCCATGTTCAAGGAGGCCGCGGCCTTCGAAGCGCTGCACAAGCGTTTGCGGGCAGGAGAGTTCCGCGAGATGCTCGCGAAACACTACGTCGCCTGCGATGAGGCAGACTTGTTACTGCCGTCCTCGCTCATGAAGCACACGCAGTCGTCGACAAGACTCGCCGACCACGCCCGCCGTCGCATGAAAGACGATCCCATGCAGGCGCGACGGCTCGGGCAGTCGATAAGACGTCAGAAGGGACTCACGTTTGCTCGCGATCAACGGACTTACAGCGTATCGATCGAAATGGCGAGGATAAAAATGGCCGGGCGCGCGCTCACGCCCCCGGCAGAAGACAAGACGCTGCTGGCCCCGCCCGTTCGCGGCGACCTGACGTCGTCCACGGAATCCCGATAGCCAT
>Ga0181519_10004881_pt1 | contig 10796 bp, 10 predicted proteins | sample PEATcosm2014_Bin_26_FD_121102 | JGI IMG/M metagenome (GOLD analysis project Ga0181519, IMG submission 121102) | Peatland microbial communities from MTU Mesocosm Facility, Houghton, MI, USA - PEATcosm2014_Bin02_10_metaG | ecosystem: Environmental > Terrestrial > Soil > Wetlands > Peat | place... | reverse complement strand
TCGTCAAACGCATCGCGGAGGGCGTCACCGCCGTCAGCGTCAGCGCGCCGGCCGATGTGGAAGCGTTCCGCAAATCGGTCTGACCCGCCGCCCAACTCTAGGGACTTCGATGTTCGATCTGACCGGAAAAACCGCGCTCGTCACGGGCGCCTCGGGCGGCCTCGGCGGAGCGATCGCCCGCGCCCTGCATGCCCAGGGCGCGACCGTCGCGCTGTCGGGCACACGCAAAGAAGCGTTGGAGACGCTGGCGACCGAACTCGGCGAGCGGACGCATGTGCTGGTTTGCGATCTCGCCGACGCTGCGGCGGTGGAAGCGCTCACGCCCGCCGCCGAGGCGGCGATGGGTCAGGTCGACATTCTCGTCAACAACGCCGGCGTGACGCGCGACAATCTGTTCATGCGTATGAAGGACGCGGAGTGGGATACGGTGATCGCCGTCAACCTGACCGCGGGCTTCCGACTGTCCCGGGCCGTGGTCAAAGGCATGATGCGCAGGCGCTTCGGCCGCATCGTCGGCATCACCTCCGTCGTCGGCGTCACCGGCAATCCGGGCCAGGGCAATTACGCGGCGGCGAAAGCGGGCATGATCGGCATGTCGAAGGCGTTGGCGGCCGAGGTCGCCAGCCGGGGAATCACCGTCAATTGCGTGGCGCCAGGCTTCATCGCCAGCCCGATGACGGACGCGCTCAGCGACAAACAGCGCGAAGCGATCCTCGGGTCGGTGCCGACGGGGAAGTTGGGCGCCGGGGCGGACATCGGCGCGGCCGTCGTCTATCTCGCCAGCGTCGAGGCCGGCTACGTCACAGGACAAACCTTGCACGTTAATGGCGGAATGGCAATGATCTGAGGGGCTTAACCACCTTCCATGCGACGGTTGAGGCGATGGCGCGGCCTCTCGCCTTGACAAACGAGATATGCTATCGAGCCCCCACGCCGCCTGCAACGGCGCGGCATTCCACAGGGGGAGTTGACCGCTCGGGGGAATCTTTTAGACAGCGGTCGGCGACGGAATTCACTGGCGCGCAGCGAGGGCGACCCGGCAGAGGGGCGAACACGAGCGGGCGAGGTCTCTGAAGGTTCAATCGGGCCGAGCAACAACTCAGGCCGTACAAGGGAAATAAAAAAATGAGCGATGTCGCGGAGCGCGTAAAGAAAATTGTCGTCGAGCATCTTGGGGTCGATGCCGACAAGGTCGTCGAAAACGCGAACTTCATTGACGATCTGGGCGCGGACTCGCTCGACACGGTCGAACTCGTCATGGCGTTCGAAGAGGAATTCGGCGTCGAGATTCCTGACGACCAGGCCGAAACGATCGTGACCGTCGGCGACGCCGTGAAATTCCTGGAAAAGGCCGCCGCAAAGTAAGGCGCCTGAGCCTTCTAGCCGGTGTGCGTGCTTTGGCCGCAGCTGTTCTGAATGCGAAGGGGCCGGCGCGTCCGGCCCCTTTTCGCGTTTGACGTCAGGAGCGCCTCGGCTCGTATGTAGGCTTCAAACGCAATCCCTCGAGGTTTCGATCATGAAGCGTGTGGTGGTCACCGGGCTCGGAATGGTGTCTCCGCTGGCCTGCGGCGTCGAACCGACTTGGCGGCGTCTCATTGCCGGAGAGTCCGGCGCGGCGCGCGTCGAATCGTTCGATGTTTCCGATCTGCCCTGCCAGATTGCGGCGCAGGTGCCGCGCGGATCGGCCCCGGACGCCTTCCATCCCGACGACTGGATGGAGCCGAAGGAGCAACGGCGGGTCGATCCTTTCATTGTTTACGCGGTCTCGGCGGCGACGCAGGCGCTCAAAGACGCGGATTGGGCGCCCAAGACCTACGAGGAGGAATGTGAGACCGGGGTGTTGATCGGCTCCGGCATCGGCGGCCTCGACGGCATCGCCGAAACGGCGATCCTGTTGCACGAAAAAGGCCCGCGCCGGGTTTCGCCGTTCTTCATCCCTGGGCGCCTGATCAATCTGGCCAGCGGGCATGTGTCGATCATGCACAAGCTCAAGGGTCCAAACCATTCGGTCGTCACCGCCTGTTCGACCGGCGCGCATGCGATCGGCGACGCGGCGCGGTTGATCGCTCTGGGCGACGCGACGGTGATGGTCGCCGGCGGCGCCGAATCGGCGGTTTGCCGCCTGGCGCTGGCAGGTTTCGCCGCCTGCCGCGCGCTGTCCACAGGTTTCAACGAACGGCCGACACAAGGCTCGCGTCCCTACGACAAGGATCGCGACGGCTTCGTGATGGGCGAAGGCGCGGGCTGCGTCGTGTTGGAGGATTACGATCACGCCAAGGCGCGCGGGGCGAAGATTTACGCCGAAATCATCGGCTACGGCCTATCCGGCGACGCCTATCACATCACCTCCCCTTCGCCGGACGGCGACGGCGGCTTCCGCTCGATGAACGCCGCGCTCAAGCGAGCCGGCCTCACCGCGGCCGACATCGACTACGTCAACGCGCACGGCACCTCGACGCCCCTCGGCGACGAAATCGAATTGCGGGCGGTCGAGCGGCTGCTCGGCAATTCCGCCGGCCGCGTGTCGATGTCGTCCACCAAATCTTCGGTCGGCCATTTGCTCGGCGCGGCGGGCGCGGTCGAGTCGATTTTCTCCATCCTGGCAATCCGCGACGGCGTCGCGCCGCCGACGCTCAACCTCGACAATCCCTCCGTCGAGACGGCGATCGATCTCGTACCGCATGTGGCGAAAAGGCGCGAAATCAACGTGGCGCTGTCGAACTCGTTCGGCTTCGGCGGCACCAACGCGTCGGTGATTTTCCGACGCGCCTCCTGACGGCGCGAGCAAGGCGCTCGTCTTTTGGCCCCATTCCGGTCTAGAATGAGCCCGCGTCTCGTGGACGATTTGGAGTTTCGGCCGCCCCATGACTGAGAAGTCGAATCCGAACGAAGGTCCGGTGCTGACGCGGGCGAGCCTATTCGGTCGACAGGGGCGTCCTGCGCCGGTGAGGCCGGGCGCGCCGCCGCCTTTGCCGCCCAAGCGTCGGCGCCGTTCCGGCCTCGGCGTCATCAGCGCGTTTCTTTCCTTTCTGTTGGTCGGCGCGCTGATCGGCCTCGGTGGGTTTACCTTGGCGCTGCTGGAAGCCGGGCGCCCCGGCCCGCTCACCGCCGATAAGGTCGTCATCATTACGCGTGAAGACGACGGCGGCCCGATCGCCGAACAATTGGAGCGCGCTGGCGTCATCGACAGTTCCCTCTTTTTCACCGCTCTAACGTTGTTCGACGGCTCGCGCAGCACGATGAAGCGCGGCGAATACGCTTTCAAAGCCGGCTCCAGCCTGCGCGACGTCGAACACCTCTTGCAGTCCGGCAAGGTCGTTCTGCATTCGATCACCATTCCCGAAGGCCTGACCAGCGACCAGATCGTGCAACGCTTGCGCGACGACGAAGATTTGAGCGGAGATGTCAAAGAGCCGCCGCGCGAGGGGTCGCTGCTGCCCGAGACCTACAAATTCGCCCGCGGCGAGACCCGTCAGGCCCTGCTGACCAAGATGAGCAAGGACCAGACAAAAGTCGTCGACGAAATCTGGCAACACCGGGCGCCGGACCTGCCGATCAAATCGCCGGGCGAACTGGTGACGCTGGCCTCGATTGTCGAAAAGGAAACCGGCAAAGTCGACGAGCGGCCGCGCGTCGCCGGCGCCTTCGTCAATCGCCTGCAAAAGCATATGCGGCTGCAATCCGACCCGACGATCGTCTACGGGCTGGTGTTCGGCAAGGGCACGCTGGGGCATTCCATCACCAAGGCCGAGCTCAATCAGCCCACGCCGTACAACACCTATAATATCGATGGGCTGCCGCCGGGGCCGATCTGCAATCCCGGCAAGGCGGCGCTGGAAGCGGCGGCGAACCCGAGCAAGACCGGCGATCTCTATTTCGTCGCCGACGGGACCGGGGGCCACGCCTTCGCTGCGACGCTCGACCAGCATTTGAAGAATGTCGCGCGCTGGCGGCAGATCGAACAGGACGCGAAGGACAAGCTCGCGCCCGACGCCCTGCCCCCGGGCGGCGGTCCCGCCCCAGCCTCCGCCACCCACGGCGAAGCCGCGCCGATCGACCCCAAGATTTTCGGAGCCGTCGCGCCCGCCGATGCGCCGCCGACGAAGCCGGACGCCAAGGGTAAGGCGCTGGCGACGAAGCTCGCCAAATTCGCCGATTCGATGCGCAAGCAGCAGGCGCTGCTCGGCGAGGGCGGCGCTCTATCGCCGGCGACTTTGGCCGCCGCCAAGACGCTCGATGCGCTCGGCGCCGTGATCACCGGAGTCAACGATGCGCCGGAGACGGTGAGCTTCGCCGACGAGGCGCCGAACTCCATGGCCAGCGGCGGCCCGGTCGCGAGCGCGCCGATGTCGCCCGCCGCGCTGGCCGACCAGAAGGCGCGCGAGGCGAAATACGGCTACGGCGCGACCACGACCTCGTCTCAGCCGGCCCTGACCCAGGTCAGCGCTTACGCGCCGAACCCCGCCAATCGCGGACGCGTATTCGACGCTTCCGAGGGCACGGCGCTCGATCCGCTGCTCAACAAGACCTACGACCTCAGCTCCGCCAAGGAGATCCCCAAGAACCTCATTCAGTCGCAGAACTGAGCTTGTGATACGCGAGCGCCAGCGCGATCGCGGCGGCGTTGGAGACATTGAGGCTCTTGATGGCGCCCGGCAGTTCGAGCCGAGCCATCACGTCGCATTTTTCCCGGGTCAGACGACGCAAGCCCTTGTCCTCGGCGCCGAGCACCAGCGCCAGCGGCCGCTCAAGCTTCAGCTCCGCCAGGGTCGACGGCGCCGCGGAATCGAGGCCGACGCGGAAATAGCCGAGATCGCCGAGTTCCTCCATCGCGCGCGACAGGTTGACCACGGTGCAGAGCGGCACATGCTCCAGACCGCCCGAGGCCGATTTGGCCAGCGTGCCGGCGAACTCCGGCGAATGACGCTCGGTCGTGATGAGCCCGTCGACGCCGAACGCCGCGGCGGTGCGTAGAATAGCCCCGACATTGTGGGGATCGGTGATCTGATCGAGCACCAGCACCAGGCCCTTTGGCGGCAGCTCGGATATATCGATCGGCTCCAGCGGCCGCGCCTCCAACAACAGGCCCTGATGCACGGCGTCGCGCGGCAGCCGTGCGGCGATTTCCTCGGCGGTGGCGATTCGGGTCTCGACCTCGGAGGCGGAAATCTCCGCGGCGAGCCGCTCCGCGGCTGCGCTGGTGGCGTAGAGCCGGATCAGCTTGCGGCGCGGCGCCTGCAACGCGGCGATCACCGGATGGTAGCCGAAGATGCGCACGACATCGCCGCCGCCGCGCGGCTCATGGCCTCGCGGCTCGCGGCTCTTGGGCTCTTTTGCCTTCGGCTCCTGGGCGCGAGACTCCGGGCGCGCTTCCTGCCGACGCGGTTCGGCCGCGGTCCGTCGGGGGGACAGTTTGGGCGCGGAACGCCGTTCGTCGCGGCCGGAGGGGGTGCGTGTCATCGCGGGGTCACCTGTTGCAGGAAAGCGGGTCCGGCGCTCTACGCCTTGCCCCCGGTCTTGTCGATGACGCGCGCGCCCAGACGCGTCAGCGCCGTCCTGAGGCCCTCGTCGGCGATCTCCGCCGTGAGGCTCTCGGCTTCGGCCAGCGCTTTCGCGCTCGGCGGCGCGATTTTTCTCGACCGCGACCTCAGCGGCGCCAACGGGCCTTGCCGGAAGGCCAGTCGTTCGACGCAACGCCAGCCGAGGTGCCCGTTGACGCGGGCGATGATCATCGGGCCGAGGTGGCTCGCTTCCAACGCGAAGGCGCCGTCGATGCGCAACACCAAGGTCGCCGGCGCGCTTGGACCCTCGGGATCGCGTTTGTCGCCGCGTGGCGGCCATTGCAATTGCTCCGGTCGCGCGAAGGCTGCGATCTTGTCGCCGACAATCTCGGGCCAAGCGCTGACGAGGCTCGCCTCGCTCAAGCCGCGCGCAGCGAGCGTCGGGCGCACGAGGTCGGCGACAAAGGCTCCGATCGGCTGCGCAGAAGGTTTTCTCATCGCGCGTCCGAGGCTAGAGAAGGGGTCATGTCCGACACTGTAGCCCGCGCCCGCCAGAGTTTGAAGCGCCGTGGCGTCGCCGACGCCGTCCTCGCGTGGTGGGACCGCAATCGGCGCGACTTGCCCTGGCGCGCCCGGCCGGGAGAAACCGCGGATCCCTATCGGGTCTGGTTGTCGGAAATCCTGCTGCAGCAGACGACAGCTACGGGCGCGGCGCCCTATTTTCTCGATTTTCTGCGGCGCTGGCCGACCGTCGAGCAATTGGCTGACGCGCCGATGGAAGAGATCATGGCCGCCTTCGCCGGGCTTGGCTATTATTCGCGCGCCCGCAACCTGCACGCTTGCGCCAAAGCCGTGGCGGCGGCCGGCGGGGTGTTTCCTAGCGACGAAGCGGGCTTGCGGGCGCTGCCGGGCGTCGGCCCCTACACGGCGGCGGCGGTCGCGGCGATCGGCTTCGGGCGGCCGGCGGCGCCCGTCGACGGCAATATCGCGCGCATCCTGTCACGCCTGTTCGCTTTTGAGACGCCGATAGCCGCCAACCGCGCCGACCTCGACGAGGTCGCGCGCGCGCTGACCCCGCACGGGCGGCCGGGAGACTTTGCCCAGGCGCTGATGGACATCGGCGCGATGGTCTGCCGGCCGCGCAACCCCGACTGCGGGCGCTGCCCGCTCGACAAAGCGTGTCTTGCCGCGCGCGCGGGAGAGCCTGAGCGCTTTCCCTCCCGCCTGGAAAAGAAGGCGCGCCCGGCCAAAGTCGGAGCGGCGTTCTACGCGGTGCGCTCGAACGGCGCCTTTCTGGCGCGCCGACGTCCGCCCAAGGGCCTGCTCGGTTCGACGATGGAATTGCCGGGCGGCGCGTGGCGGATCGGCGAACTCGGCGCGGTCGGCGACCATGAGGCGCCGTTCGCCGCCGCCTGGGTGAGACTGCCCGACGAGGTCGAGCATGTGTTCACCCATTTCAGCTTGCGGCTGGCGCTGTTTGCCGTGGAGGCGGGCTTCGTCGAGCCGCCGCCGGGCCACGTCTGGATCGCGCCCGACGAAATCGGCGCGGCCGGCTTTTCCGGCCTGATGCGCAAGGCCGCCGAACGCGCGGCCTCGGCCTGGAGAGATAGCCGGATCAGAACGCATTCCGGTGCGTCTTCGGCGAGAATACCGTCAGGAACACGATCTTGATGTCGAGCCATAGCGACCAATTGTCGACGTAGAACAGATCGTGCTGCAGTCGCGACAGCATTTCCTGATCGTTGGCGATCTCGCCGCGGTGGCCATGCACCTGCGCCCAGCCGGTGATGCCCGGTTTGACGTTGTGCCGGCGCGCGTAGCGGGAAAGGCGATCGAAATAGCGCTGATCGTGCGCCATCGCATGCGGGCGCGGGCCGACGATCGACATTTCGCCGCGCAGCACGTTGAAGAGTTGCGGCAATTCGTCGACGCTGTAGCGGCGCAGATAGGCCCCGAGCCGCGTGACGCGCGGATCGTCGCGCTTGGCGGAAACGACCTTGGCGCCGTCCTCCATCGTCCTCATGCTGCGGAACTTGAATATCTTGAACGGCTCCTGATTGAAACCGTAGCGGGTCTGGCGGAACAAGGCCGGCCCATGGCTCTCCCAGCGAATGAGCGCCGCGACGACCGCCAATACCGGGCACAGCGCGAACAGAGCCGCACTGGCGACGATGAGATCGAACGCCCGCTTTTCCATCCGCTGCAACAGCGAAAAGCGCGGGCGCGTAACGCGCAGACCGAAGATCGCGCCGAGACGGACGAAACGCGCCTCGCCGAAGCGCTCGAGCAGGCGGTCGGCGTCGAGATGAATTTCGGCGGGCGTGCGCAACAGCGCCGCCGTGCAGGATTCGATCACCTCCTGGCGCGACCACGGAATGGCCAGGCAGATGTCGTCGGCGCGGTGCATGCGCACAGCCGCCGCCGCCAGCGCCAAGTCGTCCGCGAGATACGCCTGATTGTCGCGTAGCGCGATCATGTTGACGACATGGACGCCGACGCCGAAATCGGTGACCGTTCGCTCCATTTCGGCGAGCCGGTCCTCGAAGCCGATGATCACCAGGCGGCGCGGGATCATGAGGCGCTTGGCGAGCATGAAATAAGCGAGGTCCACCACCGCGCGGCGCGTCGCCACCAGACTGGCGTAGCCGAGGAAATAGAACACGGTGATCGCGCCGCGGGAGAATTCGGACGTGGTCTTGGTGGCGAAGCCGAGCGCGAGAGCGACAAAAAACACCAGGTTCCAGACGCCGAAGGCGCGGGCGGTCTGGCCGGCTTTTCTCAAATAAAACTGTAAATCGTATTCGGCGCGTTGCACGCCGGTGCCGATGACTAGAGCGGCCACCGCGAACCCGACCGGCGCGACGCTTTCAGCCGGCGGGAAATAGCCAAAGTTCAACAGACCCCATACGCTGTTGGCGCAATAGGCGGTGATCAGGATCATGCTTGCGTCGGCGATCGCGGCGAAATAGGCGAAGCCGACCGGCTGCGAGCTGCGCAGCGCGCTCAGCAGTCGCATTTTCAGTGTCGACCCACGCCGCTCACGCGCAGAGCGGCCGCCGAGGGGCAGGCCGCCCGCGGAAGTTCCCGGAAGCGGACTCTGTGCCAAAAACATACGACGCTCCAGTTCCAGAGGCCTGTTCGAGCCCTTTGGCGAAGGAGCGCGCAAATCATGTGCCGCAACGCAGCGTTCCGTTAAGGCGCCGGTCCTTGTATCAATTCGGGAGGCGCCGGCCTTGCGGGAGACGGGAGCAACAAACTCCCGGAACCGCGGCATGTCTCTTTCCTCGACACTTCAACTTCCCGATCGTCGCCGGAACACCGCCATAGGCAAGATCCTGGTCGAATCGCTGAGCCTCGAACAGACCGCGCGCGCCTTTGTCGCCTATAGCCTGAGTGGGGAACGCCGCGCCGCCAAGCGACCGCTCTATTCGACTTCGGTCAACGGACAGGTGATTTCGTTGTGCGAAAGCGATCCGGAAATCGCCGCGCTGTTTCGGCAGGCCGACTCCATCAATGCCGACGGCCAGCCGATGGTGACCCTGTCGCGCTTTCTGGCCCGCACGCCGCTGCCGGAGCGCGTGGCGACGACCGATCTGTTTCCGGCTGTCGCCGCCTTGGCCGCGAAGGCGGGTCTGACGTTCTACATGCTCGGCGCCGCCGAGCGGGTGAACGCCAAGGCCGTCGAGCAGGTTCGCAAGGCCTATCCGGGCTTGAAAATCGTCGGCCGCCGCAACGGCTATTTCGGACGCGACGAGGAAGCCGAGATCTGCGATGAGATCGCCGCGCTGCAGCCCGATATCCTTTGGATCTCGCTGGGCGCGCCGCTCGAGCAGGCGTTCGTGCAACGCAACCTCGGCCGCCTCGCCGGCGTAGGCATCATCAAGACCGCCGGCGGCTTGCTCGACTTCCTGTCGGGGGAAAAGGCGCGCGCGCCGACCTGGATGCAGCGTTTCGGCTTCGAGTGGCTGTTCCGCACCGTGCTCGAGCCGAAGCGGCTTCTCAAGCGCTACGTCACCACGAACCCGCATGCGCTCTACGTGATGTTAACCAAGATGCGATGAGGCTATGCTGGCTGCGCCGCCTCGTAAGCGTTGCGTGCGTAAGGGCCTTTGGACATGACCCAACATTCGGTTTCGATGGCGCGCGCCGCGCAATTGGCGACAAAGTTTCGCCAGGTCGACGCCTGGGTGTTCGATCTCGACAATACCCTCTATCCCCAGGACAGCGGCCTCTGGCCCGCCATTGAAGAACGCATCACCCATTTCCTCATCGAGCACAGCGGCCTCGACGGCGCCTCGGCGCGGGCGTTGCAGCGCTATTACTACCATACGCATGGGACGACGCTGCGCGGTCTCGTCGACGAGGACGGCCTCGAACCGCACGGATTTCTCGAATTCGTACACGACATCGACCGCTCGTCGCTGCCGCCCAACCCCGAACTTGGGGTCGAAATCGCCCGCCTGCCCGGGCGCAAGCTGATCTTCACCAATGGATCAAAACAGCACGCCCTGGACACAGTGGCCCAACTCGGACTGACCGATCTGTTCGAGGACGCTTTCGACATCGTCGCCGCCGGCCTGGCGCCGAAGCCCTCGGAGGCGGCTTACGACGCGTTCCTCCTCGCCCACGGCGTCGACCCCGCGCGCGCGGCGATGTTCGAAGACATCGCGAAGAATCTGGTGGTGCCAAAGGCGAAGGGCATGACGACCGTGCTGGTGACGGCCAAGCCAGGTCAGATCGACCACCGACAAGACCATGACCGCGAGCCGGCGGCCGGCGCGTCCGTGGATTTCGTCACCGACGACCTGACGGAATTTTTGCGCGCGGTGAACGAGGCGATAGGTCGTAGTGGCGACGGGACGGCGGAACTGCTGTCATAGCGGCTCGCTCAGCTCTGCGCCTCTGTTAGAATCGAATCCGGCGGCGAGAACGACATCGTCGCTCTCGCCGCCGGATTTGTTAAACAGCGTCCGAGTTCAGCGCCACAGGCGCGGAACGCCTCGCGATTCATTCGTGTTGACGGGGATACTCAGACCCATCTATCGCCGGTCGAAACCGCGCCCGCGGCGACTCCGTTGCTGCGAAGGTGGGAGGCGTTGCCGCCATCGCCCGCGTCGATGTCCTTAATTAACGCTGTCACTGCGAAGGTTGGAGGTATTGCCGCCGTCGCCCGCATTGATATCCTTGACGCCGCTGGCGCGAACGTTGGAGGCGTTGCCGCCGTCGCCCGCATTGATGTCCTTGACGCCGTTGGCGCGAAGGTTGGAGGCGTTGCCGCCATCGCCCGCGTTGATA
>Ga0181519_10004880_pt1 | contig 10798 bp, 10 predicted proteins | sample PEATcosm2014_Bin_26_FD_121102 | JGI IMG/M metagenome (GOLD analysis project Ga0181519, IMG submission 121102) | Peatland microbial communities from MTU Mesocosm Facility, Houghton, MI, USA - PEATcosm2014_Bin02_10_metaG | ecosystem: Environmental > Terrestrial > Soil > Wetlands > Peat | place... | reverse complement strand
CTGTTCACTGTCCACTGTTCACTGTCCACTGTTCACTGTCCACTGTTCACTGTCCACTGTTCACTGTCCACTGTTCACTGTCCACTGTTCACTGTCCACTGTCCACTGTCCACTGTTCACTGTCCACTGTTCACTGTCCACTGTCCACTGTTCACTGTCCACTGTTCACTGTCCACTGTTCACTGTCCACTGTCCACTATTTTCCAGAAAGAGAGGTACGGAATGAAACGGATTCTTTTCGCAACAACCGCACTGGTGCTGGCAGCCCTTCCGGCGCTGGCAGCGGAGGCGACCTTCGAGCGCAACCTGCAAGTCAAAGGCGCAGCGGAACTGACGGTGGAGAATGGCTCGGGATACGTCCACCTGACGCAAGGCGCCGCCGGACAAATCCATGTCTTCGCGAAGGTACGGTCCAACTGGGGCGGGAGTGAGGATCAGGTTCGGCAGATTGCGGCCAACCCGCCCATCGAGCAGACAGGCAGCATTGTAAAAATTGGCGGCCACAACGAAAACATGCACAACATCAGCATCGATTACGAGATTCAGGCGCCGCCGGATGTTTACCTGAACGCCGCCACGGGCTCGGGCCAGGTAACCGACGACGGAGTGGGCAACCACGCGAAGCTGAGCACCGGCTCGGGCAGCATTCACGCCACCGGATTACACGGTAGCTTCTCAGTGGACACGGGCTCGGGCGACATCTATGCCGAACAGATCGGAGACGGCGATATCAAGGCTGAGACCGGGTCGGGTTCGATCGAACTGCGCAATGTGCATGGCGGATTGCACGCTCAGACCGGATCGGGTTCAATCAAGGTGGGCGGAACGCCGTCTGCTCAATGGAAGCTCGATACCGGCTCCGGCAGCGTCGAATTGTGGACCGGCACGGCAGCGTTCACGCTCGATGCCGAGACAGGTTCGGGCGGTGTTAGCACAGACCGCGAGATGGCCACTCAGGGAACCCAGAATCACCACCACATCACGGGCAAGATCGGCGGCGGCGGCCCGTTGGTAAGAATCGAAACCGGATCGGGCAGCATTCGCGTGCATTGAGAGACAGTCCACATTCCGCGGCTTGTTGAGCTGTGGGGGACGAATCCCGGCCCGTTACACTGGAGACATGGTTCATGTCTATCGCCCCTTGCCCGTGGAACGGCTGAAGCTGCTGGTTTTCGATCTGGATGGGACCCTGATCGACTCGGCGCAGGATTTGTGCAACAGCGTAAACGCCGCGCTGGGGCAGTTTAACCGCGGGCCGATGCCCGATCCGGCGATCGCCGGCTTTGTGGGGAACGGGGCGCCGATGCTGATGCGGCGGTCGCTGGCGATGGCCGACGGCCTGGCGCCGGAGCAGGTGGATGAAAATCTGCTATCCGAAGCCTACGCGTTTTTCCTCCAGTACTACCGCGAGCACAAGCTGGATTTCACCTACGCCTACGACGGTGTCGTGGAGGCGCTGGCCGCGCTCAAGGAACTCCATGACGCAGCCGGAACTCCCCGCACCATGGCCGTGCTCACCAACAAGCCCGTGCGGCCGGCGCGCGGCATCTGCGAAGGATTGGGGATGGCGGACTATTTTCTGCACATCTACGGCGGCGACAGTTTCCCCGTAAAGAAGCCCGATCCTTTTGGACTCCGCTCGCTGATGGAAGAGACCGGCTCCAGCCCGGATGAGACGGTGATGATCGGCGACAGCCAGGTGGATGTGGCAACTGCGCGCAACGCCGGCGCATGGTCCATTGGGTGCGCGTTCGGCTTCGGCGTGCCGACGCTGATGGATCACAAGCCGGACGTGCTCGTTGACCGGGCCTCCGACTGGACTGCGGCGCTGAACCCTGCAAAACCCTGCCCTGCAAAACCCTGATTGGAAGCGCTTCGTTCGGCCACACCGCTATCGGCCGCACGCATCCCGGCGCGGCTCGACGCTGTACGCTGAATCCATGAGTGTGGCCTGGACACTGAGTCCGCGCCCCCTGCGCATTGTGCTCCCCGGCGGCAGTGGGCAGGTGGGGCAGATGCTGGCGCGCTATCTTCAGGAGCGCGGCCATCATATAACCGTGCTGACCCGCGGACCCTACACTGCGCCCTGGCAGACCGTTCACTGGGATGGCGAAGAGATTGGCCCGTGGGTTGAAACACTGGAGGGCGCGGACGTCTGCATCAATCTCGCCGGGCGCAGCGTGAACTGCCGCTACCACGAGGAGAATCGGCGCGAAATCTACAACTCGCGCATAGGAACAACGAGACTTTTGAATCGCGTGATTGCCGGGCTCGACCATCCGCCTCGTGTTTGGTTGAACGCTTCGACTGCGACGATCTACCGCCATGCGCTCGACCGCCCAATGGATGAGGCGACCGGCGAACTGGGCGGACACGAGCTAATCTCCAGAAAACGCCGCGCCCCCGATACGTGGAACTTCTCTGTTGGCGTGGCCAAAGACTGGGAGAGTGCTTTCTTTGAGACTCCAACGCCGCGCACGCGCAAGGTTGCACTGCGCAGCGCCATCGTTTTCAGCCCCGTGCCCGGCAGCACCTTTGCGATCTTCCTCAACCTGGTACGCGTGGGACTGGGCGGCGCGCAAGGCAACGGCCGGCAGTTCGTCTCCTGGATTCATGAGAGCGATTTTGCGCGCGCTATTGAGTTCTTGATCGCTCGCGACGATATCGGCGGGCCGGTGAACATCGCCGCGCCCAACCCGCTGCCGAATCGCGAATTCATGGAGGCTCTGCGCGATGCATGGGAGATGCCGAATGGCCTGCCCGCGCCGTGGCCACTGCTGGAGATTGGAATGCTTCTGTTGCGCACCGAATCGGAGTTAGTGCTCAAGAGCCGCCGCGTGATTCCTGGGCGGTTGCTTGAAGCGGGCTTCGAGTTCGACTTCAGGAACTGGCCGGAAGCCGCCGACGATCTGGTGCGCCAGTGGAAAAACAGGGAGTAGGTTCCCTGTTCCCTAGCGGTGTCCGCCACACAGATTGTCGTTCATGTGTAGTGGTGTCCGCCACACAGATTGTCGTCCATGTTTTGAAAGGGCACGACCGGGGTACCCTCTGGGTCGTCGTGCCGCAAACGCAATCAAATCAGCGCGGGCTTCAGCCCCTGAGGGATGGTTTTCGGGCTATTGGCTTAGGCTCAGCGGCATCCCGACAGTCTGAGGGAACAGGTTTCCTGTTCTCTGACCCCTGATCCCTGACCACTGACCCCTGACCCCTGTTCTTCCACTTACTGCGCCGGCGTAATATCCGTCACCGGCAGATCCCAGTGACCGGCAAGAATCTCAAACCTGCGCTGCTCTTCCTTTTGATAAGTCGCCTGGTCGGGCCATAACTCCTTGATGAACGCAGCTTCGTCCGGATTCGAAGTAGTGGCTACGGTCGAATCCTTGTAGCGAATGGTCACGCGATAATCCCAGCGGCCATCTTCGGTGGTGTGGTAGGCCGGCGACTCGATCTTGAGCGCGACAATGCGTCCAGTGGACTGAATCTTCTTGAGCAACGGGTAATGGTTCTTGAGAAACAGTTCGAGAAACTCCTGCTGATGGCCCCACTGGCATTTGTAGTAGTACTCGACAGTGTAGGGCTGGCCGGCTCCGCCCTGGGGCGGTGCGCCCTGGGCCTTGAGCGGCGCGGCCAGCGAAGCGGCAAAAGCAACGGCAAGAACAGCCAGAAGAAGTCTGCGCATAGAAACCTCCACGGATCGGTTTGCTGCCAATTGTATCGTGACGACTCGGCGGCGAGCGTGAGTTCGAGAGAAAGAAATCCCCGGCGGCCTATGGAGTGGATAAATGCCGCCGGGGGTATGAATGAGCTTCCGATGAGGTTACTGCGCCGATGAAACCCGAACGAATTCTCTAGCAACGTGCGAAATTCTCCAGAGCGGCCTTGCTGGGAATGGTGAGCGTGGAGCCGTGAAACGCCACCAGGTGACGGCTCTTGAAAACGCTGAGCGTGCGCGTAACTGTCTCGCGCGATGCACCGATGAATTCGCCAATCTCCCCATGCGTAAGCGGGAAGCGGAAATGCACCATACCGTCGGTGGTCTTACCGTTCTGGCTCCACTCGAGCAACAGGCGAGCAAGTTTCTCGGGCGCCGAATTTGACAGGCCCACGGTGCGCAACTGTTCGCAGGCCATGGCGTAATCGCGGCTCAGTTCTTCGGTGACGGATTGGTAGACCTCGGGGTGCCGCGAAAGAAAATTGAGAAAATCCTTCCGCACAATGGCCGCGATCCTTGCCGGATACAGCGTCTCCGCGGTCATCTCGCACGGCCTGCCGGAGAGCGCCGAAGCGAGCCCCAGAATCTCGCCCTTCTTTGCAATGCGCAAAATCAGCCGGCGGCCGTCGCTCGAGTTCATCGAGAGCTTTACCTCGCCCTCGAGAACGATGTAGACGCCCGGAGCCGGATCCTTTTCAGAAAATAGAATCATGCCCGCCGGATAGTTGGAACCGTGGGCCATTGAAGAAATATCCTTCATCGCCAGAGGCGACAACTTGTTGAAAAACTCGCCATCCATCCTGGCCTGGCTCCCACAACCGCCGATTGCATTCTGCATTGTCCCCATATCAAAGCTCCCGTTTTACAGATTGTGCGCCACAGCGCGTGATTTGTTCGGCAAGAGATTGCGTCCATAGCGTTCCTGCAAGAAGTTCGGCATTTGTCTGTGCATAGATCTGGCCGAGCAACTCGGTGCCGCCGGAGTCCGCATACGTTACGCTGCTTAGATCGAGAACCAGCTTTCTTGAAGCCAATCGCGGCGCCGTTTCCACCCACACCCGGCTTAGTTCCGCCGCCCACGGCCCCGCGATTCGCCCTTCCAGCTTCATCTCCAGCACTTCCACGTTTTCTTCAATCGAGATTCGTAACATATGCTGGCTCGCCTTGCGCCACGCCCTTACTAAGGCATGTCGCGTGCCAAACCCGGCGAAGCATCGAGCGCGCGCGCTGACAAATTGAAGGGAAAGAAGTTATGCGAAAAAGCAGGAAGGCGGGACGAAGAGTCGATCGGTGAAGTGACGAAGCGACGATGACGAAACTTCGTCACCGTGACTACATATAGTCACTTCGTTCGATGCCGAGCTTCTTCAATTTCGAGTTCAATGTGGTGCGTTTCAGGCCCAGGCGCGCCGCGGCTCCGTCATCGCCGCCAATCTGTCCTTTGGTCTCGCGCAGCACGCGCAAAATGTGTTCGCGCTCGGCTTCGTGGAGCGTAGGATTCTGCTGCTCGGCTTCCTGCGGATCTTCCGCCATCTGCAACTCGGCAAGCGGAACGTAAAGCACCGGGCCGCGCGTGAGGATGACAGCACGCTCAAGAAAATTCTCAAGCTCGCGGATGTTTCCGGGCCAGCGCCAGCGCACCAGCGCCTCCATGGTCTCATCGGGAATGGATTCAATCGTCTTGCCCATGCGCCTGCCATGGGTGCTCACAAAATGGCGCACCAGAATGGGAATGTCGCTCACCCGTTCGCGCAGCGGTGGAGCAAAGACCGGAAAGACCTTGAGCCGATAGTAGAGATCGCTGCGAAATTCTTTGTCGGCCACCATCTTCGCCAGGTCGCGATTGGTCGCGGCGATCAGGCGCATATTCACCGGAATCGACCGGTTTCCGCCCAGGCGTTCGATCTCGCGCTCTTGCAAGGCGCGTAGTATTTTGGGCTGCAGATCCAACGGCAGCTCGCCCACTTCATCCAGAAACAGCGTGCCCCCGTTCGCCAGTTCCACGCGGCCGATCTTGCGCGCAATGGCGCCGGTGAACGCGCCCTTCTCGTGGCCAAACAGCTCGCTCTCCAACAGGCCGGCGGGAATCGCCGCGCAGTTCAGCTTGACGAACGTGTGCTCGCTGCGCGGGCTGAGCCGGTGAATGGCGCGCGCCAGCAGCTCCTTGCCTGTCCCGGACTCGCCTTGAATCAGAACGGTGGCATCTGTAGGGGCCACAGTTTCAATCTCCCTCAGAACCTGCCGCAACCCTTTGCTTTCGCCAACAATATCTTCATAACGATTTTCGAGATTGATCTCAGATTCGAGATATTGCTTTTCCTGGCGCAACTGGTCGCGCAGTTCCGCAATGCGCCGGAAAGCCATCGCATTGTCGACAGCCATCGCCACCTGAACCGCAATCTTGGCCAGGATATCCAGCTCCTGCGCGCCGAGACTGCCCTCGAGCCGGCTCAAGATTCCCAGCGTTCCAATCGCCTTGCCGTGGTGCGAAAGCGGAACCCAGCAACCGGCATTCATTCCCATCCGGGCAAGGCTACGCATCGTCTCCTGCGCAAATTCGATCTCCGCCAATCGCTGCATGCAGAATGGCTCCCCGGTGCGAAAGACTCTTCCCGCGATCGTGCCTTCCACCGGAACTCGCGCATCGCCGGGAAACACATCCGCGTCATACGGACCCATGAATTGAACCACCATGTCGTTCGTGGCCGGATCGAAGAGTGCCAGCGCCGAGGTGTCGTGCGGAATCACCTCATGGATACTGGCTGAAATGGCGGCCAGCAGCTTGCCGACATCCAGATTGGCCAATAACGCATTGCTCAGTTGCAGCATCACCGCTTCTTCGGCGCGCTTGCGGTCGGTAAAGTCGCGCGTCACCTTCGAGTAGCCGGTGAGCTGGCCGGCATCGTCGCGGATGGCGGTGAGAACGGTATCTGCCCAGAAGCGCGAGCCGTCCTTGCGCACGCGCCAGCCTTCCTCTTCAACGCGCCCACGCTCGGCGGCCAGGCGCAGCAGCTCGGCGGGACGCCCGCGGTCCAGATCGTCCTGGGTAAAGAATCTTGAGAAGTGCTTCACAAGAATCTCATCGGCGGTGTATTGCTTGATGCGCTCCGCGCCGGGGTTCCAGGTCATCACGCATCCGTCGGGGTCGAGCATATAGATGGCATAGTCGCGGACGCTTTCCACAATCGAGCGCAGTTGCACATCGTTGCGCCGCAGCGCTTCAAGAGCGGCCCGCTGCTCGGTTACATCGCGCACAAAGCTCAGAACCACCGGACCATCGGCGGTCTCGACGGGCTTCAGCATGATGTCCACAGGAAACTCCGCGCCATCCTTGCGCAGGCCGAACAGGTTCAAGGCCGCGCCCATCTGCCGGGCCCTGGGATGGGCGTTGTAGTTTTCGCGATGGCTAGGATGGCGGCCGCGAAAGCGAGCCGGAACTAGGTTCTCAATCGGCTGCCCGATCAGCTCCGTCTGTGTGTGACCGAACAATTCCGCCGCGCGCGGATTGGCGCCACGGATAACCCCCTGGGCATCCGTGACAAAGATCGCGTCCGGAGAGACCTCGAACAGGTTCTCCAACGCCGATTGAGCAAGCTCGGCCCTACCGTGCAAAGGCGTACCCGCTGCGACCTGTTCCGGGGAATCAGAAGGGCGCATATTCGGTTCCAACCTGTTTTGGACAGTAACCTTTTTGCCCGCCGATTGCAACCCAAGCGAGGGCCGGCGGCAGGGCCGACGCATCTATGTCTCTCAGCAATTCTTCGAATGAGAGAATTGTGACCGGCTCTTGGTTGTTCTTGAGGAGGGAGCAGGGGTCTTTAGACCCCTGAAGCAGACGCAAGAGCCATAGGCTTTAGCCTCGGGCCCTCTGTGCGTAGCCGAACAACGGCCCGTGCCTGAAGGCCCGTCAATCCGCCACTCTTCAGGGGCCTGAAGGCCCCTGCTCCCTCCGAAAGCTGATCTCCGCATCGAACTTACTCAAAATCCGTCAATTCCAGTTACACTGTTTTCCAAATACTTGAGGAGAGGAACTTGAGCCCAACCCAGAGCTTCGATCCCCGAATTGACATCTACATCGCCAAATCCAAACCCTTCGCGCAGCCCATCCTGGCGCACATCCGCGAATTGGTCCACAAGGCCTGTCCCGCCGTTGTCGAAACCATGAAGTGGAGCCGCCCCTTCTTCGAATACAAAGGCGTAATCCTCGCCAACATGTCCGCTTTCAAGGAGCATTGCAGCTTCGGCTTCTGGGGCCAGGAGATTTCCGCCGTCCTGCGCGAGGCAAAGCTGCTGCAGCCCGGCGCCATGGGTTCGCTCGGACGCCTCACCCGCATTGAAGATATGCCCACCAACAAGCAGATGCTCGGTATCCTGCGCCAGGCCGTGGACTTTGTCGATTCGGGCCAGTACACCAGCCCTATCGTGGCGCGGAGCAAAGTGGTCAAAGCTCCAAAAGCGGCTGCCGAAGCGCCTCCTGCCTTCATGCGGGCGCTCAAGGCCAACAAGAAAGCCTCGGTCGCCTTCGCGGCCTTCAGCCCAGGTTGCAAACGGGAATACATCGAATGGATTGCCGATGCCAAGCGGGATGAGACGCGCGACAAGCGCATCGACACGGCAATCGAATGGATCGGCGAAGGCAAACAGCGCAACTGGAAATACCAGCAATCTCAATCTTCGAAGTTCCAGTTAGCTCGTCCATGAGCTTGCGCGCCGTCCGGCAGACAAAAAACGGCCCCCGTTTTCAACGGGGGCCAAGTTGCCTTGGTTCTCTCGCTTTACGAGAGTTTTGTTGGCGGCCATACGGCGGGGGGGCCGTCTGCGCTCGGATGCCTCGGAGGAAGCACTTAGACCTTTATGGCCGATCCGCGCCAGTCGAGGAAGCAACACCCTGGGGTGATGCGGCTCCCTGGGCCGCCAAACTGTTTTCCATCAATCGGATGTGTACATCGCTAATCCGCTTGGTCTTGGCATCTTCTTCGCCGGCGGAGGCTACCTCGGCATTGCCGAGTGCGACATAGTGCATACGATAGACGGGAATCTGGTGTTTAGTTAGAAGGTAGCGCTGGACCGATTCAGCCAGACGCTGTGAATTCTGGATGCCGACGCTTCCGGCATGGGGCGAATGAGCTTCCATTTCCAGGATGTAACCATTCTGTCCGGTCACGCCAGCCGCCAAATCGTCCAGCAGCTTCTTTGAATCGTCGGACAACACCGGGGTTCCTCTGCGGAAGGTGATATCGATGTCCGTCACCTGGTGATACTTGTCGAGACCGCCCACGGTCGAATTCAACTGATCGACGTGGCCGCTCGCATTGAGGGCGATGCTGCTGGCATTCTGCGCCTGAGCGCCGGCTGCGGTGGCCGTCTGGTTGGCCGCATCTGCCGCGGACTGCGCCTTGAAGATGCCCGCCTGTGCCCTCTGGTCCACATCCTTGATGTCGGCGGCATTCTTGGCGTTCACCTGATCGAGTTCAGTGAGACGGCTATTGATGGGGTCGGTCTGTTTCCGGACCCACACTTTGCGCGCAAGAGGATTCACGCGGCCCCAGAACCCCTCCTTCGCGGGGGGAACATACGGCGCAGCCTGGGGGTAGGTCTGCTGTTGTGCGGCCGAAGGAGGGGTGCTCTGGGCGTTCCCTGCCGGCTGGGCCTGTTGCGCCCATGCAGGGACTCCAATCGCAGATGCCAGTGCAAGCACGGCTAACTGGCTAGGGAACAAGCTCCGTACAATAGCATGATTCGTCATGATGTGAGATCCCTCTTCTGAAACTTTCTCCGCAACTGAATTTGCGGGCTGAGCGGTCTTGTCTGCTCGCCCTTATCTAGTGCAAGGCTCATGCCAAAGCGGGAGAGATCGGAAAGGAATATTTATCTTATTTATAATGAGGCATTTACTCTGTTGATTTCTTCGAAGGAATCCCCGCATGCGTCAAGTTGCACAGCCGCAACCGTGTAATTTGTGCATCGACGAGTAGTTTCTACCCGGTAAAGGAGTTAGACCCAGCTACTTCGTGTCCACGTGAATCACCCGGAGCTCAGGATAAGCGCCGTCCCAGTTCGGGGTGACAGAGTCGAAGATCAGCCGGAAGTCCTGCCCGCCGCCCGGCTTCATCGGCGCCGCGGAGAACGGTTCGACATCTATATATGGATCCCGCGTCCTGATGAGCTTGATCGGCTGGGTTTCGTTCTGCGCCACCTCGCGGGCAACGTTGCGGAACAGAATCTGGACGGTGATTCCAGTCAAGACGCGGGTCCCGTGGTTGGCGATGTGCCCGTCAAGGTAGGTAACCTTGCCGCCGGCCAGGTTCGACGATTCGCTCATCGTCAGCCCGGTAACCAGCAGGTCGGAAGAGTAGGGATCGAGCGCGGTAGAAACCGGCATCACCCGGGGCGCGCCTTTGCCATGTCCCAACCACAACGCCAACCCGGCGACAACAGCCACCACAATTCCGGCAGCCACCGCAATCGGCAGCCAGTTACGCTTCTCCGCTTGTGCGGGACGGATCAATTGGGGACCAGTGCTCACCAGCGAAATTCTACACCCGTTGGCGAAAGAAAACATGAGGGAGCACATGTGTTGTTCCAACTTCACCTGCGCGATGGAGAATTCGCCCAGAGTTGCCGATAAGAGTACCAGGGTTCGATTTTTTGACTGGAGCTTAATGCGCGCTGCAACTTTCTGGCTTAAATTGCATCTATCAAGTCAAGAAAGTGGGGCAGGAATGTCCTCCGCCCAGGGCACATGGAAACTTTAGCGCCCTGGGAACCGGCGTGAACCACAATTTGTAACTCTTGCTGAAAGGCAGGCCCGCGATGCTCATCTCCCCCGAGTTGACACGCACCTCTACAAACCCGCCCGGCGGCTTCGAGCGCCCCCGCCAGACGGCGTTGGTATACCAAACCATGACCATTGCCGCAATGCTGTTGCTGTTGTGCAGCATGTGGGTTTTCTGAGAATCTGTCCAAGACCTTGGCGAACGGTACGGGATCTTGGCGAACGGTACGGGATCTTGGCGAACGGTACGGGATCTTGGCGAACGGTACGGGATCTTGGCGAACGGTACGGGATCTTGGTGAAGGGTACGG
>Ga0181519_10004876_pt1 | contig 10805 bp, 10 predicted proteins | sample PEATcosm2014_Bin_26_FD_121102 | JGI IMG/M metagenome (GOLD analysis project Ga0181519, IMG submission 121102) | Peatland microbial communities from MTU Mesocosm Facility, Houghton, MI, USA - PEATcosm2014_Bin02_10_metaG | ecosystem: Environmental > Terrestrial > Soil > Wetlands > Peat | place... | reverse complement strand
CCGCCATGACCCCCGCCCCCATGGCGACCCGCCGCCTCGGCCGGGGCGACCAAGGTGCTGAGCAGGAAAATACCGGAGAGGGCAAGCCCGGCTGCAATCTTCACCGGCAAATGACGCTTCGAATTCGTATGGATCATCCAGGTCATGCCGACCTCCTATCCTGTATAGATACGGCGCACGACGCCAAGACCGCTAGCGAACTGACGCAGTCGTAAGATTCACTAGCCAGTGCATTAGCTATTTATTTTATCATCAATTTCCCAATCCTCGGCTTTCGCCTTCGTTTGGATCGATGCACTAGCGATGACCGGCACGGCCCTTCTGACCGAAGCTCTGGAACACCTGGTCGGCGTTCTTCTTCTGGGCGTCAGGGAGGGAATCGTAGAGCGTCTGGAACGACGCGATCAGGTTCTTCAACCCATCGGCATGCGCCTGGGCGAATTTCTCGTAACCCTTCAAATCGTCGACAGCGGTCATGCCTTGCGGCGCCTGGGTCGTGCGCTCGGCGTTCAGCTTTTCCAGCGCGGCAGCGTTTTCGCGCATCGCCTGCGCGACGTCGTTCCATTTCGCCTCTTCGTCGGGGGTGATCTTCAGTTTTGCGTGGAGGTTGGCGATCCGCTGCTCGACGGTTTCGGCCTTGGTCCCGAAAGCATGCGTGGCAGCGCGGCCCGGTGCGGCTTCTGCCGTCTGGATCGTCGGGCTCGCGGCACGTGCCGCGGTCATGGGGGCAATGAGAACCGCGGCGCTCAACAGCGAGGCAATCGCAAGCGAACTCGCTATGGGCGCGAAATTTGCTATCCTGCGATGGAGAGCTGACATTTGAGATCCTTTCCGCACGTCGGCGAAAGCAAGAAAGTCCGGCGATCCACCGGCGAAGACCGGCCCAACGGAGGCATAACAGAGTAGATTCGGGGATCGAGGTCGTCAGCCCTCGGAAAATACTCAGGGCGGGAGACGAGGGCGCGCCGGCACCGATGAATTATCGAAACCTTGATCTCGGTCAACGCATCGCGGCGGAATTCGACCACAATGTACCCATATGAAGCGGCCGTGATCGCGCGGTCGGAAGGATGCCTTGGAACGGCGCCCGTCACTCACCGATCTCGGAGCTTCGCTTGACCACGCTCAAGATCCGCCACAAGACGACCTATCGGTACCGGGAGCGGGTGAGCCTCGGACCGCATCGCTTGATGCTTCGCCCGCGCGAAAGCCGCGATCTGCGCCTGGTCTCGTGCGACGTTACGGCGACGCCGCAGGCTACCATGACCTGGGCGCAGGACGTTTTCGGCAATACGGTCGCAACGGCGAATTTTCAGGCGATGGCCGACGCGCTCGTCATCAACAGTGTCGCGGTGCTCGAACTCGACGCCATCCCCTGGCCCGTGTTCGATATCGCCGGTTCGGCGATCTTCTACCCTTTCCGCTATACTGAGGATGAATGGACCGACCTCGGCGCTTTGGCGGTCCAGCAATATGCGGACCCGGCCGATCGGTTGAGAGGCTGGGCGCGGGCGTTTATCCACAGCAATCCAACAGACACGCTCGCTCTGCTCAAGGATCTCGGCGCCGGCATCTCACAATGGATCGCGTATCAAAGCCGTGACGCGGGCGGCACGCAGACTCCGCTTCAGACTTTGGATCGCGGCTGGGGCTCGTGCCGGGACTTCGCCGTACTCTTCATCGAAGCCGCCCGCAGCCTCGGATTTGGGGCGCGGATCGTATCCGGCTATCTGCACAATCCGAATCAGGGCGTCCAGATCTCGGGCGCCGCAGGATCGACGCATGCCTGGGCGGAAGTCTATGTGCCGGGCGCAGGCTGGATCACCTTCGATCCGACGAACCGCAGCGTCGGCGGTTTCAACCTGATCCCGGTCGCCGTCGCGCGCGACATCCGGCAGGCGATGCCGGTGGCCGGCAGCTTCGTCGGCGCGAGCGATGCGTTCATCGGCATGACGGTGGAGGTCAGCGTCACGCTGTGATGCCGCGGATCGGCAAGCCCGAAGCATCTTTCCCACGACGCCGACAATCCGATTGACTCCTCGGCCAGCGCACGGCAGTCGGATCGGATTGAGGCGTCACCTCGACAGCTGCTCGCGAAGTGTGCGCAATTCCTGGACGCGCGCTTCGCTCGACTTAGGGTAGCTCATCTTGAGGGCATCGAGCGTGTCAAGGATGATCCGGGAAACGATCAGCCGGGCATTGTCCTTGTCGTCGGCCGGAACGACGTACCAAGGGGCGTGCCGCGTGCTCGTCGCCGCGAGACATTCTTCGTACGCCGTCATGTATTCATTCCAGAATTTCCGCTCTTCGAGATCGGCAAGGCTGAATTTCCAATTCTTCTCCGGCTCGTCGATGCGTTGGAGGAAGCGCTTGCGCTGCTCTTCCTTGGACAGGTGCAGGTAGAACTTGATGATATGTGTGCCGTTCTCGTGGAGATGCCGTTCGAGGTCCACGATCGAACGGTACCTTCCGTTCCAGACCGCCTTCTCGTCGAGCGCCGGCAGCCCTTCGCTGCGGAGGATCTCCGGATGGACGCGGGCGATCAGCACCTCCTCGTAATAGGAGCGATTGAAGATGCCGATCCGGCCGCGCTCCGGCAGGTCGCGCGTCGTGCGCCAGAGAAAATCATGCTGCAGCTCCGCCGGGGTCGGATGTTTGAAGCTGAACACCTGGCAGCCCTGCGGGTTGACCCCGGACATCACATGCCGGATGACGCCGTCCTTGCCCGCCGCATCCATCGCCTGGAAGATCAGCAGCACGGCGAAGCTATTAGAGGCGTAGAGCAGCAGTTGCAGCGCGCTCAGCCGGGCAACATGGTCGGCCTGGAGCTGTTGAAACTCCTCCCTCGACTTGGCCGCGGGCTTCACCAGGGTCGGCCATTTCTCCAACTTGACCGTGTCGCCTTCCCGCACCAGAAAATCGTCGGGATCGAATTTCATTTCCGTCCTTTCATCGCCGCAAGACGCTATCGAGCCTGGGGGCCGGGCGGCATCAGGCCGACGAATCAGGGAGCGTGCTCGTCGGCGCTGTGTTCGATCGCCTCTCCCGTCTTCGAGACATCTTCGCCGGCGCCCGCGATGGTATGACAGGCGCCGAGGTCAGGTTAGGCCGCCGCGACGTACCGGCCTTGATCTGCGTCAACCCGGTCGTTCGTTGACGCCGGGCGAGCCGACCGAAATACCTCATGTGACCCCCAGACGGCGAAAAACCGGGACCTTCACCAGGTCGAGCAGCACAGCGAAGACGATCGCCGCGGCAAGGATCCCGGCGATCAGCCAGGCGGGCAGCGGCGCCATGGCGATTCCGGCCGCGGCCAGGGTCGACGCGATCAGGAGATCGCCCGCGGAGGAGAGGATCAGCCATCCGCTCGGCCGCGACGACCACAGATACCGCCTTTCGCGATTGGTGTAGGTCGTCGCTTGATTGCCGGCCACGAGGGCGACAAAGGCCAGCGTCTGCAGAGTTTCGATGCCGTATCCCATCCGGTAGAGGCCGAAGGCCAGCACGGCGGTGCAAAACATCAATTCGCCGACGCCCATGACCACGCCCGCCGCCGTCAACCGGCCGATCTGCCAGCGATTCGGCATCGGCGATGGCCGGACATTGTCCGTCGTCAGCGACATGCCGAGGAAATCGCCGGTAATCATGATCAGGACCATGAGCAGCGGCGTCAGGACGGCGTGTCCCGTCATGATCAGGCCGATGACGAGGAACAGCACCTGCACCGTCTTCTTGGTGATCGAATTGAGCGCGTAGCTGAGGATGCGCTGGAAGGTCACGCGTCCTTCCTTGACCGCGGCGACGATGCCGGCGAGGCCGGGCTCGGTCAGCACCATGCCGGCGGCGGATTTGGCGACGTCGGTTGCCGTCGAGACGGCGATGCCGATCTGCGCCTGGCGCAGCGCCGGCGCGTCATTGGCGCCGTCGCCGCACATGCCGACGGTATGGCCGCCGGTCTGGAACGCCTTGACCAGCTTGTATTTACCCTCCGGCAGCACGCCCGCAAAGACCGCGAATGTCCCGGGCTCGACCCGGTCGGGGATGGGCCCTGGCGGACAGACGGCGCCGTCGAGGCCGACCGCGTGCGCGACAATCGCCGCCGTCGCCGGCGCATCGCCGGTGACCATCACCATGCGCACGCCCAGCCCATGCAGTTCGGTGACGAGCGCCGCCGAATCCATGCGCGGCGGGTCGCTGAGCGCAATGAGCCCGGCCAGTTCGAGCGCCTCCGGCGGCCCGAATGCAACGGCAAGGACGCGGAAGCCTTGCTGTTCGAGTTGCCTGGCGGCTGCGGCCGCGGCCGGCGCGCTCCGGGTGAGGCTGGCGACCGCATCGAAGGCGCCCTTCACGACACGCTGCCGGCCGCCGCCCGAAACCGCCACTGTCGCCGCGGACATCTTGGTGGCCGGGTCGAACGGGTCGAAGGTCACCAGCTTCGGCGCATCGGCGACGGGTTTGGCGGCGCCGGCCGCGCGGATGGCGCCGTCGACCGGATCCTGCCCGCCTTCCGAGCTGGCCAGAGCGGCCAGCGCCAGCACATGCGCCTCATCGTGCCCCGGCATGGCGTGGATCGCGGCCACCGTCAGGGCATTGCGGGTCAGGGTACCGGTCTTGTCGACGCAGAGCACATCCATCGAGGCGGCTTCATCGACCGCCGAGAGCCGGGTCGGCAGCACACCGCGCCCGGCCAGGGCGCGCGCCCCCAGGGCGGAGGCCAGGGTGAATGTCGCCGGCAGCGCCACCGGGATCGAGGCGAGCACCGCCGTCAGGACCAGGGGGATGATCTCGGCAAGCGGCAGCGCCAGCATCCAGGCGTAAGCTGCCAGCAGCACGATGACTCCGCCGTTGAAGACGGCGAGATTGCGCACCACGCGCAGCACCGCCTTCTGCTCGGAGCCGACGACATGGGCGGTGCGCACCAGTTCCGCAGTCCGGCCGAACTTGGTCCGAGCGCCGGTCGCCGTGACCTCGGCCACCGCCTCGCCGCGCCGGACCAGCGCCCCGGCATAGGTGTCGATGCCGGCGCCCGCTTCGATAGGCACGGATTCGCCGGTGAGCATGGATTGGTCGAGCAGGATCTCACCGGCGGTCAGATGCACATCCGCGGCGACCACGCCGCCCAGCGACAGCTTCACGACATCGCCCGGAACCAATTCCGCTGCGGGCACGGTCTGCCACGCGCCGTCGCGCCGGACCGAAGCGTTCAAGGCCAGCCGCGAATTCAGTGCAGCAAGGGGGGCCTGCGCTCGACTCTCCTGAAATAGGCCGAGGGCTGCATTGAAGACCAGGAGGCCGACAATAATCAAGGATTCAAGATACTTGCCGAGTGCCAACTGGAGCAGGATCGCTGCTTCCAGCATCCACGGCACCGGCGCCGAGAACTTCTCGAGCGCCGAGCGCCAAGGATGCACGCTCGTCTCGGGCATCGCGTTCGGGCCGATCTTCCGCAGCAGATTGCGCGCCTCTGCGGTCGTCAGGCCGCCTGCGGGAGCCGTGGCCGGGTCGATAGCGGCGTCGGTAATAGGAGTTCCTTCCGTGCGTGCGATACCCCCGGCGAGGGTTCGCATAAGCAGTCTATCATGGGCCGGCCTACTCCGCCGCTTAGAGCGCGATGGCGTCGGGACGACGCCTGAGCCGCGCTCTACCTTATTGAAATAGATCGAGATTCGGATTTCAGGTGACCGCACCTGAAATCATCTTGATCTCGGGTCGCAGGATGGTCGGATCGCGCCAGAGCGCAACGGCGTAGAGCAGTTCAGCCGCCGCAGAGAAACGCCGCTCGGCGGCGGTCATGTCGCCGAGCGCGATCTCCTCGAATGTCTTGTTCACGATCGTCGGCATGACGGCGCTCCGAAACCTGACCGAGGTCGAGTTTACCCGTCAGGCAACGGCCTGGCCGGGGGAACCCGCGGAAATCCCCTCATGGATGTCGAGGCGGGAGGGTTCGATCGTCTGAAGAATAGCCTTGGCGCGGAGCACCTCTTCATGCGACCCCCGCGCGAGTACCAGGAACCCGTCTGCCTTCACGGCCGATTCATAGGCGAGCACGCTATCCTTCGGGATGCCCATGCTGAAGATCGCGGCGCCGAGCGCACTCACTCCACCGACGATGAGGGCGTTCTCGACCGCGGTGACCGCAATGGCGGCGAGATATCCGAGGACGACGATATGGCCAACGACCGGAACCGTCAAGAACAGCCCGCCGAAGAACAAACCCCAGAGCCCGCCCCAGAACGCCCCGCGCCCGCCCCAAAACTTGACCCGGTCACCCATATTGTAGAAGCCGACGACCTTTTCCTCAGTGTGATAACCTTTTCCGACGACGCTGAGATTCTTCATCTCGAATTTCGCCGCGGTCAGTCTTTTGATCGCCGCCTCGGCCGACTCATGGTCGTCGAATACGGCAATGACTGTGTCGATATTTTCCATGTGATCCTCAACTGATAGGCGGCGACGCCGCGCAATCGTCTGGCCCGCCATGCGGCTCGGCATGAGACGGGGCCAAGGTAGCCCCGAGGACACGTCTTCTCCGGGCCGTTCCCGGCAGCGCCGACAATAGCGGGCGAGGATCCTGCGACGTCAGCCTCGGAATCCACCTATGCCGCTCATCCTGCGCCGCGGGTACACCGCCGGCCCGCACCCCTTGCCGGCCATCGGGATCGCAGCCGTGGCAGGCGTGGAAGCGGCCTTCGAACACAATTGAGACCGAAACGCGGCAATCGATACCGGCGAAACCGTTCTCGATCGGGCGTAGAAGCGGGTTGCGCAGGTTCCGAGGCTGTCTGTGAACGAGCGCCGCCGGATATTATTCTCCCGGCGATACATCGCATGCGTCGCCATTCGGGAAATCTGCGGTCGCGGCTATCCTGAGAGCGCGCCGAACAGGCTGCAAGCCAGTTAGCCACTTCTCTCTGGAAGACATTGAAATAGCGCCGATTATTTTGAGATGGCGTCCCCAGCGGGATTTGAACCCGCGTTACCGCCGTGAAAGGGCGGAGCAGATTGTCCGCCAGCATTCGCCTTTGTTCGCTAACTTATTGTAAGTAATATATTTTCTTGTAGCTCTGTCCACCCCTATTCGCTATGATTCACGCCCATGGACGGGACACTGCCGGGACACCAGATCATGGCGCGCAAGGTACGATCGGGGCTTGAAACACGCACTGCGCGGTTGAAGCGGCCGATCTCCAAGAAGCCGGACTTCGTGAAGATCGCCCAGGGCATCAGCCTCGGTTACCGGCGCAACACGACCGCGGGGACATGGGTCGTCCGGGTTGCCGACGGCGACGGCGGCAATTGGACAAAGGCGATCGGCGTGGCCGACGATCACGACGACGCCAACGGGATGACCATCTTCGACTATTGGCAGGCGCAGGATCGCGCGAAAGCGGTAGCACGTGGCGGCAATGGCGGCATACCCGCCGATGACAAGCCGGCGACCTTGCGTGCCGCCTTGGATCAGTATGACGCCGATCTTAAAACGCGGGGCGGCGATCCGGCCAATGGCGCTCGCGTCCGTGCCCATCTCAGCGGGAAGCTGCTGGACAAACATGTCGCCGAACTGACCCTTGACGAACTGCGCAGATGGCGAGACGGCCTCACGGCTAAGCCGCGACGGAGAAAGTCCGCCGCCACTGCGGCTGAAGGCGATCAAGTTACCGATGCCGCACGCGCGAGTTCAACAAAAAGGAAGCAAGCGCTGCCTTCCTGCGCTTTGACGCCGGCCAGCATCAACCGAATCTGTACGATCATGAAGGCGGCATTGAATCTTGCGGCCGACCGAGACGGCCGCATCGCCAGCCGCCGGCCATGGGAGCAGGGGTTGGCCACGCTGCGCGACGCCGAAGAGTCTCGAAATGTAATTCTGCTTGATGCTCAAGTGCGCAAGCTCATTGAACATGCTCGGGTGCAGGGGGCCGAGTTCGGCCTTTTCGTAGAGGGACTGGCCGCCACGGGCGCTCGGGTGAGCCAGTTGGCCGGTGTCGAGGTCAGAGACCTCCAGGATAACCGAACCGATCCACGCATCATGATGCCGTCCTCGAAGAAGGGAAACGGCAAGAAGTCGATCCTGCGCCGGCCCGTACCCATCTCGTCGGAATACGCCAAGAGTCTGCGCAAAACGGCACAGGGAAAAGCTGATGATGCGCCGTTGTTTGTCAAGCCGAGCGGCGAGCCCTGGTCGAAATCTGATCACTACAGACTGTTTGCGCGGGCCGTGAAAGCCGGAGACATAGCGGTCGACGACGGTTCGGTCGTAACCATCAACGCCTTACGACATACGAGCATTGTGCGGCAGTTGCTGGCCAATGTACCCGTTCGCGTGGTGGCCGCCTTGCACGACACGTCAGTCGCGATGATCGAGCGGACCTATTCCCGCTATATCGCCGATCACACAGACGCGATGGCGCGAGCGGCCATGTTCCGCGTGGCGTGATGCAATCTGAGGCCTCCGCCAGCAATGATCGATGCTCGGGCACGATTTAACTGCAATTGGTCGATCATCAAATCGCCAGAAAGAGTTAGCCGGCGCCGCTCACGGTCCCCGCGCGGCCTGGCGAGTTGCCGGGGCCGAACAGTATCCCAGACACGTCCGGGGATATAGGCGAACCGTTGAACCTGACGATCGCGGTGGCGAAAATCGCCTTCGCCAAGGCGGTCGGGGTGCCGCCGGAAAACATCGGGATTACGATCCCCCGCTAGGACGCACGCCCGTAAAATGAAAAAATTGACATAATTACGCGGTTACGATGATAAAATTTGCTCAGCCGGCATTTTTTGAGGTTCTTAAGTGAAAAATTTCGCGCTCCAGCCGGAGGTGTTTCTATCCCCGACCGAGCTTTCATCAAAAATCAGCCGGATGGTCCGAGACGGCACGGCGCGGAAGCTCGGCCCGCGGCTCTATACCCTGAACATGATCGATTCTCCAGAATCGATCATCTCCCGGAACCTATGGCCGATCGTCGGGCTGCTCATGCCCGGCACCGTCGTCAGCCACCGGACCGCGTTCGAAAACAGGGCTGCTCCGGATGGCTCGGTATTCGTATCCGGCGCCTATCCGCGTGCGATCGAACTCCCGGAGAAGGTGCTCCGTCAGGTGAAGGGGTCCGGACCGGTCGAAGGCGACACGCCCTATATGGGCAGCCTCTTCCTCGCGTCGCGGCCTCGGGCCTTCCTTGAGAACCTCCAGCCGTCCCGCCAGCGCGACAAGGTGGCGAAGACGGTAGGGCGAGAGGAAGTCGAGCGGCGCCTGGCCGACACCCTGCGCATCGCCGGCGAGAATGCGCTGAACCGTCTTCGCGACGAGGCCAGGTCGATTGCACCGCAACTCGGGCTCGAGGCCGAATTTCGCGTCCTGGACGGTCTGGTGGGCGGGCTCCTTCGATCGCGGCCGACACAGCTGACAGCGGCGGCGGCGATCGCCTATGCCGCAGGCGAACCATACGACCCGAACCGCCTGCCGAAATTCGAGGCGCTATTCGCGAGCCTGAGGAACGCCGTGCCGATTGACCGGCCCGATCGCGCCGCTGCACCGAGGCACTTCTACAACGCGGCGTTCTACGACGCCTATTTTTCTAACTACATCGAAGGCAGCGACTTTCCGGTCGACCAGGCGATCCGCATCGTGTTCGAGCATGAAATGCCGGCCACGCGGCCGGCCGACGCTCATGACGTGATCGGCACCTATCGGCTGGTATCGAGCCTCAATGAAATGCGCCAGGTGCCACGGGACTTCGACGAGCTGTTGCCCCTCTTGAAACGACGTCATCTGGTCATCATGGAAGCGCGCCCGGAAAAGCTGCCGGGCGATTTCAAGGTCGAGAATAACCAGGCAGGCGCGACCACATTCGTGTCGCCCGAGCTGGTGAAAGGAACGCTGCGACAGGGCTTCCGCATGTACCAGAGCCTCAAGGACCCGTTCGCGCGAGCGCTCTTCATGATGTTCCTGATCGCCGAGGTCCATCCGTTCACTGATGGCAATGGACGGATATCACGGGTCATGATGAATGCCGAACTAATCGCCGGCGGGCAGAGCCGCATCATCATCCCGTCCGTCTACCGCAATGAGTACATCGGCGGTCTCAAGCGACTCACGAACCACGACGACCCCGAGGCCTTCATCCGGGTGATGAGCTACGCCCAGGAATTCGTGTCGGAAATCGACTTCGGCGACCTGCAGGCGGCGCGGCAGATCCTCTCGACCTGCAACGCCTTCCTCGACGCGGCTGAGGACGTGAAGCTTCGGTTGCCGAGGTCAATCGCCGACGGAGCCGCCGAAGGAATATCGACATCTTCAAGCGCGCAGCAATCACTTGCCCAGCAACTCGGCGAGGCAGCGGAACCGGCTGTCGCCGTCCCAAGTTCTCCGCCGGCGCTGCCGAAGGCGGGTGCACGCGCCCGGCGGAAGCCTCAGTAACATGGCTATTCGCGTTCGTGTCGCTCCATGCAAGCCGCTATATTTAGGAGCGGCAGACGGCTATGCGACATGGCCGCGCGGGCGCGTCGGCGACGAGCCCATAGGGCAGCGGCGCCAGTGGCAGCCATCTGGCCTCGACCTTTGACCGTCATCTGGACAATCCGCGTAAGCGCTGCATTCAGTTGAAAATCTGTCGTCGGTCACACCAATCCGGCCGTTGGCATGTAGACTTTCCATGCTGCTGTCTGGACTACAACCACCGTGCAGAGACGAGGAACGGCGGCCTCGGATAGTCCGCGGCGGAATATCGCGCCGCTTGCAGCGCAACTTGATTCTGCCACTCTCTCCTTTCGAGACCGCCGCCGTCAGCATGAGCTCCCAGCCAACCCAT
>Ga0181519_10004875_pt1 | contig 10805 bp, 9 predicted proteins | sample PEATcosm2014_Bin_26_FD_121102 | JGI IMG/M metagenome (GOLD analysis project Ga0181519, IMG submission 121102) | Peatland microbial communities from MTU Mesocosm Facility, Houghton, MI, USA - PEATcosm2014_Bin02_10_metaG | ecosystem: Environmental > Terrestrial > Soil > Wetlands > Peat | place... | reverse complement strand
TTACATATCAGGAGTCTTAGCAGCTTGAATTTGCTCGTTTACGAGCAAATTCAACGTGGCTTTAGCCACGCAAGGCTGCTTAGCGTCAGCTCACCGATCGTCAGCGGGCCGTAGCGATCCAATGTCGCGAGCAGCGGGTATTGGCTCGGCTGGATCGGGAGTCCGGCGCGCTCCGCCACCCGCACGACATCACCCTGCATCCGTTCCGCAAGTCGCTTGAGGCGGCTGCCGAGGAACAGGAAACCACGCTCCGCTACGAGATCACCGGCCATCATTCGCTCTTTATATATCGAGCTATATATCAAGCTATTTAATGGATGGCGGCAAGGCGAATCATAGCCGGCCGCCCGGGGGAATCAGCGGCGCCGTCATCGGCGATCGGATCGACGTGCCAATGCCTTGCCAGGCCCCGTGGGTTGTCTGAGAATGGGGCATCTTCCCATTATTTGTCGAAAGCCCGCTTCATGATATCCTTCGACCGATGCCGGCACCTGCTGCACGCGGCGCCGCTGCTCCTGCTCTCCGCCGCACCGGCCGCCGACCCCGTGATCCCGATCGCCAAGGCCCGCACGACCCCGGTCGGCACGGTCGTGACGGTCGAAGGGGCGGTATCGACCCCGTCCGGCGCTTTCGCTTCGAGTTTCTCGGACGAGGGCTTCGGCCTGCAGGATTCGAGCGCCGGGCTCTATGTCAGCCTGAAGGACAATCCGCATCTGGCGCCGCCCGTGCGGGTGCGCGTCACCGGGCCGGTCGAGGATCATGCCGGCCTGCGCGTGATCGTGCCGGCCGCTGCCGCTGCCGTCAAACCGGTGGGGCGGGGGCCGAACATCGTCCCGCAGCCCGTGAAGACGGCGGAGATCGGCGAGGCGACCGAAGGGCGGATCGTGCATGTCCAGGGCAAGATCACCCAGGCGCCGGCCAGCGATGCGCCCTATGGCTTCAAATTCTCGGTCGATGACGGCTCGGGCGAGGCCGTCATCTTCGTCAATACCCAGACCCGCATCGCCATGGACGGGCTCGCCGCGGGCAAGATCGTGGGCGTCACCGGCTTCAGCAGCCAGTACGACACGCATTACGAAATCGACCCGCGCAGCCCGGCCGACATATCTTTCCGCAAATGACGGCGCCGCGACGAAGCCCGCGCACGGCGCCGGGCGCCATGCTATGAAGATTCGACACGCACCCCATCGCCCGAGGAGCAAAGGCCAAGCGCCATGGCGGAAATCCGGATCGGCATCGCCGGCTGCAGCGGCCGGATGGGGCGGGCGCTCGTGGCCGAGACCCTGGGCAGCCCCGGCGCACGCCTGGCCGGCGGCACCGTCTCGACCGCTTCCCGCGCAGGCGGCGATCTGGGCGCCGCGGCCGGCCTCGATCCCTTGGGGCTCGCGGTCGGCGCCGACCCGCAGGCGCTCTTCGCCGGCGCCGACGCCGTCATCGACTTTACCACGCCGGCAGCGACCCTCGCCCATGCCGAGATCGCCGCGCGGACGGGCAAGGCGCTGGTCATCGGGACGACCGGGATCGATGCCGCCGGCGCCGAGGCGATCGGACTCGCCGCCAAACGCGCGCCGATCGTCTGGGCGCCGAATATGAGCCTCGGCGTCAATCTCCTGCTGGGATTGGTCGAGCAGGTCGCCCGCGCGCTCGGGTCCGACTACGACATCGAGATCCTGGAGATGCATCACCGGCTGAAGCGCGACGCGCCGTCGGGCACGGCGCTGGGGCTCGGCCAGGCGGCGGCGCGCGGGCGCGAGGTCGCGCTCGACGCCGTATCGGTGCGCAGCCGCGACGGCCAGATCGGCGTGCGGCCGCCGGGCGCCATCGGCTTCGCGACCTTGCGCGGCGGCGATGTCGTCGGCGACCACACCGTCATCTTCGCCGGCGCCGGCGAGCGCCTGGAACTCACGCACAAGGCGGCCGACCGCCGGATCTATGCCCGAGGCGCGCTCCGGGCGGCGCTCTGGGCGGCGGGCCAACAGCCCGGTCTCTACGGCATGAAGGATGTTTTGGGGCTATGAACAGCGTTGCCGTCGCGGTCGCACCGGAAGAGGTCGCCCATCTGCCGCTGCACCGGGTCGCCGCGATCGGTGTCGGCAATGCGCTCGAATTCTATGATTTCCTGACATACACCTTCTTCTCGATACAGATCGGCCACACTTTCTTTCCGGCCGAGCATTTCACGAGCCCGCTCCTGACGTCGCTCGCCACCTTCGGCATCGGCTTCACGACGCGGCCGCTCGGCGGCTTCATCATCGGCCGCTACGGCGACCGCGCCGGACGCAAGCCGGCGATGATCCTGACCTTCATGCTGATGGGGGTGGCGATCACCGGGCTGGCGCTGACACCGTCCTACGAACAGATCGGCATTGCGGCGCCGATCCTGCTGGTGCTGTTCCGGCTGCTCCAGGGCTTTGCGCTCGGCGGCGAGGTCGGGCCGTCGACCGCCTATTTGATCGAGGCGGCGCCGCCGGAACGGCGCGGCCTCTATGTCGCCTTGCAATACGCGACGCAGGACGTGGCCGTGCTCGCCGCCGGGCTGGTCGGGTTCGCGCTCTCCGGCCTGCTCGACCCGGCCGCGCTCGATGCCTGGGGCTGGCGGGTGGCGCTGCTGATCGGGGTCGCGATCGTGCCGGTCGGCTTGGCGATCCGCCGCGCGCTGCCCGAGACGATGGACATCGTCGATCGGAGCGTCCGGACGAAAGTGCCCTGGCGCCTCGTCTGGCTCGGTGTCGCCCTCCTGGCGTCGGGTACGATTTGTTCCTACACGATCAACTATATGACGACTTACGCGCAGGACTCGCTCCAGATCTCGGCCCATCTCGCCTTCGGCGCCTCGATCGCCAGCGGCGTCTGCATGGTCGTGTTCCAGCCGATCGCCGGCATCCTGTCGGATCGCGTGGGCCGGCGCCCGGTCACCCTTGCGGCGGGGGTGGCGATGCTGCTGACCGTGATCCCGATCTTTCTGACCGTGACCAGCTTGCGCAGCGTCGCGGCGCTGTATGCCGCCGCCGCGGCACTCGGCGCGATGCAATCCTTCTATGCCGCGCCGGTGCTGATCGCGCTCGCCGAGGGCCTGCCGAAATCGATCCGCTCGGGCTCGCTCGCCATCCTCTACGCGGCGTCGATTGCGACCTTCGGCGGATCGGCGCAATTCATCGTCAAATATCTCATCGGCGTGACCGGTAATCCGATGGCGCCGGGCTGGTATATGAGCCTGGCGCTCGCGATCGGCATCACCGCCATGGCGCTGCTGCACGAGACGGCGCCGGCGGTCGCCGGGCGCAAGCGATGACCGCGACGCTGCTCTCCGTCATCGTGCCGATCTATGACGAGGAGGAGTCGATCGAGCCGCTGCTGCAACGCCTGTTCGCCGTGCTCGACGATCTCCCCCAGCGTTTCGAGATCATCGCAGTCAATGACGGCAGCCGCGACCGCTCGATGGAGCGCCTGCGCGCCGCGGCCGGCGCACGGAGCGAGCTCAAACTCGTGAATTTCCGGCGCAATTACGGCCAGACCGCGGCCATGATGGCCGGCATCGACCATGCCGCGGGCGACATTCTCATCGCCATCGATGCCGATCTGCAGAACGATCCGGAAGACATCCCGTTGCTGCTGGCCAAGCTCGACGAAGGCTTCGACGTCGTTTCGGGCTGGCGGAAAGACCGCAAGGACGCGGCGATCCGGCGGAACCTGGTCAGCCGGATCGCCAATTGGCTGATCTCGCGGATTTCCGGGGTGCCGCTCAGCGACTATGGCTGCACGCTCAAAGTCTATCGCCGGGACGTGATCAAGGGCGTGCGCCTCTATGGCGAGATGCACCGCTTCATCCCGATCTATGCCGCGTGGCAGGGTGCCCGCGTCACCGAACTGCCGGTGCGCCACCACCCGCGCCGATACGGGGAGTCGAAATACGGGCTCGACCGCATCGTCAAGGTCTTGCTCGATCTGATGGTGGTGAAGTTCCTCGACCGGCATTTCGTCAAGCCGATCTATGTGTTCGGCGGCTTCGGCGTGTTTTCCTTCGGCCTCGCCGGTCTGGCCTTCGTCTACATGATCTATCTGAAATACGCCGATGGGCTGTCGATGATCCAGACGCCGCTGCCGCTGCTCTCGGCCATGGGATTCCTGGTCGGGGTGATGAGCCTGCTGATGGGCCTCCTCGCCGAGATGCTGGTGCGGATCTATTTCGAAGCGCAGGACCGCCGGCCCTATCTGGTCCGGGATCTCACGAATTTCGCCGCGGCAGCCGAGGCCGAGCGCCGCGGGGCGTCCTGATGTGCGGCATCGCCGGCTTTCTCGGATCCGGCGACCGCAGCGATCTCACGGCGATGACCGCGGCACTCGCCCATCGCGGGCCGGATGGCGACGGTTTCCACGTCGATGAGGAAGCGCGCGTGTTCCTCGGCCATCGGCGCCTCGCCATCCTCGATATAGCGGGCGGGCATCAGCCGATGTGGAACGAGGATTCCACGGTCGGGATCGTCTTCAACGGCGAGATCTACAACCACGCCGAATTGCGCCGCACGCTGCAGGCGGCGGGCCATGTCTTCGCCTCCGACCATTCCGACACCGAAGTGCTGGTCCATGGCTATGAAGAATGGGGCGCCGATCTGCCGATCCGGCTCAACGGCATGTTCGCCTTCGCCATCTGGGATGCGCGTCGCCGCCGCCTGTTCCTGGCGCGCGACCGGTTCGGCGAAAAGCCGCTCTATTACGCCGCGAGGCCGCAGGGCTTCGTCTTCGCGAGCGAACTCTCCGCACTGGCGCGGCATCCTGCGGTCGGGACGACACCGGACCTCCGGGCGCTGCAGAAATTCATGGCCTATGGCTATCTGCCGGGCGCCACCGCGCTTTATGCCGGCACGCGCAAGCTTCCGGCCGGCCATCATCTGACCGTCGATCTCGCCGGCGGCGCGCCGCGCCTCGTCCGGTATTGGCGCTTCCGCATCGAACCCGACGAGGATCTCGGCCGCCGCGCCGAAGCGGCTTTGGTCGAGGAGTTGCGCGCGCTGCTCAAGGATGCCGTCGGCCGAAGGCTGATCGCCGATGTGCCGCTGGGTTTGTTCTTAAGCGGCGGGTTGGATTCTAGCACCGTGCTCTGGGCCGCGGCGCAGCACCGCGACCCGGCCTCGATCGAGAGCTTCACGATCGGCTTCACCGAGAAGAGCTTCGACGAATCTCCTCACGCGCGGCAGGTCGCGGGGTTCTTCGGCACGCGGCACCGCGAAAGCCTGCTCGATCTCGACACCGCCCGCGACCTGATCCCCGAGGTCTTGGCCCGGCTCGACGAGCCGCTCGGCGATGCCTCGCTGCTGCCGACCTATCTCTTGAGCCGCTTCGCCCGCAGCCAAGTGACGGTCGCGCTCTCCGGCGATGGCGGCGACGAACTCTTCGCCGGCTACGACCCGTTCCGGGCCTTGGGGCCGGCGCATTTCTACGACCGGCTGATGCCGAAGCGTCTGCATCGCGGCCTGCGTCGCCTGGCCGATCTGCTGCCGGTCTCGACCGCGAATATGGCGCTGGATTTCAAGCTGAAGCGCAGCCTGTCGGGCCTGTCATATCCGCGCGCGGTTTGGAACCCGGTCTGGATGGCGCCGCTCGAACCGGGTTTGCTGGCGGAAGTGTTCGAGGCGCCGCTGGCGTTCGATGAACTCTACGAGGAGGCGATCACGCTCTGGGAGTCGAGCGGCGGCGCCGATCTGGTCGACAAGAGCCTGGAATTCTTCACCAACCTCTATCTGACCGACGACATTCTGGTGAAGAGCGACCGGGCGGCGATGATGGTCTCGCTCGAAGCCCGCGCGGTATTTCTCGACAATGATCTGGTCGAATTCTGCCGGCGCCTGCCGCATCGCTGGAAATACCGCAACGGCACGCGGAAATATCTGCTGAAACGGGCGATGGCGCCGCTGCTGCCGCGCGGGATCGCGCATCGCCGCAAGAAGGGGTTTGGGATTCCGGCGGCGAAATGGCTGCGGGAGGTTCCGGCCGTGCCGCCGGTGCTGGAGATTGCGGGGGTGCGGGGTGAGGTGGTTGCCGGGTATTGGGCGCGGCATCGGGCCGGGGGGGCGGATCACCGGCTGTTTCTTTGGAGCTGGTTGAGCCTGGCGGGGGTGGTGAGCCGCGCGGCCATAGATGCCGGTTAGATATTTCGGCATTAAACATGGATCTGCCGACATGGTCCGCGGCATAGTAAGGCCGTTCGATATGGCGGTTTAGGGGCAATGACCGATGCTGACACGCCTAAAAGTGTCCGGTTTCAAGAACCTGGATGGGCTCGACGTCCATCTAGGCCCTTTTACCTGCATCGCCGGCGCTAACGGCGTCGGGAAGTCGAACTTCTTTGACGCGATCCATTTCCTGTCGGCGTTGGCGGACAAATCGCTGTTAGAGGCCGCTATATCGGTGCGCGGTGGGGATGGTCGCGGCGGCGATGTCCGGAACTTGTTCACTCGCGGCGGCGGAGAGAGCAGCGATGAAATGTCATTCCTGGTCGAAATGGTCATCCCTGCAACTGGAGAAAGTCCACTCGGGCAAAGGGCGGAAGCAGCGGCCACCTATCTAGTATACAGCCTTAAACTGCGCTACCGCTCGACCGAAGCTAACCGAACGCTCGGCGGAATCGAACTTGTCCACGAAGATATGGCCTACATCAAGCGAGCCGAAGCCGCAGCACAGCTTGGTTTTCGTCATTCGCCAAAGTGGCGAGAGTCTGTGATCTTGGGCCGCCGCACAAGCAAGTTCATTTCAACCGATGACACGGAGGGCAGCCTGCGGGTGAGACTCCACGCCGACGCAGGAGCGGGTTCGGGGGGGCGCCCACGCAGTGCGCCTGCCAGCGGCCTACCTCGGACCATGCTATCGACGGTTACTGATGCCAGCGAACACCGTACTCTGGTTTTAGCCCGACAGGAGATGATGTCTTGGGTTCAGCTTCAGCTGGAACCGTCCAAGCTTCGGGCACCGGATGTATTTACCGCACCGCATAGCGTCGATGCTACGGGCGGCCATCTGCCTGCGACGCTCTACCATTTGGCGCAAGCGGCGAGCCAGGTAAACGCTGACGGCGCTGCTGACATTTATATGAAGGTCGCGAACCGCCTCGGCGAGCTGATCGACGATGTTGATTCGATCGGCGTCGATGTCGATAACAAGCGGCAAGCGCTAAGTATCCTGATGACTGATCGCGCGGGCACCGCACATCTGGCAAACGCATTGTCGGACGGGACGCTGCGCTTTCTGGCTCTGGCTGTCATGGCAGTCGATCCGGCACCAATGGCTCTAGTGTGCCTCGAAGAGCCAGAGAATGGCATGCATCCAAAGCGTATTCCGGCGATGCTGCGTCTGCTCAAAGATCTGGCGGTCGATGTACAGGAGCCGGTCGGTCCCGATAACCCCTTCCGCCAGGTTATCATCAACACACACTCGCCGTCGGTCGTAGCAGAGGTGGAGGATGATTGCTTGCTAGTTGCGGTCGGGTCTCCGGGCATCGTTGCAGGTAAGCGCATCGCGCGTCTCGATCTTCGGCCGCTTCCGAGCACTTGGCGCGACAGAGTGGATCCTCCGATCGTGACCGTCGCTAAAGGCGACCTCCTCGACTATCTCAACCCGATCCGACCTCATGATGTCGAGCGAGATGACGAGGAAGGATACGCGTCTAAGGCCAAACAACCAGGGAAGAGGTCACGAAAGGTCAAGAATCGGGACGATATGCAACTGCTGCTGCCGACGCTTTGAGCCGATCGGATGCGTTTCACGCTACTGACCGACGGGTCGTCTGACCAGGCATTGCTGCCGGTCCTCGATTGGCTGCTGCTTCGTCACACCGAGGTTCCGTTCGAGCGTCAATGGGCGGATTTGCGCGCTCTTCCGAACCCACCCAAGGGCCTTGTCAGACGCATCGAGATCGCACTCCACCTCTATCCGTGCGATTTGCTCTTTGTCCATCGCGATGCCGAGCGCGAGCCGCGCCTCAATCGTGTCGCCGAAATACGTGCAGCGCTCGCCGACCAGGGCACGTGTCCGATTGCCGTTTGCGTTGTTCCGGTCCGTATGCAGGAAGCTTGGTTCCTGTTCGACGAGCGCGCGTTGAGAGAGGCGGCAGACAAACCCACCGGCAAACATCCGCTGAACCTGCCGAAACTTTCCGAGGTCGAGTACGAGCCCGATCCGAAACAGAGGCTTCACGATTTATTGCACGAAGCGAGTGGCCTTCGCGGCCGACATAGCAAACGGTTTCGCCCGAGCGAACGGGTACATCGGCTCGCTTGGCTGATCAAGGATTTCTCGCCTCTCTTACTGTTACCCGCCTTCAATGCTCTTGACCGGGACATCGGCGAAGCGGTGGCGCACCTGATCTAAATTTTACCAACGACATCACCCATCACCCCACCACCACCTTCTGCCGCCGGAGCGCCGCCTCAAGCTCCGCCGCAAGCGCCCGCCGCTCCTCCGGGCTCAAAAACCCGCCGATCGGCAGCACCTTGCCATGGGTGGTCACCTGCAGCCGGTTGCCGCCATCGCTGCCTTCGATCAGCTCGACGCGCAGCCAGAACGACGGCAGGCGCCAGCAGCGCCGGTCGCCGCGGACGCCGATCCGCTCGACCGTGAATTCGGTGTCGTCGAGCCGCAGCATTTCGGCCATTCGGGCGCTGCGGTAGTTCAGCCGGAACGCCAGATAGACGAGGCCGACATCGAGACCGAAGAAGCCGCAGACAGGCCAGGCGCCGATCCGGACGAAGATCACGCCGGACACGAAGCTCATTGCGGCGAGCAGCCCCATCAGCACCGCGAAGCCGGCGGGCGGGAGGCTGCGATGCGGGCGCAGCACGGCCTCCCAGGGCTGTTTGTCGGAGAGCGGGTCCGGCGTCGCCATCGCGGCCTGTTACGCCGCACCCTGCATCATGCTGCGCAGCACATATTGCAGGATGCCGCCGTGGCGGTAGTACTCGACCTCGTCCAAGGTATCGATCCGGCAGGTCACGGCGATCTGCTCCTGCGTGCCGTCGGCGCGGGTGATGGTCACGGCCACATCCATGCGCGGCTTGATGCCGCCGGCTACGCCGGTGATGTCGAAGAGTTCCGTGCCGTCGAGCTTCAGGCTCTGGCGTGTGACGCCGTCCTTGAACTGCAGCGGCAACAGGCCCATGCCGACCAGATTCGAGCGGTGGATGCGCTCGAAACTCTCGGCGATCACCGCCTTGACACCGAGGAGCCGGGTGCCCTTGGCGGCCCAGTCGCGCGACGAGCCGGTGCCGTATTCCTTGCCGGCGACGATGATCAGCGGCACGCCTTCCGCCTGGTACTTCACCGCGGCGTCGTAGATCGCCAGCACTTCGCCATCGGGCAGGTGCTTGGTCACGCCGCCTTCGACACCGGGCACCATCTCGTTCTTGATGCGGATATTGGCGAAGGTGCCGCGCATCATGACTTCGTGGTTGCCGCGGCGCGCGCCATAGGAATTGAACTCGGCCGGGCGCACCTGATGGCTCAGGAGATAGGCCCCGGCAGGTCCGTCCTTCTTGATCGAACCGGCCGGCGAGATGTGGTCGGTGGTGATGCTGTCGCCGAGAATGGCGAGCGGCCGGGCGCCTGTGATGTCGCTGATGGCGCCGGGCTCCTTCGGCATGTTCTCGAAGAAGGGCGGCTCGGCGATATAGGTCGAGCCCGGCTGCCATTGATAGGTCATGCCGGTCGCGGTCTCGATCTTCTGCCACTGCGCCGGGCCCTTGAAGACGTCGGCATAGCGCTCCCGGAACATCGCCGGCGTCAGGTTCTGCTGCAAGGTCTGGGCGAGATCATGGTTCGTCGGCCAGATATCCTTGAGATACACCGGCTTGCCCTCGCCATCCTCGCCCAGCGGGTCGGTCGCGAGGTCGACATTCAGCGAGCCGGCCAGCGCATAGGCCACGACCAGCGGCGGCGAGGCCAGGTAATTGGCGCGCACCTGGGGGCTGATGCGGCCTTCGAAATTGCGGTTGCCGGAGAGCACGGCGCCGACCACCAGATCGCCCTGATCGACCGCAGTACCGATCGCGTCGGGCAGCGGGCCGGAATTGCCGATGCAGGTGGTGCAGCCATAGCCCACGAGATTGAAGCCCAGCGCGTCCAGATCCTTGTCGAGGCCGGCCGCGGCCAGGTACTCGGTCACGACCTGGCTGCCCGGGGCCAGCGAGGTCTTGACCCAGGGCTTGACCTTGAGGCCGCGCTTGACCGCGTTGCGGGCGACCAGACCGGCACCCATCATCACCGACGGGTTGGACGTGTTGGTGCAGGAGGTGATGGCGGCGATGACGACATCGCCGTCCTTGACCTGGTAATCGGCACCGGCGACGTCGATCTTGCGATTGAGGTCGCGCGCACCGGCGAGCTTCGGCAATTCCTTGGCGAAGCCGGCGGCGACGCCGCTCAGGAGCACGCGGTCCTGCGGCCGGCGCGGGCCGGCCAGCGACGGTTCGACCGAACCCAGATCGAGTTCGAGCGTCGCGGTGAAGACCGGGTCCGGCGTGGTCTCGTCATGCCACAGGCCCTGCGCCTTGGCGTAAGCCTCGGCCAGCGCCACGCGATGCGGGTCGCGGCCGGAGAAGGTCAGATAGCGCAAGGTCTCCTGATCGACCGGGAAGAAGCCGCAGGTCGCACCATATTCCGGCGCCATATTGGCGATCGTGGCACGGTCGGCGAGCGCCAGTCCGCTCAGCCCCGGCCCGTAGAATTCGACGAATTTCCCGACCACGCCCTTGGCGCGCAGCATCTGCGTCACGGTCAGCACCAGGTCGGTCGCGGTGGCGCCTTCCTTGAGCTTGCCC
>Ga0181519_10004874_pt1 | contig 10807 bp, 8 predicted proteins | sample PEATcosm2014_Bin_26_FD_121102 | JGI IMG/M metagenome (GOLD analysis project Ga0181519, IMG submission 121102) | Peatland microbial communities from MTU Mesocosm Facility, Houghton, MI, USA - PEATcosm2014_Bin02_10_metaG | ecosystem: Environmental > Terrestrial > Soil > Wetlands > Peat | place... | reverse complement strand
TCAGCCTGGGCTTTCTTCGTTTGGCGGAGCGGACGGGGCTCGAACCCGCGACCCCCGGCGTGACAGGCCGGTATTCTAACCAACTGAACTACCGCTCCAAAACCGACAAAAAAACCCGCCTAACTTTCAGCGGGCTTTACGCCACCAACTGCTTGGCATTTTCAAACTGATACCGACTCGCTACCGGCACCAATTCTGGCGTCCCCTAGGGGATTCGAACCCCTGTACTCACCGTGAAAGGGTGATGTCCTAGGCCTCTAGACGAAGGGGACAAAATCGTCAAAACTTTGTCTGTTTCGCTTTACTGCATTTCTCGAAGAACGCTATTCTAAACAACATTTCTTCGCTTGTGAAGCTTTATTTTCAAGTTTTTTGCATCGTTTTTGCAAGAATCTTGCTTGTCCGACGCAGCCTGAAAATCAAGCTTCTGAATCCGTGGTGGAGGTAAGCGGGATCGAACCGCTGACCTCTTGCATGCCATGCAAGCGCTCTCCCAGCTGAGCTATACCCCCCGAACAGAGAAATGAGATTCTAATGACAAACCCATTTCCTGTAAATACCTTTCTCGCATTTTTTCCGCATTATTTTGCCGATCCGTGCGATGGATGAAAAAACGGCGACTCCGGAGAATCGCCGTTTTTCCTTGCCATGGCGGTGTGCACGAGGCGCGCCGCCAGGCTCATGCCAACGCCGGCATTACTGGGCGTCGCCTTCGCGCTTCACGATCGCCGGGCTGCCCTGCTTTTCATCTTCGGTCAGTGCCTTGTGCGACAGGCGCAGACGGCCCTTGTCGTCCTGTTGGATCACCTTCACACGCACCGGCTGACCTTCCTTCAGGTAGTCGTTGATGTTGTTGATGCGCTCGTTCAGGATTTCCGAGATGTGCAGCAGACCGTCCTTGCCCGGGAGCACCGAGACAATCGCGCCGAACTCGAGAAGCTTCAGCACAGTGCCGTCGTACACCTGGCCCACTTCGACTTCCACGGTAATCAGCTCGATGCGACGCTTCGCCTCGGCAATACCTTCAGCGCTCGGGCTGGCGATCGTCACCACGCCGTCGTCCGAGATGTCGATGCTCGTGCCGGTTTCTTCCGTCAGTGCACGGATCACCGAACCACCCTTGCCGATCACGTCGCGGATCTTTTCCGGGTTGATCTTGATGGTGACCATGCGCGGCGCGAATTCCGACAGCTCCGTGCGCACGCCCGACTGGGCTTCCGCCATCTTGCCGAGGATATGCAGACGGCCTTCCTTGGCTTGCGCCAGGGCGACCTGCATGATTTCCTTCGTGATGCCCTGGATCTTGATGTCCATCTGCAGTGCGGTCACGCCATTCGACGTACCGGCCACCTTGAAGTCCATGTCGCCCAGGTGATCTTCGTCGCCGAGAATGTCGGTGAGCACGGCAAACTTGTTGCCGTCAAGGATCAGGCCCATGGCGATACCGGCGACCGGCGCGGTCATCGGCACACCGGCATCCATCATGGCGAGGCTGCCGCCGCACACCGATGCCATCGACGACGAACCGTTCGACTCGGTGATTTCCGACACCACACGCACGGTGTAGCCGAAATCGTCCGCGCCCGGCAGGCACGCCACGAGGGCGCGCTTGGCCAGACGGCCGTGACCGATTTCGCGACGCTTGGGCGAACCCACGCGACCCGTTTCGCCCGTCGAGAACGGCGGGAAGTTGTAGTGCAGCATGAAGCGATCGCGATACTCGCCTTGCAGCGCGTCGATGATCTGCTCGTCGCTCTTGGTACCCAGCGTGGCCACCACGAGCGCCTGCGTTTCGCCGCGCGTGAACAGTGCCGAACCGTGGGCACGCGGCAGAACGCCGGTGCGGATCGAGATCGGACGCACGGTACGCGTGTCGCGGCCGTCGATACGCGGCTCGCCCGCGAGAATCTGGCTACGCACGATCTTGGCTTCCAGATCGAACAGGATGTTGCCGACTTCGATGTCGTCCGGCGCGGCTTCGCCCTTGGCGCTTGCGGCTTCCGCCAGCTTGGCGATGACGTCGCTGGTCACGGCACGCAGTTGTTGCGTACGCGCTTGCTTTTCACGCGTCTGGTAAGCGGCGCGCAGTTGGCTTTCCGCCAGCTCGGTCACTTGTGCGATCAGCGCTTCGTTCTTGGCCGCCGGCGCCCACTCCCACTCGGCCTTGCCGCCGTCACGCACCAGGTCGTGAATGGCGTTGATCGCCGTTTGCATTTGCTCGTGACCGAACACCACGGCGCCCAGCATCACATCTTCCGGCAACTCCTGGGCTTCCGATTCGACCATCAGCACAGCTTGTTCCGTACCGGCGACGACCAGGTCGAGCTTCGACTTGGCGATCTGCTCGCGCGACGGGTTGAGCACGTACTGGCCGTCGATATAGGCAACGCGTGCGGCACCGACCGGGCCGTTGAACGGCAGACCCGAGATGGACAGGGCAGCCGAAGCGCCAATCAGGGCCGGGATATCGGCCGGCACGTCCGGGTTGAGCGAGACGACCTGCACCACGACCTGGACTTCGTTGTAGAAGCCTTCCGGGAACAGCGGGCGGATCGGACGGTCGATCAGGCGCGACGTGAGCGTTTCGCTTTCCGACGGACGGCCTTCACGCTTGAAGAAGCCACCCGGGATCTTGCCGGCGGCGTAAGTCTTTTCCAGATAGTCGACCGTCAGCGGGAAGAAATCCTGACCTGCCTTGGCCTTCTTGGCACCCACCACCGTGGCGAGCACGACGGTATCGTCCATGTCGACGAGCACGGCACCGGATGCCTGACGGGCAATCTCACCGGTCTCCATGCGAACCGTGTTTTGTCCCCATTGGAAAGACTTCACGACTTTATTGAACATTTGCACTCCTATATCGAATCGCGCGAATGCAGCAGCGGCGCGATATCGCTGCCGGGGTGATCCCGACGCCTTACAGGGGGGAGTGTTATGCCATTCCAGCGTTGCCCGGCGCGTTGCCGTGCGTGTCAGAGGCGACCCTGGAATGACACAAGCCCTGCTTGCCGACGAGGCCCCGTAAACCGGGAACCGGGCCCCGGCACAACGGCCGGGTTGACCGACTGAAAGACATGCTCATGACGTCCTTCAGGCAGCGCCCAAAAACAAAATGCCTGCATCAGCACGCTGATACAGGCATCTCGTCGCAATCGTAATCGCTTACTTACGCAGACCCAGCTTCTCGATCAGGGCGCGGTAGCGGTCCGCATCCTTGCCCTTGAGGTAATCGAGCAGCTTGCGGCGGCGGCTCACCATGCGCAGCAGACCGCGGCGGCTGTGGTGATCCTTCATGTGGGCCTTGAAGTGCGGCGTGAGTTCGTTGATGCGCGTGGTCAGCAGCGCAACTTGCACTTCGGGCGATCCGGTATCGTTGGCGGCGCGGGCGAATTGCGCCACGACATCCGACTTCTTGGTGTTTTCGACAGTCATTTGATTTCCTTGGGATACATACACGCGGTCACGGAAGAACGGCCGTGCCGTGAACTTTCAAAACCATGCGCGGCGTTACCGCACATAAACAAAACTGCAAGTGCGCGATTATACGGGAGTTGGCCTTCCGACGCCACAGTTTTCCACCGCTGGCCGCCTCGGGCGGGCCTGAACGGCGGATTCAGCCACCGAAAATCGAGATATTTGCAGAATAATCGTGAAAATATCAGCCGATTATCTGGAAAATCATGACAAATCGACGAGCAGCCGTCCTCCAGCTCCCCTCCCGCACCCCCTCTGCCAAGTCAGCGCTGGCGAGCCATCCGGCAGGTACTGGGCAGTGCCACCTTGCTCGCGGGCAACTCCATCACCGTCTTGAACCCGAAGCCCGAACCCTCGTTGTCGAACTTCACACCCGGCTCTCCCGCGCGACGCATCACGGAAACATACAGCGGCTCGATCATCTGATGGTCGTTCGCGCGCATCCAGGCGTCTGCGGGTGCCTCGCGAATCCGGCGATTCTCGAGCGCGCGCGCCACCATCGTCACATCGATGGTCCCCGCCTGCTCGAGTGCGGCGGCGATCATGTCGATCATCACGCTCATGCGCAGCAGCGGGTAGTCGTCGCGCGCCTCCGGATAACGCGCGCGAAACGCCTTGTAGAACGCATCCGAGGCCTCGCCACCCACGTTGGGATGCCACTCCGCCACCGCATAGACACGCCCCACGCCCGCCTCGCCCAAGGCCGCCGGCGCGCCAAGCGCGTTACCGTAGAACGTGTAGAACTTGAGCTCCATCCCCTGTTCGCGGGCCGCCTTGACGAGCAGCGTGAGATCGTTGCCCCAACTGCCCGTGACCACCGTATCGGCGCCCGCGGCGCGAATACGGGCGAGATAGGGGGTGAAATCCTTCACGCGCCCGACCGGGCTGAACTGCTCGCCCACGATCTGCACGTCAGGCCGCTTTGCACCGATCATCTGACGGGCCAGCCCCGCGACCTGCCGCCCGAAGCTGTAGTCCTGATTGAGCAGGTAGACCTTCTGGATGCTCGAATCTGCCTTGATGGCTTCGGTCAGCGCCTGCATGCGCATGGCGGCATTGGCGTCGAACGCGAAATGCCAGAAGCTGCACTGCTCGTTGGTGAGGGCCGTGTCGACGGCGGAGTAGTTGAAGAAGAGCATGCGCTGACCCGGCTCGCGCGCATTTCGCTTGTTGACGGCGTCGATCAGTGCTGACGCGACCGCCGAGCTATTGCCCTGCAAGACGAATGGAATGCCCAGATCGCCGGCGGCCTTGAGCTGCACCAGGCTGTCTTCGACGGCGCCCTTGCTGTCGAACACCGTCAGTTCGAGCGGATGGGCGCCATCGCGCAACTTCACCCCGCCGCGCGCGTTCACGCGGTCAATCGCGAAGCGCAAATTGCGCTCGACCATGGCACCGGCATTGCCGAACGGGCCGCTCATCCCTTCGATGAGCGCGAAGCGGATCGGCGGCGCCGCCTGCGCAAGACCGGCGGCGGCCAACAAGCCGACAGCGCACAATACCGCGCACGAGCGCGCCAGCAAGACTTGAACTTTCATCGAGGCCCCATTGACTGTCTCGGCGCGCATCATAACGTCCCGGTCTGCAAGCGGCAAGCCGAGATGCCCCACGATGAGGCGCACAGCGGTATGCTATCGGCATGCCGCCCTGCGGCCTTTTTTTCCACTGACGCGAGGCCATCCATGAAGCATCTCCCCCGGGCACGCGCGGACATCGCCCCCCCGAAAACCTCTGCCACCGCCACGTGCGCCGTACGCCACGTCGTGGCCCTGCGCTGGCTCGCGAGCAGCGCACTCGTCCTGTCGCTGAGCGCTTGTTACACGCCCGCCTGGCAGCAACTGCCGCCAAGCGCGTCTGCGGCCGACGTACAGGCCCAACTGGGCAAGCCGAAGGAAGTCTACCCGCTCGCCCCGGGCGTGACCCGCTGGCTGTATCCGACCAAGCCATTCGGCGAAGAGACGATCGCCGCAGATTTCGACGCGCAGGGCCGCCTGCTAAGCACTGCACAAGTCCTCTCGACCCCCGAGTTCAACAAGGTCGAGATCGACAAATGGACGAAAACCGACGTGCTGCATCACTTCGGCGAGCCCGTCGAGACGTCGTACTTCCCCCTCATGAAGCGTGAAGTCTGGACCTACCGCTTCAAGCAGGACGAGGTCTGGTTCTCGATGATGAACTTCTACTTCGACGCTGACGGCATCGTCAAAACCACGCAGGTCAGCCCCGACCCGCTGCGCGAAAAGCGCGACAACAACCTGTTCTGACGTCGCCTCGGGCGCCGCCGATAACGAAACGCCCGCATGCCGGACTTCACCGGTGCGGGCGTTTTGTTTTGCCAGGTATCGCGGCCGTCAACCCGATAGCCGCAGCAACCGGTGTTCAGCAACCGGTGTTCAGCAACCGGTGTTCAGTAACCGGTGTTCAGTAACCGGCGTGAGGCAACCGGTGTGCGGCAACCGTTACGGCGTGAGTTGCGGGTTGAGCTTCTCGGCCTTCGAATACAGCTTGTTGAGCGCCGACAGATACGCCTTGGCCGATGCCGCAACGATATCCGGGTCGGTGCCCACGCCGTTCACGATGCGCCCGCCCTTCGACAGACGCACGGTCACTTCCCCTTGCGACTGGGTACCGGTCGTGATGGCGTTGACCGAGTACAACAACTGCTCCGCACCGCTTTGCACTTGCGATTCGATGGCATTGAGCACGGCGTCGACCGGGCCGTTGCCTTGCGCTTCGCCCACGAGTTCCTTGCCCTGCGCGGTGAAGACCACACGAGCGCTCGGACGCTCCCCGGTCTCGGAATGCTGCGCCATCGACACGAGATAGAAATGTTCGCCGCCCTCGGCCTGCGCTTCGTTCGAGACGATGGCCAGAATGTCTTCGTCGAAGATTTCGGACTTCTGGTCGGCCAACTCCTTGAAGCGTGTGAACGCGGCGTTCACGTCCTGCTCCGACTCCATCTCGATGCCCAACTCTTGCAAGCGCTGCTTGAACGCATTGCGACCCGAAAGCTTGCCGAGCACGATCTTGTTGGCGGTCCAGCCCACATCTTCCGCGCGCATGATCTCGTAGGTGTCGCGTGCTTTGAGCACGCCGTCCTGGTGGATGCCCGAGGCGTGAGCAAACGCGTTCGCGCCCACCACTGCCTTGTTCGGCTGGACGTTGAAACCCGTGATCTGCGAGACGAGCTTCGAGGCCGGCACGATCTGTGTCGTATCGATGCCGAGCTCCAGACCGAAGTAATCCTTGCGGGTCTTGAGCGCCATCACGACTTCTTCGAGCGACGTATTGCCGGCGCGCTCGCCCAGACCGTTGATCGTGCACTCGATCTGACGCGCCCCGCCCAACTGCACGCCTGCCAGCGAGTTCGCCACGGCCATGCCGAGGTCGTTGTGGCAGTGGACCGACCAGACCGCCTTGTCCGAATTCGGCACCCGCTCGCGCAGCGTACGTACGAGCTGACCGTAGAGTTCCGGCACGCCGTAGCCGACGGTATCGGCCACGTTGATGGTCGTGGCGCCCTCATTGATGACGGCTTCCAGTACCCGGCACAGGAAATCCAGATCCGAGCGGCTACCGTCTTCCGGCGAGAATTCGATGTTGTCGGTGAACTGACGCGCATAGCGCACCGCCAGCTTCGCCTGCTCGAACACCTGATCCGGGCTCATGCGCAGCTTCTTTTCCATGTGAAGCGGCGACGTGGCGATAAACGTGTGAATACGCGACGAGTTCGCTCCCTTGAGCGCCTCGGCAGCACGGGCGATGTCGCGATCGTTGGCACGCGCGAGCGAGCAGACCGTGCTGTCCTTGATGATGCCGGCGATGGCCTGAATGGATTCGAAGTCGCCGTTCGAGCTGGCGGCAAAGCCCGCTTCGATGACGTCCACGCGCAGACGCTCCAGTTGACGGGCGATGCGAATCTTCTCATCGCGCGTCATCGACGCGCCCGGCGACTGTTCACCGTCGCGCAAGGTCGTATCGAAAATGATCAGCTTATCGGCCATGACTTTCTCCTGTGGGGATCTTGTAGGGTTCGGTTTGTTCTTGGTGTCTTGAGGCGGCGTATTGCCCCGCTTGTTGCAGCTTACTGCGGCGTATGCGGTGCCGCAGGACGCCTTTGCGCAACTACCGGCATTGCGTCATAACGCAAGCCAGGCAAGCCACGCAGGCCATGGGGCATCGCACGAGCGGGCAACTACCGGGAGGGAATCAGCGCGCAACGCGCTTGCAGACATGGCCGGCCCGCAGGCGGAAAAAACGGCGTGGCGGCATAGCGTTGGCGGTGCGAGAGGAAGGCCCGAAGCCGGGGTGACGCCTGAAATCATGAGCGCCAATATAGTCGCAATCGGGTGATTTCGCAACGCGCGGAGCGGGCCGCAAGCCGCGTGCGCACGAGCGCACACGAGCGCCGCGGGACTGCCCGCACCCAGACGAAACAGCCCGGCGCGGGGCCGGGCTGGAGATGGCGAGTCACGCCTGCGGATCAGAGCGATCAGGCCGGCGGAATGCGCAGCACCTGTCCCGGATAGATCCTGTCCGGGCTGGAAAGCATCGGCTTGTTGGCTTCGAAGATGGCGTTGTACTTGTTGGCGTCGCCGTAGACCTTCTTCGAGATGGCCGAGAGCGTGTCTCCCTTCTCGACGGTGTGATAAGTCGACTCGGCCGAGGCCGTCGACACCGACATCTTGTCGTCCACCTTCTCGACGCCCTTCACGTTGCCGCAGCACAGCAGAATCTTTTCCTTGGTCGCCTGATCGGCCGCCACGCCAAACACCGCCACGGTGCGCGAGGCGCCATCGAACGTCACGGTCAGTCCGGTCGCGTCGAGATTCTGCGTCTTGATGTAGTTCTCGATGGCGTCGGCCGCCTTGCGGTTGGCGTCATCCGCATCGGGGCCCGGCGCGGGGGCCTCGGCCGCCTGTGCCTTGTTGCCCAAAAGCGCTTCGCCTGCGTCTTTCACGAAGTCCAGAATGCCCATGATTTCTCCTTCGTCACGTAGAACAACGGAAACGGCGCCGGAGCCCGCCGGATTTGCCACGACATGCCCGGGCCGAGGGGGTACTTCTGAGCCTGCATTCGCAAGACTACCGCATCGCCGTGCAGATTCACCCGAGAACACTGACAGACAGATGTGACAAGGGGCGTACCGAGACGCCCCTTGTACCGACTCACTTACTCGTCGACTTCGCCGAAAATGCGCTGCCGGCGGCCCTTGAGGAAACGGAATCCCCAGAGCACATAGCCGGAAATGCTGTACAGGCAGAACATCCCGAAGAGCACCAGCGGCGGGTCGGACGACACCAGAATGAAGCCGACCATGAAGAGCAGCACCACGCCGAACGACACGCGCTGACGCACATCGAGCGCCTTGCCGCTGTAGAACGGCGCATTCGACACCATCGACATGCCCGCGTAGATCGTCAGGCCGAAAGCCACCCATGGCATCCAGAAGACGTTGACCGGCAGCTTGTTGTCGATCGTGATCCACACGAAGCCCGCAATGAGCGCCGCCGCCGCCGGGCTTGCCAGCCCCTGGAAGAAGCGCTTGTCGACCACGCCGATGTTCGTATTGAAGCGTGCGAGCCGCAAGGCCGCCCCCGCCACATAGACAAACGCCGCGAGCCAGCCCCACTTGCCGATCTCATGGAGAATCCATTCGTACATCACCAGTGCCGGCGCAACGCCGAACGAGGTCATGTCCGAGAGCGAATCGTATTGCTCACCAAACGCGCTCTGCGTGTTGGTCATGCGGGCCACGCGCCCGTCCATGCCATCGAGCACCATGGCAAAGAAAATCGCGATCGCGGCCTGTTCGAAGCGGTCGTTCATGGCTTGCACGATCGCGAAGAAGCCGCAGAACAGCGCAGCGGTCGTGAAAGCGTTGGGGAGCAGGTAGATACCGCGGTTGCGGGGGCGCACCGGCAGATCGTCCTCCACACTCGGGTCGTGGTCTTCGTTCATCGATGGCTCTGCGGATGGGTTCTTGTGACGGCGGAACGGCGAGAGATGTCTGACATTGTTGCGCAAGCGGCCGCGATGGTTTTCCGGCATCTGTACCTCCTTGACGATGCTGAGACTGCGGGCGAACCCGCGACGGATCACCGCTATTGGAACGCGAGAAGCGAAAGCAGTTGCAGGCCGCAACACAGCGACGCACGACTTGACGTCACATCGCCGCTCGCGGCCGGGTTTCCGGGTGCGTGGCTGGCTTACAGCTCGGCGAGAATCGTCGAGGTGGCCGACACCTTGTCGCCGATCGCCACGCGCGGGCGCGAGCCCAGCGGCAGGTAGACGTCGACACGCGAGCCGAAACGGATGAAGCCGTAGCGCTGACCGCGCGAGAGCGTATCGCCCGGCTTCACATAGCACAGGATCCGGCGCGCGATGAGCCCGGCGACCTGCACGCTCGTGACGATCTGACCACCCACGTCGATCACCAGCGCATTACGCTCGTTCTCGAGCGATGCCTTGTCGAGATCGGCGTTGAAAAAACGTCCGGGGAAATATTCCACCTTGGTCACCGTGCCGTCAACCGGGGCACGATTCGAGTGAACATTGAAGACGTTCATGAACACGCTGATCTTCAGCGCTTCACGACCTGCATAGGGGTCCTGCGTGGTTTCGATGGCCACGATGCGGCCGTCGGCCGGCGAGAGCACGGCGCCCGCCTGTTGCGGCACCTGACGCGGCGGATCCCGGAAGAACTGCAGAACAAACAGGGCGATCACCCAGAACGGCGCGGCCCAAAACACGCCAGCCATGAAATGCACGACGAGCGCGACGGCGACGGCAATACCCAGGAAGGGCCAGCCCTCACGGGCAATGATCGGGTGAGGATAATTCATGCGATTGAACTCGCGTCCTTGGTAAAACGGTTGAGTAAGCGGGTCGACCTGCTTTGGGCCAAACCGTGGCGTGGCGGCATTGTAGCAATGCGCGCGGCGCGGCGGCATTTTTTCCCCATTCGACACGTTCGCGTCACAAAGGCAAAGCCGGTAAGCGCCCACGCCAGCCTTGCCGGAACGCCACCGAAACGCCACCGAAACGCCGCGGAATCGGCGCCAACACGAAAAAGGCCGCCCGCCTTGCCATAGCAACCGCTACGGCAAAACGGACGGCCCGACGCAACGGCTCACGCAATGATGCGCATCACGCGCTCACCGCGCAGTGCCGCGAGCCGACGATGCGGACACCCGACAAGGCCTGGGCGTACGCACCGTGCGGCGCGTCGTACTTAGTTCTTCGACTGGTCGACGAGCTTGTTCTTGGCGATCCACGGCATCATCGCGCGCAGCTTGCCGCCGACTTGCTCGATCTGGTGCTCGGCCGTGAT
>Ga0181519_10004871_pt1 | contig 10809 bp, 10 predicted proteins | sample PEATcosm2014_Bin_26_FD_121102 | JGI IMG/M metagenome (GOLD analysis project Ga0181519, IMG submission 121102) | Peatland microbial communities from MTU Mesocosm Facility, Houghton, MI, USA - PEATcosm2014_Bin02_10_metaG | ecosystem: Environmental > Terrestrial > Soil > Wetlands > Peat | place... | reverse complement strand
CTGGTTGAGCTTCTGCTCCAGATCGTAGAGACCCGCGACCGGACCCGTGCCGCTCGGCTTATCGGCGCCCACGCTGCTCAGTGACACGACATTCTTCAATCCAGCATTCTCCACCGACGCCGCAATAGCATCGCTCACCCGGCTCTGAAATGCGCGATAGTCATGACTGGTGGCATCGGGTGGAATCATGACGTAAGCGCCGTCAGCACCCCTGAATGCCTTGGTTAGAGCCGGCGCATCTGCCGCGTCGGCCACAAATACCTCCGCGCCTTTGGCCGCCAGATCCCGTAAACGGTCTGCGCTTCTCCCGACGACGCGAACTTTCTTGCCACGCCCAAGAAGATTCCTGGCCACCACCTGCCCGGTGTGGCCGCTCGCTCCAAGTACAACCAACATATAAACCTCCAATCAGAGTCTTGGATGTCGAGCCCGGCTTCCGAGCTTCACAAAAGATAAGTTCTGTGCGGCAGGGACATGCCTGTCCGCGCCACCAACATTTCCTTGAAAGGAAAGTCGCCAGCTGCCAGCCCACAATCCCCGCGCGCCGCAACGGGTCTAGTCCTTTAGTAATGCCGGTCCCCATGCGCACTACAACTATTCTCTTCCCTGAGGGTTTCTATCCACATGAACAACAACTTCACGAACTCACTCTTAGTCCTGGCAGTCGGTGGATTGCTGCTCGCTAGTTCCGCCTCTGCTCAAACCTCAACCTCAGGCGCTGGCCCCGGAGTCGTTGATCCCGGCCATCCGCGCGTCAACCAGGTCAACGGCCGCGAGGAGCGCCAGCAGCAGCGCATCGGCAACGGCGTCAAAAGCGGCAAACTGAGCGCGAATCAGACCGCCCACCTCGAGAAGCGCGAGGCCAGCGTGCAGAATCGCGAACAGAAAGATATGGCGAAGAACGACGGCCATCTCACCAAGGCCGAACAGCGGGGGATCAACCGCCAGCAGAACCGCATCAGCAAGAGCATCTATAAAGACAAGCACCAGTAATCGGACCGTGCCAGGTCCAGCGTGATCCGTGAGAGACAGCCGCAGTTACGCTGCGGCTTCTTTTTTTCACCGCCCGTGCGCGCTCATGAGGTCCACCAGAATCACATCGGTCCGGCAATCATTCTGCCCGACATTCTGGAAAACGATCCCCGCCGAGTCCGTACACTGGCTGCCAAACGTAGAGCAACCGCTCCAGTTCGGGACCGCCCCCTCCGTGATCGGAAAGCTGCAACTCGTTGCCGGCGCTATTGGCGTACAGCTCACCGCCTGAAAAATTGTGCTGTTCGAAAGCTCGAACACGTTCGTATTCAGCGAAATCGTCGCCCCTGCCGTCGCCAATAAGTCGCCGCGCAGTCCGTTACACGGCAACTGCTCGCTGCCATACATGCCGGCGGCATTTTTCCACGTACAAGACCCATCCGCGACAATATTCCCCGGTGTTTGCGGCCATGCCGTCGGCTCAGTCCCGCCCGCCGTACACCCCGCCGAGTTCATCTGCTGAAAGCTCGAATGAAGCGCATTGGTACAGCCCGAGGCACACACCGGATTGATCAGCGCCCCATAAGCCCACGCAGCCGACTTCCAGTCCGGCGAAATACTTCCCCGTGTTCCCATCACATCGGACGCGACCGCGACCAGCGTTCCATCCTGCGAATTCATCCCCTGTTCGTTCTGCCCGTTAAATTGCGTCACGCTCCCCGTTCCCCAATTATGGGCAAAACGGTACTGGCAGTAAGTGGCAATCGTAGACGTGCATCCAGGAACCGTCTGCGTTGCCATCCCGGTGATCTCGTTGTACCCCGGCAAGGCGCCAGGATAGCCCGTTCCCGGTACGCGCCCTTCGGCCGGAACAGCCGTATTGAACAGCAGTACCGGCACACTGTCGGTCAAGTTCGCCACGCGATCTGCTCCGTGCTCGTCCCATGGAGCCCCGGTAACTCCTGTATTACGACCCTGCACCAGCAATGGCATACCCGAGTTGACTGAACCAATCGAGCACGGACTAATACTCAGCGCGCCGCCCGCAACCGAGTCACAATTAGTCGCCGACCCAAAATCAGCCAGATTAGGGAAATTCGGCTCGCCATAACTGTGGAATTGACTATAGCCGCCCTTCCAGTTCCCGTTGTAGCCGCCAATCTCGTGCCCGTCCGATTGACCGTTCACATCCGTGCCACTCCAGTCGACCCATGTATGCTCCGGACGCGCGATGTTAATCGTCACGTCCCACATGTAGTTGTAGCAGACCTCTTCCTGGTATCCATTGCCCGAGTTACGGCAGCTTTCCGTCTGCGGAACAAACGAATTTCCCGATGGCGTCCACGCAAGATATCGTGGATTGGACTTGATCCCGCCGTCATGCAGCGTACCCCGGTCCGTTAGCAATCCAATCCCCGCCGTGGCCACACTCTGGCAGTATCCGATTTGTCCTTGGGTACACGAAGGGCACATACTCCCCGGCGATCCGCTTGTCGTGTAGTTACTGTAACTGCCCGACGGAGGTCCACACGCATTGCCCGTACAACTGTCAAACTGATTCAGGCAGGAGTTGAACAATCCGGGTACGCTGTCCGTCTGCATCGGCCCGGCTGGAGACGCCACTCCGCCTGTCCCCGGATAACTGCTGTTTTCGTTGGTACCGTTGAAAATATTGCCCGTCATTGTATTCAGCCGCCGGCAGCCACGCGTCGGGCTGAAATAAAGAACGTCGAATCCCGGTCCCTGCCCGCCAATCTTGCCGATATTGGTCCACGTGCAACTCCCCTCGGAGCAAGTGTTCCCGGCCGCGGGGCACCCTGCAGTCGACGACCCCCAGTTCGGCTCCGTGCCGCCGCTCGTGCAAGAACCCGCCGCCTGGTATCCAACCTTCCCCGAGTTATTCGTCGATGGATAGATGAAAGCATCAAGCTGGTTCGAGATAGAATAAGCCGTGTTCGCTTGCCAGTCTCCCGCGCCGCCCGCCGTATACCCGATCGTGCCATCATTTGCCACCGAAAACGCGCCCACCCACGGTGAGTTACTCGTGTACCCCACCGGAAGCACGCTGCATTTCGCTGGGTAAGCACTATGGACAGGATCTGCGTAGTCGGAAGTAAAATTCACGTAAGGCGTGCGCGTGAACGAACATGAGTTACTCCCCCACGTCCCCGGCGCACCGCTCGGACAAGTCACGAGCAGCTTGTTGATCTGTACCTGCGCCCCCGTCCCGCTGCCCATCAGTTCGTAGATAACATGCGCCTCGCCCGGCGCGCGGCTGAATGAGAACTCACCGCCCCCGTTGAGCAGTGTGCATCCTGTCCCGTATGCTCCCTGCGTGCAACTGTCGCCCGCCCCCGCCGAGCCAATCCCCGTCCACACCACGCAACTGGTATTCGGCGCCGGAGGCCCCTGCTGGGGCGCACATCCCTTCGCGTGAATCAGCGATACATCCAGCGCCACCAGCGCATAACTGCCCTCGTCGTTCGCCACCATCAGCAGCGAGTTGTCCTGCGAAAATGGATCCCACTCTCCCGCCTGCTCGTTGAACGTCTGCGTCGGAATCGTCCCGAGCCCAATCGAGTTTCCCCAGGTTCCGCTGGTCACCATCACCTGGTAGGAATTGAAATCCGGGTCCGTGATAGCCGTATTCACCGGATCGATCGTTCCCGCCGTCGGATACCACGGCATCGGATCGCCCGCTTGTCCCAGGAATGTCATCGCGCTCCCGGCCCTCCCCGCCGTCGCTCCGTTTACGCAGTTCGTTGCGTCCAGTGCATAGCCCAGCACGCAGGCATCGGTTCGAGCCGCATAGGTCTGCGGAATCCCCCCTGCCCCATAGCCCAGTGAGCCCGCGCCGCTAAAGGCCCCATGTCCTGAAGACACGGACTGCCCAAAGCTGGAAACAACGAAGATAAAGACCACGAAGACCCGAATCATCAATATCACTCCGCCTGTGATGTAAGTGTTGGCGCGGACACTCCTGTCCGCGCAGGCTCGACCGCCCGTGAGCGGTAGCCCTCAATGCCGCCCAAAAGGGTTCGTCCCGGCCAGCGCGCCTGTCGTTCCCGAAGTCGCGCCCGATCCCTGCCGCCTCGCGCATCTTGGCTATAATGTTTATTGCTCTCATCCCGCATTGACGCGGGCCTGATGGAAAGGGAACTATGCCGACTGATGTGGTCATGCCCCAGATGGGCGAATCGATTTTTGAGGGAACCATTACCAAATGGCTGAAGAAGCCCGGCGACAAAGTCCAGCGCGACGAGCCCCTGTTCGAGATCTCCACCGATAAAGTCGACGCCGAGATCCCTGCCCCCGCCACCGGTGTCCTTCAGGAAATCAAAGTCACCGAGGGCAACACTGTCCAGGTCAACACGGTAGTTGGCGTGATCGGCGAGGCCAACGGACCCGCGCCCGCCGCCTCCACCCCGCCCGCCGCCAAGGCAGCCCCGGCTCCGCCCGCGCCGCCGGCCGCAAAGAAGGAAGCATCAGCCGCCCCGGCTCCTCCCAGCGCTCCAGAAAAAGATGAAGACGACTCCGATGTCCGCTCCTCGCCCCTGGTTCGCAAGTTGGCCCGCGAGCACAACGTGGACCTCGCAAAAGTGAATGGCACCGGCACCGGCGGCCGCGTCACCAAGCAGGACATCCTCGACTTTGTCGACAAGGGAGCCTCGGCTCCGGCCCCCGCGCCCGCTCCCACGCCCCGCGCCCCGGCCCCGCAGCCCGCCGCGATCCCCGGCGACCTCGTCCCCATGTCGCAGATGCGAAAAATCATCGCCCAGCGCATGATCGAGTCCCGCCGCACCAGCGCCCACGTCCACTGCATGTTCGAAGTGGATATCACCCGCATCGTCAGCCTGCGCAACAAGCTCAAGAACGGTTTCGAGCAGCGCTATGGCGCGCGCCTCACCTTCATGCCCTTCTTCGTCCGCGCCGCCATCATCGCCCTCCAGCAGTTCCCCATCGTCAACGCTTCGCTTGAGGCGGACAGCATCCGCTATCACAAGCATGTGAATGCCGGCATCGCCGTCGCTCTCGACTGGGGACTCATCGTCCCCGTTCTCAAGGGAGCCGACGAGCTCAACTTCCTCGGATTGCAGCGCGGTATCACCGATCTCGGCGAGCGCGCCCGCTCGAAAAAGCTGATGCCGAATGATGTCGAGGGCGCGACTTTCACCATCACCAATCCCGGCCAGTTCGGCGCCGTCTTCGGCCTCCCCATCATCAACCAGCCCAACGTTGCCATCCTGGGCATCGGAGGCATCACCAAGCAGCCCATGGTGGTCACCGACAAGGACGGTAACGATTCCATCGCCATCCGCTCCGTGGTCCACCTAACTCTGGGTTACGACCACCGCATAATCGACGGCGCGGTAGCCGACCAGTTCATGGCCTTACTGAAGAAGACCCTGGAAAACTGGAGCGAAGACGTAGGCTAGAGTAGGCTAGAAACACGACTAAGTTCTTGATGCGATAGCATAAGTAATGCGCTGGACTGAAAGCGCGCAACTGCTATAGAGAAACGATGTCATCCTGAGCGAAGCGGAGACCTCACAAAGTGAGGTCCCCGCGCAGTCGAAGGATCCCTACCCACGAATCGGAACCAGCGACCGACGCACGCTTCAGTCCCGTAGCCACGCCGCTTTACCTGAAGGCTGATGGCTCCAGCTACCACTTGGTAGTAACCCGCAGCCCCTCCAACTGCGCAAACGTCACGGGAGTCCCTTCCACCGCCAGCAGGTTACTAACTGCTCCCTCGATATTGGCGATCACGTCAGGAGCAACGCCCCCGACCTTGGCCGCCGCTAGAATCGACTGCAACAGCGAAAGCACCAGACTGATAAGACCCGCCGCTCCCATTAGATAGCTCCTTTGATCTGTAGTGTTAGCGTAGCCGCATTCGCGATCGCCGCCTGCAAAGCCGCCTGCGCCGACTTAACTGGAACGCACGCCGCTTTCGGGTCGGGCGGGGCCAACGTCGGCGTCCATCCACAGTAGGTCTCAACCGCCGTGATCAGTGCGTTTTCTCCCGACACGCCCCGGTTAATGATCTGGCAGACCTCCTGCGTCCCGTTCGCTGCGCAGCTCGCCGAGTATTCGCTCTGTGCGGCCACAATTGACCCCGAAAGCGCCGCCGCCGTATCCCGAGCCTGGCTCTCCAGAGGGGAACATCCAAGCATTGGAAGCAAGCTGAAAACTAGCATGACGATAGCTGCTCTCTTCATAGTCACTTTCCCTCCGTCGCGAAGATCGATGGCAGAACCGCGTGTAACAACTGGGCTGCCGCGTTAACCCACGCGAACGCCATGGGATGCGCCGAAACAAACTCGGGTGTGAATATCGCCGCGCCAATGGTTCCGGCAAGAGTGAATACCAACGGACCGTATTGTATGAGAATGTTCATAGTTACTCCTGTTAGGCATGTGTCACCGCCACGGCGGGAGCCGCCGCGGTGCAGTTAGTAGATACAAGTGTGGTTACTTCGGAAGGAAGTGGTCGTGCAGTGCAATCAGCGCGCTTACCATGAAAGCGATAACTGCGGTCACAATTCGATCGAGCAGGTTTCGTCGAATATCATTCCGTTCCAGCACCGTAATCCGCTCCTCCGCCAGGCGCATCCGTCCGGGCTGGCCGTTGCCTACGATCATGTCGATCTTGGCCTCAAGTCTCCCCAGTTTTTCCAGCACGTCAAGCTGAAAGTCGATCATCGCGGCCGGTTGCACCCTGCCCGCACATCGGTCATCGTTATGTCTCATTGGAATAGTCGAGTGGATAATCCACGTGCAGTGCCGTCGAATATCGCGAGTACTTTACCGGCGAGCTGCTGTCATAACTCCGTAAGAAATAATCCTGCGCCCGCGCGTAGCGTGGCAGCGTGAAAGTGCTGATCTCAAAGCGTCCCAGCAAATTGCGATTGTTGCCGCTTCCCCACCCCGCGTCCGAGTACCGCACCTCGATCCCTCCCCCCGCCGCCGGCGTGAGCCCGGCATCGATCGTGACTGTCGTGGCAGTTACGGTCGTGACTTCGGCCGCGCTAAGATCGCTTAGATAAATATTCCCCACCTGTGTGACGTCGATCGGCGTGAGTATTTCAGCCTGCTTCACCAGCGCCGTGGCGAATCCAAAGTCGAGCGCGGGATCTCCCGCGTCCACAAACCGCAATGTATAGCAAAGCGTCTCGCCCGCAATGTCCAGCACAGCGACTTCAACCTCGCGCACCACTGCCAGAAACGGCGCGCCGCGCGAAGGCGCATTGATCGCGAGCCCATCACCGGGAAATATGTCACCCGCTTCTCCCGGAAGAAACTGACTCCATGTCTGGTACTCTCCCATCCACCCTTGCCCCGCATCATCCAGCAGTGCGAGCGCTGCAGTCTCGCAATCCGCCGACGTGCGCGGCACTGGCGCGTCGATGTGCCGCACGCTCCCCCGCACTCCATCGTCCGCGCCATTCTGATGAGCGGTGATACTGGCCGAATTCATAACTCGTCCAGCCGCATGGCCCCGGCTCCGGTAAGTCACCTCGATCGTTTCGTTGGCCGCCGGAACATACTCGGGATAGAACTCCAGTGTCGGCGAGTCGGATACTCTGCACTGCGCCCCATCCAGCAATGCGCCCACCCGCGCCGTCGTCGGGGCTCCCCCGGGCAGCGTGCTCCGCACCAGCGCGCCGATAGCAAGATACACATAGGTAAACGCCACCGAGCATTGCATGCTGGCCGCATTAATGAGCGAGTAAGTACAAAAGCCGGGCGCATTGCTGATCACGCCGTCGTATAACACCGTCGCCGCCGCAACCTGCGTCGCAGGATTTGTAGGATCGATGTCGTGCACCTCCAGCACTACCCGTACGTCGGAAGCAATCGCGCCTCCCCCGCGCGGATTTCCGCTCGGGTGAAGCGAAGAATGAAACACCTGCCCCATTCGGTAAATCTCCGTCGGATACAGCTGTGTCGTGAAGACGTAGTGATGTCCCGGTTGGGTCGCCAGCGGAGTGCCCGCGAGAGTGCCACTTATAAGTGCCTGGATGCTGCAGTTGCTTCCGGATGGCGTGATCTGAAAGCCAGCCATGCAGTTGGCAATCAGAACGGCACCGGCATAAAGGCCGCCAATCACACCGGATGACGCGGCGTTGAATTCGACGTCGCCGTGCTCCAGAATCGTCGCTCCCCCGAGCTCCACCGTTTCGATAAAAGTCACAAGCGTCCGTCCGTCCTGCCCCGTTCCGCCCGCCACTTGTAACTGTCCGCCGCTAGCCGAAATCGCGTGCAGCGGGTCGGTAACGATCCAATGAGTAGGATCAAGTTCCGTATACTCCTCATCGAGAATCGTGCGATTGTACAGGGGAAGCTGGTTGCTGCGCGTGAACGGTATTTGCGATAGATAGAACGTCGTAGTGTATCCATCCCCCACAAAATAATCTTTCACGTGCGCGGCCGGCTCCAGTTGTCCAAGAACCGTCAAGTCGTTCACGAGTCGGTTTGAACTTTGCAATTGCAGCCCGTCCGGAGAAAACGTCGGATCGCTCTCCGCCAGCGCGTAAGTGTTCTGCGCCAGCGGAGTGAAGAAGATCTTGCCATTATCGTCCCGGAAGACGCACCGGGCCGCCAGTCCAATCGCGGCCGCCGATGCGGCCCACGTCTTCGATGGATCCACGCTGAAATATGGGATCGCATCTCCGGACGCCACGCCAGTCGTGTCAAACCACCCTGGCATTGTGTCTTGGGTTAGTTGTCGTAACGCGTCCCCCGCGCTTCGTGCGACAAACGGAGGAACGGGCGGCGGCGCTTTCTGGTCCAGCAGCATCACATCGCTGAGCGCCGTGAACTCATACCGGTACAACGCGCCCTGCTCTCCCCGCCCCGCGTATAGATAACTTGGGACAGTAGTCACATATCCCGAGAATAAGTCCGCTCCATTCGTTAGGTTAAGCATGATGCGCGCGCCGCATGGCGGCACGGCAAGACTTAGTCCTGCCGCAAGCGTGACCGTGAGCGCCGCTGGAGCATTCAGCTTACGGACCAGGCTCAAGCCCTTGGTCGCATCGACAAAGCCCGTATAGTCCTGTGCGCCTCGTCCGTCGAGATTGTCGATCGTGAGTCTCATGCTCTACCTTGCAAGCTGGAATGGTGGTGCAATCGAACAATGAAAAAGAAAGGCAGAAGCTGTCATCCGGGCTAGTAAACGTCCGCCCCACTTGCCGGAAAGTAACTGCGATAACCCAGGACCACTGCCCCGTCATTCCTATCCACCGTGGGCAACGCCGTGAACGCAGCCTGCAGCGCCATTTCTCCAATCGGCTTCTGAATTTCCACCAGGCTCTCTTTCTGCCATGCCGCCTTCACCGTGCACGGACTTAGAATCGGATAGTAAAAGCAAACGCGCCCGCCCGACTCCTCCTCCATCACGAACAACCCCGACCACTGCTGCAGAAATGCCCCGCCCTCGCGATCGACAAATGCGATCACCTTCTGCACGGATGCCCCTGCCGCCGGTACTCCTCCCGCCAGCGCCTGCTCCAGCACTAATCCGGTAGCCGTTGTCTCGGCGACTCGTCCAACGTTGAATGTGACTCGGCGCACGTAATTCGCATCCTGTCGAACATCTGTCGGATTCTCCACATAGGCTGCCGCGATCCCCGTGCCGACATACCCGAACTGCTGCGCGTAGTCGACATCGCAAGCCACCATGTCCCCAACCAGAAATCCGGCGACCCCGCCCGCTCCCACAATCAGTTCCTCCGCAGTCGCCCCCGTCAGCAGCGGCACCGCCGGCACCGGAACTCCCCCCGACGCCGCTCGTGCCGCACTCGGATCGGTAGCCAGAACATTCATGTGTTCTGCGCCTCCGGCGAGTGCCATCTGCAATTTGCCCCATTCGCGAAACTCGAACTCGACCCGCGCCCCCAAAGCACGGCGCGCCTGCGCGGACACCGCCCCCACCGGCCCTCCCGGCAATGACTCGATCTGCGAAGTGCTCGTGCGCTGAAAGTTTTCAATCCAGCCCAGGTCAAGCCATGGCGACGGAGGTGCATCCAGCTGAAATCCGCTGTCCTTCGATGGATCGAAAATCGCCGTCGGCCCGTTCACCCGATCCACCGCCGCGAAATAAGCCCGCGTCTGCCGTGCCACCGGCCGCAACCCTGCGCGCGTCACGCTCCTGCCTCCGGCAGAAAGAAATAGATTTTCGTCTGCGCATACCGCGCTACTCGCGCCGTCCCCGCGCTCCACTGCTGTTTCGCAATCGGAGTATCTCCCGGATCATTCCCCAGTTCCGGCACGTTCCAGAAAATTCCATAGCCCAGGTCCACGCTCGGACTCTGGCTGTAATCCATCATCTCCGTATGCGGAGGATCGCAGATCGCAAGCAGTTCGTCGTCCATCTCAGCCAGCATCCGCCCTCGATCCACGCCAGTCCCGCCGCTCCCTTCGCTCGCGTACCAGATGCCGCACTCCACGCCCAGCATCGGATGCGAACTCGCCGCAATCAATATCTCGCCCCAATCCAGGTAGAAAACTCCCGTCTGCGCCTCTCCGAATCGCGGCTCCATGTTTTCCCGCACCACGATCCCCGGCACCGTCACGCCATCGATGACCATCGTTCGCGCCGGATTCAACGCCGCCAGTCGCGACCGCAGCGCCATAAAAAAACTGTCCTTAGCCGCCTGCATATCTCTCCTATAAAAAACAAAAAAGAAAATAAGAAACAGATGTCATCCTGAGCGGAGCCAAAGTTCACGACAGTGAACTTTCGCGCAGTCGAAGGATCCCTGCTCTGGCAACGGCACTCTCCCTTGCGAAGGTCCGCATGTTCGCTCTCGTAACAACGTGAGGAGCCCAT
>Ga0181519_10004870_pt1 | contig 10811 bp, 10 predicted proteins | sample PEATcosm2014_Bin_26_FD_121102 | JGI IMG/M metagenome (GOLD analysis project Ga0181519, IMG submission 121102) | Peatland microbial communities from MTU Mesocosm Facility, Houghton, MI, USA - PEATcosm2014_Bin02_10_metaG | ecosystem: Environmental > Terrestrial > Soil > Wetlands > Peat | place... | reverse complement strand
GGGCAGATGCTCAAGCCGCCGCATCCTTTGGCGCGCATGGCCTACGCGCTCGCGATGTGGATCAATCCCAACAATCACGCGCTCGACGGCGGCCGGGCGAGTTCCGCGATGGAGAAGGAAGCCGTCGCCGAGATCGCGCGGATGTTCGGTTGGGAGAATGCGCTCGGTCACCTCTGCGGCGGCGGCACGCTGGCCAACCTCGAAGCGTTGTGGGTCGCGGGGCGCCTGCATCCCGGAAAGGCGATCCTCGGCTCGGCGCAAGCGCACTACACGCATCAACGCATTTCGAGCGTGCTCGGGTTAGAATACCGTAGCGTGGCCTGCGACGCGCGTGGCCGGCTCGATCCCGAGGCGCTCCGCGCCGAACTCGAACGCGGCGACGTGGGCACGGTCGTCGCGACGATGGGCACCACCGCAACCGGCTCCGTCGATCCGCTGCCCGACATTCTGGCGTTGCGCGACGAGTTCGGCTTTCGCGTACACGCCGACGCGGCCTACGGCGGCTATTTCACGCTGGTCCCGGATCTCGAACGCGACGCCCGTGAAGCCTTCGACGCGCTCGGCCGGACCGACTCGATCGTGATCGATCCGCACAAGCACGGCTTACAGCCGTACGGCTGCGGCTGCGTCGTCTTCCGCGACGCGTCGGTCGCGGCACTCTATCGGCACGACTCGCCCTATACGTACTTCAGTTCGGACGACTTGCACCTCGGCGAGATCAGCCTGGAGTGCTCGCGCGCCGGCGCGTCGGCGGTCGCCCTGTGGGCCACGCAACGTCTGCTGCCGCTCGTGCGTGACGGCGCGCTCGCCGGAGGGCTTGCCGCCGGGCTGCGCGCGGCGCGCGAGTTGCACGCGCGGCTCGCGGCGGACCCGCGTTTCGTAGCCGCGTTCGAGCCGCAACTGGATATCGTGGTCTGGGCCGTCGACGCCCCGAGCGTCTCCGAAGCCTCGCGCTCGGCCCGCAGCATCTTCAACGCGGCAGAAGCCCGCGGACTGTATCTCGCCGTCGCCGAATTACCGCTCGCGTTCTTCACCCGGCCGCCGGGCATGGTCGTCGACCGGGACACGATCGTCTGCCTGCGTTCGGTCCTCATGAAACCCGAACACCTCGACTGGATCGAGCGCATCTATGCTTTGCTCGACGCCGCGACGCGCGAGGCCGGCTGAGCGCAAGCACGGCCTCGACCGGATCGAGCGCATCGTCGCGCTGCTCGATGCGACGACTTCCGACGTGCTCTAATGCATCATCGCGTTACTCGATGGGGCGGAGACCGGGCGCGCTTTAGCCCATCGAGATAGTCACTACGGCACCGGCGCTGCGGCAGGAGGCGGGCGACATTGCCGAGCACGGAGTTAACTTGTAAAGTACGCTGGATTTTAGTTGGAGACGTTCGCCATGCACGTACGCGTCCGGCCCGTTTTCCCGTTTTCCGCCGCGGCGATCGCGCTGCTTGCGGCCTGCTCGGGAGGAGCGTCGACCACGCCCGCTCCCGGCGTGCCGCTTGCGACGCAGGCCCAGGCTCGCGCGCGGGCGCAGGCGCGCGCGCTCAGCCCGATGACGCATCTCTTGCCCGCCTTGCTCGCGCGAGCGCTCACCGGTGAGGGACAGGTTGCGCGGACCGGAAGTTGGGCCGTCCCCGACGCCGCCAAGAAGCAACACGTCTACGTTTCAGACCCGAGCCTGGACGGGTATTACGGCGCGGTCTGCTATTACGCCGGCGACGGCGGCGCGCAACTCGGCTGTCTCGCGGGCGGCGCCTCGTCGAGTTCGGGCATCGGTTTCCCCGAAGGTTCGTGGGTCGATCGCAAGCATCACCTCTGGGTGGCAAACGGCATCGCTCCCGGCGGCTACACGGGGCTGATCACCGAGTATGCGCTCCCGCTCGGTCCGGCGTCCGTTCCGATCAATTCGCTCTACTCCACCGTCGGCAATCCGAGCGAAGGCGCGTTCGCCGACTACGTGTGCGGCGACCGGGCCGGCAACGTGTACGGCACCAGCATCTACACCGCGACTACCGCGGTTTGGAGGGCGGGAACGCAGAACGCGACCCAAACCTCCACGCTCGTCGATCCCAATTTCGCGAGCGCGGGTTCGCCGTCGCTCGCCGACGGATTGGTCGCGTGCGCGACCGATGCCGCGGGCGACCTCTTCGTATCCGGTCAATATGCGGTCGGCTCGTACGGCAACTACAACTATTTTGCCGAACTCGACGAATTCGTCGGCGGCGCAGCGGGCTCGGGGACGCCGATCGTGTTGCAAAAGGAGACCTCCGACCTCTACTTCCCCGCGGGCGTGGCGATCGACAAACAGGGCAATCTGGCCTGGGCCTTATTCGATCTATCCGATTCCGGCTCGAGCGTATGCACCTTCGCGCCGCCGTACACCGGCAGCCCGACCGCGTGCACGACCGGTTTCGCCACCGGCTTCCACTTCGCCGAAAGCGGCAAGAAACTGTGGGGCGGCAACACCACCGTGTACCCGTGGTACCACGAGCCGCAAGCAACGGTCGCCGACGAGATCGCCTACCCGGGCGGCGGTCTGCTTCGTTCCACCTCGGGTGCCGGCTTGCTCACGCCGGTCGACGCCTCGGTGAATCCGGCACTCGAGCCGCCGCGCTGAAGTGCGATGCGACTACTATAGCCCTAGGTAGGCTTTCTTCACCGTGTCGCTGGCTAGGAGTTCGGCGCGGGTGCCTTCCGTCGCGATGCGGCCGGTTTCGAGGATGTAGCCGCGGGTCGCGAGCGCCAGCGCGCCGGCGACGTTCTGCTCGACGAGCAGTACGGTCGTGCCGCCGGCGTTGATCGCGGAGACGGCGGCGAAGACTTCGGCCACGATCTTCGGAGCTAAGCCGAGCGACGGTTCGTCGAGCATCAAGAGGGTCGGGCGCGACATCAACCCGCGTCCGATCGCGACCATCTGCTGTTCGCCTCCGGAGAGCGTGCCCGCCATTTGGCGGCGCCGTTCGCGCACGCGCGGGAAGAGGGCGTAGACTTCCTCGAGCGTCTCGCGTAAGCGCGGACGCGCCCGCCCGGCGTACGCGCCGAGCAACAGGTTTTCTTCGACGCTCATGTCGGGCCAGAGCTTGCGTCCTTCGGGGACTTGGGCGATGCCGGCTTCGACCACGCTGGGCGCCGAGGCGCGCGTCACGTCGCGGCCGTCGAAGACGATGCTGCCTGCCGATGGATCGACGAGCCGAGAGATCGCGCGCATCAAGGTCGTCTTGCCGGCGCCGTTGGCGCCGAGCAGCGCGACGACCTCGCCGCGTTTGACGCTCAAGGTGCAACCTTCGAGCACGCGCACTTCGCCGTAGCCGACGACGAGGTCGACGATCTCAAGCATGCGCCGCGCCCAAATAGGCTTCGACCACGCGCGGGTCGGCGAGCACGGCGTCGGGCGAACCCTCGAGGAGCAGACGGCCCTCGACGAGCACGACGAGGCGCGAGCACAGGCCGCGAACCGCGCGCAGGTTGTGCTCGACCATCACGATCGTCGTGCCGCCCGCGTTGATGCCGCGCACCAGTTCGAGCGTCGCGTCGGTCTCGGTCGGGTTCAAGCCGGCCAGCACTTCGTCGAGCAGTAAGAGTTTGGGCTCCGTGGCCAAGGCGCGGGCGATCTCCAGACGCTTGAGTCCGGCGAGGGTCAGCGTGCGCGACGGCGAGTCGGCGCGTTCGAGCAGGCCGCACCGTTCGAGCGTCTCGAGCGCAAACCGGCGCGCCGCCTCGTGGGGCGGGCGCGGGCGGCGGCCGAAGAACGCGCCGATCAGCACGTTGTCGAGCACGCTCAGGTTGCGAAACGGGCGCACGATCTGGTGCGTCGAGGCGATACCCGCACGGCAGATGGCCGAGGTTCGGCCGCCGGCGATCGAGCGGCCCGCGAAGGTCACACTGCCGGCGCTCGGGCGCAGGATGCCCGCGATCAATTTGAAGAGCGTTGATTTGCCCGCGCCGTTGGGACCGATCAAGCCCAGGATCTCGCCCTCGCGCACGTCGAGGTCGACGTCGCGGACCGCGATCAGGCCTCCGAAGCGGCGGCTCAAGCCGCGCGCGCTCAGGAGTGTTTGCGCCATCGTTGCCGCAAGCCGTTGAAGATTCCGAGCAGTCCGGCCGGCTCGAAGAGCACGATGGCGCAGAGCAGCACGCCGAAGACCAGCAGGTCGAGGTTTTGGAAGTTCGCCTCCAACTGTTCGCGGAGCACGGTGAAGACGGCCGCGCCGAGCAGCGGGCCGAGCACCGTGCCCAGGCCGCCGACGATGGGCATCACGACCAGCGCGATCGAGGTCGAAAAGCCGAATACCGAATCCGGGCTGATGAACAGATAGTGCATGGCGTAAACGCAGCCGGCCACGCCGAGGATAAAGGCCGAAATCGCTAACGCCTGCGTCTTGGCCAGGGTCGTGTCGACGCCGAGCGTTTCGGCGGCGTCGGTGTCGGAGCGAATCGCGGCCAAGGCGTAGCCGAAGCGCGAGGATTGAATCCAGGCCGCCGCGCCGACCGCGCCGCAGCAGAGCGCGAGCGCCGCATAATACTGCGTCGCGGGCGAGGGCGCGGCCGAGAGCGTCAAACCGCTCGCCCCGCCGGTGAGCGAGGTCCAGTTCAACGCGACCAGGCGCGTCGCTTCGCCGATGCCGATCGTGGCGATCGAGAAGTACGGACCGCGCAAACGGAACGTCGGCCAGCCGATGATCAGCGAATAGAGTGCGGCCAGCGCACCCGCCGGCAAGGCGGTCGCCCAGATCGGCCAGCCCTGCGCGACCAAGATCGCGGCGGTGTAGGCGCCGATGCCCAAAAAAGCCGCATGGCCGAATGAGACTTGGCCCGCGAAACCGCCGAGCACGTTCCAGCCGGTGGCCATTGCGCCGTAGAGAAGCACGAGGAACGCGACGTCGAGCAGATACTCCGCATGCGGCGCCAGCAGCGGCAGCGCGAGTGCGACGGCAAGCGCGAGCAGGCTCCAGAGGCGGCGCCTACGCACGCCGGATGCTGCGAATCAAACCCGCGATGCCCTTGGGGAAGACGATCAACACGACGACTAAGACGACGAACGAGATCAAGTTCTGCAACGCCGCGGGCATGTAGCGCAGCCCGAAGCCCTCGGCCAGCGCGAGCGCGAGCGCGCCGAAGGCGACGCCCGCGAACGAATCGAGTCCGCCGAGCACGACGATGCAGAACGATTTGAGCGAGAGCGCGCGCCCGAAATCGGGATTGAAGGAGAAGAGCAGCGACAGCAGCGACCCGCCGAAGCCGGTCAGCGCGACGCCGAGCCCGAAGGCCATGGCGTTGACGCGCCCGACGTCGATGCCGACCAATTTAGCGGCGTCACGGTCTTGCGCGACGGCGCGAATCGCGCGGCCCGCGTGCGTCTTGCTCAGGAAGGCGGTCAAGGCCCAGAGCGTCAGCGCGCCCGCGCCGAACACGTAGACGCGCGGCCAAGCCAGGCGCATGCCGCCGATGTCGAGCGTCGCATCCACGAATTTGGTGTCGATCGAGCGCGTGTCGCCGGTCCAGATCAGGTACGAGACGTTCTGCAAGATGAGCCAAAGGCCGAAGAGCAAGAGCAGCGAGACGATCGGTTCGCGGTCTATCACGCGGCGCACGAGCGTGATCTCGAGCACCACCCCGAAGGCGAAGAAGAGCGGCACGACGATCAGCGGCGCGAGCAGCGGGTCGAGATGCCAGGCGCTCCACAGCCACCAGGTCACGTACGCCCCGAGCATCAGCAACCCGGCGTTGGCCAAGTTGATGATCTTGAGCACGCCGTAGATCAGCGCGAGCCCGTAAGACATCGTCGCGTACAAGCCGGCGACGAGCAATGCCGAAACGAGCGTCGTCAGCAGATCCATGCCGGCGACTCTTCTCCAGGGCGTACGCGTTGGTTATGGTACAGGCAACACCGCGGCGCCGGTCGATTCGCCCTTGGGCCAGACGATCACCGTCTTTCCGCCCGGCAAGTTTTCGGTGACCACGAAGGGCGCGTCGATCTGGCCGTTCGCGCCGAAGCGGATGTGGCCGCCCGGCAATACCGTGTCGGTGATGTCGATGTGGCGCAGCGCGTCGATCACCCGCGCGTGGTCGAGCGTCCCGGCCTCGGTCATGGCCGTGAACAACGTGCGCGCGGTCTCGTAGGGCAGCGCCGAAAACCACTCGACGCCGGAGGTTGGATACGCCTTGGTCCACTTGTCGTCGAAAGCGCGAACCGCGGCATTGGGAATCGCCTTGTTCCACCACGACGCTGCGACAATATAATCGACGCCGTCGCCCAACGCTTCGTACGCGGCCTTCTCGGGCCCGCGCGCGCCGTAGGTCACATAGGCGTGGTGTAAGCCGAGCTGCTTGTACTGACGCTGCATCGTGATGTAGTCGTCGAGGTGGGCGTCGGACATGAAGGCGTTGGCGTTGGCCGCCTTGACCTTTTGCAAGAGCGGACCGAAGTCTTTACCGTGTAAGTCGAACGCTTCGTTGAGCACGACCTGATAGTTCTGCGGCTTGGCCTTGGCGCGCTCGAGCAGTCCGTCGACGAAATCGCGGCCGTGCGAGGTGTTCTCGTAGACGATGGCCATCTTGAGCGGCTTGGGCAACTTCTTCTGGGCCTGCATGGCCTCGATGAAGTCGCACTCCGAATAGGCCAGGTGCTGGATCGAACTGAGCAGGCCGAAGATGGTGGTGAAGCCCCGTGCGTAAATGGCGCTGGCCGCGCCGCCGCCGTTGACGTAGGGGATGCCGTGCTGCTGGGGCACGACCGTCTGGGCTTGAACCAAATCCGTCGAGTAGCCGCCGAGCATCGCGTCGACGTGATCCTGTACGGCGAGACGTTCGAAGAGATTGCGCGAGGTCGCCGGATCGGTCTTGTCGTCGTAAACGATCAGCTTGATCGGAACCTTGCGGTGGTACGCGCGGAGCATGACGCCGCCGCGGTCGTTGATTTCCTTGACCGCGAGTTCGTAGCCGAGTTTAAAGTAGCCGCCGATGCGGCTCTCCTCGCCCGTGAGCGGCAGTGCCGCGCCGACGACGACTTGGTCGGGGCCGTCCGCCGCGGCCGGCGGGGCCGCACAGATAACGGCGAGCAGGAGCGCCACGCATAGCGCGGCGCTCCTGCGACGACGGGCCGCCACTACTTGAGCTTGACCGGGGTGTAGTCGGCGCGCGCCGGGACCTTTTGGCTCGTGATGATTTGCTCGGCCTTGGCGCTATCGGGATTGGAACAGTCCCCGGCTGCAAACTCGCCGCCGACGCTCGAAGCGATGACGAAATACTCGTCGGAGCTACGCCGCTTGTTCCTGGCGACGATCTCGCCCGCGTACGTTTGCTGGATGTTCTGATGGTCGCACTTGCGCCAGTAACTGGCCTGCTTCTTGCCGGCGTCGAAATGATGGCCTTCGAAGGAGCGAATGATCGACTCGGTGTCGGTCGTGCCGGCCGCGTTGAGCCGGTCGACGATCTGCTCGCCGGCGATGAAACCCAGATAGATGCGCCAGTTCGGCGGCACGCCCTTGGGTGCGCGCGCTTTGACGATGTTGTAGATGGCGGCCGTGCGCGCGCCGGCGGCTTCCGGTCCCCACACGTAACCCCAGAGCGAGCCGATCAGATCGTCGGTCGGCATGCCCACGGCCACTTCGTTGCCGCAGAGGATCCCGCCGAAATGCATCTTCTTCGTCAGGCCGAGACCCACCGCGGCCTTCGTCGCGTTCACCGTGTCCGGGCCGTAGTTGCAGAGCACCATCACGTCGGCGTCGGTATTGCGGGCCTTGGTCATGTACGACGAGTAGTCGGTCTGTCCGAGCGGATGCCGGTCGTTCCCGACTTCCTCGCCGCCGGCCGCGTGGAGAATCTTGGCGAAGCGGTCGTGCGCGTCGTTACCGAACGCGTAGTCGGCCGTGATGAAGTACCACTTCTTGCCCTTCTTGAGCAAGGCCGGACCGACCGCATTGGCCAGCATCGCGTTGGAGCAGGTCGCGCGGAAGGTCACCCGGTTTGCCTTGGGTCCGGTGATATTGGTGTCGTGCGTGCCGATGGCCAGGAAGAAGACGCCGTTCTCCTCGGCGATCGCCGAGACCGCGAGCCCCACGCCCGACGAAAGGCAGCCGGTCAGGACGTCGACCTTCTCTTGCGAGATCAGGCGTTTGGCCTCGTTGGAGCCGATCGAGGGCTGACTGGCGTCGTCGCCGCGCACGATCTCCCACTGGATGCGGGAGTTCTTCTTGTTGGCGGCGTCGATTGCGGCTTGCAAGCCGGCTTGCTGCGATTCGGATGCCGCCGCGTAGACGCCCGAGAAGCCGTCGATGTGACCGATCTTGATGCGGGCGCCTCCGCCCGCGGCGATGACGTCCTTTGCGGGCGCGAGCGGTGCGGCGCCGGCGACCCGGGTCTCGAGGAGCGGGAAGCCGAGTGCGGCCGCGCCCGCAACGCCGAGAGCGCCGGTACGCCGTAAGAATTCCGAGCGGTCGATTTCCTCGTGCGGACGATGGTCTTTCATGTGCTGCTTGCCCCCTGCCGGACGAAAGAGAGAAAAAAACGGTGCGGGGCGCGCGTAAGGACGCAAACCCCTTCCATACTAAGGTAAAAGCCTCCGAACCAAGGTTCCTTCGCGGCGGGCGAAATAGGTTCGGGGATGCCCAAGATCACGCTCTTGTTGCGCCTCCTCGCCGCGCTGGACGAGGGCCGCTACAGCCTCGACGAGCTCAAGCTGCGCGTCGATCCGGAGCGGCCGCCCGGCACGCGGACCATGCGCCGCTATCTGTCGGAACTATCGCAGGCGGGCTTCCCGTGGTACTACGAGCGGGCGAAGAACCGCTACCGTTTCGAGGCCGAGTACTCACTGCGCCGCCTCGAACTCTCGGGCGACGAACTTCTCGGCTTACTGGCGCTCAAAGGCATCGCGGGTTCGCTCGGCGGCGAGATCGGCGCCTCGATGGGCGAGGTCGCGGACAAACTGACCCGCGTCGCGGGCCGCAGCGCCAACGCCGCCGCGGCGCGACCGGCCGTACGCGTCCAACTTTCGGACGCGCACCTCGACCCCGAACATTCGGGGAACTTCGCGACGCTGCAGCGCGCGCAGCGCGAGCGCCAAAGCGTGCGCTTCGACTATGTCGACAAACGGGGCAAAGCCTCGCGGCGACACGTCGACCCCTACGGCTTCGTGGTCAGTGCGGGACGCGTCTACGCGGTGGCGCACGATCGCGTGCGCGGGGCCAAACGGGTCTTCGCGTTGGACGGCATCGCGCGGGTCGTCATCGCGCCGCAACGCTTCACGATGCCCGCCGACTTCGACATCGAGGCCTTCGCCGCGAGCTCCGTCAGCGGCCTGATGCACGCGGGCGAACCGACGCGGGTCGTGGTGCGCTTTTCGCCCGTCGTGGCCCGGGCCGCCAAAGCCGAGCGAATCGTTCGCGAGCAGAGCGTCGAGGATGAAGCGGGCGGCGCGGTGCGGATCGCCTACGTCGTGGCCGACCCGGGCGAGTTCGTGCGCTGGACGATGAAGTGGGGCGGCGAGGCCGAGGTCGTGGAGCCCGCACACGTACGCGAACTGGCGCTCGACTTGGCCCGGGAGATCGTCGCGCGCTACGCGCAAACAATCGAGGAAGGACGAAAAAGCTAACGGGGGCCCGCGATTGCTCGCGTGCCCCCGTCGACGTGCTTTTCAGTTCGACCGGCGTCACGTTTCCCGATTGCTCGGGTCGCCGGCGCCGGCGTTCTTCTCGGTCACTCGCTTTGGATGTCCGCCGCGAAGCGGTTTTCCTATGTCGAGTATCGACCGCGGTGTCACGTCCACCGCGCTCCATTGCTGAAGTGAGTTGACCTTACCACTCCGAAAAATCGGCCGCAAGGGGCGCGCGCGCCTACCCACAACTATTCCACAAGAAAGTGCGTTTACTCGCCGTCATCCACCGCGTATTCACAGAAACGGAGCGCCCGGTGCTAAAATATCTTCGCCGCACGATGGTCTTGGCGTGCGGGCTCGCGCTGCTCGGGCCCGCTGCGGTTCTTGCCGAACCACCGGGTGGTGAGACCGTCGACGGCATCCACTGCGACAGATCCGAGGGCGTCGCGTTCCACATCCATCAGCACTTGACGCTGCTCGACCGCGGCAAGCCCGTCGCGATTCCGAGCGACATCGGGCGGCCGCTGACCGGAGGGTGCTTCTACTGGCTGCACACGCATACGCCGGACGGCTTGATCCACGTCGAGTCGCCGACGATCCGCACGTTCACGCTCGGGCAATTCTTCGCCGTCTGGGGCGAGCCGCTCTCGGCTAAACGCGCCGGTCCGTTGCGGGCGGGCGGCGGCACGAGCCTGCGCTTCTATGTCGACGGTGCGCTCTATCGCGGCGATCCGCGCAAGATCGAACTGGCCCAGCACACCGACATCGTGATCGAAGCCGGCCCGCCGTTCTCGAAGCCTGCGCCGTTTACGGACTGGGCCGGTCTGTGACCTCGCCCAGATAGGCGGCGGTAATCTCCTCGCGGCCGAGCAAGTCGCGGCCGGTGCCTTCGAGCGCGATGCTGCCCCGCTCGAGCACGTAGGCGTAGTCGGCTAAGGCTAGCGCCTTGCGCGCGTTCTGCTCGACCAGCAGAATCGAGGTGCCGCGCGCGCGCTCGGCGGCGACGATCGCGAAGATCTGGTCGACGAGTTTGGGCGCCAGACCCATCGACGGTTCGTCGAGCAGCAGCGCCTTCGGCTTCATGGCCAACGCTCGGGCGATGGCGAGCATCTGCTGCTCGCCGCCCGAGAGTGAACCTGCCGGCACCGCGCGCCGCGTGCCGAGGATCGGGAAGCGCTCGTAGAGCGCGTCGATCTCCGCGCGCGAGGTCCGGGCG
>Ga0181519_10004865_pt1 | contig 10813 bp, 10 predicted proteins | sample PEATcosm2014_Bin_26_FD_121102 | JGI IMG/M metagenome (GOLD analysis project Ga0181519, IMG submission 121102) | Peatland microbial communities from MTU Mesocosm Facility, Houghton, MI, USA - PEATcosm2014_Bin02_10_metaG | ecosystem: Environmental > Terrestrial > Soil > Wetlands > Peat | place... | reverse complement strand
GGTCCTCAGTCTTGGTTGAGTGGAAGATACCACAGCCACAGTCTTGGTGGTAATGGTGACGGGATACGTTGCTCGAACCCTTTGCTGTTCCCCGGCATCATCGTCGTCCTTTGGGTGGGCCGACCGTGGTCCCACATTATTAAAGTGCACACCCGTGAATCGAAAGTGCCAGTACGCTGCCTGGTACCACAAGAAGACGGCTGTACTCAGCACCAAGGCCACAGTTGCCAAGACAGTTTCCATCACAAAGAATTCGGGAATTGAGTCCTTGCTGAGATGGGGCCAGTTCTGCGTGTTGGCGTAGACATCCACAGCCACTGCAAAACCAATGGGTAACGAATACCAGGCCACTAAGGGTTCGTGACTGTAACCAGCAGCCAGTGAAAAGTAGACACTGGGCAAAAAACCATGGAGCGCCAGTCCATAATGAGCATTGCGATACTCAGCTGTTGGATCGTAGACCGCCAAGGGAAGACCCGACACCAATGTGGGTGGAAGTGGCGTGGTCCGAGCTGAAAAGATAATGGCAACCACCGTCCAGGCAATGGCCCATGCCAAATCAGACCACAGCAGAACTTTCCCTAGCACTTGCAGGGCACGAGCCAAGTTATCTTGGAATTCTGTGGAGGTAGATCCCTGTAGAAGAGGGGTGCTACTGTCGCTCATCGAACAGCGAAGATCATTGACAGAGGAAGACGAGTGTGGTGTGTGGGGGTATCACGCACCAATAGAAATGCATGGTCCTTACATTAACAACTAGCAACCCCACTCTGAACAAGCCCGGATTAATTCCTCCCCCTTACCTTCCCCGTTTGAAAGGAGGAGGAGGAGGAGGAACAACAAATGTCCACCCATCAGCGTGGGGATGGTCCAGCATGTTGGATGTGCGCTGCACCCTCTGCTACCATGCAATGCAAAGGATGTAAGCAGGCCATCTACTGCAGCAGCGATTGTCAACGGGCCCACTGGATCAAGGGAGACCACCAGCATGCCTGTGATGTGATTGGTGACCCGTTCCATCCGCGAAACCTGGACACCTCCAGCAATGATCACCATGACACGGTGCTCTTGGCCATGGAACGTGGACTTGTGGAAGCTGCTGCTGACCCCTTGATAGAGGATGAGTTCCTATCGCTGGGAAACGCCATTGCCGATGGATTGGTCGTCGATTCAATGGAGATGCAGCAGGAGAATCGTCATCGAGCACTGGCCTGGCTTGAGGCCCATGAGCTGGGACCAAACTTGGAGCGGGCTCTTCCAACTGAGGATCATGTACGCTCCCACTTGGTGGCCGAGGTGGCGGACTTGCACAAGGTCATGGCCAAGATTGGAACAAGTGACAAGGGCACACTCGAATCTCTGGACAAGGCCCATCAGCTTTGCCAGTATGCAGAGTCCTTGATTGGAGCACCAATGGGGTTGCTGGACATGCACCAGGCCTACGACTTGATTGCAGCCAACAAGAACAAACGGCAAAAGACAGCGAGGAAGAAGGAAGCGGCTCCAAAGAAGAAGAAACAGGTTTCAAAGAAGGCACCTGCTCCCAAGAAGAAACAGGCCGAGAAGAAGGCAGCGCCGAAGAAACAAGCGGAGAAGAAGCCAGCTGAGGAGAAGAAGGCGGTCCCTGCCAAGCGACAGCCCAACCTACAAAACACGCGCCAGGAGACCAGCACATCCAAGAGCACAGTGACGCATGGAAGTCAGGAGACGCGCAATGGGCAGACGACAACCAAGCAGCACACGACGCAAACTCACAGCGAGACACGCACGGGACATGCAGAACCGGCAAAGCAACGACCTCAGCGCGAGGTGCCAAAGACTCCTCAACAGCACACTGAACGGCCTCGACAGACACAGAGGCCACAGGAGACGCAGCACGCCCAACAGCCCGCCCAACAGCACCAGGAGGCTCAGCAGCGTCAACATCAGGAGGCCCAGCAGCGTCAACATCAGGAGGCCCAGCAGCGTCAACAAGGTCAGCAGCAGACCCAGCAGCCCGCCCAGCAACCAGCCCAGCCCCGACAACAGAGACAGCCCAAGCAGCAGCAACCCACGGGGGTCAAAGACAAGGAACGCCAGCAGCAACAGAAGCAGCTCAACCAACAGCGCAAACAGCAGGCTGCCAAGGCGTACAAGGAGCAGCAGGACCGTCACACTGCAGAGACAGCACAGCACAGGGAAGCCACGGAACGACATCGCCAAGAATTGGAGCGACATGGAAGGGTAACCGAAACCCATGGACAGCAATTGGATGCTCATCGACAGGCCACGGAGAAGCACACCAAGGAGCTGGAAGAGCACAGACTGGCAAACGAGAAGCATGCCAAGGCCCTGGAGGAACACCGCCAGGCCACGGATACCCACACCAAGGCCCTTCAAACTCACGAGGCTGAGACCAAACGCCACACCGAGGAGACGCAAAAACACAGGGAAGCCACCGACAAACATCGAGAGGAAGTGGAGCGAAATCGCAAAGCCACTGACGCCCATGCCGAGGAGGTCAGGAAGCAGACGGCCGAGACCAAGCGCCAGAATGATCTTCAAGCAGAGGCCAACAAGGTGGCTCGTGAGCAGCTGGAGCAGAAGAAACTGTCAAGGGCAGCCAAGCAAAAGGAGAGGGACAAGAAGATCAACCGAGCTGGTGGTGGTGCTAGTGGTGGAGTTGGAGGTGGCACTGCGACTGGTACTGGAGGTGCTGGCGGTCGAAGCGGTGGAACTGCAGGTACCAATCGTGGAACCGCACAGCCAAGGACAAGCAACCAAGGTGGAGGAGGCGGAGGCTTTGGAGGGGGCAACCAAGGAGGCGGAGGAGGCTTTGGTGGAAGAAGGTTTGGCGGAGGATTTGGTGGAGGAAACCAAGGAGGCTTTGGCGGAGGAAACCAAGGAGGCTTTGGAGGAGGTGGCAGCGGTGGTGGTGGATTCGGTGGTGGAGGAGGTGGAGGCTTTGGAGGAGGCAACCAGGGAGGAAACCAGGGAGGCAACCAGGGAGGCAACCAGCAAGGAGGTTTCGACCCCAATCAACAGGGAAACCAAGGAGGACAAGGGGGGCAAGGAAACTCTCCATCTGTTGTTGTGATCCAGCCGACCCCAGTTCCCCAACCCGTTCCTGTACCCGTCACGCCTACTCCACCTCCAGCCGTGAACCCTACCACCACCCTCAACGTTGTTCAGCTGGCCAAACAGCAGCTGGCGGCTCGGGATACCATGCGTCAAGCCGAAAGAGATCTGGCTGCCCTCAAGGCCAGGGATCCTCCAGCCACAGAAGATGAACTGGCTGCCGAGCAGAAGATCCTCGAGGACGCGCAGCTCAAGTACAACACACTCATGTCCATTGAAACGGTGACGGATGCCAACGGTGGACAATGAAAGAGAGAGAGAGGAAGAAAGAGGGAAAAAAAACTTTTTGCTGAGTTAAAAAGATTAAGCCTGCATACCAAGAGAGAGGGGACAAAAAGGAACAAGAGGGCCTTCACGCGTCATGGCACTCCACGTGTACGCCAGATGGTGAAACGGGCTGTGGTTTATCGATCAACTACTCTCAGCGGCGTGTTTGCAGCATGGGCAGTTCACATGGCATACCCAGGGCCAGACACAGTGTTCCAAAGTCATCTGTCTTCTCAAGAACCGCCAACTCAGGAGGAGGCTATCTTTGTGGAGTGCTTTGGAGAGAATGAGGAATGGGTTCGGCGCATGTGCAGCAAGTTTCAGCGTGTTCGCATCTGGGAGCATCACAAAAGGGCAGCCGTCATCTTGCATACAATGGAGCAGCGTCCACAAAATCTTGCCGTCAAAGTGGCTCGCTTTCGGACTGGATGCATGGTTGCTGTGCGTGAACTCGGGATCCAACTCACCGAGACGCAGACACGCTTGTTTGTCATGGTACAGGACCACGAGTTGGGCATTGGGCTGAACCCCAACAGAGAGGCCTTTTTGCTTGGATTGCAGCAGTGCATCTGTGAATGGGATATTACCAAGAACCCTCAGCTCTTTGCACAGCTAGAGGGGCTGGATCCGGATGTCCTCATTCGAGAGGGCCAGAAATTATTGGCGGCTGGGAAATAAATTTTCCCTGTCGAACGCATCTCAAAAGCTTGTCAGAGGATCAAACACAATGACCGAGGCATCGTCTGACTATCGCCCTACCGATGACTTGGAGACGACACTCAGGAAATTGGAGGCCCGTGTTGCTCAGAACTACGACAGGCGACGCGAGGATGACCTGACCGATGCTTTGATAGCCGTGTTGGAGCTTATTGACGCTATCGAGCCAGGCAAACCTGCCCTTATCGATTGTTCAAAGATCCCCGCCCAGACTGGAGTATCAGAGGCAGCGCTCATCTCAGCCATGGCAAACCGACTAACCAAGTTCACGTTTGTATCCGCCGAGAACGGTCCTTTGGGCTTTCAAGTGATACGCAAGAAAAAGGAATAAAAAAATTTCCCTTTGCAAAAGTCACCGCAGGAACAATCCTTTCCTGCCAACCCGCGCCAAAGACAAAGGGTCGTGAAATATCACGAAGAAAGAGGGGGAGAGGCCGCGATGGAACGAGCACAGCGAAGCACTCGCAATCGATTGAAGTTTGGCGATCCCTGTCGTCGTCGCAGGTCGGACCACACTCGCCACACGCTGACCGAGATCTCCCAGCACATGCTGCGGATGATTGGAGATGTGACAGAGGCATGGACCGACAAGGAGGGGCACCCAGTCTTCTTTATGCAGCAACTTGTTGGCCAATCGGGGAGCAACATACACAAACGTCGTGTCTACGAGGTGTTGCACTTTTGGGAGGCTCTCGGGTTGATACGTCGTGCACCGGGTAGAGGAGCGTACACCTGGCACGGCGAGGCTGGATACAATGCAATGCGTGCTCGCCTCGAGGCAGCTGACCCCGATATGACATGCCCCCAGTTTGTCAACCCTTAACTCTCCAACAAGGTTAGACCCCCCCCCCCCCATGGTGATCCATCCATCCACCTTTCTCCTCCCCTCATTCATTCCCCTCACCTCTGTTAGGGCTGGGCTCATCCTCAGCGTCTGGCAGTTGCCATGTACTTCCTCTTTGAACGCCCCGGGAAGACGGCCATGGGACCCACATGGAACAGAGATGACTTTTGGGAGATGGCCCAGGAAGCTGCCGAGGAGATGGACGTACCCAACTTGGAGCGCCGCTACTACGATGTGCTCAACATGTTCATCTCGCTGTCCATTGTCAAGACTCGCCTGTATCGCAACAAGCACCTCACCCGCATGTCATGGACACCCACAGCCTTGACTTGTCTGCCCCGCTCAGAGGAGGAGGTCGAAGTTGCCGAGGCTCAGAACATTGAGGATCGTGTCCGCATCATTGACGCAGTGGATGTGCTCGTTGCGCTGCCCAGTCCTGACGCTGTTCCCGTGTCTACTGCCATTGCACGCCTGTCGAAGAAGAAGAGGACCAAGGTCACAACTATTATCAAGGAGAGCAGCCGTCATCAAGACCGTCTTGCACATGTTGCACCCGCTGGAACGCGTCCTCATCGCAAGCGTAAGATTGTGCATCCCGCCGCTGCTGATGACTACAAGGTACCAGTGAGACCGACAACAGCCAGATCCAGGGCAAGGAGCCACAAGAAGAAGCCCGCTCCCACTCCTACGCCTACGACAAGGCCTACGGGACGCAAACAACTTGCAGCCACGTTTGACTTGTCCGCCCACGAGGACTTTCCCATTGTTGATCCCACTTCTTCCCCGATGATGATGATGATCCCGCCCGCTGTTATTCCCAGCCCCGGTCCCAGTGCATTCGTGCCCTTTGACAGCATGACAAGCACGCGTTCCATTTCTGAGGACCACGAGAGTTCCGTGCCCTTTGACAGCATGACAAGCACGCGTTCTTCCATCTCCGAGGACCCCGAGAGTCCCATTCACTTTGCATGCGATCTTGCCGCTTGGAATGCCTTTTCCGAATGGGCCAATGGCGAGAACACCCTTCCCTGTCTGTTTGGAGACGACAACCTTTTGCTTGAGGCTGTGGGACAATGAAAGAGACGCTTCACCTCCACCCCTTTTATTACAGTCCGCGGCACACATCCTCATGCCCGGCATCCCAGTCGGCGTGCTGACAAATTACATTGCAATAGGCCGTCTTGCAATCGGGACAGCGCGCCTCTGCCCCTGGTTTCTTGCATGCAGCACAAATGGGATCGCTGACGAGAATGGCAGCAAGCGTGGGCAATGCTGGTGGATCGGTCTTGACCACCACCACCGCCGCCGCCGCTGTCACCTTTGCTCTGGGCTTGAGGTCCACACGGGTCTCTCCCATGACTCGGTTCATCAGACGTTGGATGCCAGCACAGATTCGTGCATCAATGCCTGTGGGACTGCCCTGAGGAGTGGCACCAGGCAACTTGCGCTGTCGTGGGCTCTCCTCCTGGGCTTCCTTGTCCTTTTGAACCTCTCGTTGACGCTCCCTTTGCAGCCTGGCAAGAGCCTGACGCTCCTCCTCGGCAAAACGCTTGTCTGCCTCAGTTGCAGCGTGCACGTGTTCCATTTCCAAATCGTTGTAGTCCTCGCCTTGTCCATCCTCCAGCAGTGGGTGAGTGGCATCCACACCATGGGGACGAGGGTGAGCCAGACGCGCCTCGTAGTCATCCAAATGAACACGCAGCCTTTCTTCAGCACGCCAGTCTTCATCCTCATGGAGAGCCCACAAGAACTGCGCAAAGTCCGCAGTGTACGTCGTGGTGTCGGGTTCGTAGACAAAGTAAATGTCGTAGGCGTGGCGACGGCAGAACTGCATGCACACAGCAGTGATCACGTCCACCTGATCCTCGGTCGTGCGAATGCCGGCGGCTCTCGAGGCAATGGCACGAACAGTGGGATCCTTGGAGAAGACACCTCGAGCACGCTGATGCAACACCAAGGGGTGCAAGTCATCGTGGGCCGTCTCTCCAAAGGCTGGCACATCGTAGGGGCCATACATCCCCTGCGAGTTGAGCAGCACAGTGGCCCCGTGTTCGTACAGACGGCGAAACGTGTCAAAACGCTCAGGCCAGGCCCGGCGAGCTCTGGTGCTGGTGTTGTGACCCAGTTCCTTGTCAAGCCTGAGACGCAAATGATGCTGCAACATGAAGACGGCCCAGGTTACACGATCGTGCTTGTCCACCTCCAGCATCATGGCGCTCATCTCCCCAATGAGGTAGTTGGTCAGCTCCAGCACAGCAGCAGACTCGTTCTCGGCTCCCATGGGAACAACGGGCCTCAACTTGGCAAAGAGTTCCACGCCCTCGAGTGGGTGACTGTTCAGCTCGGGGGCCAGTGCTGGAGGCAGGTCTTCGAGAGCCTCCTCAACAGACTCACGTTCCTCCTCATCCTCCACGTCCTCTTCTTCTTCTTCGATGACAATCACCTCTGGCCTCACAGTCACCTCGGGTCTTGTTGCTGCTGCTGGTACTGCTGATTCCTGGACCATGAGCACGTGGACAATCTCGCCGCTCTTGTGATGGAGAATCCAAATGTCTCGTCCCACAACGTCCAGAACCTCACGAACAATGTACGCTGTGCCTCTGTTATCACGTACATAAAAGAGTCCGCTGGGTCCACGCACGTCTGCCTGTCTGGGCCCCAGATACTCAAAGAACAGGTTGCCCTTCCCGTTTGCCAGCCTGCCTGTCATGAACCCCACATCAACGAGGCCGCCCGCCTTTTTGATCCGACGAAGCTGCGCCAGTTGCGAGAAGAGGATGGGATGCTCCACACGATCCACATGCAGGGCTGCCAGCTCGGAAGTCACAGGATGAACCTCATAACGACCCTCTCCCTTCTCCACTGCTGGCACCAGAAGATAGTGGATATCCCGAGGGGCGTCCATGATGGATTGGAGGGAGGTATCTCTCAACGCTGATGAATGAGAGATTTCTGCTGTTCCATTGCGTACCTGTCAACACGGTGCAGGCAAATGAATGACAACTCGTCCTAATTATGGGTCAGCCAACTTTGAAGGAAAAATTATTTTTTATCCTTTGTTCCAGGTTCCCCCCTGCCATGTCAACGGAAAAGAATTTATCGCAACCCAAATCCTGTGTAAAGGTGGTTGCATTCATCAGCACGATATGAAGCGAGAGGCAGATGCAATTGAAGAATGGGTCAGCGATGCCTCGGACGCAGAGGTCCCGGACGAGCTGTATGAACTTTACAAAAAGGGAATTGCTGCGCGTCGTGCTCGTGTGGCCTCCTACGTGAACGGTCCGTGTCCATCTGCTCCTTTGGAAGGGATCGATGCGCTCTTTGCCGAGATGGCCGAGCAACTGAAAACAGAGCCCCTTCTGGACCAGTTCCCGTTTCAGTTTCGTTTCTTCCAGAAGGAGAACGGCCGCATGCGCGCGAGTTCCTTCGTATGTCCATGGTGGCATGATGACATACGCCGTTGGGACGAGGAAACAGTGGAAGCCCGTAGACACTTTGTTCAAGTCAACGGTACACCTGAGCACGTTGAAGCATTCAAGCTTCGAAGCTTGAACGCGTTCGATGAGTTGCGCAACGCCATTGCCGGGGGCTGGAACAAGTTGCATCCAAAACTACCCGGCAAGTGGAACTACACTGGTTCCCTTTTTCGTATCGAGTACACTGAATGAACGTTCAAAAAGACAAACGTTGTCAATGGCAATGCCATGAGAAAGAGAGAACGAGTCGAGGCACCCCCTGTTTCAGATGTGCGCTGCGGGCTTGATGCAGAGACCCGAGCTCGCCGGATCAAGGAGGGGAACGATGCCACACTCAACCTCCTGCGATCGATGCGCAAGACCAAGCCTGCAGTTTGCGAGTGGCTCAGCAAGGAGACCTACGTCCTCACCACTGTGGTCAACATTGTGTACATGATGTCCCTCAAAAGCACGGCGGTCCGTGGCCCTTTGCCCCTTGTCCGGATGGCCCAGTACATGCCGAACACCAAGTACAAACCACCGAATCACGCAGCGTTGACCATCCGTATCAACCCAACTACCCTCATGTTGTACACTGGAGGGAAGATGGTGATTATCCGGGCCCGCACTCCCTCCGAGGCCTTGCTCTACAGTCACATCTACAGGCAGACCATTGAGGCTATCCCGATTATTGTGTGGTCGCAAAAGGAGGGGAAACTCATTGTCACCACGCTAGAGGGTCGTCTGGACTGCCACCGTGATGGAATCCAAAACATTGTGGGCAGCGGGGCCCTCCCTCAAGATGGAGTGCATCTCACCCGCTTGCTCTACTCAGACGAAGAAAAGGTCACCTGGGATCCTGGAGGCTTTATCAACCTCATCTACAAGGGCCACCTACCCGATGGAACCAGTTTCTGCGCCAACATTGCAAACACAGGTGAGATGGGGGCGATTGGACTTTCAACCCCTCCCCCCAACTGTCTCTCACATTCAGAGGGGCCAACACAGGAAAGATTGTCCTGATGGGCCTGAAAACCATTGAGGCTATGCACCTGGCTTACAAGCAAATGTGTAAGATTCTCCACGAGTTTGATGATCCCAATGTACCCCTTGACCCCAAGGAGCGCCACAAGTATCGCATGGCCCAAATGGAGAAGGATGCTCGCTTCTTCAAGGCTGACGCCACTGAACTCAGCAATCTGCTGGAGGCTGAGTACCTAGGAGAGGAATTCGACAAGGAACCAGACACATCGGCCAAGGCCAGGCTGGGACGCAGCAAACGCATTCCTGGCAGAGGAAGAGGGAGACCGGCCAAGAAGAAGAGCCGCCTGGATAACGGCGACGACGATAACGATGACGATGATGACAACAACGAACCAGCAGATGAAGGAGAGGACGAACAGCCCCGTCAGTTTGATGACTCAGACGAAGACGAGGACGATGACGATGATCACAAGGACCTCATGAAACTCTTTGAACAGATTGGGGTGGACCACAAACATCAGACTGCTGAATCGCTGGCTGTGGTGGCAGAAGGCCTAGAGCAAGAGGAGCCCCTCCTTGTACGAGCGGCTCTCCAGGGACAGGTTGACAACGTTCGCCACCTGCTCCAGCAACCAGGTTACGATGGCCAGGATGCACTGTGGGTACCAGGGTTCAACGGACCGTCCATGCTGTTGGAGCGTATGCAAGCCATCCCGGATCGCACCGAGCGACAAACCATGGCCATGTATCTGTTGATCAAGGCGGTGAGCCAGGGGAAACCAGGAGGTGGTTGACCCATTGGAGGGAAAGAGAACGCAAATAAATGAAGGACCAAAGTGGAAATGGTACCGTAGTGTGATTACTTCTGTACAAGGAACAGACTGCCGCCCGCTCTCAAAAAAAAGATGCGTCCGTCCTTCTGGGTCGACACGGAAAGAAAGGCGGAAACACACACCTACGAAGATGTCAGGTCATGGTACGATCACGAGGCTAGTGCATTGGGCAAGATGATCGGAGCATCAGGCCTCGATCACGGAGAGATCTCAAGTTATTGCGAGAGGCTGGACAAACTGACCGCCGTCCTGGAACATATGATTGGCGAGTACACGGACAAGGACAAACAACGCGACCTTTGTGTGCTACACATGAACGTATACTTTCTGGCCAAGTTTGCGAATGAGACGCTTCTTCCATTGGCTGTCAAGAGTGAAGAGATCAAGGTCGAGGCAGTTTTGACCATCCCGGACCCCGTCGAGGGACGCATGCACGGAGGCAATTCCAAGCACGATGGACGCATGCACGGAGGAACCATGATGCACGGCAAGGAAATGGCCACGAGTCACACACACGCACATGCACACTCTCACATGCGCGGTGACAATGGAGGTGGACATTCCCGTGATGCGCACGGCCGATACAAATGAAAGGG
>Ga0181519_10004864_pt1 | contig 10814 bp, 8 predicted proteins | sample PEATcosm2014_Bin_26_FD_121102 | JGI IMG/M metagenome (GOLD analysis project Ga0181519, IMG submission 121102) | Peatland microbial communities from MTU Mesocosm Facility, Houghton, MI, USA - PEATcosm2014_Bin02_10_metaG | ecosystem: Environmental > Terrestrial > Soil > Wetlands > Peat | place... | reverse complement strand
GCTCGGGCTGCCGCTGGTCGACGTGCAATTCGCCGACCCTTTCGTCTCCATGACGCAAGGGCTGGCCATGATCGCGGACAAGCGTATCGGCCACGCTCGCGGCTGGATTGCACTGGGAGATCGGGCCGAGGGCATTTTGTTCGCGGTGGGAAGCATCGCGACCGGCGGCGTGGCAGTCGGCGGCCTGACTTGCGGGCTCGTGTCGGTCGGCGGCGCGGCCGCGGGCGGGCTCGCGCTCGGAGGGCTGGCTGTCGGCGTCGTCCCGGTGGGCGGACTGGCGCTCGGCGTGGCCGCCTTGGGAGGTCTGGCCATCGGCTATTGGGCCTTCGGCGGCGGAGCACTCGCCTGGCGCGCGGCGCAGGGCGGCTTCGCTTGGGCCCACGACTATGCCGTCGGCGGGCAAGTCTTCGCCACGCACGCAGGCGACGCCGCGGCCCAGCAATACGTCCAAGGCCACTCCTTTTTCGCCACGGCGGCCCAGTGGCCTCCGCGCCTGGGCCAGCTTGGGTCGTGGTTCGCGGTCATGGTGCTCGCGGCCACGTTGCTGCTACTAGCCGGACTCTATGCAGTGTCCTACCGTCGAAAGAGTTGACGTTCGACGATTCTAGGCCGCGTCGAAACGCTCGTCGGCCAGGTTCGCCGGCACGGGCACGATTTGCGGCTCGCCGACCGGCGGGCGAAGCGGTGCGGCGAGCGCCACGCTGACCAACGACGCGCCCATCGCCAAGGCTCCGACAATGCCGAAGTTCGTCAACTCGCCGTCGGCGGCGCTACCGACGATCGAACCGGCCGCGAACGCCCCGCAACCGCTCGCCAGGTGCTGAATGGCCGAGTTGAGCGACATGAAGCTGCCGCGGTGCTGCGGATCGATGCGGGCATTGATCATGGTCATCGCCACGATCATCCGGCCGGTATTGCCGATCATCAGCGCCGCGGTCACGACCATCGCGATGCCCAACGGGACGACCGGCAGGTTGCTCGCCGCCAGCATCATCAACCCTCCGGCCGGCGCAAGACAGGCAAAGAGTCCGAAACGACCGAAGCGATCGCTCAGCCGACCGATCAAGGGCGAGGTGAAGAGCGTCGCCCCGCCGCCGGCAACGTAGACCCAAAACAATCGATCTTCGGCGATCTTCACGTTCACGACCAGGTACGAACCGAGATACGGCACGACCATGAACCCGCCCGTCACGATCGACGCCACCAGCACGAACGCCCAGACGTGAATCGGCCGGGACAACGTCGCTCCGAAGTTGGCCAGCGGGTTGGGGCGTGCGACTTGCAGATGGTGATCGAGACGTGGCAGCAACAGCACGCCGGCCGCCAGCGACAGCAAGCTCGGCAGTGCGAGCATGACGAACGGAGCCCGCCAGTTGTCGAACTGGTTCGCCAGCGCCAGCCCGGCCGGCACGCCGACGACCGTGGCCAATGAGAACGCACCCATGAAGACGCCCGTCGCCGCACCGCGCCGCTCGTCGGGAAAGACCTCGCCGATGATCGTCAGGGCCAGGCCGCCCAACATTCCGCCGAACGCGCCGGTCACGATCCGCGCCATCAGCAGCGAGGCGTAGCCATCGGCCAAAGCGCAACTGATCGTGCCGACCGTGAAGCCGGCCACCACGGCCAAGAAGCTCTTGCGGCGGTCGAACCGATCGATCACCAACGACGCCGCCACAGCCACGATCGATGCGGCAAACGTATACGACGAAACGAGGAAACTGAACTCGCGCGGGCCGATCGACAAGGTGCGCATGATCCGCGGCCCGAGCGGCATGACGACCACGAAGTCGACGAGGTTCGTGAACTGTGCCGCCGCCAGCACGAGCAACACCAGCCGCTCATGGACTCGTTGGCTGGTGCCGATCGGATGCGACATCATAGCTCTTTTCAAGGGAACGCAACAGAACCAGGATGATTGCAGAGTAACAGACGGACGCCGGAGGCGCGAATAGCGGATAAGGATGGAACGGAAGCAATCGGGCCACGGATGAACGAAAGTGAACGCAGATGGAGATAAAAACGACAAGGGGTGGGAACAGAAGGTCGCGAAGAGCGCGAAGACGGAGGAGGCAAGTGCATTGCTCTGTGACGCAGGCCATTAGAGTCCGGTCGAGGTCGTCCGCTGGAGTTGCGGCCCGCGCGTGATTGCTCGCGCTGCTTTCTTCAGCTCATTGTCCTTCGCGACCTTGGCGACCATCTGTGTTTCCGTTCCTGCGTCCGCCTTACCTGTCGGCATTAGCGCCAGGGGTTGCGGTTCCCCCAGTAGGCCGGCGAGCGCGTCCGAGTAGGCAACGCCGGCAATTGGCGGACGTTGCTCGATCGAATGCTCATGGCAAGCAAATGTCGATCTCACGCCCCTCTCAAGCGCGACTAACCGCGCCTGGCTAGAACATGGGAGCAGTCTGGCGAACGAGTTCGACGCGAACTCTCCCGGCTAGCGGTCCTGGCATAGCGAAGGAGCGACTCATGGCAGCGCGTAGACGAAAAATCCTGGCATTGTGTGCGATCATCGGCCTGGTGGCGATCATCGACGTGGTCGTCGCGACCGAGCTTTCGACGAACAAGGCAGTCAGCCCCCAGATGGGCAAGCTCGACGAGACCGACGCTTCGGCCGAGATGACGGAGCCGAACTTCGGTTACGTCGGCGAACTGGGTGCCTTCCAAGTGACGACGCATGAAGGGGCCGAAGGCATGATCGTGGTCCACGCCTATCCCGATCACAACCGGATCGCATTGGCCGAAACCAAGCTCGACTACGAAGGCCCGAAGCGGGTCGGCAATGTCAACGGCTGGGTCTTCAAGACCAAGTGGGACGGCACGAAGTATCCATCGCGAATCTTCTTCAGCTCCGAACAAGTCTATTTCGGCGGCGGAGAGTCGGCCTTCATCGCCAGCGACTTCCGCGAGCAGACCGGTTGGGTCTGGAAGATGATCCCGTTGCGTCAGACCCAATTGGCCGAAGCGAACTGACCGCGAACCAGCCTGAGAACGGCCGTTTACCCCCCACGGCCGCGCGTGCCAGCCTGGAGCACCGGATGGGCTCCCGGCTGGCACTTTCTATTGCCGCAGGTTCGGAAACGGGCTACACCCGACTTGTCGTCGGAGGCGGAACGAAAGCAAAGCTGAAAGGAGAAGGAAGGGGGGAACACTAATCAACGCTGATTACCGCTAATCCTCATTGAATTAGCGCCGATTAGCGAAGATTAGCGTTCCTTATGCTGCCGTCCGTAAATTCGATTGCCGCGTTAAGTCGTTTTCCAGGCGCTGGCGTCAGCACAGTTCTCGATCAGACCGCGCTCGCAGGCAGGGCTTTCCGGTCGTTGACGATCCACCTCTGGCTTCCTAGACTCAACCTGTTGCGCTGTGGCGTCTTCAGCCCTTCTAAGGCGGATGCACGCTATCTTGTCGTTCCCATCATCGAACCCCGAATCAATCCCATGTCCGTCACCGAAACGAGCATCGACCAACTGGCGATCAACACGATCCGTACCTTGGCCATGGACGGCGTCGAGCAGGCGAACAGCGGCCACCCGGGCACGCCGATGGCCCTGGCTCCCGTCGCTTACACGCTTTGGAATGACCTGCTCCGTTTCGACCCTGACGACCCGACCTGGCCGGGCCGCGATCGCTTCGTGCTGTCGTGCGGTCATGCCTCGATGCTGCTTTACTCGCTGCTGCACCTGGCGCAGATCAAGCAATTCGGCCACGACGGCAAGCCGACCGGCGAGCTGGCCGTGCCGCTCGAACACCTCAAGAAGTTTCGCCAGTTGCACAGCCGCACGCCCGGCCACCCTGAGAACTACGAGACCAGCGGCGTCGAGACGACGACTGGCCCGCTGGGCCAGGGCGTGGCCAACAGCGTGGGCATGGCGATCGCCGAGCGCTGGTTGGCGGCGCACTTCAACAAGCCCGGTTTCACGCTGTTCGACTACGACGTCTTCGCGATGTGCAGCGACGGCGACATGATGGAAGGAATCAGCCACGAGGCCGCCTCGATGGCTGGCCACCTGAAGCTCTCGAACCTGTGCTGGATCTACGACGACAACAAGATCACGATCGAAGGCGACACGTCGCTGGCCTTCAGCGAGAACGTCGGCTTGCGGTTCGAAGGCTACGGCTGGAACGTCGTTCATGTCGCCGATGCTAACGATACGGTCTCGATGCTCGAGGCGTTGAAGCAGTTCAAGCGTCACAAGGACGGCCCCACGATGATCATCGTGCGGAGCCACATCGCCTGGGGCGCGCCGCACAAGCAAGACACCCACGGGGCCCACGGCGCGCCGCTGGGCGCGGCCGAAATCAAGCTCACCAAGGCCGCCTACGGTTGGCCGGAAGATGCCCAGTTCCTCGTCCCCGACGAGGTGCTCACGCACTTCGGTTCGACCTTCGGGACGCGCGGGCGGGAAGCTCACGCGGCTTGGAACAAGACCTTCGCCGAATACGCGAAGAAGCACCCGGAGCTGGCTGCCGAGTGGCAAACGATGAACGCCGGCGAGCTGCCGAAGGATTGGCAGAAGTCGGTACCGACCTTCGCTACCGATGCCAAGGGGTTGGCCAGCCGTGTCTCGGGCGGCAAGGTGCTGAACGGTTTGGCGCAGCAGATCCCGTGGCTGATTGGCGGCTCGGCCGATCTGTCGCCCTCGACGATGACCAACCTCGGCTTCGACGGTGCCGGCGACTTCGAGGCTGGGCATTACGGCTCGCGCAACTTCCACTTCGGCATTCGCGAGCTGGGCATGGCCGGCGTGCTCAATGGCATGGCCTTGAGCAAGCTGCGGCCGTTCGGCTCGACGTTCTTCGTGTTCACCGATTACCTGCGGCCGTCGCTGCGGTTGAGCGCGATCATGCAGTTGCCGGTCCTCTACGTGTTCACGCACGACTCGATCGGCGTCGGCGAAGACGGCCCCACGCATCAGCCGGTCGAGCACCTCGCCGCGCTGCGGGCCATTCCGCACCTGATCACCGTTCGCCCTGGCGACGCCAACGAAGTGGTCGAGACGTATAAAGCCGCGATGCAGATCACGAACCGGCCGGTGGCGATGGTCCTGTCGCGTCAGAATCTGGCGACGCTGGATCGCACGAAGTATGGCCCGGCCGCCGGCGCGGCGCGCGGGGCCTATATCCTGGGCGACGCACCCGGCGGCAAGCCGAGCGTGATCCTCATCGGCACCGGCAGCGAGCTGGGGCTGTGTGTCGAGGCCTACGAGAAGCTGAAGGCCGAGGGAGTCGCAGCCCGGGTCGTCAGCATGCCGAGCTGGGAACTGTTCGAAAGCCAGGACGCAGCCTACCGCGACCAAGTGTTGCCGCCGTCGGTCGGGGCCAGGGTCGCCGTCGAAGCAGGCATCCGACAAGGCTGGGAGCGCTATATCGGCTCGCATGGCCAGTTCGTCGGCATGACGGGCTACGGTGCTTCGGCACCGCAGAGCGTGTTGGCCAAGCATTTCGGATTCACGGTCGACAACGTGATCCAGCACGCCAAAAAGGCTCTCGGCAAGGCCGGTTCCTAGTCGCCCTGTTCCCTGGTCCGTGCGGTTCCCTGGTCCGTGCGATGCACGCCGCGTCCGCTGTTCGAGTTCGGCGCGATGTCGGTGTCGCCGTCCAGGCGTTGGTCACGGCGCTGATCGTCATCCTGGCCGTGCGCGCCTGGCTGGTGCAGCCGTTCGGCATCGTCAGCGGTTCGATGGGGCCGACATTGCTCGGGCCACATTCGCACGTCGTCTGCCAGACTTGCGGCTGGGCGTTCGACTACGGGCTCGATGCCGGCCAGGCCGAACTGGTCGTCTGTCGCAACTGCGACCATGCCCAGCGCGTGCCCGACGACCAGCCGCAACTGCCGGGCGAGGGCCTGCTTGTCGACCGTAGCGTCTTTCGTTGGCGCGATCCGCGACGCTGGGAAGTCGTCGTGTTCCGCGACCCGCGCCGCGCGGAGAGGGTCGAAATCAAGCGCGTGGTCGGGATGCCAGGCGAGCGGATCACGCTCGACGAAGGCGACGTGTGGGCCAACGGCCAACGCGTTCGCAAGACATTGTCCCAACAGCAGGCCGTGGCGCAGCTCGTTCACGACGCCGATCATCCATCGCGCGACGGCTCGCGCTGGCACGCTGACGAAACGGCCGGCGACTGGTTCGAGCGGCAAGGGACGTTCGTCTTCGCGCCAAGCGCTCCACGGGAGAGCGAGCTTCGCACTGCCTGGCTGACGTATCGCCATGAGCGGCTGGCGCCGGGTTCGAGCAACCGGTTCGTGCCGGGACCGGTCGAAGACTTCGCGGCCTACGACCAGACGCAAACGGTCGTCGAGACGCATGCCATGCGCGACCTGGCGCTCGGTTGCCGGCTGAGGCTTTCAGCCGACAGCGAGCTGTTCGCATCCTGCAGCGACGGCAGCACCGAGTTCGAAGTGCGATTCGTTCCGGCGCGACAACTCGTCGAGCTGCGACGCGACGGCCGGCTCGTCCAAAGCAGGCGGCTCGAATTGCCCGGCGGCAACGAGCAAGGAAGGCTTTGGCTGTCGCTGTTCGATTCGCAACTGCTGGCTGCCTGGAACGGCGAGCCGATCTTCGTGCTTGCCTACGATCGGCCAGCCGATGCCCCCAGTCCAACTGCTCGGCCGTTCCGGCTGGGAGCGACCGGGGGCCCGAGCGAAGTCGCCGACCTCCGTGTTTGGCGCGATCTTCATTATGCCCAAATGCCCGAAGGGCACGTCGAATCGACCGCCGGCGCGAGCCCTTTGCCGGGCGACGCGTTCTACGTTTTGGGCGACAATAGCCGGCGTTCGATCGACAGCCGGGCCTGGCCCGAGCCGGGGGTCTCACGCCACTTGCTCGTCGGCAAGCCGGTGCTGGTATACGATTCGCCGGGAATTCGCCAGCTAGCAGGCCGGGCTTTTCGAATTCCGGACTTCTCCAGAATCAGATATATTCGGTGACTGGCCTGCCGTAGCGGCGCCCCAGTGCGAGATCCCTGCCTCTTCGAGCCTTTCGCGTCGATGACGAACGAAGCCCGACCGACCACCGACGCCTCAGCCGCCCGAGTTCCGGTTCACCATACGGTGAGCAAGGACAGCATTCGCGAGACGATCGAATCGATTGCCATCGCCTTTGTGCTGGCGTTCTTGTTTCGGACGTTCGAGGCCGAGGCCTTCGTTATTACGACCGGTTCGATGGCTCCCACGCTGCTCGGTCAGCATAAGGATGTGACCTGCACGAAGTGCGGCTATCAATTCCCGGTGAGCGCCAGCGACGAAGAATCGCATCCCAAGGAGATCGTCGGCTGCACGTGCCCGAATTGCCGGTACTCGATGGCCTTCGACCCTGCCGGCCCCGACGGGCCTGTACCCGGCACGTTCAAAGGCGACCGGATCATCGTCTCGAAGTTTCCCTTCGAGATCGGCGCGCCGCGGCGCTGGGACGTGGCCGTGTTCAAGTTTCCGCTTCGAGCCAACACGAACTACATCAAGCGGATCGTCGGGCTGCCGCAGGAGACGCTTCGCATCCATCATGGCGACATCCTGACGAAGCCCGAGGGAGCCGTCGCGTTCGAAATCGAGCGCAAGCCGCCGTCGAAGGTCGAGGCGATGCTGCAAGTCGTCTACGACCATGACTACGAATTCGACGAGATCATCCAGCGCGGCTGGCCGAGCCGTTGGCAGCCGGTCGACGCGAAGCCGGGCGATGGCTCGTGGCAGCCAGGCGAGCCGCGCAAGTCGTTCGTGGCCGATGCGGCTGCGGCCGAGACCTGGCTTCGTTACAAGCACTTCGCTCCTACCCAAGCGGCTTGGAACGAGCTATCGCGCGGACCTCTGTCGGATGCGCAGCGGAAGGTCCGTCCGCGGTTCATCACCGATTTCTACGCCTACAACACGGGCATCGAAGTCTCGAAGGCGAGCTACGAAGATGCCCGCAAGTACGGTCAGCGGTTGTACCAGCAGCGTGGCATGTTCGACACGTTCGGCCTGCACTGGGTCGGCGATCTGGCGCTGGATTGCGAAGTCAAGACATTGGCCGGCGGCGGTGAATTGGTGCTGGAGCTGATCGAAGGCGGGCGCAGCTTCCATTGCCAATTCGATCTGACGAGCGGCGCCGCGACCTTGTCGGCCGAAGGGCTCGCCGATTGGCATCCGCAGGCCCCGACGTCGCTCAAGGCGACCGGCACGCACACGGTCCGCTTCGCCAACGTCGACGACAAGCTGTTTCTGTGGATCGACGGCAAGTTGGTGAAATTCGATCAGCCGACGAGCTACACGCTCGAGTGGCAGCCGCCGACGGACCGGGATCGCGAGCCGGCGGCCATCGGGGCGCGCAAGGCCCACGTGCAGGTCCGACATCTGCGACTGCTGCGCGACATCTACTACATCGCCGACAAGGCGCGCAATCCGCCCAGTCCTGGCCCGGTGAGTGACTACGACGGAATGCCGATGGTCGACGAGGAGAACTTGCCCGCCTTCGACGACAGCGGCCGGAAGCCGTTTCCGAAGCTGCGGGCCGTTGATTTCGACCTCGCGGCCGATCAGTTTTTGATGCTTGGCGACAACAGCCCGCGCAGCAGCGACAGCCGGCTGTGGCCGACGGATCATTTCGTGGAGCGGGAACTGCTGGTGGGCAAGGCGATGTTCATCTATTGGCCCGACGCACTCGATCATGTGCCGGGGACGAACATCTGGTTTCCGTTCTTTCCCAACTTCGGGCGCATGAGATTCATACGCTGAAGCCGCTCACGACGAGCGGCGGCCGCGACGGTCAGGGAGGACCTTCGTCATGTCGATGCTGAAAGTTTCGGGGCTCGTCAAGATCTATGGTCGGCGACGCGTCGTCGACGGCGTCGATTTCGAAGTCGAGACCGGCGAGATCGTCGGCTTGCTCGGGCCCAACGGCGCCGGCAAGACCACCAGTTTTCGCATGGCCTGCGGCATGATCGAACCCAACGAGGGGACGGTCACGCTCCAGGGCATCGACGTCACCAACTGGCCCATGTATCGCCGCTCGCGCGACGGCGGGATGGGCTACCTGGCGCAGGAATCGAGCGTCTTCCGCAAGTTGACCGTCGAGAAGAACCTGCTCGGCATGATGGAAATGCTCGGCATCGATCGGACCACGCGCAAGCGCCGCTGCGACGAGCTGCTCGAACAGTTCAACATCTCCCGGCTGCGAAAGTCGCTGGCCATGTCGCTGTCGGGCGGTGAACGGCGCCGCCTGGAAATCGCCCGCTGCCTGGTCTCCGACCCCAAACTGATCCTGCTCGACGAGCCGTTCACGGGCATCGACCCGGTGACGATCGCCAGCATTCAGGAGATCATCCGAGCGCTGCGGGAGTCGGGCATCTCGATCCTGATCACCGACCACCAGGTTCGCGAGACGTTGCAAATCACCGATCGCAGCTACGTGATCCGCGGCGGCAAGGTGCTCTGCCACGGCAAGCCGAACGAAGTCTTGCAGAACGCGGAAGCCCGCAAGTATTACTTCGGCGAGGGGATGGACCTGGGCGTCAATCCGCTGCGCGGCCCGCACACCTCGACGCAATCGCCGGTCGACATGGAGAATCCGTCGGCGATCGATGCCAATGAGAAGTCGGCGAAGAAGCGGAAGTGATAGAAGCTCATGAAAAAAATGTAGAGCCTATCCGATTACCGAACCAAGTGGCCGCAAGCATCCGTAGTGCAGTTTGAGGAGTTTGATTCTCGACCTGCATGGAGGTGCCAATGGCCGATCAAACGTCGTCAAAGTTTCACCAGATCCCCGATGCTCTTTGGGATCGAATCGAATTGGTGATCCCGATTTATAAGGTGAGTCCCAAAGGCGGCCGACCGCGACTGCCCATGCGAAATGTTGCGGGCGGCATCTTGTATGTGTTGGCCACGGGCTGCCAGTGGAATGCAATGCCCAAGCAGTTCGGCTCCAGCAGCGCCATCCACGCCTACTTCCAAGAGTGGGTGGAACGGGGCGTGTTCGAGGAACTGTGGGAACTCGCCTTGGACGAATACGATGAGCTGAAAGGCATCGACTGGAAGTGGCAGAGTATGGACGGGGCGATGACCAAATCGCCGCTGGGCGGGGAAAAAAACCGGGAAAAACCCGACCGATCGTGGCAAGCTGGGCGTGAAACGTTCGACGCTGATCGATGGCCGCGGCGTGCCGCTGGCGGTCGTCGTCGATGGCGCCAATGTGCCTGATCAGAAACTGGTGGCCGAGACCTTGGATGCCATCCCGATCAAGCGTCCCGAGCCGACTGCTCAAGCGCCGCAACATCTCTGTCTCGACAAGGGCTACACCGGCGAGCCGGTCGATCGCCAGGTTCGCCAGCGCGGCTACACGCCTCACGTGCCGCGCAAGGTCAACGAACCCCCGAAGCCCAAGCACCGCCGCGGCAAAGCTCGTCGCTGGAAAGTCGAGCGCACCCACTCGTGGCTCAACCGTGCCCGGCGATTGTTGACTCGCTGGGAAAAGAAAGCGGCGAACTACCTGGGTTTCTTGCATATTCAATTCGCGATCGTCGCGTTTCGAACCGCCGGGGTTCTCGGATAGGCTCTTAGTAAGACTCGCTAGCTGCCGCATTTCGTACGGTTGCAGATGCCCCGCTGAGTCGGGGTCGGAACCGACTCGCCCGATAAAAGCAGCCGAATCGATTCTCGGTCGGATTCGCATGTGATCGTAAGCGTCGATCGGGAAGATCGCCGCCGGATATCGCGCACGGATCTTTTCTACTGCGGCAAACTCGACATGCGTCCCGACGCGGGCTGCTAGGGTGCCACCGACTTGACTGGGCTCACCGATTGGAACTCCGGACTACCCGCAGACAACTTGAGAGATGCTTCGTCAGTC
>Ga0181519_10004863_pt1 | contig 10814 bp, 11 predicted proteins | sample PEATcosm2014_Bin_26_FD_121102 | JGI IMG/M metagenome (GOLD analysis project Ga0181519, IMG submission 121102) | Peatland microbial communities from MTU Mesocosm Facility, Houghton, MI, USA - PEATcosm2014_Bin02_10_metaG | ecosystem: Environmental > Terrestrial > Soil > Wetlands > Peat | place... | reverse complement strand
CAGCGCCCTTGACACCGGCCTTCCCAAACAGACGCTACACCCTGCTTTTTTTACGGCCAAAGGCCTGAAAAAAAGCCTTGACAAAGCCGACGCTGTCATACACGGCGCTACAAATTACGGATACGTTTTAAAGTCGTGCCCTTTCGAGAGTTGACGTTCATCAGATGTTCCTTAGAACAGGAGGCTGGGAATCGCCATCCGAGCCGGAGTAATAGGGCGGAATATCCTTACTCTTCTTTGGACTAAAGATAGAAGCATGAGTCAGGCCCATCTTGTGCGCGACAAAAAGGACAGAGGTACTCAGGACTCCCAGCCCATACTTGACGCTGCGCCGGAAGTTGATCGAAGAAGCTTCGGCGAAGTAACGGGTGGGGCAGGAGATTTCGCCGATCTGGAAACCAAAGATCACCGCCTGGGCAATCATCTGGTTATCAAAGACAAAGTCGTCGGAGTTTTCATGGAGCGGCAGTGTTTCCAGCAGGCGGCGAGAAAAGGCGCGGAAGCCGGTGTGGTACTCAGAAAGCTTTACGCCGAGAAAGATGTTTTCGATGGCCGTCAAAATGCGGTTGGCGATGTACTTGTAGAGCGGCATTCCGCCCTTGAGCGCGCCCGCGCCCAGAATGCGGGAGCCTAGCGCCATGTCATAGTTTCCGCTGGCCACCATGCCGGCGATGGCCGGAACCAGGGTGGGCGTGTACTGATAATCGGGATGAACCATGACGACGATGTCAGCGCCGGCGGCCAGCGCCTCGCGGTAGCAGGTCTGCTGGTTGCGCCCGTAGCCGTAATTGGCGTTATGAACAAAGGTGCGCACGCCCAGCTTTTTGGCTAGCGCGGCGGTATGGTCGCTGCTGTGATCGTCCACCAGAATGCGGATGTCCACCACGTCGGACAACTCTTTGACCGTCTGCTCAAGAGTCTTTTCGGCGTTGAATGCCGGCATGACAACCGCAATACGCTTTCCGTTAATCATGAATTTACCTGGAACGTCTATTAAATTTTATCCGAGATGGGCGATATTCTGGCCGTCAAATCGCGTATGGTAGCTTGGATAGAGGAGAATAATTCAAGCCATGCCGCCGATTACTGAGTTTATCAAGCACCATTATCGTCACTTTAACGCCGCCGCGCTGGTGGATGCAGCCGAGGCTTACAACCAGTTGCTAGCCTCCGGCGGCAAAATGTTCGTCACCATGGGCGGAGCCATGAGCACCGCCGAACTGGGCCTGTCGCTTGCCGAGATGATCCGCCAGGACAAGATTCACGGCATCTGCTGCACGGGCGCGAATCTGGAGGAGGATGTCTTCAACCTTGTCGCGCATGATTTTTACGAGCGCGTTCCCGGCTACCGCGATTTGACCCCGGCCGACGAGGCCAAGCTGCTGGCGCGGCACATGAACCGCGTGACCGATACCTGCATCCCGGAGATGGAGGCGATGCGGCGCATTGAGAACGAGGTGCTGAAGGAGTGGGTGCGCGCCGACCAGGCCGGCGAGCGCTACTTCCCGCATCAGTTCATGTACAAGATTCTGCTCTCCGGCGACTTGAGGGCGTCGTATCAGATTGATCCTAAGAATAGTTGGTTGCTGGCGGCGGCGGAAAAGAACCTGCCGATCTTTGTGCCTGGCTGGGAAGATTCGACGCTGGGCAATATGTTCGCCGGCCACTGCATCACCGGCGACGTGAAGAACGTGCATACGGTGCGCACCGGCATCGAGTACATGATGGAGCTGGCTGAGTGGTACACCAAGACGACCGCCGAGACGCCGCTGGGATTCTTCCAGATTGCGGGCGGCATCTCCGGCGACTTTCCCATCTGCGTGGTTCCGATGCTGCATCAGGATTTGCAGCGCCCACACGTTCCGCTGTGGGCGTACTTCTGCCAGATTTCGGATTCGACCACCAGCTACGGCTCGTACTCCGGCGCCGTGCCCAACGAGAAGATCACCTGGGGCAAGCTGGCCGAGACGACGCCGAAGTTCATCATCGAATCGGATGCGTCGATTGTGGCGCCGCTGGTGTTTGCGTATGTGCTGGGCTGGTAGATGCATTCCATCCCCGGTCTCAGAATCGAGACCGGGGGCACCCAGAAGTTATTTTTTGATCTAAGAGCCTGCATCTTCGGATGCGGGCATTTTTGTATGATTGCGGAAGGAAGGAAATGAGACTAGACTAGACCTAGTCAAGTTGAGGAGGGGTCATGCCTACAGTTACGGAAACGCCCATGGTGAATATCTATGAGGCCAAGACCCAGCTCTCGAAGCTGGTTGATCTGGCGGCTGGCGGGACAGATGTGGTGATTGCGCGCGCTGGGAAGCCGGCGGCGCGGCTGACCATGCTCAAGCCGAAGAAGCGTCCGATTGTCTTTGGCCTTTTGGAAGGCCAGGGCTGGATTGCCGATGACTTTGATGCGCCGCTGCCCGATGAAATTCTAGCTGGGTTTGAAGGCCGCTAATGCAGATCCTTCTGGATACGCACATCATATACTGGCATTACTATGAGCAGGAACATTTGCCGGAGATGGCGCGACAACTGATGCATAAAGCGGAAACCATTTTTGTTTCCTCTGCTTCGATTTGGGAGATCGCCATCAAGGCCCGATTGGGAAAGCTCAATGCGAATCCACATCGGATTGCACAGCTCATTGAGGCAGCAGGATTCAATGAACTGCCGGTATTTTCAAGGCACGCCGTCCTGGTTGCCGATCTGCCATTGCTCCACGGAGATCCTTTTGATCGCCTGCTGGTTGCTCAAGCGATCAGCGAACGACTCAATCTGGTGACGGTGGATGCGCAGTTGCGGCCTTACAGTGAGCTGGTGATTCAGGTTTGACGGCTACTGCTGCAAGAAGGCGACGAGCTTGGGGCCGATTTGCTGAGTGCACTGCACCGGCGCCAGATGACCGCAGCCTTCAATGACCTCCAGTTGTGATTGCGGAATCAAGTGGTGCATCGTTTCACCCAGGCTGAGCGGCGTGATTTGATCCACCGATCCCCAGACCAGCAGCACGGGCATTTTGAGCTGCGGCAGGCGCGCGTCGGTGGCGTCCTGGCCGGTGAGCATTGAGTCCAGCGCGCGGTTGATGATCCAGGCGTCCTGGCGAGAGACGCGCAGCACGTCGCGCGCGACGAAAGCCGGCACGCGGGGCGGGGCGGGCATCAGCAGCGCCTCTAGCTGATCGATCTCGCCGGGCGTGCGGGGCGCAAAGAGACGGACATTCCACGCAGGCTTGAAGTAGAGGCCGATGGCGTCAAAGAGAATCAGGCGGCGCACCCGTTCTGGAGCATGGAGCGCCACGTGCTGCACGACGCCGCCGCCCATCGACCAGCCGCCCAGATCGACCTGCTTGAGGCCGAGGGCGTCCATGAAGCCGGTCACGATCTCCGCCTGATCGTGAATGGAATAGGAGAAATCGGCAGGCTGCTCACTGCGGCCAAAGCCGGGCAGGTCGGGAGTGTACACGCGGTAACCGGCCTTGACCAGCCAGGGAGCCAGGTCGCGCCAATCCTCGGCGCTGCCGCCCAGCCCGTGCACCAGCACCACGACTGGCCCGGCGGCGGGACCGCGCGCCTCATAATGCACACGATGGCCGGCGACCTGAATGGTGCGGCTCTCCACGCCGGTGAGGAACTCGTGCAGGTAGAGGGCTTCTCTGGAAACAGCGACCGGACGCATCCAGACAACCAGGCCGCCCGCCAGAGTCAACAGCCCTGCAACCATCAGAACTTTCTTCTTCCAGTTCATCTCGCTTGTCCTTTCAGCGCTTGCGCCCTCTGCCAGCCGGCCTCGATTACGCGCACGGTGATCGGGTCGAGGTTGAGCGTGTTGTGCTGGTTCCATTCGGAGCGTTCCGCCCAGCGTGCGGCGTCGGCGTCAGATGCTGCCTGCAACGCGCCGCCGGTCACGCGGCAGAGATAATCCGCAATCACATAATGGTAGCGGACGCGCTCGGCTTCGCGATGAATTCTATCTAAAAGTTCGATCAGTTCGAGCGGCTCAACGGTGAGGCCGGTCTCTTCGCGGACCTCGCGGCGGACGCCGTCGGTCAGCGATTCACCCAGCTCCAGCAATCCGCCAGGCAGCGACCAGTGGCCTTTGAGCGGCTCACTGGCGCGGCGAATCAGCAGCACGCGGCCGGCGTCATCGACGATCACCGCGCCCACGCCCACCAGCGGCGAGGATGGATACTCTCTTTGCATGATTCTCTGGGTTATTCCGTTTCCGCCACAACCATGTATTGGCGGGTTTCTCCGTTCGGCAACAGGAGTTCGTAGATTCTCCGGTATTCGAAAGAATGATTGTTTTCATCTTCGACGATCTTTGCCTTGTAATCGCCTACGCGCAGCAGATCGTTGTGATATTCAGAATCGTAGAGATCGTATTTCTTTCCATCTATAAGAACGGTCAGATCCTGCTTATACCTGGCGAAACGGTCCTCATAGACCAAACGTGAGGATTGCACATGAACACTAACCGTGTAATCAGCGGGATTCGGAGCCGGCTTTTCTTTCGCTTGGCAAACCAGCGCGGGCATCAACAGCAAAAGTGTGAACAGCAGCTTTTTCATTTCTTTCTCCGGCTGCAATCATGTCAAACCCGGCAAGCCTATGCAAGTCCGGCGGCAGAAACGACTTTTATGTAATATCAACCAGGCCATCTTGCCAGGACGAGGGGTTGATAGAGACCACTTTCGGCGGGCATCAACCATTGTATTTCCCGGAAGCCTGCGGATTGCAGCGCCGCCGAGAGTTCTTCGCGTTGCAGGCAGCGATATTCCGAGATGAAGTGATGTGCCGTCCACGATTCGCCGGATTGCACCGTAATGTAAAGATGCACGATGTAACTTGCGCTGCCGGTCCAGTCCCAAACTTGTTGAACGATGCGCCGGTTTCCCTCCACGCCGTAGAATGTCGGCCCCAAAACAGTGGGTCTTTGCAAAATCAGCGCGTCATAATCTCGAATGCCGGCAAGGAAGACTCCATTAGCCTTCAGCTTGGAACTTAGAACAACTACTGCGCGTTTCAGTTGATCGGCAGTCAGATGCGGCAGCGCATTATCGAGCGTCGCAACAACATCGAAATCATTCTCCGCAATCTCCGTGAGCGCGGTCATATCGGAGACGCGAAAAGAAATCTCCAAGCCGCGTTTTTCGGCCTCGCTTCGCGCTCGATTCACTGCCGCCGGACTCAGATCGGAAGCAACGACGCGGTGACCCAGGGCAGCGAATCCAAGCGCCTGTGTCCCGATTCCGCAGGCGCAGTCCAGAATCTTCAGCGAGGAATTCTGCAAATGTGCGGCGAGAAGCGGATTGAGAATTTCAGCCTGCCGCTCGATTGTCTTGTTCCAATCGTCGAAGATCAGGTGGTAGTGTTCCGCTAGGGGATCGTAAAAGCTCAGGATTCTTTCCGTCATGAGTCAGGCCTCCGGAAAAGCCGATGAGGTCAGCTTATCAAGTTAGTCCCCCACTGGTGTTGACGACCCATGGACCCCACACTGGTGTGGGCGAGGACGCCCACACGACAGCCGGTCTGGAGATCGGCGCTACAGGTTGTTTCTTAGTAGAGCTATTCGCGCACGAGCCGCGCCTTTTGGCCGGGCGTATCATCAAAACAATCAGGAGGAAGGAATGGCGGAATATGCGCTGAAGATTGATGGAATGCACTGCGGGGCTTGTGTGCGTCGGGTAACGCAGGCGCTCGGCGTGGTGGAGGGAGTGACGGTGAACGAAGTGACGGTGGGCGCGGCGCGGTTCAGTTCCGCGATAGAGCCTGCACCGGTGGAGGCGGCTATTGCCGCGTTGGGCAAGATTGGGTTTGCCGCGAAGCTGGAAGCATAATCTTTGATGACCAAATCCGCCACAGAATCGATCACGCTGCCGGTGCTGGGCATGAGCTGCGCTGCGTGCCAGCATCATGTGGAAGAGGCGCTGCGCGCGACTGCGGGCGTGGAGTCGGCGCGGGTTGATCTGATGGCGCATCGGGCAAGCGTGGTCTTTGATCCGGCGCTGGCGCGGCCCGCGCAACTGGTGGAGGCGATTCGCGCGGCGGGCTATGATGCTGTGCTGCCGCGCGCTTCTGAGGGCTTGTCAAAATCGCATATTGATTCTGAACAAACGGGTTCTGGTATCCCACCCATTTCGCAAAGAACGCGCAATGGATGGGGCACCAAACTGTTTTTGTTGATAGAGAAAATCAATGATCTTGGAGCCGAGCGGAAGGCTTATGCGACGCTGATCGCGGGCGCGGCGGCGATGCTGCTGGCGATGCCGCTCGGCAGCGAGATGAGCGCGCTGGATCATGCGCTGATGCGCGCGCTGCCGTGGCTCTTTGCGCTGCCGCTGGAGTTGCTGCGCTGGTTTCTGCTGCTGCTGACCGCGGGGATGATGGCCTGGGCGGGGCGCGGAATTTATGGGAGCGCGGCGCGCGGGCTGCGCCACGGAACCACGAATATGAATACGCTGGTGAGTTTGGGGACCGGCGTGGCGTTTCTTTATTCGGCGTGTGCGACGATTTGGCCTGCGGCGGGGCGGCAGGTTTACTTTGACGCAGTGCTGCTGATTATTGGCTTTCTGCTTTTGGGCAAGGCGCTGGAAAGACGGGCGAAGCGGCGCGCGCTAGCGGCGCTGGATGCGCTCTCCAGACTGAGGCCGGCGACGGCGCGGCGCATCCGCGAGGGCGTGCAGACCATTGTGCCGCTCGAAGAAATTCAACTGGGCGAGAGCGTGCTGGTGCTGCCCGGTGAGCGCTTTCCGGTGGATGCAACGATTACCGAAGGCCGCACCACGGTGGATGAATCGATGCTGACCGGCGAGCCGACGCCGCTGGAGCGCACGGTGGGCGGGCGCGTGCTGGCCGGGGCGCTGAACTATGAGGGCGCGGTGAGCTGCCGCGCGGAGTCGCTGGGCGAGGCGACCGTGCTGGGGCAGATTACGCGCATGGTGGAGCAGGCGCAGAGCTCGCGCGCGCCGATGGAGCGGCTGGCCGACCGGGCGAGCGCCATCTTTGTGCCGATTGTGCTGGGGCTGGCGGCGCTGACCTTTGTGGTTTGGATGGTTGCCACGCACTCGCTGGAGCGGTCGCTGGCTGCGACGGTGGCCGTGCTGGTGGTGGCTTGTCCGTGCGCGATGGGGCTGGCCGTGCCTGCCGCGCTGACCGTGGCCGTGGGGCGCGGGGCGCAGTTGGGCGTGCTCTTCAAGGGCGGCGAGGCGCTAGAACGACTTGCCCGGTTGGCGCCACTGGATGCGATTGTGCTGGATAAGACAGGGACGCTGACGGTGGGACGGCCGGTGCTGTGTGGGGTTGGTTTGGTGGGTGGTTTCCCCGGTCTCAAAATCGAGACCGGGGGCACCCAGGCTTTGGTAGCTGGTAGAGAAAACGCGGGTCCTTCGACTGCGTTTGTCGCAAAGAACGCGACAAACTCCGCTCAGGATGACAAGGTTTTTGGAGTTCAGGATGACAGAGTAGATGGATTATTGCGCCTTGCGGCGGCGGCCGAGGAGCGGTCGAATCATCCGCTGGCTCATGCGGTGGTGGACGCGGCGCGGGCGCGGGGGGGGGGGGGGAAGCCAGCGGAAGACGTGCAAGTTCTGCCGGGACGCGGGTTGAGCGCGCGGGTGGAAGGGCGCGATTGCTTGCTGGGGAATGAGGCGCTCTTCAAGGAGTTTTTTATTGCGCTGCCCGGCGGGATTGCGTTGCCGGAGCCGGGGGTGACGCGGCTGTGGATGGCGCTGGACCGCGTGCCTGTTGGGTATTTTGATGCGCGCGATGCGCTGCACGACGATGCGGCGGAGGCTATCAGCGCGCTGCGGCGGCTGGGGCTGCGGGTGCTGATGCTGACGGGGGATTCAGCGGAGGCGGCAGGGCCGATTGCGCGGCAGGCGGGGATTACTGAGGTTGAAGCTGGGCTTGATCCGGCGGGGAAATTGGCTCGGATACGCGCGCTGCAAGCGGCGGGACTGCGCGTGGCGATGGTGGGCGACGGCATCAATGACGCGGCCGCGCTGGCTCAGGCGGATGCGGGGATCGCGATGGGGTCAGGCGCGGACCTGGCGCAGGAGGCCGGCGATGTGCTGCTGCTGCGGGCGCAGCCGGGGGCCATTCCTGCCGCGTTGGAGCTGGCACGCGCAACACTGCGAGTGATGCGGCAGAATTTGATTTGGGCGGCGGGCTACAATCTGCTGGGGATTCCGCTGGCGGCGGGCGTGCTGTATCCGGGCTTTCATCTTCTGCTCAGCCCGTGGGTGGCGGCGGCGGCGATGGCGCTGAGTTCAGTGAGCGTGCTGGGGAACAGCTTGCGGTTGAGGGGATGGAAAGCTTCCTGATGGGCGGGTTGGGTTCGTGGACTCCCCGGTCTCAAAATCGAGACCGGGGGCACCCACATATTGCTTAGCTGATGAAGTTCGTGGTATCCCACCCATTCCGCAAAGTGCGCGGAATGGATGGGGCACCCAGCGCTATTGTGCACCCAGCGTTAAATATAGGATGAGGATCGTGGAATCCCCGGTCTCAAAATCGAGACCGGGGGCACCCAACTTGGTCTGGTACATTGAGAGACCACCGCACTGAGTACCCTGGCGCGATAAACTGTTCGAGAGCCATACCGTGCGCATCCTGACCCGCTACATTCTCGGCGAAATTCTCTCCCACGCACTGATCGGGTGCGTGATCTTCACCTTTATTCTCTTCATGAAGGAGCTGCCGCGCATTCTGGAGATGGTGGTGCATAACAGCTCCAGCCTGGTCAGCGTGGTGGAAATCATACTGTACACGCTGCCGAACTTCTTCATGGTGACGATTCCCATGGCGGTGCTGGTGGGCGTGCTGCTGGGTTTCAGCCGCTTGGCGGCGGACAGCGAAGTGATTGCCATGCGCGCTTCGGGCCTCGGCATCGGCTACTTTGTGCGCGTGGCCTCGATTGTGGCCGTGGGCGGAACGTTGCTGGCGCTGGCCAACTCTCTGTATCTGGCGCCGTTGTCCAATCAGGCCATCCTGACGATGAACAAGGAGTTGGCGCAGCAGGCCTCGTATGAGATTGAGCCGCGCGTCTTTGACGAAGACTTTCACAACTTTGTTCTCTACGTGCAGGATGTGCGTTCCGGCACCGGCGCGGCGCACTGGAAACAGGTCTTCATGGCGGACACCAGCGATCCGATCAATCCGCAGGTGACGACTTCAGCCGCAGCCACCGTCTCCAACGACACCTCGCAGCAGTTGTTGGTGAGGCTGCGCAACGGCGCGCATCATGAGATTGTGGCCAGCCACCCGGAGCAGTACAACATCTCCACATTTGACTTTACGGATATGCCGCTTATGCCGGGGCAGACGAGCGATCTGCATCTGGGCCGGCTGGACACGGACATCTATGCGATGTCAATGAGCGCGCTGAGAGAACACGGACGGGCCAAGGGCGGCAAGCGATTCCAGATTGAGATGCACCGGCGCTTTGCCTATCCGGCGGCGTGCCTGGTGCTGATGCTGATGGGAGTTCCTCTGGGCGTGACCTCGCGGCGCGGCGGCAAGAGCTTTGCGTGGATCTTCACAATCTTGCTGGTTTTTGTTTATTACCTGCTTTCGTCCACCGGCATCGCGCTGGGCAAGCAGAATTGGATTTCAGCCTTCTTTGCAGTCTGGTCGGCCAACCTGATCTTTGCCACGGGAGGTATATTTCTGCTGTGGCAGATGGCCTCCGGGGGCCGGGTTCTGAACGCCATCACCACGTGGAGCCAGCGCTTTCAAAAGGCCGACTCGAGCGCTGCTGCGCAACCTCAGAGCAACCGGGTCAATCCGCTCAAAGCCCTGCTGAACAAGTTCCCCGAACGCCCGCAACGCGCCAAGGCGCGCAATGTCTTTCCGCGTATTTTAGACGAATATGTGGTGCGCGAATTCTTGGGAACTTTTCTGCTGGTGCTCACCGGATTTGTGATGCTGATGTTGGTCTTCACATTTTTTGAGCTGATGGGCGATATTCTGCGCAACCACATTGCGCTTACGCTGATCGGCGCGTATCTGTTCAATCTGACGCCGTTTATGCTTTACCAGATCACGCCGCTGGCGGTGCTGATCTCTGTACTGGTCACCTTTGGCGTGTTGAATCGCAATTCAGAGATTATCGCCATGAAGGCTTGCGGCATCAGCCTCTACCGCCTGGTGATTCCTATTGTCTCGATAGCCGTGCTTCTCTCTTGCGGCCTCTTTCTCTTCGACCAGTTTTATCTGCCGCAGGCCAATCGCCGTCAGGAGGCGCTGCACAACACCATCAAAGGCAAGCCGCCGCAGACCGTGCTGCATCCTGAACAGAACTGGATCTTCGGCGAGCCGCATCCTGGCGAAGCAGGGCGCATCTTCTATTACCAGTTCTTTGATTCCAAAAGCAATGAGTTTGCCAACATCTCCATCTTTGAATTCGATCCCGCCACCTTTGCTCTTTCGCGTCGCATCTTTGCCCAGCGCGCCACGTGGGACGCGGAGGCCGGCGCGTGGAGCTTTACCAACGGCTGGCAGCGCGAGATCTCCGGGGCGAATGTGAACGAATACCGGCCCTTTCTGAAGGCGAATTTTAGTGAGATTCACGAGGCTCCCGGCTACTTTACCAAAGAGAATCTGCAAGCGCAGGAGATGAACTTCGGCCAGTTGGATCACTACATCAACGATCTGCGCCAAAGCGGCTTTGACACCATGCGGCTGAGCGTCGAGTTGTGGCATAAGCTCGCTTATCCGCTGATGACGGTGATCATGGCGATGCTGGCGATTCCCTTTTCGCTGTTGATGGGGCGGCGCAGTTCGCTCACCGGCGTGGCGATGGCTATCGGCGTCACT
>Ga0181519_10004862_pt1 | contig 10815 bp, 6 predicted proteins | sample PEATcosm2014_Bin_26_FD_121102 | JGI IMG/M metagenome (GOLD analysis project Ga0181519, IMG submission 121102) | Peatland microbial communities from MTU Mesocosm Facility, Houghton, MI, USA - PEATcosm2014_Bin02_10_metaG | ecosystem: Environmental > Terrestrial > Soil > Wetlands > Peat | place... | reverse complement strand
CGGACGCTCGACCTCGGTCGCAATCGTCGACGCGTTGTCCCAGCCCATGTAATTCCACATGCAGATGAGCAGGCCGCCGAGGATGTCGACATTCGAAGTTGTCGGTTTGGTAACGGCATTCGCCAACGCGTGAATCTTGAATGGCGCAAGTAAAAAGATCGCCGCAAACGGAGCCGACAGGGCGAAGAACAGCCACAGCGATGTCGTTGAAACGACCTTCACTCCCGCGATGTTGAGGGCGGCGCAGACGATTACCACGCCGAGCGCGACCGCTACCCCGCGATGGTTCTCCTGGAACCAGGGGAATATGCGAGTCAGGTACGCGACAAAAAGCGTGGGATAAATGGCCATGTCGAAAATGGACGCTACCAGCGACAGCCATGCTTCCTGAAATCCCCAGAAATTTCCCATCGCGCGGCGCACCCATGCGTAGTAGCCGCCTTCAAAAGGCAGCGCGCTCGAAAGCTCTCCGATCATGAAGGCGGTCGGGAGGCTCCAGAGCAGCGGGGTGAGCAGCAGAATGAGGATCGCTTTCCCGTAGCCGGCGCCGTGCACGATGTCTTCGGTGCCGTAGGTTCCACCGGAGACCATAAAGAAGGTGGCGGCGACCAGCGGCCACAGCGTGAGGCGAATCGACTTTTTGCGGGGGGCGACAGCAGGACCAAAGCTTGTCGGCGAGATGTTAGCAGGAGCGGTAGCAGTTGCCAATTCCGATGTCTTCCTCCTCAAAGCGACTCACTCTCACCACCGCGTCTCCCTTGAAAATGTTGCTCGCGGCTCCCGGGCGTCAGGCGAATTTCCCGGACATTTCGGCGAAGTTAGTTCGCAGTTGTGAGATTACGGGAAATCTCCGGAGATGCAAGAATTTTTTTCGGAAATAACGAAATATTTTTGGCACGAAAGACAGGTACAGGGGTAACGGTAGAAGAACCTTCGAACACCACATTGTGTGATTCTCTCCTCTGCTGCATCCATGGCGAAAAGCTTTCCTCAGAGCCGGCACGACGCCTTTTGACACTTCCACCCTCAATTCAGCGGAGTGTAGCCAATACCCAGCCCCGCAGGTAAAATGTCTGCCGACTCGAACACGCCACCTAACCACGAGGAGGACTTGTGAACTTCAACCTTGCTGCCACCATGCAGACCGTGACCGCCGTTCTGACCGCTGTCGGCCTGAAGATTCTGGGAGCCATCGCTCTCTGGATCGTGGGCCGATGGCTGATCAGTCTCGCGCTTCGCCTGCTCGACAGTGCCTTACGCAAGCAAAAAATCGATCCCACCCTGATCCGCTACATCAACTCGGGTCTGGGCGCGCTCCTGAACATCGTACTGGCCGTTGCCATCCTCGGGTTTTTCGGCGTCGAGACCACCAGCTTTGCAGCCCTGATCGCCGCGGCCGGAGTAGCCATCGGAATGGCCTGGTCGGGCCTCTTGTCGAATTTTGCCGGAGGCGTATTTCTGGTGATCCTGCAGCCGTTCAAGGTGGGAGACTTCGTCACGGCCGCGGGCGTTACTGGCACGATCGAGGAAATCGGCCTTTTCGCTACCACTCTCAGCACGCCCGACAACGTCAAGACCATCGTCGGCAATGGAAAAGTCTTTGGCGACACCATCCAAAATTTCTCCTCCAATCCATATCGGCGCGTCGAACTCACAGCCCAACTCGCGCACGGAGTTGATCCGCAGGCGGCGGTGGTATTGCTCAAACCCGCGCTGGCACAGATTCCAAACGTGCTCGCCGATCCAGCGCCCGATGTCGAAATTCTGACCTTCAGTCTCGCAGGCCCGGTGCTGGCCGTCCGGCCGTACTGCAACAACACACACTACTGGCAGGTCTATTTCGATACCAACCGCTTAATCAATGAGACATTCTCCCGCGCCGGATTCCCCGTTCCGGAGCAACATTATTCTCTGCGCGGAACCGATGAGTTGCAGCTGGCAAAGACCGCGTAATCGTCAGGGCGGCAGAAACACAAACGAACAGAAAGCAACAATGGCCAATCTCCCCAAGGCGTGGTGGCCTTGGGGAGTTGTCATCTCCGAGTCCGCCATGCCTCCCCGTGTATTAGAATTCTCGCGAACTTGGATAGAGTTTTCCCGCACCACGATCGGCCGCGGAGGCCATGATGGAAGGATTCGGATTCCTAGTGGGTATCACCCTGCTTGGAGTTCTGATGTTGGTGCCAATCTGGGTCGTCGCCAGCATCGTCCGGCTCCGTCGTGAGCTTGAAAGCGACCGCCGCGAGAATCTAAAGCATTGGCAGGATCTGACCGCGCGACTGTATGTCCTCGAGTCGCGCCTCAAAGAGCAAAAAGAGACATCGCCCCCAACTCACGAAGCCCCGCAGGAAACGCACGCCGCGCCCCCGGAAGTGCAACCGATCGCGCCCGCGGAAACTGCGCCCTTGCGGTCCCCTTCCCCGCCGCCGGTTGCCCCTCCGCCGCCTCCCGCGGAGCGGCCCAAAACGCCCACACCGGAGCCCGAACCACCACCCAGAACTTCGCCGCCAGCCCCATCTTCATTCCCTGCGCCCGAACCGAGGTTGCCGCGCGTGTCGCCGCCTGTATTCACGAAGTCGGAGCCGCAGGAGCCAGCCTCGCGCGGTTTCGACCTGGAGGAAATGCTTGGCACGAACTGGCTGAACAAAATTGGCGTCGGCATTCTGGTGCTGGGCTTGGCGTTCTTCCTGGCTTATCAACTCCAAAACCTCGGACCGCTTGGCAAGGTTGTTCTCGGCATCGCTCTGAGCGGGGTCATGATTGGCATCGGCGTGCGCTACGAATCCAATGACCGCTACCGCATTCTGGCCCGCGCCAGCGCTGCCGGAGGCTGGGCGCTGCTCTATTTCGTCAGCTACGCGATCTATCACGTCCCGGCGGCGCACATCATCGATTCGCGCGAACTCGACTTCTTCCTGATGTTGGCCGTGGCGGCCGCCATCATCTGGTACAGCCTGCGCTACCGCTCGGAGGCAACCACTGCGTTAGCGCTCGTGCTGTCCTATCTGACCGTCGGCATTCATCACACCTCGGTTTACAGCCTGGCGGCCAGCGTCGTCCTGGCCCTGACTGTAGTTGCGCTTGCGCTGCGGATGAAGTGGTATGCCCTCGAACTCTTCGGAATCCTCGCCACCTACTTCAACCACCTGCTCTGGCTCTGGCCTGTGGTCGAGGCCATGGGTCCGCGCCGCGTGCCCTTCCCCGAATTCCGGACCAGCGTCGCGTTGCTCGCGTTTTATTGGCTGCTTTTCCGCTTCTCCTATATTTACCGCGATATCTCGGACGAGGCTCAGGAGCGCCTCTCGACGGCCTCCGCTCTCGCCAATGGATTCTGCTTGCTTGGCGCCCTCAAGTATCAGTCGGTGCATCCGGAATGGGCCTTTGGGGCGCTGCTTCTGCTGGGCGCCGTGGAACTCAGCCTGGCAGCGTTAGCCGCTCGACGCCGTCGCGCGGCTTTCGTCGTGCTCGCGACTCTGGGTTCTGTCTTGCTGGTCGCCGCCATTCCGTTCCGCTATTCCGGCTCGGATCTCTCGCTGTTGTGGCTGGCCGCGGCGGAAGCTTTTCTTCTTGCCGGAGTCTTTCTGCGTGAGATCGTGTTCCGCCGGATTGGGATGATATCGCTCGGCGTCGTGGCCGCCCAGATGATCTTCGATACTGGCGCGCAGCAACTTGAACTTCTTCTGATGAACGGATCGAGCGCGCTGACCGCCTATCCAATGGCTGTTTTGTTCGCGGCCGGGGCTGCGCTCTGCTACTTCAACTCCCATTGGGTGCGAATGCGATGGCGGGATCTGTTCCAGCACGAGTTCGACTCCGCTCTCGCCGGCAGCTTTACCTATGTCGGCGGACTGCTCACGCTCATCGCGGCCTGGCTCGCGTGGCCCGGTATGTGGACGGCGGTGGCCTGGGCCGTTCTGGCGCTCGTTCTCAATCTCGCCGCAAAGCAACTCCGCCAGCCGCCGCTGGCCGTGCAGGGCAATCTGATCGCGGTCCTCGCGATCCTCCGTCTGGTTACGCTCAATTTGTTTTCCTCAGAACTCTTCCACGGTGTCAGCCTGCGCCTGGTCACGGTCGGAATAACGGCGCTCCTGCTCTACGCCGCCGCTCCGTTTGCCCGCGCCGCCGACGGAGACCAGTCGGGCTCCTGGTCGATGTTCACTGCCGCCTACACCTGGGCTGCTTCCATCCTGGTCGGAGTTTTGCTCTGGGACGAACTGCCCGCCCTCAACGTCGCCCTTGGCTGGATGGTGCTCGGGCTCATCCTGCTAGAGATCGGAATCCAGCTGAGGGCTGGGTTCTTGAGCTGGCAGGGCTACACGGCGCTCGCAGCAAGCTTCCTCCAGATGTTGCTGGCCAACCTCGACGTGCCAGCCGTGGCCAGTCAACTCAGCCCGCGAATAACCAGAGTCGTTCCCCTGGCAGCAGCTTATTTCTATGCCGATTGGCGCCTGCGATGGATCGGAACAAGCGGCAACGGAACCCGCCAGGGTGGCACGGCGCAAAGAGATTTGGATGGTGCGGGCCCCGTCTTCTCGTACCTGGGAACTATATCCGTCGCCGCCTTGCTGTACTTCGAATTATCTTCGACGTGGGTCGCCACCGGATGGGCGGCGCAGGCGCTGGTCATGATCGCGGCGAGCTGGGCGGTCAAGCGCCGCGACTACCTGTATCAGTCTTACCTGCTGGTCGCCGCCGTTGCATTCCGCGCCGTCACTTTCAACTTCTTGCAACCCGTTCTCGGGATCGTCTTATTCAACCAGGGACGGCGCTACGACCTGGGCGCTGCGATTGCTTTGCTCTTTGCCGGATTGCCCTTCGCCTTCCTGTTGCGCCGCGCCACCTCCGATCGGTCGCAACCGGAATTTCCTCCCGCCGGCCGCCCCGAGCAGGTCTTCTTCTTCGTTCCATTCCTTCTCCTGACCGCGCTCATCGCCTTCGAGTCCACCCGCGGTCAACTGACCGTGAATTGGGGAATCGAAGGTGTGGCCGTTTTCCTGCTCGCGGTTTGGGTCGGAGAGCGCAGCTTTCGCCTCGCCGGACTGGGAGTGCTGCTGCTGTGCGTGGCGAAGATTTTTCTTATCGACGTTTGGGGTCTTGACCCGCAATCGCGCTACATCACCCTGATCATTCTCGGGGCGGCGTTGGTGCTGGTTTCTTTTCTCTACACCCGCCACAAAGAGAAATTCAAACGCTATCTGTAAGCGAGGTTCCCGAATAATGTGGCTGGCATGGCCGGACTTGAGGTATAAGTCTCCACTGGGTCACTGCTGTTCAATTCATATTGGAGGATATCGGCATGAAGAAGTTCGCGATGCTTGGAGCCTTGGCTGTTTGCGCGGGGGTGCTGATCGCACAGCCCGGCTCACACCAGAATGCGTTCACTCCCGATCAGATCAAGTACGGACCGCCGCCGCCGTTCGTTGCCGCGGGCGCGCAGGTCGCTGTGATCGAGGGAAATCCGATGGCCGATTCCGGCGATTTCACCATCCGCCTCAAGATGCCCGATGGGTACAAGATCGCTCCTCACTGGCATCCCAAGCGCGAAAACGTGACAGTTATTTCCGGCAATTTTAAAGTCGGAATGGGCGACAAATTCGATGAGGCAAAGATGGGGACTTTTCCAGCCGGCAGCTTCGCTTACCTTGATCCCGACATGCATCACTACGCGATGGCATCAGGTGAGGTGGTCGTTCAGGTCCACGGCATGTCGCCGCTGCAATTCAACTATGTGAATCCGGCGGACGACCCCAGCAGAAAGTAATTTTCTGCCGGAATGGGCGGTTCCGGGCAACCATGCCGCCCTTCATCAAATCCCTCGGCGGCGAAAACTAGACTTTCTCCCACAACTCCGCCCGGGGATCTTCGGGATTTAGTTTCGCCAGTTCCCGCAGCAATTCTTTTGTCTTCTCGTCGCGGGGCATGGAGACGGTGATCTTCACTTCGACGATTTCGTCGCCCCGCGCGCCCTCATTCGTCGCCGAGGGCACACCCTTTTCGCGGAGGCGCAGTTTCTGTCCCGACTGGGTGCCGGGGGGGATCTTCAGCATGCTGCGGCCATCAATGGTCGGCACTTCGATCTTCGATCCCAGCGCCGCTTCCACGGCCGTCACCGGAATCGTAATGTAAATGTCGTCGCCCTCGCGCCGAAACAGTGGATGCTCGCCAATCCGTATGATGACGTAGAGGTCGCCGACGGGGCCCCCACGCACCCCTGCGTTGCCTTTGCCCGGAATCCGAATTCGCTGGCCGTCGCGCGTGCCGGCCTTGATGCGAATCTCAAGAGGGTCGGTCCGCTCCACGGTGCCTTCACCGTGGCAGACCGGGCATGGGGAAATATTCTTGCCCGTGCCATGACAGCGGGGACAGGTAATGTTGAACTTCATGCGGCCGCCGGTCTGCTCGATGGTTCCCTTGCCATGGCACTGGGGACATACTCCGGGAGCCTCGATCGAACCGCTGCCGTGGCAGTTTCCGCAGACATCGTGGCGGGCGATATTGAGTTTCATGACGCCGCCGCGGATGGCGGTCCAGAAAGGAACGTTGACCTGGTATTCAAGGTCGGAGCCCGGCTCGGGCCCATCTTCGGCTACGGCTCCGCGGCCGCCGGCATTAAAGATGTTCGAGAAGATATCGCGGAACCCGCCTCCGCTGCCGGAAGCCTCTTTGCGCCCGCCGCCCTGTCTTGCTCCTTCAAACAGGTCCGAAAAATCGAAGCCGCCGAAGTCGACGTTGCCGGCTCCGCCGGAATAGCCGGCGTACGCGCCACTGGGCGAAGGGCCTCCGGAAAAGCCGCCTGCGCCGGGTTGTCCACCGCCGCGCGCATAGGCGTCGGCCGTGGCCGCATCGATGTTGTCGGAGTAAAAACCTACCTGATCATAGATCTTGCGCTTCTTGGGATCGCTGAGAACGTCATTCGCCTCGGAGAGAGCCTTGAACTTTTCTTCCGCCGACTTGTCTCCGGGATTGACGTCGGGATGGTATTTGCGCGCGAGTTTGCGGAACGATTTGCGGATCTCATCGGACGAGGCGGACTTCTTCACCCCGAGGATCGCGTAATAATCTTTAGTTGGTGTCGCCATTTACGTTGCGATCAGCTCTTAATCTATTCCTGTAATCTCAATTCCTGTAATCCCAATTATTCCTGAAGAAATCGTCCTCAACCCAACTGTCATCCTGAGCGAAGAAAGTCGAAGGACCCCGTACCCGTCGCCATCACCGGCAGCATCGCTAGGCGTTCTCACCGTCCCGCGATCGTCTGGCCTGGAAACGCCATCTGAGCGCCCCATTTCTCCGCTAGATCTTCCCAGCGCGGATTCATCCATTCAATCAGCGCAATTTTCTTCGATCGCCGCCACCCCTTAAGTTGCTTCTCTCGATTGATGGCCTGAACAACCTCGTCGAAGCTTTCCCAGTATACGATGCGATGGCAACCATACTTGCTGGAAAACCCTTCGATCTCTCCGCTCTTATGCTGGGCAACGCGTACGTACAGATCGTTGGTCATCCCGATGTAGAGCGTGCCGCTGGAACTGGCGACAATATAAGTCCAGTACTTGTGCTCAGGCATAACAAAGCGTCATCAATCTCAACGAGCGTGTCATCCTGAGCGAAGAACGATGCAGTGCGAAGCGCTGCATCGTTCGAAGTCGAAGGACCCCATACCCGCCGCCACCACCGGCAGCATCGCAAGGCGTTCTCGAATCACTGCCATGACCGGCGGCGCTTCACGCCTCCGTGCACCAAGAGAACGCCTCGCCAGGTTCATCGCGGCTCGATCAGGTATGGGGTCCTTCGACTCCGCGGGAACTTCGCTTCGCGAAACTCCCGCTACGCTCAGGATGACAGAGGAAAACGTGATAACCGGCAACAGGGCAGCTTAATTCACCACTTCTTTTGCCTGCTCGTCCTGCGAGACTGTAAATGATTCAAACGGAGTTCCGTCCGTCGATACCGGGATCTTCTGCATTCCAGACGGACTTGGAGCATAACAAAACCAGCGTCCTTCTTCAGGAACGAAATTCACAAAAAACATCTGTCCATTGACTTCGAATCTCAATTCTTTTCCTCTTTCCGACAGCTAATCAGTTAAACCCGTAATCCGGGGGTTTGTAGCGCCCGGGGAACCCTCGCGGAGGATCCAGTGCAAAATGCAGATCCCCCACTCGCTTCGCTCGGGCTCGGGATGACAACCTCATATGAGGCCGCTCCGTCCTGCCAGGATGACAAAGTTACACGCGATCACTCGTCTTGCTGGATGACAAAGTTACAGAGGAGGAGCTGCCCTTGCGAGCAGCCCCTTCCCTGGATCGTTTACCCGACGATTTAGCTCTTGGGCTCAACGTCGACGTACTCGGCGTCGATCACGCCTTCGTCTTTCTTCTGTTGCGCCTGGCCGTCGCCGCCTGAAGCTCCGTTGCCTCCAGGCGTCGGACCTGCGCCCGGCGTGCCTGCCCCTTGCGTCGCTTTATACATCTGCTCCGCCAGCTTGTGGGAGGCCGCCGTCAGCTTTTCGCGCGCCGAATCCATCTGGGCCTTGTCATTGGACTCGATGGCCTTCTTCGCGTCGGCCAAGGCGTTCTCGACGTCTCCACGCTCGGAGCCCGAGATTTTGTCGCCATGTTCCTTCAGCATCTTCTCGACGTTGTACGTCATCGAGTCGAGCTGATTCTTTGCTTCGATCGCCTCGCGTTGAGCCTTATCTTCGGCCGAATGCGCATCGGCTTCTTTTGCCATGCGCTCGACTTCTTCCTTGCTCAGACCGGAAGACGACGTGATCGTGATCTTCTGATCCTTGCCGGTGGCGTTGTCCTTCGCGGTCACGTTCAAAATGCCGTTCGCGTCAATGTCGAACGTCACTTCGATCTGCGGAATGCCGCGCGGAGCGGGGGGCAATCCGGTCAAATGGAACTTGCCCAAAGTCCGGTTCTGCGCCGCCATCGGGCGCTCGCCTTGCAGCACGTGCACCTCGACCGACGTCTGGCTGTCCGCCGCCGTCGAAAACGTCTCCGTCTTCTTGGTCGGGATAGTCGTGTTGCGCGGGATCATGGGAGTTGCCACTCCGCCCAAGGTCTCAATCGACAAAGTCAGGGGAGTCACGTCCAGAAGAAGGAGGTCTTTTACTTCGCCCTTCAGAACGCCGCCCTGGATGGCCGCGCCGACTGCCACGACTTCATCCGGGTTCACACCCTTGTGGCCTTCACGTCCAAACAGTTCCTTCACGATCTGCTGAATGCGCGGCATACGGGTCTGGCCGCCGACCAGCACTACTTCGTTGATCTTCGAGGCATCGACACCCGCATCCTTCATGCACTGCTTCGACGGGCCAACCGAGCGCTGCAAAATGTCTTCGATCATGCCTTCGAGCTTGGCTCGCGTCAGCTTGACGACGAGATGCTTCGGGCCGGAGGCATCGGCCGTAATGAACGGCAGATTGATCTCCGTCTCCATGGTGGTCGAGAGTTCGATCTTTGCTCTCTCAGCCGCGTCGCGCAGGCGCTGCAAAGCCATTTCGTTGCCTTTGCCGCGCAGGTCCAGCCCTTCATTCTTCTTGAACTCGTCAATCAGCCAATCGACCAGACGCTGATCGATGTTGTCGCCGCCCAGGTGCGTGTCTCCATTGGTGGCCTTGACTTCGATCACGCCTTCGCCCACTTCGAGAATCGAAATGTCGAAGGTGCCGCCGCCGAAGTCGTAGACGGCGATCGTCTCGTCCTTACCCTTGTCGAGCCCATAGGCAAGCGCAGCCGCGGTCGGCTCGTTGATGATGCGCTTTACTTCGAGTCCCGCGATTTTTCCGGCGTCTTTCGTGGCCTGGCGCTGGGCGTCGTTGAAGTAGGCCGGCACGGTGATGACCGCTTCCGTGACCTTTTCGCCGAGGTAGTCTTCGGACGCCTTCTTCAGCTTTTGCAGGATCATGGCCGAGATCTCGGGCGGGGTGTATTTCTTCCCCTGGGCGACGATTACCACGTTGTCGCCATCCCGCTCGACCTTGTATGGGACCATCTTCAACTCTTCGCTGACTTCGTCATAGCGCCGTCCCATGAAGCGCTTGATCGAATAAACGGTGTTCTCCGGGTTGGTGATGGCCTGGCGCTTGGCAACCTGGCCTACCAGCCGCTCTCCGGTCTTGGTAAATCCGACCACGGAAGGCGTAGTTCTGCCTCCCTCTTCGTTAGCAATCACCTTCGGTTCTCCACCTTCCATCACTGCTACGCAGGAATTGGTGGTACCGAGGTCAATTCCAATAATTTTCCCCATTGCCTCATCCTCCTAAAGATAAGTGCAGCAAAATAAAAGCGATAATGATTGCGTTCACAGCCATGATAAGACTTGAGTGAATCACAGTCAATGTTTAGATGCAAAGATGAGCCAAGCGGATACATTCGTTCCTCAAGACGCGAACGTTGCGGGACAGATTGTCCGATTCCCAAAGGCCGGGGACAGGTTGTCCCAAGACCGAAGGCTCGCCTACCATTTTAAACGCTTTAAAAACATATAGATAGCCTGATTCGCCTTTGGCGCGGCGATTGCAATTGTTGCTGCGTGGGCGCGCCTCTATCTCGAAGCGCGAGCGGATGGGATCTATGCTGAAAACAACCAAAGCAAGCTGGGCCCTGAGGCACATGGCGATAGCCGCAGTGGTGCTCGGCGCAAGCTCGGGATGGGCGGCTAACCATCCAAAGGTTTCACCACAGGATCAGTGGGCAGCGGAATCGGTGTTGCGGTAGTCGACAGCGGCGTCAGCGATCAGGGCAATTTTTCGGGGACACGGGTTCCGGCATCGTTTATAGCGGAAACTGTAACCATGATGGGAGT
>Ga0181519_10004857_pt1 | contig 10820 bp, 8 predicted proteins | sample PEATcosm2014_Bin_26_FD_121102 | JGI IMG/M metagenome (GOLD analysis project Ga0181519, IMG submission 121102) | Peatland microbial communities from MTU Mesocosm Facility, Houghton, MI, USA - PEATcosm2014_Bin02_10_metaG | ecosystem: Environmental > Terrestrial > Soil > Wetlands > Peat | place... | reverse complement strand
TTGAGGTCGACACGCAGTCTGCTGCCAACGGTGCGCAAGCGCACCGACATGCGATCCGGAGGCGTGCTCAATTAGGCCATTGGACCACAGCGCCCGATGAGCCCCCTCTCACCGACATTCGCGGGTCCGTCGAGGTGCCCGACGGGGCACCTCATTTTTTTTCGTCGCCCGCTGCTGCGAGCGCCCGCCTATGCGAGACGCGGGTACCACTCGGCGTGAAGACCATCATGTCCAGCCGTAGATCCATGCTAGTGGCGCTCTCGAGCACCTTTGCCGTGCTCATTGCGATTGCAGGCCCCGCCGGCGCTGGCGGGCTCCCGGATGACGACATGATCACCGCTGGAGTCAAACGCGCGCTCATCGACGCCTACCTCCCGGAGGCACGCGACATCGAAGTGAGCACGTTGAGCGGAGAGGTCACCCTGAGTGGCTCGGTCGCATCCGATGATCGAAAGTTGCTCGCTGCTAGCGTCGCGAGCGCCGTCACTGGCGTTACGGCCATACACAACCGACTCGAGGTCCACAATCGCAACGCGACCTCCAGTGACGCCGACGACGACGCGGCGATTACCGCCCGAGTCACGAGTGCCCTCCACGGCGACAGCGATACTGCGACGCAACATGTCCATGTAGTCACAACGCATGGCATCGTTCAACTTTCCGGCACGGTGGACTCGTCGAGCGACCGCGACAGGGTCGAAGGGCTCGTCCGCGGCGTCGACGGCGTCGGCGAGATCGTCAACCGCATCCAAGTGCGGTAGGGGCGTGCCGCTGCAGTAGCTGTGGCACGCTGCGCGCCGTGCAAGAAGATGCCGGACTTCGTCACCACTCGGTGTCGGGCCCGAGTAGGCGAGCTCCGGCTCGACGGCGCAGCGCCGGGCAACTAGCAGCCCGAGCGGATTACCCGATGGCGGGCGGTGCGCCAGGCGCGCTCGCTCGAGCGGCCGGATCGTGGGTCTGCGTCAGAAGATGAGCGTACGAAGGTTCCCAGTTCTCGAACCCGGCGCCGCCCTGGGGCTCCTCCCAGACCGCCATCCTGGTGATCGGGTCGTCGTCGTCCGGTCGGGTGGCTGGGTCGGGTGCCATCTGGATCACGGAGGCCTCCATTGCTTCGCGGGTTCGGTGCCGCGGGCACTTACCTGTCTACGCCGATAGGTCCATCCGCGCAATCGCCGAGCGCCCCAGGTACGGCTTCGCGCCGCGTCTGCCGCCAACGCGATCTTGCGACAACGCCAAACGTCATCGGTCGGAGGAGGCGACCGGTGGGACCGTGCCGACTTGGGACTCTTCGCCACGCGAATGACGGACTACGTACGCGTCGGAGCGCAGAAGTCGACTACACGCCGACGCCTGAGAGGCGCGCCGATATGTCCCACAGCCGTTCGGCATCGGAATCACTCTGGGCGTCCGGTGAGGGTGCGACGGGCTTGCACCTGACGAAATACTTGCCGGAGACCCGCTCGACTTCAGGCGACGAAGCGAGGTAGACGATGGTTTGTGCCCCTTGCTCCGCCGTGATCGCGAACCGCTTCGCGACCCGAATCGCCAGTGACAGCGCGCCCCCAGCGGCATCCCCGAAGCGCGTCGCGACGAAGCCGGGATGCAGGCAATTGGCCGTGACCGTCGTGCCCGCGAGGCGGCGTGCGAGCTCGCGCGTGAACAGAATGTTCATGAGCTTCGAGCGGCCGTAAGCAGCGAACGCCCGGTAGCGATGCTCGGACTGGAGATCGGAGAAATCCAGCGGACTGCGCTGGTGTGCCGCTGACGCCGTCGACACGACCCGAGCGCCGTGGGTGCCCTTCAGTCGAGCGAGGAGTAGGTTCGTCATCACGAAATACGCGATGTGGTTGGTGGCGAAGGTTCTCTCGAGCCCGTCTTCGGTCACGAGGCGTGTCGCGAACATCGCGCCGGCATTGTTGACCAGCACGTCAACCTGCGCCTCCAAGTCGGCGAGCAGCTGCGCCACACGTTTCACGTCGGCCAAGCGTGCCAGATCCGCGATGTGGTATCGATGATCCTGGGCAGGCGCGGTTTCCCTCAGCGTATTCAGGGTTTCCTCTGCCCGGGCGGGATCTCGGGCGACGAAGACGATGCGAGCGCCGAGCTGCGCGAGGCGGCGGGCGGCGACGGCGCCGATGCCGGAGGTCGCACCAGTCATGACTACAGTCTTGCCGTGCATTCGGCGGCCCTCTCAGATGGGCTGGTGTGCGAATCCCACGAATGGCCTATCTAGCAGCGGCCTCCGCACGCCCCTCGAGTGCTTTTATGATGGCAATCGCGCCGGCGTATTCGACCTCGGGCTTGTCGCTCTGGGGCCCGGTTTCGGAGCTGAACTTGATCACCACGGTCTTGGACTTCGGATCGATCACGATCAGTTGGCCGGCAAGCCCGATCGCCGAATAAAGGCCGACGGTCGGGTCGGCGACGTACCAGTAGCTTCTGTAGGATCCCTCGGCGTAACCGTACCGCGCCTTCATCTCTGCATAGAAGCCGCCATCTTTCCAGGCCCGGGAGTCGCCCCCACGGCGGATGTCGCGAATCCACGCCTGCGGCACGATCTGTCGGCCGTTATAGGCCCCCTCCTGCAGCATCATCTGCGCGAATCGGCCCAGGTCGCGCAGTGTGGCGTTAAACCCGCAGTCGGAATAAGCCGCCTGATGCGGGTCCAGCAGCACATACGCGTCCCGCTCGGCGCCTAGCTTGCCCCATAATTCTTGCGACACCAGGGCCGCGAAATCGGTGGTCGTCGCCCGCTCCAGCACCCAGCCCATCACGTCGACATTGGCCGACACGTAGCGGAACACCTGCCCGTGCGGCCCGACTCGAGTCTTCAGGCTCGAGAAATACTCGTGGAGTCCACGCGGGGCGTCGGGTCCGCGCGGCACCCATCCGGCCGCTTCGTCGAGACGATACAGGTCGCTGGTTTTCGAAGAATAATCCTCGTCGAATCCGAGACCGACGGTCATGTCGAGCAGTTGTCGCACCGTGGCGCCCTCGTAGGCCGAGCCCTTGAGTTCCGGGACGTAGTGCGTGATCTGGGCCTCCGGATCGAGGCGCCCCTGCTCGATGACGATACCCGCCAAGGCTCCGACGACCGACTTGGTCACCGACATCAAGAGGTGGGTGTCGGTCGGCGTCATGCCGTGAAAGTAGCGTTCCGCAACGATCCTGCCGTCCTTGATAACCAGAAACGCGTCGGTGTCGGTTGCCGCGAACATCTGAGCGACCGTCATCGGTGTCTTGGTCGTCGGATGGACGAACGTGATGGCGTCGATGTCCCGCAGCGCATACTCCAGTTTCGAGACGGCACCGTCGCCGCGATACACATCGGCGCTCGGAAACACGCGACGCGTGTGTTGATAGGACCACTGGTTCCCCGGTCCCCAGTACCAGTTCTCCACATTGATGTCCGGGGCCGGCGGCGGAGGGGGAGCGGGCCGGGTCCCGCCAGCGCTGGCGGCGGGCGCGCCGATCAGCAGCGACAGCAGCGCCGCCGCGACTGCGCCGCGCGATGAGCTCGCGATCCAGATCCGAGTCGAATTCACTGCGTTCCCCTCGTGGCACCGACGGCACTGCCGGCAACAGCTCTCAGGCATGCGGGTCTGGAGGTCGAAGCTTCCGTGTCCGGCCGAATTGTATCGTGTCCTTCCGATCTGACTTACACGAGTGCCGGTTAACATCTGCGGAAGGACCGTGGATGACGATGCCGTACCCTCAACGAAGACAATTAGCGACTTATGGCGCTGTGCCCCGGAGGTTCCTGCCGAGCGTGATCCTGCTGGTTGGGTCGGTCGTGCGTGTCAATCTGTCAATGAGCGAACGCTAGCTCTGTCGCCGCAGCGCCAGCGCCCCGAGAACATAAGCCATCTGCGAGCCCAGTGCGGCGGGACTGTCATTCATGTCGTTCAATGACACACCGTATAGGAAGTTTGACAGGCAATCGTGAGGCTCGCCTTGCGAAATGCACCCGCCCGCCCACGATCACGCGCCCCATGCGACCCGCAGGGAAATCAGACAGTCGTCGCCTCACGGCTCGTTACACTGACGCCGAGCCAGGCGACTGCACTCATAGTTGCGCAGGCCGCGCCAATCAGAAACGCCCCGGTCCAAGCTCCGCGGCCGGACAGGAACGCGACGATCGGGATCCCGATCAAGCCGCCGACCGCGCCACCCGTATTGAGAATCCCGGTGGCGGTCATCGTATTCGCACCGGCCAGCCGCATCGTCGCGGCCCAGTAAGCCCCTTCGTTCAGTTCCACAAGGCCGAAACACAACGTCATCCCGAGGACTGCGATTGACGGGCTGGGAACGTACACCGCGAGCACCAGTAGGATGGCTATTGTCGGCAGCGAGAGAAGCGGAACCAGTCGATGTCCCCACCGCAGTCCGATCTTGCGGCAGAGCGTATCGGTGATTCCCCCGCCGAGGCAGGCCCCGAGCGCGGCGGCGAGTGGCGGCAGACTCGCCAGCCAGCCGCTCTCCGCAACACTGAATTTCCGCTCCTGAACGAGGTACAGGAATGCCCAGTTCGCGAGCAGATAGAAGACGTAGTTGATGCTGGTGTAGGAAGCAGTTAGCAGCGCCAGTTGCCGCAACGGCAGCCTCGCCCCGGTCACCGGAGCCGATGGACCCGTTGCGGGCGGGTCGTCCGGCGGCTCGAGGTCGGCCAGTTCTGCTTCCGAGACGGCCGGGTGTTCGCGAGGTGTGTTCCGTGCGTACCACGCCCACAGCAGCGTCAGGCCCAACGATGGCAATGCCGTCCAGAAGAGCGCGCGCTGCCAGCCGAAGCGCTGCATCAGAACGACGATCAGCGCCGGCGCCGCTGCGGCACCCAGATTCGCGCCCATCGACTGAACGCCGTTGGCGAGCCCCCAGCGGCGCGACGGCAGCCACGCGCGCACCACGCCCGAACCGACCGGGAACAGCGGTGCCTGTGCGAGACCGAGCGCGAGCTGCGAGAGGAACAGGCCAGCAAAGACGGCGGTGCCGGTCAACAGGGCCGGTGCGAGCGGCGTCGCGATCGTCGCGGCAACCGCCAGCGCGCCGGCCGCGGATAGTGTGGCGCGGGCGCCGAAGCGCTGGCCGACGCGGCCGCCGAAGATCTGGCCGGGCGTATACGCGAGCAGGAACGCCCACTCGATCCATCCGATCTGCATCTGGCTGAGCGACAATTCCGGCATGATGCGCTCGGCCGCAATCGTGACGCCCTTCTGCTGGAAGTAGGCGATTGCGCCCATGCCGAACAACAGCGCGTAGATGCGCCAGCCAACCCGGCCTGCTGGGCGATGCGCCGCCCGATCGCTCACTGGGCCGGCCGGCGCCAGTCAGGTCGCCGCGTCACCGAAGCCTCGATTCGAGCGGAAATGTGCTCAGGACTTCGTGGCCACGCTCCGTGATCAGCACCTGCTGCTCGAGTTTCACGCCCTCGGACCCTCCGACCTCGCCGATATAGCTCTCGACGCAAATCGTCATCCCGGGCACGAACGCACCATCCATCTGACTCGGATCCTCCGGGTCACAGGAAACGGCGGGCCATTCGTCGATCATGCCGACGCCGTGCGCGATACAGCCGTAGTTCAGTCGCGCAAATTGCGCCGGAATGGCCCAGGCCTGCCGTGCGTACTGCCCGAACGAGAGACCTGGCCGTAGCAGCTCGCAGTTGTGCGCGACTTGCTCCACCGCGAGAGCGTACAGGCTCTTCTGCTGGTTCGTCGGCGGACCGTTGCCGCAGAGGAACGTGCGACTGACGTCGCTGCAATAGCCGTACGGCCCGACCATGTCGGTGTCGAAACTCACCAGGTCGCCGGCCTCGATGATCCGGCTGGAAGCCTCCTGAAACCAGGGGTTGGTGCGCGGACCTGAGCTCAGCAGCCGTGTCTCGATCCACTCGCCGCCGTGCGCAATGTTGGCGTGGTGCAGCTCGGCCCAGAGTTCGTTTTCCGTCATTCCGGGACGGAGCGCTTCGCGCATGCGTCCCATGCCGATGTCGCACACTGCCAGCGAGCGGCGCATGCAGGTGATCTCCCCGGCGCTCTTGACCGACCGGGCGAGCTCCAGCAGCCGTTGACCCTCAACCAGCACGAAGCCCTCGGCCCGAAGCGCGTCGACGCCCTCGAAATCCAAACGGTCGATCGCGAGACGGCGGGCGCTCTCGCCCATGTGTCTTGCCACGACGCCGCGGATTTCCGCGGCCCACTGACGGCACGTCCGGTCCGCGAGCTCACCGACCCACTGAAATGCGTACGCAGATGCCGGGCGGACCTCGGCGATTTCCGGCGTCCGGGGCCCGATCGCGAGGCAACTGTTGTTGGGATACTCGAATAGCACGGCGCCGCCTTCCGCCGGCACCAGGCAATATCGGCCGGTGTTGTGGAGCAGCCAGACCGACATATTTCGCGTGTCGGTCGCGTATCGAATGTTGACCGGGTCGCTGAGCAGCGCAGCCGCGCAGTCATTGTCGCGTAGCTGCTGCTGCACCCGCGCGTATCGATAGCTGCGTACGGCATCCAGATCGACGGGAGCGGGTTCGGCGTCGCCGAGAGCGACCGTGCGAGTGGTAATCGGATTGCTCATGCTGCTCCGCGCGGATTGATTCGGTCCCGCTCCGAGAGCGCGAGCCGAAGCCCGATGAAGTAGGCGTCGCGTTTCGGCGTGCGACGCCGGAGTCCGTTAATGGCTCGACGTCACTTTCGGCGCCACCCGGTGTCTTGTGCGGCGAGGAACTGCGGCGGGCGACATTCCAAGTGGGTATCTCAATTGCCGAAGCGCTTGCCTGTTGGCTTGGTTGCTCAGAGGCCGCGAGAAACAGTTCGTCGCGCCGTCGGTCCCTGCGAATTGCGTTTCTCTAGTGTCGATGACACTGGCTGGCGAAAGTCTGACAGGCACTCGCAAAACTCACAAGGCATCTACGGCCCGGCCGACGTCGCCGCTACGGCGATTGAGACCTACGAATCACGTGCCAGGTCAGGTCATGTTTACGAGGTTTCTGCGCTGCAGCTTGCCGCCGCTGGTGCGTGGCAGGATGTCGACGAAGTGGAACTCCCTGGGGCGCTTGAAGCCCGCCAGTCGCTCGCGACAGAAGTGCTCGAGCGCCGGGCCGTCGACCGCGGCGCCTGGTTTTCTGACGACCCAGGCGGCCACTCGCGCGCCGAGGTCCTTGTCCGGCACGCCCGCCACACCGACCTCGGAGACCGCCGGGTGCTCGTGCAGAACAGCCTCGACCTCGGCGGGATAGACATTCTCGCCGCCGGAAACGATGAGGTCGTCGCGCCGGTCGAGCACGTGCAATGCGCCGTCCTGATCGAGGTAGCCGATGTCGCCCGTCCGGAGCCAGCCACCACGGAGCGCGCGCGCGGTCGCTGGCGCATCGTTCAGGTATCCGCGCATGACGTTGGGCCCGCGAACCGCAATTTCGCCTGCCGATTCGGCGGCTAGGTCCCGATCATCTGCGACGATGCGGATCTCTACACCCGGCAGAGCGCGCATCAGCGACGCAGCGTGCGCGCCAGGGCGTGGCGGCGGCGCCGTCGCAACCTGAGAGGTCGCCTCGGTCAGGCCGTAGGTGGGGCAGACGGGGAAGCCCGCCTCGAGTGCGCGGCGGACCAGTTCCGGGGCCGCTGCCGCACCGCCCAGCAGGAGGACGCGCAGGCTGGCGGGTGCGGGCCGGCCGGCGCGATGGTCCAGCAGCCGTGAGAGCATCGTCGGAACCAGCGAGAGGCCGGCGATGGCATCGGTATCGAGCGCGTCGCTGACGGCGCCCGCGTCGAATCGCGGCTGCAGACGGACCGAGCCGCCGAAGAGCACGCTGCGAATCAGGATCGACAGACCGCCAACATGAAACAGAGGCATGCATGCGAGCCAGCGGCCTGCGACCGCCGGACCCAGCGTGGCCGCAGCAGCGGTGGCGCTCGCCTCGAAATTCCTCCAGCTGAGGCAGGCGCCTTTCGCCCGCCCCGTGGTTCCGGAAGTGAACAGCACCGCAAGCGTTGCCTTGGCATCGAAGGTCTCGCCCGGCAGCGATCCGGCGGGCGGCGGCAACGACGCGAGACTCGGCGCGGCGCGTGTCTGCAGGCCGGGCGCGCGGCGCGCGAGTGCATCCAGCCGGCCATCGCTCGCCTCGCCCAGCAGCAGCCTGACGCGGGCGGCGGCAAGCTGCGCATGGATCTCATCGGTGGTCAGACGGGTGTTGAGCGGAAGCACCGCGCGGCCGGCGAGTGCCACGGCGTGGAGCCACGCCGCAAACTCCGCGTCGCCGGTCATCAGGAGCGCCACCGGAGCATCCGTCGGCGGTGCGGCGGAGACCACATAGGCGCATCCGCGCCGCGAGCGGTCGGCGAGCGTGGCGAAGGTCCAGGCGCCGGCGTCACTCTCGAGCGCCGCGGCTTCCGGTGTCTCGTCCGCGCGCTGCAATAGCCAGTTGCGTCGCTTCACGGGTCGATGCCGATGCCTGGTTCTGTGGAAACCCGGACAAGACCTTGCGCGCAGCGCGGAACGGCGCCGATGTCGTCCAGAAAAAGGTCGTGCACCGGCAGTCCGTGCACCGCCGCGGGGTCGCCCCACGCAGCTGCACAGTGCAAGACGTGACGCACGCCGACCGTGCTCTCGAACGTGTGCGTGAACACGATTTCGCATCCCGCACGGCGCCCCTGTGCGGCCAGCTGCAGCGCTCTTGCCGGTCCCCCCAGCACCGCCGGCTTGAGCACCAGGACGTCCGCCGCCTGCGCCTCGATCACGCGGCGCGCGCCATCCGCCGTGGCAACCGACTCATCAGCGGCAATTCGCACGCGGCCACTGCGGCGCAGTCGGGCCATCCCTTCGATGTCGTCCGCCTGCAGTGGCTGCTCGACATAGTCGAGGCGAAAGGCTGACAGCGCGTCCAGCGCGCCACGCGCCTCGCGCTCTGACCACGCGCCGTTGGCATCGGCCCGCAGTGCAACATCCGGCCCGAGGCCGTCGCGCGCCGCGCGCACGCGCGCGACGTCGTCGGCAAGTCCGGGTGCGCCGACCTTGAGTTTCGCGGCGCGGTGCCCGGCTCCGCGGGCAAGCGCAGCCTCTTCGCGCAGCGCCTCGGGCACCTGTTCGATAAGCAGGGCGCTCGCCGCCACCTGCCGGAGCGCGATCCCGGTCGTGCGGACGACCGCCGTCGCGAGCAGCTCCGCCAGCGGTCGTCCGGCGCGACGGGCGGCGAGGTCCCAAAGCGCGGCTTCGAGCGCAGAGCGAGCGGCAGGCGCGGCGTCGAACAACGCCGTGAGCGCCGCTGGCAACTGGTCGGGCTCAACGCCGGCGGCACAGAGCAAGGGCTCGGCCTGCTGGAGGACTGCGAGCGAATCCGCGACCGTCTCCGTTCCGAAGCCCGGCCACGGAGCAGCCTCACCGTAGCCCGCGACGGCATCGGTGTCGCGCAACTCCAGCAGGATGAGCTTACGCTCGCCGAAAGTGCCCCTGGCGGTCCGGACGGGCGATGCGAAGCGCAAGGTGATCGCGCGCGCCCGGACCGAGCCAAGCCTCACAACGCCAGACCCAGCGCGAACAGGATTCCGAAGACCGCCTCCAGGCGCGCCGTCTGCACGAGACACGCGTTCAGCGCCAGCCCGCGTTCATAACGCATCCGGGCTGCGAGCCGAAATGCGAGCGGCAGGGTCAGCCAGGGCAACAGCACCCAGGCATGCGCCATGCCTCGCCACCAGAGGAATACCGGCACCAGGTACGCGATGGCCAGCAACGCGAAGTAATAGACACGCGTCGGGCCGTCGCCGATGCGGACCGCAAGCGTGAGCTTGCCCGCCCTCGCATCCGTGCCGATGTCGCGCAGATTGTTGACGACAAGGATGGCGGTTGCGAGGGCTCCGATCGACACCGCCGCGACCACCGGCAGCCAGGCGATCGTACGGGCCTGCGCGAAGTAGGTGCCGACGACGGCGCCAAGGCCGAAGAACACGAACACCGCCAGATCCCCGAGCCCGATGTAGCCATAGGGCTGGGGGCCGCCCGTGTACAGGTATGCCGCGGCGATCGAGCACAGCCCGAGAGCGAGCAAGGGCCAGCCGGAGACGTACGTCAGGTACAGACCCGTCACCGCCGCCGCCGCGAAGACCAGCCACATGGCGCGCTTCATCTCCGCCGGCGTGATCAGGCCCTTCTGCGTCGCGCGTGGCGGCCCGAGGCGGTCGGCATTGTCGGCGCCGCGCTCGAAGTCGAACACGTCGTTGGCGAAATTGGCGCCGATCTGCAGCAACGAGGCACCGAGCAGCGCGGCGACCGCCGGCCCGGCGGCGAAGGCGCCGTCCGCCCAGGCGGCGGCCGTGCCGACGAGCACCGGCGCGGCGGACGCCGTGAGCGTCGCCGGCCGGACCGCGAGCCACCACGCCGAGCGCTTGCTCACGGCCGCCATGGAAAGCGCGAGAAGTCGGGCTTGCGCTTCTCGTTGAACGCGTTACGCCCTTCCTGCGCCTCGGCTGTCATATAGAAGAGTTGCGTCGCGTGCCCCGCCAGCTCCTGCAAGCCTGTCTGGCCGTCACAGTCGGCATTCAGGGCGGCCTTGAGGCACCGAATCGCCATCGGGCTGTGCTCGAGGATCCGCCGGCCCCAGGCGACGGCCGTCGCCTCGAGCTCCGACAGCGGCACGACCTTGTTGACGAGGCCCATCGCGAGCGCCTCCTGCGCACCGTACTGCTCGCACAGGAACCAGATCTCGCGCGCCTTCTTCTGGCCAACGATCCGTGCAAGATAAGACGAGCCGAAACCGCCGTCGAAGGACCCGACCCGCGGCCCGGTCTGGCCGAAGCGGGCGTTCTCGGCGGCGATCGTCAGGTCGCAGATCA
>Ga0181519_10004855_pt1 | contig 10824 bp, 10 predicted proteins | sample PEATcosm2014_Bin_26_FD_121102 | JGI IMG/M metagenome (GOLD analysis project Ga0181519, IMG submission 121102) | Peatland microbial communities from MTU Mesocosm Facility, Houghton, MI, USA - PEATcosm2014_Bin02_10_metaG | ecosystem: Environmental > Terrestrial > Soil > Wetlands > Peat | place... | reverse complement strand
CGCTGGCCGCTTCGCTGGTGATCGGCCTGCTCAACGCGACGGTCGGCTTCTTCCTCAAGATTGTTACTTTCCCTATCAGCATCCTCACACTGGGAATCTTTCTGCTGGTCATCAACGGCATGATGATTATGCTTGCGTCGGGCATTGTGCGCGGCTTTCATGTGCGCAGCTTTGGCGCGGCCTTCTGGGGCGCACTGGTGCTGGCGCTGCTTGGTATGCTGATCAGCGCTCTCACCAAGAACGCTTAGGCGATTTCAGGCGCTGGGAACAAATGCAACTCTGCCGGTGTCTATCAATACATGGACCTCAACCGCCTGAGATCGCTCCTCGCCGCGCCCCTGGCCAGCCTCTTCCTGATTCTGGCTTTTTGCACCTTCGAGTTGCAAAAGCCACCATCGGTTGGAATGGTTCTTCCGTTGACAAGGGTTCGGGAGATTCCAGGCTATTATTGCCCCGGCGTCGATAGAACTATCTATGCGCAATTGCGCAAAGATGGCAGCTATTGGATCAATGAGACTCAAGTACCTGCCAATGAATTGCGTCTCAGACTCGCGGAAATCTATGAGAATCGCCAGGAAAAAATCCTTCCTATCTCTTCCGATCCCGATGTTAGTTATGGAGAGTTTGCCAATTTCTATAGCAAAGTGGAATCCTCAACCAGTAATCTTCGTATTATATTGCGCACTCGCCAGTTGGATGCGCAGCTTGATTTGTGCTCTCCATCTGGTAGTTGTGGAATCGATTGGCCTGACCGCCAGTACACACCTTGCTTCTATCGCCCCTCTCCCTTTCTCCGTCCAATTCTGACTCATCATTAATTTGTTCTCGCCACCCAATTGCATCTGGATAGAGCTGAGTTGAGAATCAAGCATCTGCGAAGCACACCTGTTCATTCTTCCGTGATAAACAACCAACCATGCTGCTTCCCTGCCCCGTTGCCGTTAAACTGGAAGTATGTTTACCGGAATCATTGAAGTGACGGGCACGCTGGTTGGTTTGGAGAGCCGGGGCGGAGTGCGGCGCATTACCGTCGAAGCGCCTGGCTTGGCTGGGCGGTTGCGCGAGGGAGATTCGCTGGGCGTCTCCGGCGTCTGTCTTACAGCTTTGGATGTCAATCCGACGCTCTTCCACGCCGATTTGGCCCAGGAGACGCTGGACCGCACCTCGCTGGGCTCACTCAGCGCCGGCGCCAAGGTCAACCTGGAATTGCCGACAGCCGCCGGCAGTCCGCTGGGCGGTCACATTGTGCAGGGACACGTGGACGGATGCGGCATAATGACCGCGCTGGAGCCGGTGGTGCCTGAATCCAGCCCGGATTTTGATCGCCAGACCACCGACTGGACGCTCAAAGTGCGCGTACCGGAGAAGGTGCGCCCGTGGATGGTGCATAAGGGCTCGGTGGCCGTCGAGGGCATTAGCCTGACCATCGCCGACTTTGACGGAGAGGTCATCTCGATCGCTATTCTTCCTCTCACCTATTGGAGGACCAATCTGCACACGCTGGCCGCAGGTGCGCCGGTCAATGTGGAGGCAGATGTGCTGGTGAAACTGGCGCACGCTCAGTTGCTGGCTGAGAAGAAACCCGCGCTGGAACTGACCGAAGAGTGGCTGGTGGCCAGCGGCTACTAAACGCTTTGATTGCAGAATTCTATACAGGTTTGGCGGGCTCAAGCCCTTCTGAAACACCTTCGGCAGGCCAAGCCCGTTTGGACTTCGCCTGCCGATGTGGAACAGACATCGTTCGTTGAATTATTTGAAGAATTCAGAAAGAAGTCCCCAAATGTAATAAATGGCGATGATCACCGTGACCACACCGACCACCCAAAGGGAGATGCGCAGCGTAGGTTCAATCTTGTTGACCTTGGCTACAATCGCCTCCTGGGCAGCCTTTTCATGCTGGAAGGCTTCATCCAGATAAATCTGGTCATCTTCGTCGCGGGTCAAGCTGGTGCGATAGACAAATAGCGTGGTCGCGACCACAGCCGCTATTCCCCATAGAGTCAACATCACTGGAATGAACATCGTTTTCCCTCCCCATCAGGTTCTTCAGCCCAGTAGTCCGACGGGACCAAGATTTAACGCAGACCCGTTCAGCAAATGAGCCATCTGGAGCATCATCATACCCCCGAAAGGGTACTGCTGTGGAGATTAATTTTTGGGTGGCTGGGGGAGTGCATGAGTTGTTACCACCTCTGCGACTTTCCGCCCGCAATTGCATCCAATGAACCAGAACCGCATCAGGGCCTTGAATCCCTATTCGCGGGGCTGTACAGTTAAGATTCCGGCAAGTATTTCACTTTTATTGGAGAATCCATGGCCACTGCAACCGTCACGCCCACCCAGGAAGCCGTAAAAAAGGCTCCTCTCACTTTGTCCCCCACGGCCATCGCCAAGGTCCGCGAGATTATGGCCACACAAGATCCACTGCCCGCGGGGCTGCGCATCGGCGTGGTCGGCGGCGGCTGCTCCGGCTTTCAATACTCGATGGCCTTCGAGAATCAGGCCGGCATGATGGACAAGGTCTTCAACTTTGAGGACTTGAAGGTCTTTGTGGACGCCACTTCGCTGATGTACCTGAACGGTTGCACCGTGGACTTTGTGGAGACGGTGGAGGCCGCAGGCTTCAAATTCGACAATCCCAACGTCAAGAGCACCTGCGGCTGCGGTTCGTCTTTCAGCGCGTAAACGGCGCAGGTTGGTTCTTGTCCGATCTCGCGGCAAAGCCCGCCCCGTTGGTGGAGGCGGGCTTTGTTGCGTCCGGCATCTTGTCAATTGGAAGGGAACCAAAGCTGATAGCAGACGGCTGAAAGCTAGAGCACTTCTCCTGTTGATGTATAGGTATCCCACCCTAGCCGCAAAGACAAGAACGCGGCGAGGGTGGGGCACCCGCATCTTGTCAATTGGAAGGGAACCAAAGCTGACACCGGCGGTCTATAGTCAGTTCCCCTGCAACTGTAATGTCTGCGTATTGTTGTAGCCCAGGTCGGTTACCTGAACGCTGCTCGCCTGAATCACGCCCACTTTGTAGCGGTGGTCGATAATCTCGCCGCTGCGAGCGGCAAAGATGTCGTCTCCATGGACGAAAAATGCCTGCAAAGACTTGTCCTTGGTCTGGGTGTAGCCAAAGTATTTGAGGTCAATGGGCGGCGCGACGGGCTTGACCGGACCTGTTGGAGCAGCGCTCACCACGGGCTGGCCAAGCTGACCAGGCCGGGCACCGGCAACCGGCCTTTCGATGGGCGGGGGCGCGGACTCGGCAGAGAAGATATTCCTTCCCGTACCCAGATATTCAGTCCTCTCGGCACGGGCCAGAATCTCCAAGTGCAAGGCGGGATCAATACCCGCGTTGGATAGCTTCTGCGCCTCCTGGCCCTGCGAAGCGGTGGAGTTGGCCGCGCTGATAACCGCAACTGAACCCTTGGAGGTGGATTGAGCGGCGGGCTGCGCCGGCACTGGAGTTGGTGCGGAGGGGCTTACTACGTAGTCCTTCAGCACATAGCCGCCAACGCAGATCATCACGACAAAGAGGGCGATGACCCAGCGAACCTGATTCTTGTTCTCCGTTCCCAGTTGCATGGCCATGGTTATTCACCCTCCTTTCCTTGAGACTTTGACGCTGCGGTTGTGGCGGGTTCCGGGGTGTGCGGCAGGCCGCTGGCCTCGGCATCAATTGGCTTCAGCCAGGTGGAAACCTGAATACGTAGATTCACTGAGCCACCCTGCTGGCCGGTCAAAGTCAAGCCGCGAATGACAAAGAAGTTCTCATCGCGCTCCAGGCTGTTGACAAAGCGCATGATCTGCGGGTAATCGCCCGAGATGCCGGCGTCCATCGAGATCTCCGTCAACTCGGAGCCGGGTTTGCCCTGCGTGAACTTGACGCTGGTCAGGCGCACCGGGCCTTTCAGCGCCAGTTCGCCAATGCGCCGGTCTATCGAGGAGTAGTTGGGAGGGATGCGCTTGGAGTAAAAAGCGCTCATCTCTGCGCGTGAGTCTTCGACGCGCTTGTCCAGGCCGCGCAGCGGGGCGGTTTGCAGATTGAGTGCCTTCAGTTGAACCTGCTTTTCAACCAAAGCATAGGTGGAGCTGCCGTTGGTGGCGCGCCAATCCAGGCCAAAGCGGACGGATAGAACCACCACTGCGGCCAGCAGCACAGCAAAGCCCACATAATGCCAAGTCAGCGGAGAGCGCAGACGCTCAGCGAAAGGCGAAGGAGTGCGAGGGCTCATCGCGGGCCTCCTGCATTCGGAGTGGGAATCGGGCCGGGAGCGCCCATCGGCCTGAGCCGCTGTTGGCCGGGAATGATCGGGCCGTGGGCGGCACCCGGCGGGAGAGGCACGGGCATTGGGCGAGTCGCCGGGAGCGCCGGGACCGGCAATGGCTTGTACGCGCTCTGCCCAGGCTTTCCTACAGCGGCCTGCGCTTTTTTCTCCTGCTTCAACTCGGTCGCGTGCTTTTCCGTCTCCGGCTCCTTCGGCTTCCTGACTTCTTCCGGCGCAGCCGCGTTGTACTCAGCCAGAATCTCGAAGGTGAAGCGGTTGGATGCGCTCACCGGCTCCATCCGCTGATTGGCGCTGCTGTTGGACTCGGTGCTTTCGTCCACAATATGCGGCTGCAGAAAGTGCTTGGAGTGCTCCAGATTCTCCACCAGATCGTCGGCGTGGTCGCGCGGGCCCACCACGCGCATCTTTATCGTGATGCGCCCCGTCTTGGGATCGCGTATCGGATCGATGCTGGTCACCTGCACGCCGCCGGGAAGCACCGTCTCCAAGTCCTCCATCGCCAGCGTCCAGGAGAAGGTCTTTTCGTCAAAGAGCTGGTTGAGCGTTCCCACCTGGGCAATCAACTGAACGTTGGCCGGCTCGTGCATCCTGTTCTGGTAGCCCTGCCGTTCCAGATTGATGGCGTCGATCTGCCGCTGCACGCGATCCTCGGTAGCGCGCGCATCGCTGGCCTGCTGATCGATGGAGCGCAAACCCCAGCCAAGCCCGATGGCGACCACCGCCAGCACGGCCATGGCAATACGCAACCGCTTCAGCGCCGGCCCTATGTTGGCGTATGGTCGAGTGGCGAGATTGAGTGTAATCCGCATATTAGCTTGCCCCCGCCAGCGCGCCGACCACTCCGGCCAGGCTCATCAAATTGCCTAACGGCGTGGCCGCGCCGGTCTCCGGCCTTGGCGCAAGGTCGGCCACGGTCAGCTCGGCATCGTCAATCCAACGGGCAAAATCCTCTGCCGAACTGTTGCCGCCCGCTCCAATGCCTGCGTAATACAGCAGCTTGGGCCGCGTACCCAGCTTGTCTTCATAATATGCCGCGGCCACGGCAATGCCGCGCTGCACCTCGGCCAGCCGCTGCGTGGGCTCATCCGGCAGGTCGAGCGTGCGATAAAGCAGCAAATCCTGCCCGTAAGTTATGGAAGTGGTCAGGGCCAGCGCGCTCAGGTTCGCGGCCAGAATAGGCTCGTCGGAATCAATCGCAGACAGCGCAGCCAAGCTCGTCGGCAGCACCGCGCCCGGCTCGTAGCCGGCCATGCGCGCCACCGCCTCGTACTCGGCCAGCACAGGCCCAGGCAGAAGCGCAGCCAGCACCCGACATTCGCTCTTGCTCTCGGTCAGCACCTGGTAGCTCAGCCCGGCGTGTTCCACCTCGAAGGGAACCATCTTGCGCAGCCGGAAGCGCAGCACGGGCAGCGCCTCGGCGAGCTTCGAGGGCAGCGAATCAAAATCCAGCACAAAGACGCGCACTGCCGTGTCGGGAATCACCAGCGTCACCGAGCGCGAGTGCGCCGAAACCTGCTCCAGCGCCGAGCGCATGGCGTTGGCAATGACCTCCGGCGCGCGCAGATTCGGCTCGCCGATGCCGGGAATCAGCGCGCCCTGCGGCAGCGTCTCGAAGGCATAGACGGGCGGCTTGCCCGCGCCCGGCGAGGCAGCAGCCAGCACGCCTTGCGGCGACAACTCCACCGCCGCCGGCGGGCGCGCGCCAAGCTGAGAACCGAGTTTTGCTTTGCTAAGAATCGAATTCAATTTCTATCCTTGATTTCCTTGCTGCCGAGCTTTCAGCTATCAGCTATCAGCTTTCAGCCCTGCATCCCTCGTTCGTAAACCATCCACTGCTACAAAACATTTGAAACTCGCTTATCAACTTCGATGGCTGATAGCTGAAAGCTGACAGCTAAAAGCTATCTTGACGCCTCGATAAACGTAACCTTGTTGATCTCCTTGAGCGTGGTCAGGCCGCGGCGCACGCGGTCGAGAGCCGACTCGCGCAAAAAGCTCATGCCCTCTTTTTGCGCCAGTTTGCGCACCTCGGAGGTGGGCTTCTTCTCCAGAATCAATTCGCGGATCGGGTCAGTCAAGTCCAGCAGCTCGTGAATCGCCGTTCTTCCGCGATGGCCTGTTCCGCCGCACTCGATGCAGCCCTGTCCCTCGCGGAACTCAAAGCCCTGCCACTCCGACGGAATCAGGCCGAAAGCCACCAGTTCCGCATCGCTGTAATGAACAGGGCGCGCGCAGTGCTCACAGATGGTGCGCACCAGCCTTTGCGCCAGAATGCAGTTCAGCGCGGAGACAAAGTTGTAGGCCTCGACGCCCATATTCAAGAAGCGCCCAATCACGTCCACCACGTTGTTGGCGTGGACAGTGGTGAAGACCAGGTGGCCGGTCAAGGCCGAGTTGATGGCGATCTGCGCCGTCTCATTGTCGCGGATTTCGCCCACCAGAATCTTGTCCGGGTCGTGGCGTAGAATCGAGCGCAGCCCGCGCGCAAAGGTCAGACCTTTTTTCTCGTTGACCGGAATCTGCGTGATGCCGCGAATCTGATACTCGACCGGGTCTTCAATGGTGATGATCTTGTCTTCTTCGCTCTTGATCTCGTTCAGCGCGGCGTAGAGCGTGGTCGTCTTGCCGGAGCCGGTTGGGCCGGTGACCAGCACCATGCCGTACGGCTCGCGGATATAGCGGCGGAAGCGGCGCAGGTCTTCATCGGCAAAGCCCACCACATCCAGCGTGAGCTTGTGGAACTTCTCGCTCATCGACTCTTTGTCCAGCACGCGCAGCACGGCGTTTTCGCCATGAATCGTCGGCATGATGGAGACGCGGAAGTCGATCAGGCGGGTCTTGTAGCGCACCCGGAAGCGGCCGTCCTGCGGCACGCGGCGCTCGGCAATGTCCAGCTCGCTCATGATCTTGATGCGGCTCAGGATCGTCGCGTGGTGCTCGCGCGCAATGGGCGCCATGGCCGCCTGCAAGACGCCGTCAATGCGGTACTTCACGACGACAGAATCGTCGTTCGTCTCGATGTGAATATCCGAAGCGCGGCGTTCGAGCGCGGTAAAGATCGTTGTATCCACCAGGCGGATGATCGGGCTGATGTCCTCTTCGCTGGTCAGCTTCTCGATGGAGATATTCTCGTCCGAGTTTTCATCGCCGGTGAGCACGTCGAAGGTTAGGCCCTCGCTCGCCTCATCCAGCACGCGCTGCGATTGCTCGGTCTTCTTCAGCAGGTCGGTAATCTGCGAGAGCGTGGCCACGCGCGGCAGAATGCGGTGCGAGAGCAACCCGGCAATCTCATCCAGAATCATCAGCCGCGATGGATCGCTGACGGCAATTACCAGTGCGTCCGATTGTTGCTCGATGGGCACAAAGTTATAGCGGAACATCAGTTCCACCGGAACCGTGCGCAGCAGCTCGTGTTGAATCTTGAAGTTCTTCAGATCCACAAACTCGGCATGATAGCGCTGGGCGAGCAGCTCCGCCTGGGCGCGCTCCTCTTCGGAGCCCGGAAGCGGACCAACGGGCATCGGAATGGGAAGGGGATGTGTTGCGTCAGCCATGGCTTACTGACCTCCTGTCGATTGGCCCAGCGAGAAGATAGGCAGATAAAGCGAGATGAGGATGAAGACCACCACCACGCCCATGACGATCAGGATCGCCGGCTCAATCAGCGCCAGCGACGCAGTCAGAGCCGTCGCCACGTCCTCCTCAAAAAACTCCGAGACCGAGTTGAGCATCTGCGGCAATGCGCCGGTCTGCTCGCCCACAGAGATCATCTCGCAGGAGAGGTTGGGAAAGACCTTGGTCTGAATCAGCGCATCCGCCAAGCTCTTGCCCTCGCGCACCGTGGTGATGGAGTGCATCACCGCCAGCGAAACGCGCCGCGAACTGATGGAGCGCGCCGCCGTCTCCAGCGATGGCACCAGCGACAGGCCGCCGGTGAGCAGAGTTGAAAGCGTGCGCGAAAACAACGCCACCTGGTATTTCAGCCAGATGTTGCCAAAGATCGGCAGCTTGATGCGCAAGCCATCAATCGCGTCGCGCCCCCGCTCCGTCTGCGCATAGCGGTAAAAGCCAAAGCCGACCGCCGCCACAGCCAATAGAATCCACAGAAAATTCGAGTTCAAAAATGCGCCGAAGTCCATCAGATCCGTGGTCAGCGCCGGCAGCTTGGCACCCATTTGGTCGTAAAGCTCTTTGAACTTTGGAACCACGACCACGATCATGAAGACCACCAATCCGAAGACCAGGGCCAGCAGCACGCTGGGATAGATCAGTGAAGTAATCAGCTTTTTGCGAAAGGTGAGCGAGGTACGCTGAAAGGTTACATAGCGCTCCAACACCTCCTGCAAGTTGCCTGAACGTTCGCCGGCCATCAGCGTGGTGGTGTACATGATGGGAAAGCCACTTTGCGCCTCAAAGGCTGAGCTGAGCGAGTCGCCCGTCTTCACACGGCCCGCCACATCGTACAACTGCGCGGCAAAGTGCTCATTCTTCTGGATTTTTGCCAGCATCTCGAGCGAACCAAGAATCGGCAATCCGGCCCGGATCAGCGTCAGAAACTGCTGGTTGAAGATCAGAAAGGGTTCCAGCTTGACCTTGCGCTTCTTCAAACCGCCGAATCCGGAGCGGGGGCGCACACTGAAGACGTGGAAGCCGGCGTGCGTAAAGCGGGCGCGCAGTTCCTCAGCGGTGGCTGCCGTCTGCACCTGCTCCTGCACGCGGCCGCGCTCGTCGGCCAATTTGATAATGAACTCCGCCATGCCTCTGCCCGCCGGCCAGTTGCTCCGGCTCTTCCGGGATTTTATGCTCAGGATTCAGGTTACCAGCTTCGGCCCATTCAGCCCGCACCCCAATAGACGCGCGTGGCTGGGGCTGCGCTCAAAGGCCAACCATCTGGACAATGCCGATTGCTCAACTGATCCGGCTACTGGTTCGGCCACCGGCAATCTCCGCTTCAGCCTGCCGTAGGCTCTCCGGCCGGCCCAGATCGCGCCAGTAGCTTTCATCGGCGCGAAAGGCCAGAATCTTCTCGCCTTGAGCCGCCAGCCGCAGATAAGCAGGGACAATTGAAAACGCTCCCTCTTCTTCCAGCATCGAGAAGATTCGAGGAGAAAGAACATGAATCCCGGAGAATGCCAGGGGCTCTATATCTGGGTGCCCCAGGTCCCGACTTTGGGACCTGGGAAGGTGCGGGTGCCCCCGGTCTTGATTTTGGGAGATGGGAAGGTGCGGGTGCCCCCGGTCTCGATTTTGAGACCGGGGATCGAATCTCTCCTCAGCGCTTCCACTCCGGCGTCCACACAACTGCCCGCTCTGATCAAAGAGCAGTTGCCGCGAACTTGCGCGTTGCTGAACGGCCAGCGTCGCCAGCGCATTGCTCTCCTGATGAAATCGCACCATGCGCCTCAGATCGATTGTGCTCAGCACATCCACGTTATGCAGAAGGAACGGCTCATCGCTCCCGCTGAAAAAATGCGCGGCCTTCTTTAGACCACCGCCGGTATCCAGCAAATCTTCTTCAAGCGAGACTTCAACTTTCAAGTCAAAGTTATGGTGATCCTTTAAAAATTCGACAATCATCGCGGAGAAGTGATGCGCGTTGACAATCACTTCATCCACGCCAAAAGAGCGCAGGCGGCAGAGCGTAATCTCCAGCAGCGTACGTCCGCCAACCTCCACCAGCGCCTTGGGGCGGTCGTCTGTAAGAGGCCGCAAGCGCGTGCCCAGGCCGGCCGCCAGAATCATTGCCCTCATCGGCCCACCTTCTCCTGCTCGATGTGGCGGACCACCACATTCACTCCACTGTTCCGCAGATGAGCAGCCAACTGTTCCGCCAGATAAACCGAGCGGTGCTGCCCGCCAGTGCAGCCAAAGGAGACCATCAGATCCTTGAAGCCGCGCTTCTGGTAGGCGCTCACGCTCGCATCCACCAGCGCAAGCACGCTGGCGAAATACTGATGCACGCTGGCATGGCGGTTCAGATACTCAATCACCGGCGCATCCTTGCCGGTCAACTTCTTGTACTGCTCCTCGCGGCCAGGATTGGGCAGGCTGCGCGCATCAAAGACAAAGCCGCCGCCGTTGCCGCTCTCATCGGCAGGCATCTCGCGGTGATAGCTGAAGCTGAAGACTCTCACCTTCAATCCGTCAGCGGATTGGGTCAAGCCTTTGAGTTTCTCTGACTTCGTGATTGCGTCAAGCGCGTTCATCAGCGCCGGAAGCGCAATGGGCAGTTTGACGTTCTCGGCCAGCCAGCACAGGCTCTTCAGCGCAAAGGGCACGCTTTGCAGGAAATGGGCCTTGCGCTCATAGAATCCGCGAAAGCCGTACGCGCCCAGCGCCTGCAAAATGCGCACGTAGACAAAGGCATAATAGTGCTCCAGGAAGGCATCGCGATCTATGCGAATATGGGTGCCCAAGCACTCTATATAGTAGTCGAGTAATTGCCGGCGAAGCTCATGCGGAAGATCAGCTTTCCCGTCAAAAAGCATGGATGCAATATCGTATTGCAGCGCGCCTTTGCGCCCGCCTTGATAATCCAGAAAGT
>Ga0181519_10004853_pt1 | contig 10832 bp, 12 predicted proteins | sample PEATcosm2014_Bin_26_FD_121102 | JGI IMG/M metagenome (GOLD analysis project Ga0181519, IMG submission 121102) | Peatland microbial communities from MTU Mesocosm Facility, Houghton, MI, USA - PEATcosm2014_Bin02_10_metaG | ecosystem: Environmental > Terrestrial > Soil > Wetlands > Peat | place... | reverse complement strand
CCACGACGTCATCGACCTGGCCACCAAGTTCGAGGACTACGGCGTCGACGCCATCCTCTATACCGATATCGGCCGCGACGGCATGCTCACCGGCGTGAACATCGAAGCGACCGTGGCCCTGGCCCGAGCCGTGCGCATCCCGGTACTGGCCAGCGGGGGCATTGCCGGCATTGCCGATGTCGATCGCCTGTGTGCCGTCGAGGGCGACGGCGTCCAGGGCGCCATCCTGGGCCGTTCGCTCTACGAAGGCACGCTCGATTTCAAGGCGGCGCTGGCGCGTGCCGCCGAACTGGCGCAGGGCTAGCACGCCCGCGCGCCTGCGCCCCATGCTGGCCAAGCGCATCATTCCCTGCCTGGACGTGACCGCGGGTCGCGTCGTCAAGGGCGTCAACTTCCTGGGCCTGCGCGATGCGGGCGATCCGGTCGAAGTCGCGGCCCGCTACGACCGCGAGGGCGCCGACGAGATCACCTTCCTCGACATCACCGCCAGCTCCGACCGGCGCGAGACCCTGCTCGACGTCATCGAGGCGGTGGCCCGGCAGGTGTTCATCCCGCTGACGGTGGGCGGCGGCGTTCGCAAGGTCGACGACGTGCGCCGCCTGCTCAATGCCGGCGCCGACAAGATTTCCATCAACACCGCCGGCGTCCTCGAGCCCCAGCTCATCGCCCAGTCCAGCGGCCGCTTCGGCGCCCAATGCATCGTCGTGGCCATCGACGCCCGCCGCCGCGATCCCCACGATCCGGCCCGTGGCTGGGAGGTCTATACGCACGGCGGGCGCAAGGCCACCGGCCTCGATGCCGTCGACTGGGCGCGGCGCGCGGTGGAGCTGGGCGCCGGCGAGATCCTGCTCACCAGCATGGACCGCGACGGCACGCGCGCGGGTTTCGACCTTGCCCTCACGGCCGCCGTGGCCGAAGCCGTGCCGGTCCCGGTCATCGCCTCGGGTGGCGTGGGCACGCTCGAGCACCTGGCCGACGGCGTGCAACTCGGGCACGCCGATGGCGTGCTGGCGGCCTCGATTTTCCACTTCGGCGAATACACCGTGCAGGAGGCCAAGCAATTCATGGCCGGCCGCGGCATCGCCATGAGGCTGGCGTGAGCGACGAACTTCCGGGCGACGCGCCCTGGCTCGACGCCGTCCGCTTCGACGCGGCCGGCCTCGTCCCGGTGATTGCCCAGCAGCTGGGCGACAACCGCGTGCTCATGCTGGCCTGGGCCGACCGCGCCGCCCTGGCCGAGACCCAGGCCTCGGGGTTCGCGACGTATTACTCGCGCTCCCGCGCCGCACGCTGGCGCAAGGGTGAAACCTCCGGCAATGTCCAGCCGGTGCGCGAGATCCGCATCGACTGCGACGGCGATGCCATCTTGTACCTGGTCGAGGCGATGCCCGGCCCGGCCTGCCACACCGGCCGCGCCAGCTGCTTTTTCAGCAAACTCGAGGACGGCCGGTGGCGGGCAGTCGATCCGGTGCTGGTCGACCCGGCGCTCCTGTATCGTCGCTAGGATGATCCCCGGCAACGGTCGGGCGGGCCGCGCCGGCGCGGCGCCCCGCCGCGGCAGACCAACACCATGACGCCAAGCGATTCCGCAGCTTCCGTGCCGGTGCTCACGCGCCTGGCCGACACCATCGATGCGCGCAAGGGCGGCGATGCGGCCACCTCGTACGTGGCCCGCCTCCTTGCCCAGGCCCCCGACGGCGTGCTCAAGAAGATCGGCGAGGAGGCCACCGAGACGGTCATGGCGGCCAAGGATGGCGACCCGGCGCGCATCATCAGCGAAACGGCCGACCTGTGGTTCCATTGCCTGGTGATGCTGGCCCAGTTCGGCCTGCGGCCCGAGCAGGTTCTCGACGAACTCGAGCGCCGCGCCGGAACTTCCGGCATCGAGGAAAAAGCGCTGCGCAAGGCGCTGGCGCGCGCGCGCGACGACAACCCCAAGGAGTAGGGCGATGACCGATGCAACGAGCGCCACCTGCCTTTTCTGCCGCATCGCCGGCGGCGAGATTCCCTCGCAAAAGGTCTTCGAGGACGACGATGTCATCGTATTCAAGGACATCCATCCGGCAGCCCCCATCCACCTGCTGATCACGCCCCGCCGGCACATCGAATCGCTTATGACGGCCCAGCCGGGCGATACGGCGCTATTGGGTAAAATGCTGCTTTTGGCGCCGCGCCTGGCGCACGAGCAGGGCGCGACCGACGGGTTTCGCGTCATCGTCAACAATGGTCCTGGCGGTGGCCAGGAAGTACCCCATCTGCATATCCACGTGCTCGGCGGCCCGCGGCCTTGGCGTCAGATGTCTACCGGGAGATAACATGGGTTCGCTATCGATTTGGCACTGGTTGATCGTCCTGGCCGTGGTCATTCTGGTCTTCGGCACCGGCAAGCTCAAGAACCTGGGCAAGGACCTGGGCGGCGCCATCAAGGGCTTCAAGGAAGGCATCAAGGAAGGAACGGATTCGGTCCCGCCGGCGGGCGCCCAGAAAGTCGAGGACGCCCGGACCGGCGCCGCGCAAACCATCGACGTTGCCGCCCGGGAAAAGACCGGCAACTGAACGGGCCTGGCGGCGCCCACCTGGCTCCCATCCTTGCGCCGCGGCTTCGACGGGCAGCAACGCTCGCGGCTGGCGACGTGCCCGCACTCGGCGCCTGCATCCCGACGACCTTCCATCATCCATGCTCGATTTCAGCGAAATCCTCTTGATCGGCGGCGTGGCCCTCGTCGTCCTGGGCCCCGAACGGCTGCCCCAGGCGGCCCGCACGCTCGGTTCTTGGATGGGCAAGCTGCAGCAATACGTGGGCCAGGTCCGTGGCGATTTCGACCGTGAATTCCACCTCGCCGACCTGCGGCGGATCGGCGAGGAGGCGCGCGCCAGCGCTCGTTCGGTGGAATCGGCGGTCCGCGGCACCGTGTCGAGCGTGGAGACGGCCGTGTCGACCGCGCGCGACGACCTCATGGCGCCCCTGGGCGACAATGGCTGGTCGTCGGGTCCGCCCCCGGCATCCCAGGTATTCCACCGCCGCTACCGCCCCCGGCCGTCCATCGACGACCTGAGTCTCGAGATCGAGCGCCTCAAGCGCCAGTTGAGCGTTCCCGACGCGGCGTTCGCCGCGCGCCGCAAGTTCGCGCCGCGCGCCCGCATCAACCGCATCCGCGTCCGGCGCTAGAAAATGGCAACGGGCCAGGACGATCCGGAACAGGGCTTTCTCTCGCACCTGGTCGAATTGCGCAGCCGCCTGGTGCGCGCCTCGGCCGCCGTGATCGTCGTCTTCCTGGGGCTTACGCCCTTCCTGCGCCAGACCTTCGATCTCGTCTCCAAGCCCATGATCGACGCCCTGCCCCAGGGCGCCAAGCTCCTGGCTACCGGCGTCATCACGCCTTTTCTCGTTCCGCTCAAGGTCACGCTCTTTGCCGCCTTCTGCCTGGCCTCCCCCGTGGTGCTCTACCAGGCCTGGGCCTTCATCGCGCCCGGCCTCTACCAGCACGAAAAACGCCTGGCCCTGCCGGTCATCGTCTCGAGCGTGTTCATGTTCTTCGCCGGCATGGCGTACTGCTATTTCGTGGTGTTCCGGGTGATCTTCCGATTCATGGCGAGCTACGCCCCCGAGCACGTGAGCGTCGCGCCGGACATCGAGCAGTACTTCGATTTCGTGCTGCGCATGTTCATCGCCTTCGGCCTGGCCTTCGAGGTGCCGATCATCGTGATGCTGCTGGTGCGCCTGGGAATCGTTTCGGTGGCCAAGCTGCGGCACATCCGGCCGTACATGGTCGTGGGCGCCTTCGTCGTCGCCGCCATCGTCACGCCGCCCGACGTCACCTCGCAACTGCTGCTCGCCGTTCCCTTATGGCTGCTCTACGAACTGGGCGTGCTCCTGGGCAGCGTCGTCGGCGGGCCGCGCACGGATGAGGAATCGCGGGCGGCTTGATGCGTATGGCAGGCAACAGCACTTCGTAGGAGCCACGCGCTTGGGCATAGGGGGTGTCCGGCCTCCTCCATAACCCAGTAACAGTGCGCGCCTTGCAAGGCGCGCCCGCTCCGTCGGCGCGATGCGGTGCATCGCGAAACCCCGACTGCGCCCCCCGGACACCCCCCGACATCCAAGGGCTTATCGCCTTGCGAGCATCCCAAGGAAACGGATCTTCGCGTGTCGAAGAGTCACGGCGCGATCGGGGGGCCTCGGGGGACGACTGGTTTATGGAGGAGGCCGAGGCCCCCCGGTCGCGCCGGGACGGTGCCCGCCGAAGAGCTTTGCGCCGCAATGGACGCGTTCAACAACTGGGCGAAAACGGATCCACGACCTATCGTGAAACCGGCGCCGGCCTCTCCCCCACCTTGATCTTCAAATCCACCTCCTTGGCATCCCGCAACACATGCACCGTCGCCGTGGCCCCCGGATCGAGCTGCGCGATCTGGCTCAGCATCGCGCGCCGCTCCGCCACCGCCGCGCCGTTGATGGAAACGACAACGTCGCCCGGCTCCATCCCCGCATGTCCGGCCGGCCCGTTGCGCAGCACCCCGCGCACCACCACGCCGTCCTTGCGCTTGAGCCGCAGCGCATCGACGAGCTCGGGCGTGATGTCGTAGAGCTCGATGCCGAAATAGCCGCGCTTGACGCGGCCGTTCTGCACGATCTGGTTCATTACCTGGGTGATGATCGTCGTCGGGATCGCGAAGCCGATGCCGATCGAGCCGCCCGTGCGCGAAAAGATCGCCGTATTGATGCCCACCAGGTGGCCGTTGCTGTCGACCAGGGCGCCGCCCGAGTTGCCTTCGTTGATCGCGGCATCGGTCTGGATGAAATTCTCGAACGTGTTGATGCCCAGGTTGCTGCGGCCCAGCGCCGAGACGATGCCCATCGTCACGGTCTGCCCGACGTCGAACGGATTGCCGATGGCGAGCACGACGTCGCCGACCTTGAGCGTTTCGGATCGGCCGAAGGTCATTACCGGCAGGTTGGGCAGGTCTATCTTGAGCACGGCCAGGTCGGTCTCCGGGTCCGCGCCGACCAGGCGCGCGTCCACGCGGCGGCCATCGCCCAGGGCCACCGCGATCTCGTCGGCGGCCTGGACGACATGGTTGTTGGTCAGCACGTAGCCGTCGGCGGTCACGATCACGCCCGAACCCAGTCGCGCCACGCTTTGCGGCTCGGGGTTGGCCGACTCGCCGAAGAACTGCCGCGCAATCGGGTCGTCCGCGCTGCCCCGCGCGATCTGCTTGGCGGTGTAGACGTTGACCACGGCCGGCATGGCGCGCATGGCCGCGTCGGCGTACGAACCCAGGGCATTGACGCGGGCCACCGGTTCGTCGGCGGAGACCTGGCGGATGCTGGTGCCAGCCACCGGGCTGGGCAACGCCGGCGCCTCGGCGGTGCGCGCGACGACGGTTTCCCGCGGAATCCATTGCGGCTTGAGCGTCGACACGACGAAGAGCAGCGCCAGGCCTACGGTCGTGGCCTGGGCGAAGACCAGCCAGATGCGGCGCAGCATCATGACGATCCGGCGCGTTTTCGCGGGGCGCCGGCGGGGCGTTCCGCCCGCCTCGGTGACGGAGCGGACAACAGCGGGGGAGAGCGGCGCATGCCTGCCTTGCCTTGGGCCAAACCCTTGGAGGAAAACCGTTTTTTGCTGCGGCAGCGGGAGTTCCCGCACCTGAAGTAGAATAGCAGGCTGCCCGAGCCGCGCCCGGCCAGGGCCGGGCCGCCGAATCGCGGGCCCGCAGGGCGCGGCTTGGCGAATCATCCCGAACTCCCCCGCCGGTCGGCGCGCGGGACGTCACGCAAAAGGCGACACAACAATGGTGCTGTATTCCGGTACGACCTGCCCTTTCTCGCAACGCTGCCGCCTGGTCCTCTTTGAAAAGGGCATGGACTTCGAGATCAAGGACGTCGACCTGTTCAACAAGCCCGAGGAAATCGCGGTGATGAATCCGTACGCCCAGGTTCCCATCCTGGTCGAGCGCGAGCTCACGCTGTACGAATCGAACATCATCAACGAGTACATCGACGAGCGCTTTCCGCACCCCCAGCTCATGCCCGCCGATCCGGTCATGCGCGCCCGTGCCCGCCTGTTTCTCTTCAATTTCGAACGCGAGCTTTTCGTGCACGTCCAGACCCTGGAGAACAGCACGAACCAGAAAGCCATCGAAAAGGCGCGCTTGCAGATCCGCGACCGCCTCACCCAGCTGGCCCCCATCCTGCTCAAGAGCAAGTACATGCTGGGCGACGACTTCTCCATGCTCGACGTGGCGATAGCGCCCCTGCTCTGGCGCCTGGACCACTACGAGATCGAATTGCCCAAGAGCGCGGCGCCGCTCATGAAATACGCGGAGCGCATTTTCAGCCGCCCCGCCTATATCGAGGCCCTGACGCCGAGCGAAAAGGTGATGCGACGCTGATTTTCGCGGTTTCGCTCACTTCCCCGCGGCCGCCGGCCGCGGCAGAATATGCTCCGTTCCATGGCTGACATCTCGACCAAACCCTATCTCGTGCGCGCCCTCTTCGAGTGGTGCAACGATTCCGGCTATACGCCCTACGTGACGGTGCTCGTTGCCGGGGACGTCCACGTGCCGGTCGAGTACGTCAAGGACGGCGAGATCGTCCTCAACGTCTCGCCCCTGGCAACCAACCGCCTGTCGATCGGCAACGATTTCCTGGAGTTCCAGGCGCGTTTCGGCGGCGTCGCCCGGGATGTGCGCGTCCCCATCGAATTCATCCGCGCGATATACGCCCGCGAGACCGGCCAGGGCATGGCCTTCGAGGCCCCGTCGCCCCGGCCCGGCGCCAATGCGTCGGCGGTGGGGGCTGCCGCTGCGCCGGCGGGCCTGCCCGCCCTGCCGGCGCCGCCCGTCAGTGCCACGGTCACGCCGCTGCGTGCCCTGCCGGCGCTCGACACGGACGGTCCGCCCCCCGATCCTCCCGCGGGCCCCGGCAGCGCCGGCGAGCGTCCGCGCCTTACCCGGGTCAAGTAGGCAGCGCGCCTGCGCGCTGTTTCGTCACGGCCTGCCGGCCGGCATAGCTCAGTTGGTAGAGCAGCGGTTTTGTAAACCGAAGGTCGGGGGTTCGAGTCCCTCTGCCGGCATCTGATTCCCGCCTGTCCGCTCCCGCAGTTTGCCTTGGCATGACCCTTCCCTTTGCTGCCCTTTGCTACAAAACATTTGCAAATGAGAAGCATTCTCATTATCATTTGCATGTCATCGAGCAAGGTCCGCAGCAATGTCCAAGAACGCTCACGTGCGCCCGCAAACCGCCAAGGCGGGCACCTACGACATCGACACACCGGCGCGGCGCCTCGTCGCCGGAACCTTCGCCGTCACGGCCGCGTTTTGCGGTGCCGCAAGAGCCGAACGCCCGGGATCCACGGCGCGTACCGACGCACCCGGCCCGGATGCCGCCACCACCGATGACGGCGCGCCGCTATCGACCATCGAGGTCGTCGCCTCGCCGCTACGACCGGATCACGCCGATACCCAATCGGCGAACACCATCGGCCCGGACGAGCTTGCCCAGCAGAACCTGACGCGCCTGCAAGACGCCCTGGGCAATGTCCCCGGCCTCACCTTGAATGCGGGCGAGGGCGGCGCCCACGGCGACGCCATCAATCTGCGCGGCCTCTCCTTGCCCAATGATTTCTTTCTCGATGGCCTGCGCGATACCGGCCAGTACCAGCGCGACACCTTCGCCCTGGAGTCCGTCGATGTGCTGCTCGGTCCGGCTTCCGTGCTTTTCGGCTGGGGCTCGACGGCCGGCGCCGTCAACGCGATCAGCAAGAAGCCCATGCTCCAGCCGCTCGCCACGGCCGAGCTTGCCGTCGGCAACGCGGCGCATCTGCGCGCCACTGCCGACCTCAACGTGCCATTCGCTGACACGGCTGCGGCGCGCATCAGCGCCATGGAGGAGCGCTCCGGCATTGCCGGTCGCGACGTCGTGCGCAATCGTCGCAGCGGCGCGGCGCCGACCATCCAATGGGGCATCGGCACCGCCGACCGCGTGACGCTTGGCCTCTTGCACCAGACGCAGGACGATATCCCCGACAGCGGCCTGCCATTCGTCGATGGCGCGCCGGCCCGGGTCGACCCTCGCAATTTCTACGGCCTGGCCGACTACGATCGCACGCGAACCGACGTCAGCATGGCCACGCTGCGCGTCGAACACGATTTCGACGACGAGTTCTCGATCGTGTCGAGCTTTCGCGCCGCCCAGGACAGTTTCGCCTATCGCCTGAGCGCTCCGCATCTGGACAACGACGACACGCCGATGCCCGCGCCGGGCACGCCGCTGGCCAACATCCGCGTCTACCGCGATCAACCCAGTTCCACCGGCAGTCAGTCGCAGTGGATCGGCCGCACCGAACTGCGCGGAGAACTCGGCGCGGGCGGCAATGCACAGGAAATCGCGGCCGGCCTGGAGTTGAGCCGCCAGGGCGCCCGCATCGACCACCTCTTCAACGGCATCGACCGCATCGCGCCCACCCCGCTCGAGTCTCCCGATCCGTTCGAGGAGGCGCCCGTTTCCCTGGCGGTCACGGGGAGCACGCGCGCGGCCGCCCGCGACGCTGCCCTTTACCTGACGGACCGTATCGCGCTGGGCGCCGCCTGGGAGGTCGACCTGGCCGCGCGCGCGGATCAAGTCGAATCGCAGTTTTCCGAGGACAGCACGGCCAGCGCCTTTGAACGCACCGATCGCCGGCTCAGCCCAAGGGCGGCAGCGGTCTATTCGCCCTCCGCACGCCAGACCTACTCCGTGGCCTATGGCGCGTCCTTCAACCCGGCCGTCACGTACCTGAGCCTCGCCCCGAGCAATCTCAGCCTCGCACCGGAAACCGACCGGTCCTTCCAGATCGGCGGCCGCTGGGTGCTGGCGCGCGCCGCATCCACGGGCCACGCGACCGCGCTCTCGGCGGCGCTCTACGACACGAAGCTCGCCAATGCCCGCGTTGCCGATCCCGGCGACCCCACGGTACAGCTTGCGCCCTTCGACCAGCGCGTGCGCGGGCTCGAACTCGCGCTCGCGGGCGAAGTGGCGCCCGGATGGAACCTGACGGCGGGCTACACGCACATCGACGCGCGCACTTCCGGTTCGACCGACCCGCTGGCGCTGGGACGCCGGGTCGCCAACACGCCGCAGGATGCGTTCAATGCGTGGTCGAACGTCGCGCTGGGGCCCGCATGGAACGCCGGCATCGGCTTGCGCTACCTCGGGCACCGCTTCGCCGATGCCGACAACACCGCCGGCGTGCCCGCCACGCGCGTCTGCAACGCGATGCTTGCCTATCGCGCCGATCGCAGGCTGGGCCTGCAGCTCAACATCGATAACCTCGCCAACGCCCGTACCTTCAACAGCATCTACTATGCCGCTCCCGACGAAAACCACGCGGTGCCCGGACCCGCGCGCTCGATCATCCTGACGGTGCGCCTGACGTACTAGGATCGCAGGCAGCAGACGGCAATGCGCAACACGCCCCCGCTGACGCGGCGCCTCGCGGCCATGCCACCGGCCGTTGTGCGGGCCCTGCTGGCCCGCAATCCGGGCGTCGCCGCCGAATGCGTATATGCCATCGCCGCCGAGGGCTTCGCGCCCGCCCAGGTCTGCATCGGGCGCATGTTGCTGGCCGGAACGGGCATGCCCGCCGACCGCCGCGCCGCCTACCGCTGGTTCACGCGCGCCGCAGGGCAGGGCAACCGCGACGCCGTCAACATGCTCGGGCGATGCTTCGAAAACGGCTGGGGCGTGGCCGCCGACGCCGGGGCAGCGGCCTTGCACTACCGGTGCGCCGCTCACGCCGGTTGCAGCTGGGCGCAGTACAACCTGGGACACCTCCATCTGGACGGCCGCGGCACGCCGCGCGACCCGGTCCGCGCCGTGGCGTGGTACCGCGCCGCGGCCGGGCAGGGCCACGCCCGCGCAATGAATCTGCTGGGCCGCTGCCACGAGGAAGGCTGGGGAACGGCGCGCGACAGCGCCGCCGCCGCGGCCTGGTACCGGCGTTCGGCCGAGCGCGGTTACTTCCGCGGGCAGTACAACTGGGCCACGGTGCTGCAAGGCACGGGCCGGTTCGCGGAGGCCGCACGCTGGTTCGAGCGCGCTGCCGCCGGGGGCACCGAGGCCGTGCGCCAGTGCGTTCGGGCCGCTGCCGCCGCCAGCACCGTCCCTTGCCTTCGCTCGCTCGCCGATCGATTGCCGGGTTGCAACAAGGAATCGCGATGTTCGTCTGCATCCCCAAACTGCTCAACCTGACGCAACTGGCAACCGTGCGCGGTTCGCTCGACGGCGAGGCCGTCCCCTGGGTCGACGGCCGCGTCACCGCGGGAAGCCAGGGCAAGCATGTCAAGAACAACCAGCAGATCGACGAGAACAGCACGCTTGCGCACGAGCTGGGCGACTTCATCCTGTCGGCGCTCGAGCGCAACGCCCTGTTCATCAGCGCGGCCCTGCCCCACCGCGTCTACCCGCCGCTGTTCAACCGGTACGGCGAGGGCATGTATTTCGGCACCCACGTCGACGGGGCCGTGCGCAATATTCCGGGCACCGGCCAGAAGATCCGTACCGATCTTTCCGCGACGCTGTTTCTCGCGCCGCCCGAGTCCTACGACGGCGGCGAGCTGATCATGGAGAACGGCGCGGACCGCCAGCGCGTGAAACTTGCGGCCGGAGACATGATCCTCTACCCGTCGACCAGCCGCCACTGCGTTACGCCGGTAACGCGCGGCGAGCGCGTCGCCTGCTTTTTCTGGATCCAGAGCCTGGTCCGCGAGGACGCCAAGCGCGAACAGTTGTTCGAGCTCGATCTGGCGATCCAGCGTCTCACGCGCACCGGCGCCGACGACGACGCCCT
>Ga0181519_10004843_pt1 | contig 10840 bp, 12 predicted proteins | sample PEATcosm2014_Bin_26_FD_121102 | JGI IMG/M metagenome (GOLD analysis project Ga0181519, IMG submission 121102) | Peatland microbial communities from MTU Mesocosm Facility, Houghton, MI, USA - PEATcosm2014_Bin02_10_metaG | ecosystem: Environmental > Terrestrial > Soil > Wetlands > Peat | place... | reverse complement strand
TGACGCTGTCGAGATAATCGCGATTAGCATTGGTGTTCTTGAAGGAAATAGGAAATTGGGCAAGGACCGCGCCCAGCATGTTCTCGGCGGCAATCGACTCCAGACCTTCCTTGGCCAGGCGTTCGTCTTCGTCACTGGCGCGGATAGTCTCGGCCGACGTGCTCTCCACCACCGCAATTGGCGAATGCGTGAAGGCGCGATTGAGCTTGGCCGTGAACATGAACTGAGGATTCACCACGCGCGCCATGCGGCACCACAATTTGCCCCACTCCGGTTTGATGTGGCCATAGAACGAGGTGTTGATCTCGAGGACATCGATGTAGCGCGCCAGGTACTCCACCGGATGCTGCGATTTCTTGATCTGCGCCGGATACACAATTCCTTCCCAGTCTTTGTAAGACCAGCCCGCGGTACCGACGTAGATTTGCGATGCTTCCGCCATGTCCGAACCGAGGTTAGCACATGGCGGCAGAGCGAATTCGCGGGCCATGCCTGACAGGCGGCTACATCACATCCGGGTGTGACTCCGATCACAGGGGGGCGTGATGCTCGCCATCGTGCCCAGACTGCCATGGAGTTATTCCTACTTGGGTAAGGCAAATCCATTCTGTCGGGAAGCAGAAATGATTGACCTGAAGAAAAAGTGCTGGCGCGAGAAAGTAACCGCCGAGATCACCCTGGCCCACGTCCTGCATTTTGCGAGAGAGGCGGGGAGCAATATGAGCGCTGCCGAAGTGGCGGCGTTCTTCAACGAGAATGGCCGGGCGCAAGACGTCTGGACACACATGATGCAGGCTGGCGAGCAGTACATCAAATCCAGCCTGGAAGGTAATACGGCAAGGCTTCATAGCATAAGCCTCCCCGCCGCCCAAGCGGGTACGGTTCATTAGGTAGTTCAGGGCAAAGACGCCGGAGCCGGCGTCGTTTCATATCAGTACGTCACCATTACTACCCAGTACACACCTCCGGGATGGCTCACGCTGGGAGCGAAACAAGCTCCCAGCGAATACCCGGATATCTGCGGCGTCAGCACCTGTGCGACACCCTTCGGCAAATTTGCGGGATCGTCGGCCGTCCATGCCAGGACACCGTGTACTCCGGGCAGTCGCAAAGCGTCACTGCCGTCCAGCGCGTCGTAAAGAGCCATAGTGCATGCCATGTGACGCAGCTGGAGTTGCGGCCGCCTGCCGGGGGCTGGCAATCTGTGCGATTTTGCATACTGCTCAATGGCCGCCTGCGCGCTCGCTTCCGCCTGAGGTTCTGAATACTCCGGGAGTTTACGCGCGAAGTCCTCGGTGACGTAAATCTCTTCGCCACTGCGCAGGACGCCCACGCCCACGACGTTGAAGTCCGGGTCAAGGATGCTCTGGCGATGCGGTGGCGAATGCATCAACCCGTCATGCGCTGACGCGATGTCCCGGTTATTGAGAGCGACATTTTCGCTCTGGCGGTCGGAAGGCAGGTTCTCGTTACTGAATCGAATCTGGACTGGAGGCTCGCCCTCGAACTGATGTGAGAGCTGAGAACGTTGCGCCATTAGTTCGGTGTGCTTGCGAGCGGCAATGGTCAGGCGCTCGTCGACAATCAGTGGCTGGAGGCCGTGCTTGCGACGCTCCTGGTTGAGCAACTCCACAAGTTGCGCTTCGCCAGCCGTGTCAAACTGTTTGGTCTGGGCGCTTCCGGCCTGGGAGTTGAACGGCAAAGCCAAGGCTTGCGGTTGTTTGTCCGCGAGCACCTGCCAGAAAGACATCGCGAGGACGATCGGCAGCCATCGGTACAGCCGCCGCCGAGGAGTTGCTGAATCATCGCGTTGCATTGTTCCTTCTACCGCGATCAATGCATCTTGTGAACACTCTATTGTCCGCTGGATCCGAAGCCTTTGGCGCCGCGGGCCGCCTCGCTTAACTCGCTTTCCGTCACATCGCCCGCCAGGAAAGGGTGCTCAAGGAGCTGCGCGATCTTGTCGCCCTTGCGAATCGTGTAAGCTTCATCACCAAGATTCTCCATCAGGACAATGATCTCGCCGCGATAACCTGCGTCGATGACGCCGGCGTTGCACAGCAGGCGCCTCTTGGCCAACCCGGAGCGGGTCTTCACGATTCCTCCGGCCGCGGGCACGAATTCGATGGCGATTCCGGTGTGAACTCCGGCCGCGCCGTGCGCGGCAATGGTCATCTCTTCGGCAGAGTACAGGTCGTAGCCGATATCTTCTCCGGGATGAGCGACTGTGGGCAGGATGGCGTCGGGTGATAATCTTTTTACTCTGAGCATGAGTGTTCATTGTGCCAGAACTGGCGGAAAATCGGACTCTCGTCGTGTCGCCACTTGACTTGGCAGACTGGTGATTTGCATCGATGAATGAACAACCCGGTAACGCAGCGCCGGTTAGCTTCCTTGATGAAGCGATAATCCGTCGGCTGCTGAGTTTTGAAACGCTCATCCCCGCGATGCAGCGCGCGCTCGTCGACTTTTCCGCGGGTAGTGTATTGCAGCCAGTCCGGAGCATCTTATCGATTCGGGAGCACTCCGGGTTTATGGGCGTCATGCCTGCCGTTTATGGCGATGTAATGGGCGCCAAGCTGGTCACGCTTTATCCCGACAACGCAGCGCGAGGGTTGCCCACACACCAGGCCGTGATCGCGTTGTTCCGCGCCGAGACCGGCGAGCCGCTGGCGATGATGGATGGCCGCCTGATCACCGAGATGCGCACCGCTGCCGTGTCGGCGGTAGCAACCCAACTGCTGGCGGCCGCGGACGCGAGGAGCCTGGCGATTCTGGGCAGTGGGGTCCAAGCCAGAGCGCACTTTCACGCACTGTCTGTAGTGAGAAAGTTTGATGACGTCCGGATCTGGAGCCGCAATCCGCAACATGCGCAAACGCTGGCCGATGAGATTGGCGCGCGCGCGACCCCGGCGGAGGACGCGGTGCGCGGGACCGACGTCATCGTGACCGTTACGAACTCGCGGGAGCCGATACTTCAGGGCGCGTGGCTAAAGCCCGGTGCGCTGGTGAATGCGGTGGGTGCGGTCGGACCGAAGAACCGTGAGGTAGACGACGATGCCATGCGGGGCGCGGTGATCGTAGATTCTCGCGAGGCGGCGATGAAGGAATCCGGCGATGTGCTGTTGGCGAACGCGCCAGTCTATGCGGAACTTGGCGAACTGCTTGCGGGAACAAGACCGATGCCGCAGGAGAAGATCACGGTCTTCAAATCGCTGGGGCTGGCGGTGGAGGACCTGGCGGCCGGCAGGCTGGTATTGGAGCAGCTACAAGCCTCATAGCGGATCTGTTTTCGATGGGCATTACTCTCCCGCCAGGAAGTAAGCTCCGTAGCGGCGGCCCATGCGGTAAGCAAGCCGGGCATGGCAACGGTAGGCGGCCTCGCCTTTCTGGTGGAACTCGAGGATAACGATATCGCCGACATTCAACGCGGCTTCGCAATCGAAGGCGACGCCGCCTTCGCTCAGGTCGGTGCAGGTTCCGTCATTCGATCGATCCACCAGCAAGCCATAGGTGCGAATCCGCAAAGGTATTTTTAGAGCGATGCGCTCGCGCCGTCGCCGGTCAAATACCGGCGGCAGCTCAGGAAATGAGCTTACCGGTTCGTTTTGTATGTTCTTCATGTGGAGATGCCCCTGGCTTCTGGATTACTCACAGGTTGTCAATTAAGGCATCGGCGGGCAAGCGTAAAGACTTCACCGAGGATGGAAGATCGCACCAACAGTTCCTCTCCGGGAGCAGTTCTAACTTGGGTCTTACAAGAGGGCGGCCAGCTGGGTCAACCGCCTCAGATGTGCTCTACAATGCCAAGGTATGAGTCCCAAGTCTGAAGAACTGTTGCGCCCTCGCGACGCTGCCGTGGTCCTCGGCGTCAGCTATGCCAGCCTGAAACAGTGGATCTACAAGGGCAAACTGCGCACGGTAAAGACTTCTGGCGGTCACCATCGTATTCCGCAGAGCGAAATCGACGCGTTTCTTTTCAAGTCGCTGGGCAAGCAGCCGGCAGAGACGCGGGCAAACTTCCGCACGATCAGTGGACGCAATCAACTGGTGGGCCGCATTGTGGAAGTGCGGATTGAAGGCTTGATTGCGCAAGTCAAGCTATCCATTGGCGGGCAACACATCACCTCTATCATTACCGCCGACGGCGCGCGCGAGATGCGCCTGAAGCGCGGCGACAAAGCAGCCGCGCTGATCAAGTCCACCGAAGTGATGATTGTCAGAGTGTGATACGGGTAAGCCGAAAATCCAGGTGGTGCTTGCGCAGATTGGCCTTACTTACGGGACAATCAGGCCCGAGCGGCTGCTGATCGGCTTGATCGTTCCCTGCACCACCTTGATGAACTCACCTCGAACCTTGTCATACGATGGCTGGCCTACAAGGAACTCGAAAGTGTAGTGAGTCTGGGTCCGTTGGTTCTGGCTGTTCAATCCAGTTTCGCGATCGGCATCGAGAGTGAATTCGCGAAGGCCGGTGGCAGCCTCCTCGGGATGCTGCTGCGCAAACAGCATCTGATCGCCATCACTGCTCTCGATCGAAAGGCTCAGAAAAAGCTTCCCCTGCGAGTCAGTGACCTGGCCGTAGTTATAGACCTTGTAGGGTCCCCAGGGCTCGAAGGAGTTGTAGATCACCAGCGTGTTGTGGCCGACCTTGGTGCGCTCGACTACATAGTCCTTCATCGCCGGGGGTGTAAGGCCTCGCCGATGCAGATCAGCCATTCGCGCCATCGCAGCATCGCGGCAGGAAGTATCGCCGGATTCGGCGCATGCCCGCGTGAGCAGGTTGGCTGCCTGAAAGTCGTCGGGGCGGACCTCGGCGAGCGGCCGAATGGTTTTCAATGCGAATGCCGCATCCCCGCTGTTCAGAGCGGTCTCAGTTGCAAACTTGGACAAGGTAGCGTCCCCCGGTACTTGAGAGAGCAACTGCTTGAAGATGGCAAGCGCTTCAGGATAGCGCTGTTCCCGGAATGCTTGTACCGCGTTGCTGAACTGCATCTTCTGCGGAGGTGAAAGCCGTTGTACCAGTTCTGAAATTGGATCGGCAGGGGGCTTGCCGGGCTGTTCCTGCGCGGCACTGGAAGGCGCGCTTGACTGTCCCGCCTGGCACACGCTGATGGCCAGCGATGGTGCCAGAAGCACCACACTTATGACCAGGCAGCTACAGTTGAAGCGGCGCGAGGCCAACCGTCGAAGCATACTGCCAAGTATAAGGCTGGGACCAGAATTGCTAGAAAAATTCGGGTGGCTGGCCGAGCACCAGCCACCCGACTTGTTTACGGCAGGTAGTAGCGGAAGGATGTGAAGAACATGTTGTCGATAGCTGAGGGGCTGTTGTTTATTGAGAACGGAGCCTTGGTGCCGATTCCCGGCCACGCGGTCTTCGTCAGGTACGAATACTGCAGACCGAACTGCAGACGTCCCTTCGGCCCGTTGTAGGGTTTATACCAGAAGCCCAACGTACCTTCGACGATGTCCTTGGTATCGCCGGTACAATTGGCCAAGCTGCCGGGATTGAAGCCTGCACCGAAGGCCGTGCTGGGCAGGGTCTCAATTCCGCAACCGGTGTTGTTGAAGCCTTCCGCACCGTACCCCACTTGAACGCCCTTCGCGGTCACGAAGGAAGTGCGGCCGTCATACTCGATACCGCCATTGGTGTACCAATCCCACTTCGGAGAGTGGTATTCGAGTGTCAGCAGGCCCTGATAGTTCTGGATGGGGGCCAAAGTGCCGTTCGGGCGAACGGTCACGTCCGACAATCCAGACGTTCCGTAGCGCCCCGTTCCGTGTCCACCTAGAGCGTGCACGCCCACGTCAAAGTGTTTCTGGAAGAAGGACCAGCGAGCGTTCGCGCCGAGGCCGCCGACCCAAGTCGAGTTATTGAAGGCACCGGCCGCCGAAGGTTTGGTTAATCCTGCGTCGGGGTAAATGCGATCGCGGAACTGGCTTACCAGACCCAGGATTTCATAGTGTCCGAAGCCCGGCTGGAAAGCCAGTTTTCCAATCAAGTCAGGGGACGGATTGAATGAGTAGTTCGAGATAGCAGAGCAGGTGGTGACAGGTGATCCGGTCGTCCCGGAGCTGGTGCAACCACTTACGGCTGCGTTATACAGGCCACCCGCAAGTCCTGGCGAACCGAGCAGATAGTTGTCGGTGTTGCCGTGGGTAGTAAGCGTCTCCTGAGAATTTTCCACTGACAAGCCGAACCAGACCTTGTTCGCCCAATTCTTGGTAACACGGAATCCGTATTGACGCGCCCAGCTGAAGCCAACGGTATATTGCGGGTCGATGGTCATGGGCAACGCTTCCGTCCGGTTGTCCTCGCCGATCCTCGTTTCCGTTACCAAGCTCCACATCTGGCCGCCGGTGAAGCTCCAGCCGCTGTTTAGCGCGGCCTGAGCCCATGCCTGGCGCATGCGAAGAACATAAGAATCGCTTTGGTTGTTGTTCGATGCGCTTCCAACACCCAGGAAGTCGGTCTCGACGTAGCCGGTCATAGCAATCGTGTCCGTTTTGCCTTGGGCCAGCATCGAAATACGTGACTGACGGCCGGATCCGTAGAACTCAGAAAGATGGGCCTGCGCAGCGCCCGAGTAGGGAATTGAATTCAGCGCCGTATTGATGTCCGCTCCCTCGGCGCGTTGCCGCCATACAGTTTCTGCCGCCAGGAAGCCGCCCGGAGTAATGGTGATTCCCTTGTAGTGAATCGCCAGCGGGCTCTCCAGAGCTGCGACCCGTTTCTGGGTCTCCTGGAGTTCGTTCACAGTATTGCCGGAAACCGTCTTCAGGTCTGCAACGTCGTGTTGTAGACCACCCACTGCATCGCAACACCCGGGAGGCGGCGGCGCCGGCGGCTGAGGCTGCGGCAGATTTGCAATCTGCTGTTGCAGCTGCTGGATGGCCTGATCACGAGTCGAGATCTGCTGTTGCAGTTGTTGAATCTGCTGTTGTTGCGCCGAGATGGCGTCCTTCATGTCCTCCAGCTGTTTCGAAACCGGAGCCGAGCTACGGCTCGCGGGTTTCGATGTCTGGGGGTCGGTTTGCGCGAAGACGGTAGTGGCAATCAGAACCGTAAGCGCCAGGGCAAGTCGTCGTTTCATTTTCTCTCCTGAAAGCAACAGTTGAGCGGAACGGAATCTACAACAAACCGGTAAAACCGCACACTTAACACAGCTAGAAATTAGGTTGGCAGTAGTCAGCGAAATGCTATGTGGGCAAAGTTACAAACCCATTAATAGACCATGAAAATTCCGCGAATAAGCTTGGGTTTCAACAGGTTGGATGGCTGGTTTAGGATTTTCGGGGCGGGACTTGGGACGCAGGCGCATAAAAGCTTCCCTTTGTCGACTTTTAATCTTCCTGTAATATTCGTCATCTATGCTCACGGGAGAAACTTGCTGCCGGTTCTCGAAGCGAACAGGAAGCCTTGGAATTGGTGCGCAGCGCTGAGTTTCGAGTAGAACCGTCAAAATCCACTTCGGAGGAGCTATGCGTCACGCTGTGCCTAACCAACGTTTTTGGGTTTCCCTCGCCGCTTTCCTGATTGCAGTCAGTGTTTTTATTCCGGCCACGAACACCTTGGCCCAAGACAACAACGCAGCATCGGCGCAGGCCCAGTTTCCGCCGCTGTCCGCGCAGGCGCAGGACCTTGTGCAGAATGTTAAGGCGATATATTTTCCCTTTAACATTTACAGCCGCATCGTGAATCCTGATGTGCTGCAGTCCGACACGGATTACTTGAAGCAGCATTCCGGCGCTCAGCTTTGGATCCAAGGTTATGCCGACATCCGCGGCGACATCTTCTACAACCTGGTGCTGTCTTACCGGCGGGCGCAGTTTGTAAAATCGCAGCTGGTGAAAAGCGGAATCAATGAGTCGCAGATTGGTTTTGCGACGGGTTGGGGCAAGCTGTACCCGACTTGCCAGGCGAAGGATGACAGCTGCTATCAGCAACAACGCCGGGTTGACGTCGTGCCGCCGGACAGCATGTAAAGTGCCCATCCGGGCGTGGCGCGGTTGATCTCCCGATTCCGCGGTACCCTACCCGCCGGATCCGCTCTCGACTGAGGAATAAAGGCCGGGATATAATCTTGTTTTGCTCGCACCGCTTTGAGATGATTTGAAGCGGTCGTGCTTGGTGCGTCTGCAACAGCGGGCAGCAATCAGCGCACGTCCCAACTTACATCCAGATTCGAGGTTTCCTCATGTCAGGCCACTCTAAATGGGCAACAATTAAGCACAAGAAGGGCGCGCTGGACGCCAAGCGCGGCAAGATTTTCACTCGGCTAATAAAGGAAATCAGCATCGCGGCCAAAAGCGGGGGCGATCCTGAAAAGAACCCGCGGTTGCGGGGTGCGGTGGCGGCGGCTAAGGCCGAGAACATGCCCGCCGACAACATCAAGCGCGCCATCCAGCGCGGTACCGGCGAATTGCCTGGCGTTTCCTACGAGGAGATTACCTTCGAAGGCTATGGCCCGGGCGGTGTAGCCATCCTTGTAGAAGTGTCCACCGATAACCGCAATCGCACGGTGAGCGAAATCCGGCACGCCTTCGGCAAGAATGGCGGGAACATGGGTGAAGCCGGCTCGGTTGCGTGGATGTTCCACAAGAAGGGCGACATCGTCATCCCCAAGTCCGCGGCCAAGGAAGATCAACTCATGGATTTGGTGCTGGAGGCCGGGGCCGAAGACTTGAAAGACGATGGAGAAAACTGGGAGATCCTGACCGATCCCTCCGCCTACGAGAAAGTATTGGAAGCGGTGAAGAAAGCTGGCATCAAACCTGAGGTCGCCGAGGTCGCCATGGTGCCGCAGAACTACACCAAACTCGAAGGGCACCAGGCCGGCACCATGATTCGGTTGCTCGAGGCGTTGGAAGACCATGACGACGTCGAGCACGTCTACTCCAACTTCGACATCGACCAGAAACAACTGGAAGAGGTAGCGGGGTAAGCAACGAGTTGGTCATTCGTGGGCAGGCGGTTGCTATACCGCCCGGCGTCCCGTGACCAGGTTGATGATCAATACCACGACCGCCAATACCAACAGGATGTGAATCAAGCTTCCCGCTACGTGGAACCCAAATCCCAGCAGCCAAAGAACCAGCAGTATAGCGAAAACTGTCCAAAGCATTTGGTGTCTCCTAAGCCAGAGCACTGGCACCTCAGGTAGGAGTGCCTCTTCTAGGCAGGGGTTGTATCGCAGTCGGCAGGTTTCAGGAATCGGCCAACGACCTCGTTCGACAGCAGGCGTCCGCGCGGCGTGAGATGCAGGCGATCCGTGTCGCTTTGCAACAACCCAGCTTCGATAAGCTCAGCAATGATCGGACGGTAACCATCGAGCACGGTTTCGCCGAACCGGCTGCGCAGCTCTGGCAATGAGATGCCGCTGTTCAATCGGAGTCCCAGGAAAAACGACTCCTCCAGCGCCGCTTGCGCGTCGACGAGGGTGCGCGCTGCCAGTAACTGGTTGATGCGGGCCTCGAACTGTTTTCCGATGGCCGAAAAGGCGTCCAGCGAATCGGGAGTTGCGAAGCGCACCGCGTCGATGCCGCGGGCTTTCAGTTCCGGCGCCGCAGTCAGCATTGAGTGCGCGTCGACCCCAAATCCCAAGTAGGGCTGGCGCGTCCAATACTTCAGGTTATGGCGGGAGTTTCGTAGACCGATGCCATGGGTTACTGGCCGGGCGAAATTTGAGATCTCGTATTGCTGCACGCCGCCGTTTCCCAGGCGTTCGCACGCAGCAAGGTAGAGGTCGGCGATCAGGTCGTCATCAGGAACAAAATGCGCGTGGTAGCGGCTGCCGCCGGCCAGCAACTCGTTGCCCAGGCGCGAATCCTCGTCAACCTCGAGCATGTACACGCTGACATGCGGCACGCCGGTGGCGAGCGTCTCACTTAACGAGAGGCTCCAGCTTTCTTCTGTTTGATGTGGCAAGCCGGCGATCAGATCAATGCTGATGTTGCCGATTCCCGCCGACCGCAGGCGAGCGATGTCGGCGAGCGTGATTTCGCGTGTATGCAGCCGTCCGACAGAGGAACATTCCTTGTCAACGAACGACTGCACGCCAAGGCTGACCCGGTTGACGCCGCAACGGATGAGCCCAGCCAGGATTTCGTCACCGATCGTCCCCGGAGCGCACTCCACGGTGATCTCCGCCGTCCGCTCGACATCGAAACGGTTGCGAACCGCTTGCAACATGCGGTCCAGTTGGCCTGGATCGAGCACGGAAGGTGTGCCGCCGCCGAGGTAAATCGAATCCACTCCGACTTCGAGAACGCCTCCAAGCTCACATGCGATGTTCTCCGAAGCTTCGATAGCGGAGCAGACCCGCTGCACATAGCCGTCGAACACCACGCGCGAAAACACCTCGGATGCGAAGTTGCAGAAGCTGCATTTCGTGCGGCAAAACGGGACGGAGATGTAAATTCCTTGTGACAAATGCGGCAGTCAGCACTCAACAGTTAGCATTCAGTAAGAGCTTCCAGTGTCGCGGGTCATGAACCGGGACCAGATCAGGTCAAATCGCGCGCAAGTAACATGATATTCGTTATCGCCTGACGGCGCAGACGCCTCTCATGTCGTTCCGCAGCAAAACCGTGACGATGCATGTAAGCTAAGGGTTACGTGCTAAGGCGGGTCTGATTAACGCCCCTTTCAAAGCGATATTTGGTCAGACGTTCCCTAACTGCTAAATGCTAACTGCTTCTTCTAAACACCGCGTCGTCATAACGGGAATGGGTGTGGTCAGCCCTAACGGCATCGGCAATGAGGCCTTCTGCCGGGCCATTCTGGCTGGGACCAGCGGCGTGCGGCGCGTCAGCAGCTTCGATCCCGGCGACCTCC
>Ga0181519_10004842_pt1 | contig 10841 bp, 9 predicted proteins | sample PEATcosm2014_Bin_26_FD_121102 | JGI IMG/M metagenome (GOLD analysis project Ga0181519, IMG submission 121102) | Peatland microbial communities from MTU Mesocosm Facility, Houghton, MI, USA - PEATcosm2014_Bin02_10_metaG | ecosystem: Environmental > Terrestrial > Soil > Wetlands > Peat | place... | reverse complement strand
TAATTCTAGGGCGGCCCGTCCGCACCCTCGGAACGACAACGAGAACGCGGGTCTTCGCGCACGTCGCAGATCTTCGAAGAGTCCTGCAGCGTGAGCTTTCTGATGGGCCAGAAGCGAAGTAGGCCAGGTGCGGCCGGTAGAATTCGAGTGAGAGGTCGGCGTGAGAACCGACGTTCGCACGAGACCGCGAAATTGACTTGCCGAGAGAGGGTGATTCCGGTCACCGACTGGACACAGCATGGAGAAGAAGGATTCCTTCGTCTTACGACACCTCGCCGAGCTTCAACCCGAACTCTGGTGGCTCGACGCCGACCCGCTCGAACCCGCCCCGCACGCGGCACTCATTGGTGACGTCGGCGCTGACTTGTGCGTGGTCGGAGCGGGCTACACCGGACTGTGGACGGCGCTGCTCGCGAAGGAGCGCAGTCCCGATCGCGTCGTGGTGGTCGTCGAGCAGTACGAGACCGGCGCGGGCGCCTCGGGACGCAACGGTGGTTTCTGCTCATCCTCGCTGACCCACGGCTTCACCAACGGCCTTCGACGATTTCGTTCCGAGATGCCCGTTATCGAGCGACTCGGTCGCGAGAACCTCGACGAGATCGAAGCGACCGTGCGTCGCTATGGCATCGAGTGCGATTGGGAACGCACCGGAGAATTACGGGTCGCCATCGCGCCCTGGCAGTTCGAGGACATGGCCGAGGAAGCGCGGCTGCGCAACGAGATGGGCGATCACGTCGTGGTGTTGTCGCGTGATGAAGTTCGTGCGCGCATCCATTCCCCGCTCTACGAAGGCGCCCTCTTCGACGCCGACGGCACCGCACTCGTCGACCCGGCGCGTCTCGTCTGGGGACTCGAGAGGGCGTGCGTGTCCCTGGGCGTGACGATCTACGAGAACTCCAAGGTTGACTGGCTCGAGGACGTCGACGACGCGGTTCGCGTGCACGTCCCCTACGGCGCCGTGACCGCTCACAAGGTCGCGCTCGCGACCAACGTCTTTCCCTCACTCGTACGAAAGGCCCGTAAGTACGTCGTACCGGTCTTTGACTACGAGATCGTCACCGAACCTCTCACCGACGAGCAGCTCGAGAGCATTGGTTGGGCGGGCCGCGAAGGCGTCGCCGATTCGGGCAACCAGTTTCACTACTACCGACTCACCCAGGACCGGTCCATCCTCTGGGGTGGTTACGACACCATCTACAACTTTCGTGGCAAGGTGCAACGTAACTACGAGTTCAACGCCGAGACCTACGCCACGCTCGCCAGCCACTTCCTTGACACGTTCCCCCAACTCGCCGGCATCAAGTTCACCCACGGCTGGGGCGGGGCCATTGACACCTGCACCCGTTTTTCGCCGTTCTGGGGCACGTCGCATCGAGGAAACGTCGCCTACGTCATGGGCTACACGGGACTCGGTGTCGCCTCGACGCGATTCGGCGCCCAGACCATGCTCGACCTACTCGAGGGTCTCGACACCGAACGAACCCGGCTCACGATGGTGCGTAAGAAGCCGCTCCCGTTCCCGCCCGAGCCACTGCGCTGGCTCTTCATCCGCGCCACCCAGTGGTCGATCAAACGAGCCGACAACCACGAGGGCAAACGCAACCTCTGGCTGCGCTTGCTCGACGCGATAGGACTCGGCTTCGATTCGTGAGACCTCCGGTCATTGACCGGAGGTCACGTCCTAGTCCTCGTCGCCCGAACCCATGAGGTCCGAGATCATGTTCACGACCGTGGGGTCCATCAACGTGGTCACGTCACCCAACTGGCGGTGTTCGGCCACGTCGCGTAACAGTCGACGCATGATCTTGCCCGAGCGGGTCTTGGGCAGTTCGGGCGTGAGGATTATCTGGCGAGGACGCGCGATCGGACTGATGACCTTGGCGACGTGCACGCGCAACTCCTCGATGACCTCGGTCTGGTCCTTGTCCTTGTCGTCCGCGGACAGCTTCAGGGTCACGAAGGCCACGATTGCTTGACCCGTCAGATCGTCGGTCGCTCCCACCACGGCCGCCTCGGCGACGGCGGGGTGACCCACCAACGCGTGCTCGACCTCCGTGGTCGAAAGACGGTGACCCGAAATGTTCATCACGTCGTCGATTCGACCGAGCAACCAAATGTCGCCGTCGTCGTCGCGCTTGGCGCCGTCGCCCGCGAAGTACATCCCCGGGAAGCGCGACCAGTAGGTCTCCTTGAAGCGCTCGGGGTCGCCGTAGATGCCTCGGGTCATCGAAGGCCAGGGCTTGGTGATCACCAAGTACCCGCCTTCACCATTACCCACCGACTTGCCCTCGTTGTCGACGATGTCGACCGAAATGCCCGGTAGCGCCCGCATCGCGGCGCCCGGCTTGGTGGCGGTGATGCCCGGCAGTGGCGAGCACATGATGGCGCCAGTCTCGGTCTGCCACCAGGTGTCGACAATCGGACAGCGACCGCCGCCGATGTTCTTTCGGTACCACATCCACGCCTCGGGGTTGATGGGCTCGCCCACCGTACCCAGGAGGCGCAGGCTCGACAGGTCGTGGCCCCTGGGGAACTCTTCACCCCACTTCATCAGCGTGCGAATCGTCGTCGGAGCCGTGTAGAGGATCGTCGCCTTGAACTGCTCGATGATCTTCCACCAACGGTCCTTGCCGCCCGAATCCGGGAGTCCCTCGTACATAATCTGGGTGACGCCGTTGATGAGCGGCCCGTAGACGATGTAGGTGTGACCGGTGATCCAACCGATGTCGGCGGCCGTCCAGCAGATGTCGGAATCCGCCTTCACGTCAAAGACGTTGAAGTGCGTGTAGGCGGCTTGGGTGAGGTAACCCCCCGTCGTGTGAAAGATGCCCTTGGGCTTGGCCGTGGTGCCCGAGGTGTACATGATGAACATGGTCTGCTCGGCCGGGAAGAACTCGGGCGTGTGCTCGGTCTTCTGCTTGTCGACGATCTCGTGCCACCAGTGGTCGCGACCCTTCACCCAGTCGACGTCACTACCGGTGCGCTTTACCACGAGTACGGCCTTCACGTTCGGACAGGACTTCAAGGCTTCGTCGACCGCGGGCTTGAGCGGACTGGCGGCACCGCGACGGTACGCGCCGTCGGCGGTGACGACGAACTGACAGTCCGAGTCGAGGATCCGACTCGACAACGCGTCCGCCGAGAAGCCGCCAAAGACGACCGAGTGCACGGCACCGAGTCGCACGATCGCGAGCATGGTGACGACCGCTTCGGGGATCATAGGCATGTAGACCGCGACGCGGTCGCCCTTTTTCACGCCGAGCTCGGTGAGCGCGTTCGCCGCTTGGGCGACGAGCTTCTGCAGGTCGGCGTACGTGATGGTGCGCGACTCCCCTTCGGCGTCGGCGACCCAGTGGTAAGCAACCTTGGCACCCTTGCCGGCGGCGACGTGACGGTCGACGCAGTTGACGCTGGCGTTCAACTCACCGTCGCTGAACCACTTGGCGAACGGGAGATCCCACTCGAGGGTCTTGGTCGGTTCCTTGTGCCACACCAGGCGGTCCGCTTGCTTGCGCCAGAAAGCGACCGGGTCGGCGTCGGCTTCGGCGTAGATCGATGGTTGCGCGTTCGCCTGCTTCGCGAACTTTGCGCTAGGCGCAAAGCTACGAGTCTCTTCGAGCCAGGCTTCAAGTTTTGCTTCGGTCATGTTTTCCCCCACGCTCTAACGTCGAGACGACGTCTGTCGCTTCGACGAACTTCCTTCTTGCGGTACTTCCCCCGTGGCGACATCGTCGTAACCGGTCGCTCACACTTCGTACTTGAGAGTACCTTGCTTACCCCCCAAAACGCCAACAGCGCCCTTGCACGAGGCAGGGGCGCTGTTGGCTTTTGGGTCCGAGGTTAAGACACCATTGTGTCTATATTAGCCTCGCGGGCCCACCGGTAGTACAACTCGCTTGTGGGTCTCGTTGATGACCCCGGCCGCCGAGGCGTACCAGGCCAGTAGCGCGGTCAAGAGACCGAGCCAGCCACCGATCCTCGTCATGTCCGTGTGACCCGCGCCCCAGGCGCCAATCGTCAGGAAAATGAACGTGAGCGACAGGGCGACGAAGACCAACAGGACGGCAGTGCTCGTCCTGAGGGCCGCCACGGTCATGTACAACGTGAAGATCGTCCAAGCAAGCAGATAGATCCCCGTGGTGTCCGTGCCACCCGCTACTGGACCACCGTGAATCAGTAGCCAGAGGCCGATCCAGAACGCGCCGTATGAGGTGAACGCGAGAGCACCGAAGGTGTTCTTGCGTGCAAACTCCCACATACCGGCCGCGAACTGCGCAGTGCCACCGTAGATGAGTGCCAAGGCGAGGGCCGCAGCCACTCCCGCACCGTGCCACAGGTTGGCGTTCGCGCTGCTCAGACAGAACGTGGTCATGGCGAATCCAGCGAGTCCTAATGGACCGGGATCCGCAACGCTATAGTCAGACATTTAATTCCCCCCAGTTATGGTTGTTAACAAGCCACCGGGTTGACGGCTCAGATATGATTTAACACCCCCGTAACGAGCCGTGCAGGGATTCGGACCATCTTTTTGTGAATGGAATCACAAATGAGACCGCTCTACCCGCCAGTAAGGCTGCTCCTGCATGGCACAGGGTGTCTGAGAGAATTTTCAGTAGATAAAAGGGTTTTCAGGACTTAACCAGGAGACGTGTCAATGGCGCGTCGCATCGCACCAATGAATTCTTCGATTTCGTGAGGGCCACCCCCGTCCAGGACGACTCGAACCAGTGCGGAACCCACGATCACCCCGTCACTCACGTTCGCCGCGTCTCGAGCCTGCTCGGGTGTGGAAATGCCGATGCCGACGTAGGTGGGAAGATCACTTCGTTCGCGAATCATCGCGACTACGCGCTCGGCGTCCCCGCCGTCACTGGTGCTGCCGGTCACGGCCATGCGCGACGAGGCGTAACAGAAACCTTCGCTGACGCTCGTCACGAGCGCCACGCGATCGCCTGGTGTCGAGGGGGCCACCAAGAAGACCGTCGCGACGTCCGCCGTTTCGGCGGCGCCTCGCCAAGGGCCTGACTCCTCGACCGTGAGGTCCGGAAGAATCGCACCGCTGATGCCACTCGCTCGCAGCGTGCCCGCGACTCGCTCGAGACCGTAGTGCAACAAGAGGTTGTAGTACGTCATCGCAATCAACGGAACTGACGTTGCGATGTTTGATAACTCCGCCGTGAGCGAATCGATCGTCGTGCCTGCCTCGAGTGCACGTAGCGATGCTTCTTGTATGACCACGCCGTCGAGCATGGGATCGGAAAAAGGTATGCCGATCTCCACGGCGTCCGCACCCGCGAGCACGGCAGCTTCGACGTGTCGCACCCAGTCGGCGGTCGCGCCCGCGACGAAGTAAGGCACGAGTGCCTTGCGGCCCGCGTCGCGAAGTCCGCGAAGCGTCTTCTCCAAACTCTTCACGACGGACCTCGAAGGATCTCGCGAACCTGCGCGACGTCCTTATCACCGCGACCCGACAAGTTGAGCAGCACCGTCGAACCGAGGGGGATCGAAGAGCCGGCTTCCTTCATGATCCAGGCCACGGCGTGCGCGGTTTCGAGCGCGGGGATGATGCCTTCGAGCTCGCTCAAGGTCTTGAGTGCGCCGAGGACCTCGTCGTCGCCTATGGCCACGTACTCGGCGCGGCCCGTCGTCGCGAGGTGCGCATGCTCGGGACCGATGCCCGGGTAATCCAAGCCCGCCGAGATCGAGTGCGCCTCTTCGATCTGACCGAACTCGTCTTGGATGAGAAAGGACTTCATGCCGTGTAGCACCCCCGGTGAGCCCTTACCCACGGCACTACCACCGGCCGCCTCGACGCCCACGAGTCGCGCGCGCGTATTAGCGAAACCGGCGAAAACGCCGGCGGCGTTCGATCCCCCGCCCACGCAGGCCACCACCAGGTCGGGAGTCCCGACCCCCAGCTCGTCGAGCTGGCGGGCGGCCTCGCGTCCGATAATCGACTGGAACTCCCTCACCATCAGGGGGAATGGGTGGGGACCCATGACTGAACCAATGCAGTAATGCGTATCGTCCACGCAGGACACCCATTCGCGCATTGCCTCATTGACCGCGTCCTTCAGCGTCTTCGATCCCGACGTGACGGGGACCACGCTGGCACCTAGAAGTTCCATGCGAAAGACGTTCAGTACCTGGCGAGCGGTGTCGACTTCACCCATGAACACCGTGCACGACAACCCGAAGCGAGCGGCAGCGGTGGCGGTCGCCACGCCGTGCTGTCCGGCGCCGGTTTCGGCGATCACTCGATGTTTGCCCATGCGCTTGGTGAGCAGCGTCTGGCCAATGACGTTGTTGATCTTGTGCGAGCCGGTGTGGGCGAGGTCCTCTCGTTTGGCGAACACGCGAACACCGAGCGAGGCCGAGAGTCGTGGCAACGGCGTGACCGGTGTCGGACGCCCTGCGAACTCGCGTAATACCAGTTCATACTCATCAATGAACGATTGGTCACTCCAGGCCTCAAGGAACGCCGCCTCGAGTTCGAGACAGGCTGGCATGAGCGCTTCGGGCACGAAACGACCACCGAACAGGCCGAAGTGACCGAGTTCGTCGGGCGCCGCCATGAAATGCGCTGCGTCAGTCATGTCGTTCCTCCACGGCCCCAAGCACTCGCTGCCATTTGGACGAACTTAGTCACTCGTGCGGGGTCCTTGAGCCCAGGGGCGGACTCGACTCCGGTCGCCACGTCGACGCCCCAGGGTCTCACGCTCTCGATGACGTGGATTACATTGTCAGGCTTGAGCCCGCCCGCCGCAATCACGGGAACGTCGAAGTGACGTTCGCGCAGCGCGTCCCACGAATGCTCGCGTCCGCTTCCTGGTTCGATCCCGTCGATCAGAATCGCGTCCACGCGCGTCTCGTCGAACTCGAAGAATTCCTCGGTACCGACGGACAACGCTTTGATGACTCCGAGTCGCCTACGTCGTAGCTCCTTCAGTAACGTCTCGTCCAGGGGCCCGTGGACCTGGACCACGTCGACGCCACTCGCGTCGGCCATCGCCACGACGAAGGCGGTTTCGTCGTCACGAAAGACGCCCACGTGGACAATGCCGTCGCTGGCGTCGACGATCTCACGGGCGAGCACTTCGTCGACACGGCGCGCCGACGGGGCGAAAATCACGCCGAGCGCGTCCGCACCCGCGTCGCGAACCATGAGTGCGTCACCCACCGAGGTCACGCCGCAGATCTTGACGAGTCGCTCGCGCGCGGCGAATTCAGTCACGGGGTGCTCGCGCCACTGACGCGAACTCGCGCACCAGCGTCGCCGGATCCACCGAGCGGACGAAGGCTTCGCCGACGAGCACCGCGTCAAAACCGGCCTGCGCGGTGTGCTCGACGTCGACGACGTTCACGAGGCCGGACTCGGCGACCCGTATGATCCCAGGATCCAGTGCGGACACGACCTGCGCCGCGCGCTGCTCGTCGACCTCAAAGCTTCGAAGGTCGCGCTGGTTCACGCCCACGATGCGCGCGCCCAAGTCGCTCGCGCGACGGGCTTCTTCCACGTCGTGCACCTCGACGAGGGCGTCGAGGGCGACGCGGTGCGCCAAGTCAAGAAACACCCGCAATTCGAGGTCGGTCAGGGCCGCCACGATCAACAGCACGGCGCTCGCGCCCATCTCGGCGGCGTCAAGTACGTCGTTCTCACAGACCGTGAAATCCTTTCGCAGCACGGGTAGCGCGACGCTCTGGCGCACCAGTGTGACGTCTGCACTCGAACCCGCGAAGTGCTCTTCGTCGGTGAGCACCGAGACGGCGCTCGCCCCTCCTTGCTCGTAGGCGCGCGCGAGGCTCACGGGGTCGAGATGCTCGTCGATCCAACCCTTCGATGGTGAACGACGCTTGACCTCGGCGATAATTCGTACGTACGGTTCTTCGCGGGATGCCAGAGCGTCATGAAACGAAGGTCCCTCGTAACGAACGTTCTGAACCCGGTCCTGCCAGACCCTCGAATCATTTCGAGCCCGCTCGCGGTGCGCGCTGAGGATCGCGTCGAGATACGTGGCCGGCATCGTCCAATCGTACCGGGCCCGGTCGCGACGACTGGCGCGACTAACTTGTCCCTATGCCTCGACGCTCTCACAACGCTCGATGATCTCGTCATTCTCCCAGGACGTCCTCAATCCCCTCGTGCGCGGCACGAATCTCGAGCGAGAACACGCCCGCGACGCGCTCCACGAGATCCTGCTCGGTCGCGTCGACGGCGTGCTGATCGCCAGCTTTCTCACGGCCCTGACGGCCAAGGGCGAGACCGCCGACGAGATGACTGGTTTCATCGACGCCATGATGGCCTCGGCCGCCACCTTCTCGGTGGGGCCCAACGCCATTGACCTCGTAGGCACCGGTGGTGATCAACTTCACACGGTGAACATCTCGACGATGGCGGCCTTCGCCGTCGCCGGCTGCGGTGTTCGTGTCGCCAAGCACGGCAATCGCGCGGCCTCGTCGTCGGTGGGCTCGGCCGACGTGCTCGAAGCCCTGGGCGTGCGCCTCGACGTCGAAGCATCCACCGTGCAGCGCTGCGTCGAGGAGGCGGGCATAGGATTCCTCTTCGCACCGAAGTTCCACCCGGCGCTCGGTCATCTCGCCCCAATTCGCCGGGAGTTGGGTTTTCGCACGATCTTCAACGTGCTCGGACCCCTGGCGAATCCGGCCCTCGTGGAGCGTTCACTCATCGGGGTCGCCCAACGTCACTTACTGGGTTCGATGGCCCAGGTCCTGCACGCACGCGGCATTCGCTACGCCATTCTCGTCAACGCCGACGACGGACTTGACGAACTCTCGCTCGGCTCGGACTCGACCTTGCAGGTCATCACCCCCGAGGGGATCGACGTTCAGCGACTGGACGCCGCGGGCGTACTGGGGCGGCGCCACGACGTTACCGATCTTCGAGGGGGCGACGTGCACGACAACGTGGCCACCGTGCGATCGTTCCTCGATGGCGCGCCCGGCCCCGTCTTTGACGTCGCGTGCGCCAACGCCGGGCTCGCGTTGATGGTGGCGGGGGTTGCGGGCGACCTGTCCGAGGGTTTCGATCTCGCCGCGAAAAACGTCCGCAACGGCAACGCCGCGAGTGCGCTGGCGAAACTCGTCGCGCTCTCGAACGCCTAGAGCAGTCGCAGCTCGGTACGGTACCGCTTCGCGTTCCAGACGTAGAGTGCCGCTCCCTCGTCGATCGCTTCTTGGGAACTGGCCCCCTCCTTTATCTGGGCGGGCACGCCCACCGCGAGCGCTCCTTCGGGTACCTCCATGCGATTGCGTACGACCGCGCCGGCCGCGACCATCGCGCCGCTTCGCACGTGAGCGTGATGCAGAACCACCGAGCCACTTCCCACCAGCGCCCGATCGTGGATCACGCAACCCTCGAGATGCGCCAGGTGGCCCACGACGCAGTCGTCGCCCACGATGGTTGGAAACGCCTCGACCGCGTGCACCACCGTGCCGTCCTGGATGGACGTGCGCGCACCGATGATTATCGTGCCGTAGTCCCCGCGCAGCACCGCCCCCGGCCAGATCGACGATTCGGGGCCGATGCGTACGTCGCCGATCACCACCGCGTCGGGATGCACGAACGCGTCAGGATCAATGGTCGGAACTCGGTCACCGAGCGCGTAGATGGGCATCAGAACCTCCTGTGGGACAACCACGAAATTAACTGATAGATCCGCCAGCCGAGGTAGATCACGGACGAGACGATGAAGAAGCGCCAGAGCCAAGGCATCGGCTCTTTGGTGACCTCGGGGACCTCTTCACCGCACACCTCGCAGACTTCTCCCTCGACCGGCCGATCGCAGTTCTCGCACCACCGCGCCACTATTCCACCCGTACGCGCACGCGAAGCGGTGACGAACCGAGTTCGAAGCGCTCACGCAGCGAACGCTCGACGTAACGCATGTACGTCGCGGGCAGACGGCCCGCCACGAACAACGTGAACGTCGGCGGCTCGGTGGCTCCCTGGACCGCGTAGCGGATCTTTCCCGTCGGCGCGGGTTGCTTGATCTGCAGGTCGCGAATCGCTCGATTGAGTGCACCGGTGGGCACCCGCTTGACGTAATCGGCCGCGGCGATCGACAGTGCCGGCAAGATCCGGTGCACGCCCTTGCCGGTGGTGGCGGTCGTCTTCATCACCGGTGCGTCGCCCAGGAAAGCGAGTTTCTCGCCCACGCTCGCGAGCACGGCGTCGCGCTCGTCGACCGGGACGAGCTCCCATTTGTTGAGTACCACCAGCGCCGGACAACCCGCCGCGGAGATGCGCTCGGCGAGACGCTGGTCCTGACCAGTCGCACCGATCGTCGCGTCGATTACCAACACGGCGATGTCGGCGCGGTCCAGGGCGTCCAGACTGCGCAGGACGGCGTACGTCTCGAGTCCGGCCTCGGTCTTGGCGCGACGCCGCATACCGGCGGTGTCGATGAAACGGATGAGTCCCACTTCGGTCGCGACGACCGTGTCGATGGCGTCACGGGTCGTGCCGGGCAGGTCGTGCACGACCGAGCGCTCCTCGCCAATGAGTTGATTGAACAGCGTGGACTTGCCCACGTTGGGCCGCCCCACGATCGCCACGCGCAGCGCACCGTCGTCGTCCGCGTCCGCCGTCTCTTCGACCTCGAGTTGTTCGCCCAATTCGTCGACGACGTAGTCCAACAGATCTCCCGAACCGCGACCGTGCAGGGCACTGACGGTGTGCGGGTCGCCCGCGCCCAACTGGAGGAATTCCCAACTATTGGCCTCGTGCTGTAGGTCGTCGACCTTGTTCACTACGAGCACCACCCGATGCCCGCTTCGAAGCGCCCAGCGCGCCGCGTGGGTATCCTCGTCGACGAGACCCG
>Ga0181519_10004840_pt1 | contig 10841 bp, 8 predicted proteins | sample PEATcosm2014_Bin_26_FD_121102 | JGI IMG/M metagenome (GOLD analysis project Ga0181519, IMG submission 121102) | Peatland microbial communities from MTU Mesocosm Facility, Houghton, MI, USA - PEATcosm2014_Bin02_10_metaG | ecosystem: Environmental > Terrestrial > Soil > Wetlands > Peat | place... | reverse complement strand
CGCGATGAACGAGGCGACGCGCACCGCAGGCTTCGGCGACGAGGTGAAGCGGCGCATCATGCTCGGCACCTACGCGCTCTCGGCGGGCTACTACGACGCGTACTACGGCCAGGCGCTCAAGGTACGCACGATGATGATCGACGCCTTCGCGCGCGCCTACACCCAGGTCGACCTGCTGCTCGGGGCGACGACGCCGTCGGTGGCGTTCGAACTCGGTTCCAAGACCAGCGATCCGATGGCGATGTACCTGTCGGACATCTTCACGATCCCCACCAACCTCGCGGGCGAGGCGGCCCTGTCGGTGCCCTTTGGCACGGGCGAGCACGGCTTGCCGGTGGGCGTCCAGTTGCTCGGACCTGGTCGCAGCGAGGCGCGGCTGTTCGCCGCCGCGCGAGTGCTCGAGATCGCGCAGGGACGATGACGCCGCTGCCGGGTGACTGGGAGATGGTGGTCGGACTCGAGGTGCACACCGAGCTCAAGACCGCGACCAAGATGTTCTGCGGTTGCGCGAACCACTTCGGCGCCGAGGCCAACACCAACGTGTGCCCGGTGTGCCTGGGCTTGCCCGGATCCCTGCCGGTACTGAACGAGAAGGCGGTCGAGCTGGCGATGGCAATCGGCGTCGCGCTGCATTGCACGATCGCGCCCTCGACGTTTCACCGAAAGAACTATTTCTATCCCGACATGCCCAAGGATTTCCAGATCAGTCAGTACGACCTGCCCATCAATAAGGGTGGCTACCTCGACCTGCCCGACGCGAGTCGCGTGAGCATCGAGCGCGCGCACCTCGAAGAGGACACCGGCAAGTCCACGCACCTCGGAGGCAGTGGTCGGATCCACGGCGCGGACCGCTCGCTGGTGGACTACAACCGTTCGGGCGTGCCACTCGTGGAGATTGTCTCGGGTCCCGACATCCGCTCGTCCGCCCAGGCCCGCGCGTACGCCGCCGAGCTGCGCGCGATCCTCATCGCCACCGGCGCGTCCGACGGGCGGATGGAAGAAGGTTCGATGCGCATTGACGCCAACGTCTCGGTGCGCCAGCCCGGTGCGCCCTTCGGTACCCGTTGTGAGATCAAGAACTTGAACTCGCTGCGCAGCCTGCAGCGCGCCATTGACTACGAGGCGTTGCGCCAGGTCGAACTCATCGAGTCGGGCACCACGGTGCGCCAGGAGACCCGTCACTGGGACGAGAACCTCGGCGAGACATCGACGATGCGCACCAAAGAAGAGGCCGAGGACTACCGGTACTTCCGCGAACCCGACCTGGTCGACCTCGCGCCCAGTGACCAGTGGCAGCAGCGCGTGCGCGACGGCCTGCCCGCGATGCCGGCCGAGCGCCGCGCCGCGCTCGCGGCCCTGTTAGGAAGTCCCAGTGAAGCCCAACTCGACGCGGTCCAGGTCGTGGTCGATCTCGGTCTCGAGAGTTTCGTGCACGCCGCCGCGAGTGCGGGCGCGGACGTGGGACTCGCGCTCGCGCGTGCGGCCAACGAGCTGGCCGCGGGCATCGAGGACCTGGCGAACTTGTCGCCCTCGGCGTTCACCGCGACCCTGCAGCTCGAACAGTCCGGGGCGCTGTCGGCGACCCAGGCCAAAACGGTTTTGGGTGAACTTCTCGCGAGCGGCGGGGACCCCGCGCGAATCGCCGCGACCCTGGGTTTCGAGCAGCTGTCCTCCGATACTCTCGGCGCGACCGTCGCCTCGTTGATCGACGAACACCCCGAGGAGTGGGCTCGCTACCGTGACGGCGACGACAAACTGGCCCAGTTCTTCATTGGCCAGGTGATGCAGCGCACCAAGGGTCAAGCCAACGGCAAGGCCGTGATCGCCGAGCTGCAATCACGGCGCTAGAGACGAATTCGTAGACTTGCTCCATGGCCACTCACCCGACTCCGCGTAGTACTGACGTCACCCTCGGCAAGGGGCGTGCCCCGGCCCGCTCGATGCTGCGCGCCATGGGCCTCGACGACGCCGACATGGTCAAGCCCCAGATCGGCGTGGCGTCGAGTTGGAACGAGGTCACCCCGTGCAACCTGCCGCTCGACCGCCTGGCCCAGCGCGCCAAGGCCGCGGTGCGCGACGCGGGGGGCGTGCCCTTCGAGTTCGTGACGATCGCGGTCTCGGACGGGATCTCGATGGGTCACGAGGGGATGCGCGCCTCGCTCGTTTCACGCGAGGTGATCGCCGACTCGGTCGAGACGGTCATGCACGCCGAACGCTTCGACGCCATGGTGACCCTCGCGGGTTGTGACAAATCGCTACCGGGCATGCTTATGGCGGCGGGTCGCCTTGACGTGCCGAGCGTCTTTCTCTACGGCGGGTCGATCCTGCCCGGTGAGTTGAACGGTGAGGCCCTCGACATCGTGTCGGTCTTCGAGGCGGTCGGCGCCAACGCCGTGGGGGCCATCAGTGACGAGCAGTTGCGCGCGATTGAGTGTGCCGCCTGTCCCGGCGAGGGGAGCTGCGCGGGGATGTTCACCGCGAACACGATGGCGAGCGTCGGCGAGGCGCTCGGGATGTCCCTGCTCGGCAGTGCGTCGGTGCCGTCGGTAGACCCGCGGCGCGACCAGTACGCCTACGACTCGGGTCTCGCGGTCCTGAACCTGCTTGACCGTGGCATCACCGCGCGTTCGATCATGACCAAGCCCGCCTTCGAGAATGCGATCGCGGTCGTGATGGCCCTGGGCGGCTCGACCAACGCGGTGCTGCACCTGCTCGCGATCGCGCACGAGACGAGGGTGAACCTCGAACTCGACGACTTCAACAAGGTCGCCGCTCGGGTGGGCCACATCGCCGATACCAAGCCGCACGGCAAGTACCACATGAGCGACATCGACCGCGTCGGGGGAGTGCCGGTGGTCTTACAGCACCTGCTCGAGCACGGTCTGCTGCACGGCGACGTGATGACCGTGAGCGGCAAGACCATGGCCGACAGCCTCGCGGACTACCACGCCGCGGCGCCCGACGGTGAGGTCATCCACGACCTCGAGCACCCCATCAACGTCCACGGCGGCATCGCCATCCTGAGCGGCTCGCTCGCGCCACGCGGTGCGGTTGTCAAGGTCGCGGGTCTGGACTCGCTGGACTTCACGGGCACCGCGCGGGTCTTTGATGGCGAGGACGCGGCGATGATGGCGATCATGGCCGACGAGATCAAGCCCCAGAGTGTCGTCGTTATCCGTTACGAGGGTCCCAAGTCGGGACCGGGCATGCGCGAGATGCTCGCCGTCACGGGTGCGATGAAGGGCGTGGGCCGCGGCGCGGACTGCGCGCTCGTCACGGACGGTCGTTTCAGCGGCGGCACCCACGGGTTCTGCGTGGGACACGTGGCACCCGAGGCGCTCGACGGAGGCCCCATCGCACTCGTCGAGGACGGTGACCAGATTCGCATAAACGTGAACGAGCACCGTATCGAACTGCTCGTGGCGCCCGAGGTACTCGCCGAGCGTTCGCTGCACGTCAAGCCCTTCGTTCCGCGCTATACCACGGGTGTGCTGGAGAAGTTCGCCCGCCTGGTCCAGGGGGCCGAGACCGGGGCGGTCACCTCTCGTTGAGCCTTGCCGTCGGGTGGGTGCGTGTGCTTAGATGGTGGGGTGACGACCCAGAACATCTTCCTTTCGGTAGTAGTAGGCGCCTGGCGCCGGTAGTCACGTTCTGACGTACACCGGAGGCCTCCCAAGTAAGGGAGGCCTTTTTTCATTCCCTAACAAAGGAACATCGTGCAACTTTCAGGAGCGCAGGCCCTCATCAAGAGCCTTGAGCAACAGGGCGTCGACACCATTTTCGGCTTGCCCGGTGGGGCGATCCTGCCGGTCTACGACCCACTGATCGATTCGAGCATCCGCCACATCCTGGTGCGGCACGAACAGGGGGCTGGTCACATGGCCGAGGGTTACGCGCTCGCGACGGGCCGCCCCGGGGTCGCCATGGTCACGAGTGGTCCGGGCGCGACCAACATCGTCACCCCGATTGGCAACGCGCACATGGACTCGACGCCGCTCGTCGTGGTGACCGGCCAGGTCGCCTCGGCGGCCATTGGCACCGACGCCTTTCAAGAGTGCGACATCACGGGCATCACGATGGGCATCACCAAACACAACTTCCTCGTCAAGTCGGCCCAGGAGATCCCGCGCGCCGTGGCGGCGGCCTTTCACCTGGCGACGACCGGTCGACCCGGTCCGGTGCTGATCGACGTGCCCAAGGACATCACCCAGTCGACCATGGACTGGTGGTATCCGACGACGGTCGACGAGTACGACCTGCCCGGGTACCGCCCCGAGGTGGCTCTCGACCAGCAAGCGGTCGAACGCGCGGTGGCGCTGATAAACGCCGCCGAACGCCCCGTGCTCTACGTGGGCGGGGGCACACTCAAGTCACGCGCGTCCAAGGAACTGCTCGCCTTCGCCGAGCGAACCAAGATACCCGTCGTGACGACGTTGATGGCGCGTGGGGCGTTCCCCGACTCGCACGAACAGCACCTCGGGATGCCCGGCATGCACGGCATGTACAGCGCGGTGACCGCGATCCAGAAGTGCGACCTTTTGATCTCACTCGGCGCGCGTTTCGACGACCGCGTGACCGGCAAGATCCCCGCCTTCGCGCCGCACGCCAAGGTTATCCACGTGGACATCGACCGCGCCGAATTCAACAAGGTCCGCTTCGCCGACGTCGCGGTCCAGTCCAGCGTCGCGCCGGTGCTGCGCGCCTGGGACGCAGCGTCGGCGACGCCGCACAACCTGGACGTCTGGTGGAAGGAGATTCGCTCCTGGCAAGAGCAATACCCGCTCGTCTACGACGAGCCCCTCGCCGACGGACCGCTTCGTCCCCAGCACGTCATCGAGGCAATTGGTGCCAAGGCCGAGCCGGGCACCATTGTGTCGGCGGGCGTGGGTCAGCACCAGATGTGGGCCTCGCAGTTTTGGAAGTTCGAGGAGCCCGGTACCTGGATCAACTCCGGGGGAGCGGGCACCATGGGCTTCGGGGTTCCCGCCGCGATCGGCGCCAAAGTCGGGCGACCCGATCGCACGGTTTGGTGCATCGACGGTGACGGTTGCTTCCAGATGACCGCCCAGGAACTGGTGACGGCGCGTTCTGAAGGCATACCGATCAAGGTGGCGATCCTCAACAACGCCTACCTGGGAATGGTGCGCCAGTGGCAGGAGATGTTCTACGACGAGCGCTACTCGGAGGTCTACCTCTCGGCGGACCTGCCCGACTACGTCAAGTGGGCCGAGGCAATGGGCTGCGTGGGGCTTCGCGCGACGAACTCGAAACAGATGCACGAGGTGATCGACGAGGCGAACTCGATCAACGACGTGCCGGTGGTGATCGACTTTCGCACCGATTCTTCGGAGAAGGTCTTCCCGATGGTCGCCGCGGGTGCCAGCAATGACGACATCCAGGTCCACCCACTGCAGCGCGGAGGTGCCAAGTGACCCCGCCCGAGCCTTTCCTGGGCGTCGTTGACCACACCCCCGTGCGCCACCACATCTTGTCGGTGCTCGTGGAGAACAAGGCCGGTGTGCTCGCGCGCATCGCGGGACTCTTCGCGCGTCGGGGTTTTAACATCTACTCACTCGCCGTCGCTCCCGCGGAGAGTAACGCCCGCTTCTCGCGCGTGACCATCGTCGTGGACGCCGAGTCCGCGCCCCTCGAGCAGATTGTGGGTCAGCTGGACAAGCTGGTCAATGTCGTGGCAATCACCGACATCTCGCCCAAGGACGCCCTCGAGCGCGAACTGCTGCTCGCGACGATCCAGACCGACGTCGACAACCGCACGTCGCTGCTGGATATCATCGCTTCGGCCGGCGCCGCAATCGTCGACGTGGACGCCAAGTCGGTGACGGTCATGCTTGCGGCGACTCCGGGCAACTGCGACGAATTGGAAAAGGCCCTCGAGGGGTTCTCCGACGTGGAGTTGCACCGAACCGGTCGGGTCGCATTACCTAGACTTGGCAAGACGGCTCACGCCTACTAACGAACCGACACAGAAAGAACAGTCACCATGACCACGATGTACTACGAGGCCGACGCCCATCCCGAGATCTTGAAGATGAAGAAGATCGCGATACTCGGCTACGGCTCCCAGGGCCACGCCCACGCGCTCAACCTGCACGACAGCGGCTACGACGTGCGCGTGGGACTGCGTCCCGAGTCGTCGTCGGTCCATAAGGCCGAGGAAGCGGGACTGCGGGTCCTGTCGATCGGCGACGCCTGCGCCGAGGCGGACGTGATCATGGTGCTCGTGCCCGACACCGAACAGAAGAAGACCTACGACGCCGACATCGCCCCGCACCTCAGTGCCGGCAAGTGTCTGTTGTTCGCGCACGGTTTTAACATCCGCTTCAACCTCATCAATCCGCCCGCGGACGTCGACGTCGCCATGGTCGCGCCCAAGGGACCCGGTCACCTGGTGCGGCGCACCTACGTCGAGGGTGGTGGCGTGCCCGCGTTGATCGCCGTGCACCACGACGCCACCGGTCACGCGCACGAGATCGCGCTGGCCTACGCTGACGGCATCGGCGCCACGCGCGCGGGCGTGCTCGAGACAACCTTCACCGAAGAGACCGAGACCGACCTCTTCGGTGAACAGGCGGTGCTCTGCGGGGGCGTGTCGGCCCTCGTGCGCGCGGGTTACGAGACCCTCGTCGAGGCGGGGTACCAGCCCGAGAGCGCCTACTTCGAGTGCCTGCACGAGCTCAAGCTCATCGTGGACCTGATGTACGAAGAGGGCATCACCGGCATGCGTTTTTCCGTCTCGGACACCGCCGAGTACGGGGACCTCACGAGGGGTCCGCGCATCATCACCGACCAGGTGAAGGCCGAGATGAAGAAGGTCCTCACCGAGATCCAGGACGGCACGTTCGCCGCCGAGTGGATCAAGGAGAATGAGATCGGCCGTCCCCGCTACCGCGAACTACGCGACGCCGGCAAGCGCCACCCGATCGAGGACATCGGCAAGAAGCTGCGCGCCATGATGCCCTTCGTCTCGGCGGGTAAGCAAAAGGTCTCCGAGGTCTCCGGCGGCGACACCGACTAGTTGGTCGGCGGATCGTCGAGGGTCCCGGTGTCGGGACGTCGGCGCGTGACGCAGTAGGCGAGGCCCGCGGGGTCGCGCAGCGTCGTCCAGTCCTCCAACGTCCACAGCACGGTCGCCCCGAGAGATTCGTGTCGCCGCACCTCGCTCGCCACGTCGTCGCTGGCGCAATCCAGGTGCGCGCTGGCGCGGCCCTTGGCCGGGTCCTCGACACGCTGGAACAACAGTCGTAGCGCCACGTGTGACGGCCGCGGTAGGTAGGCGAACTCCGAGCGAGTGGCGCGATGCAGCGGCCAACCCGAGAGCTCGGACCAGAAAGCGCATTCCTCGTCAAAGGCCCGCCCTGCGACGTCCACGCAGACCTGGTCGAGCACGCTGCGGTGTCCGTCGGGCCAGCGCACGGGTAGCGGTCGCTCGTGCTCGCCGTGGTGGGCCACCAGGCAGAAGTCCAGTCCCCCGGGCGAACGCATGACGACGATGCCCCTCCCTCGGCGCACTTCGGTCGCACCGTTCGCCTGGGCCCGTTGGGCGTGCCCGTCGATGTCGTCCACGTGCAGGTCGAGGTGGCAGTTCGCAACGCCCTCGCCCAGACGCTGTACGCGCACGTACGCGTCACCGCTCGTCGGCAGCAGCGTCGCGAACTCACCTTCGTCCCCGCGCGGTGGCGAGAGGGTGCTCGTCGTCAACGCCCGCCAGAAGTTGGTACCGGCCGCAAAATCCGCACCGGGAAAGTCGAGAAACGCCGTCAGCCAGAGAATCGCCACGGCCCGGACGCTAACGCCTCAATGAAGACGAGCTCACAGGTTGCCGACGATCCAGTTCACGCACGCGCAGAGTGAAGACACGTCCTCGGGGTCGATACTCGGAAACATCGCGATGCGTAGCTGATTGCGACCGAGCTTGCGGTAGGGGTCAGTGTCCACCACGCCGTTGGCGCGTAACACTTTGGCGATCACGGTCGCGTCGATGTCGTCCTTGAAGTCGATCGTGCCCACAACGTTGCTGCGCTCCTCGGGGTTGGCCACGAAGGGCGTCGCGAATCCGGACGCCTCGGCCCAGGTGTAGAGGATCTCCGCGGACTGCGCGGAGCGTCCCGCGGAGAATGACAACCCGCCATTGTCGTTGAACCACTTCACCTGACTCGCTAGTAGGTGGATCGTCGCGAGTGCGGGGGTGTTGTAGGTCTGGTTGAGGCGCGAGTTGTCCAGGGCGATCTTCAGGTCGAAGAAGGCCGGCGTCCAGCGACCCGAGGCCGCGAGCGTCTCGATGCGCTCGACCGCGGCGGGCGAGCACAGCGCGATCCACAGGCCCCCGTCGCTCGCGAAGGACTTCTGGGGCGCGAAGTAGTAGCAGTCGAACTGGGTGGGGTCCACCAGCAGGCCCCCCGCCCCCGAGGTCGCGTCCACGGCCACGAGACCCGTCGCACCGGCGGGCCGCTCGATGTTCATCATGACCCCCGTCGAGGTCTCATTGTGGGTGAGCGCGTAGAGGTCGACCGATTCGTCGGCGACGCTCAGCGGATGCGTGCCAACGTCGCTCGTGATGATCTGGGGGTCCTTCAGGTGCGGGGCCTCCTTGACGCAGCTGGCGAACTTTGACGAGAACTCGCCGAAGCTGAGGTGCTGGGAATGCTCGCTCACCAGATGGAAGGTGGCGGCGTCCCAGAAGCACGTGGTACCACCGTTGCCCAGCAGCACCTCGTAGCCGTCGGGGAGGTTGAAGAGTGCGGCGAGGCCGTCGCGCACCTCGCCGACCTTGTTGCGAACGGTCGACTGTCGATGCGACGTGCCGAGGTAACTCGGTGCGTCGACGAGCAGGGCGTCGAGTTGGTCCGCGCGAACCTTGGATGGTCCAGAACCAAATCGTCCGTCGCGCGGTAAGAGGTCGGGCGGAATACGTAGCGTGTCGGGGGAACTCATAGACTTCTACTCTAGGGACTAGAACGAGGTGAGCATGAGTTCGAGAGTCAGTGACCTTCTAGGGGGACTCGCGCCGAGTGCGACGCTCGCCGTGGACGCCAAGGCCAAGGCTCTCAAGGCGGCCGGCGAGCCGGTCATCGGGTACGGCGCGGGTGAACCGGACTTTCCCACCCCCGCGCACATCGTCGAAGCCGCGGCGAAGGCCTGTTATGAGCCGAGCAATCACAAGTACACCCCGACGGCCGGACTCGCGGACCTGCGTGACGCCATCGTCGTCAAGTCCAAGCGCGATTCGGGTCTCGACGTCAGCGCGAACCAGATCCTCGTGACCAACGGCGGCAAGCACGCGGTCGCCACCACGTTCATGACACTGCTCAACCCCGGCGACGAGGTGCTGATACCGGCGCCGTACTGGACGACGTACCCCGAAGCCGTCTACCTCGCCGGGGGCGTCGCCGTGCCGGTGATGACCAGTGACACCGATGGCTTTCGGGTCACGGTCGACGAACTCGAAAGGGCGCGTACCGCTAGGACCAAGCTGCTCGTCTTCGTTTCGCCCTCGAACCCGACGGGCGCGGTCGTGGCGCCCGACGACGTCGCGGCGATCGGACGCTGGGCCGCCGAGCACGACATCTGGGTGATGGCCGACGAGATCTACGAGCACCTCGTGTACGGCGACGCCACGCACGTGTCGATGCCGGTGGTGGCACCTGAACTCGGCGACCGGTGGATCGTGGTGAACGGCGTCGCCAAGACCTACGCCATGACGGGCTGGCGTGTGGGCTGGATGATCGGTCCGCCCGACGTCATGAACGCCGCGGTGAACTATCAAAGCCAGACCACGTCCAACATCTCGAACATCTCCCAGCGCGCGGCCGTCGCCGCCTTGAACGGCGACCTCTCGGCGGTCGCCGAAATGCGCCGCGCCTTTGACCGTCGGCGCCGACTGATGACCTCGACGTTGAACGCGATCGACGGCGTGTCCTGTGCCGAGCCCGAGGGGGCGTTCTACTGCTACCCCAACGTGCAGGGCCTGCTCGGGCGATCGCTCGGCGGTAAGGTCGCCACGACCTCGAGCGAGCTCGCCGGCAACTTGCTCGAATCCATTCAGATCGCGGTCGTACCGGGGGAGGCCTTCGGGACTCCGGGGTACTTTCGTCTGAGTTACGCGCTCGGTGACGACGATCTCAAAGAGGGCCTCGAACGCCTTGCGAGGCTCGTCGCCGCGGGCTGAGCCCGCGCCGAATTGCTTTAGTCTTGGGAGACCAAACGAAAGGTTCTGAGGTGTCCCGAGTACTTGTCACAGAAGAGATCGCCGACTCCGGCCTCCAGGAATTGCGAAACGCCGGGCACGAGGTCGACGTCCAGCTCGGACTCACGCCCGAACAACTGCTCGGCGCTGTCGTGGGCGCGCACGCTCTGATCATTCGTTCGGCCACGAACGTCGACGCCGCCACGCTCGAGGCCGCGAAGGACATGGTCGTCGTCGGCCGCGCGGGTATCGGCCTCGATAACGTCGACGTCGCGCGGGCGACCGAACTCGGCATCATGGTGGTGAACGCGCCGGTATCGAACATCCTCTCGGCGGCCGAGCAGACCATGGCCCTGCTGCTCGCCCAGGCTCGCAACATCCCCCAGGCCCATTCGGCACTCAAGAACGGCAAGTGGGAGCGAAGCAAGTGGGAGGGCGTGGAGTTGCACGGCAAGACCCTCGGCGTCATTGGCCTCGGCAAGATCGGTGCGCTCGTGTCCCAGCGCGCGATGGCCTTTGGCATGCGCATCGTGGCCTTCGACCCCTACATCTCCGAGCAGCGGGCGCGACACATGGGCATCGAACTGGTGGACCTGGACACCCTGCTCGCCCAGAGCGACTTCATCACGATCCACCT
>Ga0181519_10004839_pt1 | contig 10843 bp, 12 predicted proteins | sample PEATcosm2014_Bin_26_FD_121102 | JGI IMG/M metagenome (GOLD analysis project Ga0181519, IMG submission 121102) | Peatland microbial communities from MTU Mesocosm Facility, Houghton, MI, USA - PEATcosm2014_Bin02_10_metaG | ecosystem: Environmental > Terrestrial > Soil > Wetlands > Peat | place... | reverse complement strand
CTTCGGCCAGGGCGGGGGCCAGCGCTTGGCCGACCAGCTCGGCGTGCCGCTCATCGGCTCGATCCCCCTCGATCCTGCCGTCGTCCTCGGTGGCGACGCGGGCATGCCGGTCGCAGGCAGCGACTCGGCGCTCAGCGGCGAGTTCCAAGCCCTGGCGGAGCGGGTGGTCACCACCATCGCGCCTCCGGGCGTCGTGGAGGGCTGCTCCGCACGGATGCTCGACGCCATCGAGCAGGCCGTCGCCACCCGCTGAGCCGCGCGCTCGGCGTGCCAGAGAGCGCTCAGGCCTCCTGCGCCACCGCTTCGTAGACGCCGTCGAGGTCGCCCAGCTCTGTCTCCGAGAGCCGTCGGGCCCGGCCGAGCTCGACGAGGTGATCGAGGTGGGCGAGCAACGTGGCCGTCGCCACCGCCTCGCGGCGCTCCTCCAGCCCCGGGTACGACGCCGCGGTGAGCTCGCCTGCGGTCGCCGGTCCGCTCCGCGAGAGCTGAGCCGCCACCATCTCCTCTCGCGCCAAGCGATGGGCGAGGACCTCGTCGATGACGCTGACCGGGTCAGCGAGGAGCCGGCCGTGGCCAGGGGCCAGGTGCTCGAGGGCGGGGTCGAGATCTCGAAGGCGGGCCAGGTTGGCGAGGTACGAGCCCATGTGGCCGTCGGGGGGGCGGATCACCACGGTCGAGCCCCCCATCACGTGGTCGCCGGTGAAGCAGAGTCCCTGGGCGACGAGCACGAAGCAGACGTGCACCGACGCGTGACCAGGGGTGTGGATGACGCGGAGCGCACTGTGGCCTGCTCCCACCAGCTCGCCGTCGCTCAGATGGTGATCGGCCACGAAGCCGTCACCGTCGGCGAAGCCCGCCACCGGGGCTCCGAGGACCTGCGCCAGCTTGGCGGCGCCCGGCGCGTGGTCAGGGTGGTTGTGGGTGACGGCGATGAGGCTCACCTCGCGGCCGGCGATGGCCTCGACGAGGGCCGATCGATGCTCGGGCAGCTCGGGACCCGGGTCGATGACGACCAAGCGCTCGTGGCCGACCAGGTACGTGTTGGTGCCCGGCCCCGTCATCATCGACGGGTTCGGCGCGGTCAGCCTCACGACGCCGTCGGCCACCTGGGCCGGCACGCCAGGCACCGGCTCTGGCCCGACGCCTCGGTCGGTGACCTGACCAGGTCTCGGCTCAGCCAAGGGGAGGGTTCTCCTGGAGGGCCCGACGCCTGACCGCCTCGGGGAAGAGCGCCGCGTCCCAGAGGTTGGGCGGTCCGCCGACGTAGCCCTCGTCACCGGGGGCCAAGAGGGTCGGGCCCTCAGCCTCCATGACCATGCGAGGCATCACCATCGGTCGAGCGCTGAGCTCACCCGAGCGCGCCAGGAGCTCGTCGACCGAGCTCGCAGCCTCGATGATGCGCAGGTTCCGGATCGTGGGCAGCACGATCCTGATCTCGCCCGCTCGATGCCGGCTCAGGGCGTCGGCCGGTGTCACCCACTCGGCGGCCACCGTCTCTCCCTCGTCGTGGAGGGGGGTCTGGCCCTCGGGTGCCCGGGCGATGAAGAAGTGCGTGTCGAAGCGCTTGGTCTCCGCCTCCGGTGTGATCCAGTGGTCGACGTGGTGGATCGCCGCGAGGTCGAGCGTCAGGTCCTCGGCGGTGACCACGTCCTCGAAGCTCCGCTCTCGGCGGTTCATCGCCGAGCGGTGGGCGGCGAAGCGCGCTTCGACGTCGCCCTCGAGGATGACCGGCGTGCCGTCAGCGAAGGAGGCGAGCAGGAGGCCCGACTCCTCGAACAGCTCACGGATCGCCGAGATCCAGAAGCCCAAGCCCCCGGCCGCGATGCCGAGCTGCGCCGAGGTCTCCTGCTCGGTGCGGCCCTGAGCGTGGGAGCGAAGGATCTCGCCGTCGTCTTCGGCGTCCACGCGGCCTCCCGGGAAGACCCAGACCCCGCCCATGAAGGTGGCGGCGCGGTTCCGCTTGACCATCAAGACCTCGATCCCCTGCGGGGTGTCTCGCAGCGCCATCAGCGTGGAGGCGGGTTTGGCGGGCGCGATCTCGGGGGTGGGGTCCATCGCTCTGAGGGTAGCGGTGACGCCCGTGGGCCAGCGGCCTTCATATACGCTTCGGCGGTCCCCTCACGGAAGGTCTCGTCCCCGATGGCTGAGCAACGCCCTGGCAGCGACAAAGAACGCACCAAGAAGCAGAGCCGGTCGGTCTCCACCACCAAGCGTGCGCCCACCAAGGCGGCGCGACGCTCAGGTCTGTCCCCCATCAGCTGGCTGGCGATCGGCGTGGTGCTGATCGTCGTCGTGGGCCTCGTCATCTACGCCGTCACGATGGGCAGCTCGAGCTCCAACGCGAAGGGCGAGGGCTCCTCGCCCGCCCCTGCCTCCCTGGTCAGCCAAGTCACCCAGATCCCCGAGAGCGTCTACAACACGGTGGGCGTGACCTCGTCGGTCGCTCCGGTGAGCCCACCGAAGGCCCTCACCGGCTACGCGCCGCTGACCTTCCCGGACGCCTCGGGCACCCAGAAGCCGGGCATCTTCTACTACGGCGCTGAGTACTGCCCCTACTGCGCGGCAGAGCGCTGGGCCTTCACGGCGGCGATCAGCCGGTTCGGCCCCATCACGGGCCTCGGGATCACGTCGTCATCGTCCACCGACGTCTACCCGAACACCCCGACGTTCTCCTTCTACAAGGCCTCGTTCGGCACCACCGACGTCGAGGTGCGCGCCGTCGAGCACCTCTCGAACATCCCGTCGTCGAACGGTGAGGGCTACACCATCCTGGCCAACCCGACCTCGTCGGAGACGGCGCTGCTCAAGAAGCTCGACCCCAACGGGACGATCCCCTTGATCACCTTCGGCAACCAGTTCCTCGTCTCGGGCGCCAGCTACTCGCCGGCGATCCTGGCCAACCTGACGCGCGACGAGATCGCCTCGAACCTCAACGATCCGTCGAACCCGGTCACCCAGGCGATCATCTCGACGGCCAACTACATGACGGCGTCGATCTGCAAGATCACCAACGGCCAGCCTGGTGACGTCTGCAGCTCGTCGGGCGTCCAGACTGCAGCCAAGGCGATGAAGATCTCCTTCTAGGGGGCCACCCATGTCACAAGCGGTGCACGAGCAGACCACGACACGGCCCGACGCTCCGAACGTCGGCATCGTCATCGCCAGCTGGGTGCTCTCGTTCATCGGGCTCGGGATCTCGATCTACCTGACCTACGAGCACTTCTCCGGTTCGACGACGCTGGCCTGCACCGACACCGGGGCCATCAACTGCCTGAAGGTCACCACGTCGCCTCAGAGCTACTTCCTCGGCATGCCGGTCTCGGTGCTCGGCCTCACCTACTACGTCGCAGCGCTGGCGATGTACTCGCCCTGGTCCTGGTGGAGCCGCTTCCGGCTCCTCCACCAGGTGCGCATCGCGTTCTCGGTGCTCGGGATCCTCATGGTGCTCTGGCTGCTCACCGCCGAGCTGGTGATCATCAAGAGCATCTGCCTGTGGTGCACAGGCGTCCACGTGGTGACGTTCTGCCTCTTCGTGCTCGCCATCGTCGGCTCGCAGCGCGCGCTTGAGCGGGATGACCTGACCTAGCGACCTGACTTAGCGACCTGACTTAGCGACCTGACTTAGCGACCTGACTTAGCGACCTGACCTGGCGCTGGGTGCGTCAGCCTTGGGTGAGGCTCCGGCTCAGCCGAAGAACGGTCGGGTGTTCTGGGCGCTCCGGCGCTCGACCTCGTTGAGGCCTCCCCAGATCCCATGAGGCTCCTGGATGCTCAGGGCGTAGTCGAGGCAGTCCCGGCGCACCTGGCAGTCGGCGCAGATCGCCTTGGCCGCTGCCTCACGCTCCGCCCGGTCGTCTTTGCGCTCCGGTGAGCTCGGAGGGAAGAAGAACTCCGAGTAAGGACCCTTGCATGCCGCAAGACGCTGCCAGTCGTCCGCCAAGTCAAACATCTCCACCCCCCGATGGCTCATGGATGTTCAAGGGCACACCGTAGTTGCCATCGTGCTCTCCTACAACCCCCCTGACCTGGGGAGATGCTGGGCGATCCTCGACGGTGAGCCTCCGGGCGGTAGCCTCGGCGCAGTCATGGACGTCGCCTCCTTCGCAGAGAGCTCCAGACTCCGGATCGTCATCGGCAAGGGCGGCGTCGGAAAGACGGCCGTGACCTGTGCGATCGCCACTGCGGTGGCCCGCACAGGGCGGCGCGTCTTGATCCTCGAGCTCGAGGGTCGACCGGAGATCCCTGAGGCCTTCGGCGCCGACGAGGCGCTCACCTATGAGGCCACCCGCCTGGTCTCTGACGACTCGGGCGGCTGGGTCGACGCTCGTCGGGTCAAGCCGGACGACGCGCTGATCGAGTACCTGGCTGATCACGGCATGGGCCGGGTGGCCAAGCGGCTCAGCTCCTCCGGGCTGCTCGACGTGGTGGCCGGGGCCATTCCTGGGATCCGAGACGTCCTGGTGCTCGGGAAGATCAAGCAGCTCGTCAACGAGGGAGAGGTCGACCTCGTCCTCCTCGACGCCCCCGCCACCGGCCATGCGATGACGCTCCTCACCTCCCCGAGCGGCTTGGTGGGCGTGGCTCGAGGCGGCCCCGTCCGCCACCAGGCGGACGAGGTCGTCAGCATGCTCCATGATCCGGCGCTCTCGCAGGTGACCCTGGTCACCTTGGCCGAGGAGCTCCCCGTCACCGAGGCCATCGAGGCGGCGTTCCTCATCGAGGACAAGGCCGGGGTGGCGCTCGGGCCCGTGATCGCCAATCGAGTGACCACCACGGCTCCTGGCCTCGACGTCGCCGCCGCCGAGGCCGCCCGCCACGCCGGCGTCGAGCTGAGCCCGGCGCTCGCCAGCGCACTCGACGAGGCCGCCCGCTTCGTGCGCCATCGCGCCGAGCGGTGCGACGCCGCGCTCGATCGCCTGCGCCGTGAGCTGCCCTTAGACGTCGTGGTGCTCCCCGAGCTCCACGCAGAGACGCTCGGTCCGAGCGAGATCGGGGCGCTCGCCGACGAGCTTCGACGCGCCCTCGAGGACCTCGCGCCATGACCGTGCTCAACGGCGCGCTCGAGGGTGCCGACGTGGTCATCTGCTGTGGGCCCGGTGGGGTGGGCAAGACCACGGCGTCGGCGGCGCTGGCCCTCGACCTCGCGGAGCAGGGCCGGCGAGTGGTCGTCCTCACGGTGGATCCGGCCCGTCGCCTGGCCGAGGCCTTGGGTCTGACGGAGGCCAGCGAGGCCCCCGTCGAGGTCCCCGGCGTCGAGCACGGCAGCCTGCACGCCGTGATGCTCGACGCCGAGGGCACCTTCGACGCCTTGATCGAGCGCTACGCCACCACGGCCGAGCAGGCCGCCTCGATCAAGGCCAACCGGCTCTATCGCTCCCTGGTCGGTGGTCTGAGCGGCACGCAGGAGTACATGGCGATGGAGAAGCTCTACGAGCTCCACGAATCAGACGCCTTCGACCTCGTGGTCGTCGACACCCCTCCGACCCGCAACGCCCTCGACCTGCTCGACGCACCTCGTCGGCTGACCTCGTTCCTCGAGAACCGGATCTTCCGGGCCCTGCTCGCCCCGACGCAGCTCTACCTGCGAGCGGTCTCCTTCGCCACGCGCGCCCTGCTGTCGACCATCGGAAAGGTGGCCGGCGCCGAGCTCGTCGACGACGCGGTCACGTTCTTCCAGGCCTTCGCTGGCATGGAGGAGGGCTTCGCCGCCCGAGCCGGGGCTGTCCATGATCTTCTTCGAGCAGACGGCACCGCCTTCGTGCTCGTCACCTCGCCGCGCAGCGATGCGATCACCGAGGCCCGGTTCTTCCAGGACAAGCTCATCGAGGCGGACATGCACACCGCGGCGGTGATCGTGAACCGGGTCCGACCGAGCTTCGGGGCGATCTCCGTGCCCGACGAAGCCCGCGCCTCCTCAGGAGCGCTGGGCGCCCTCGTCGAGAACCTCGAGCGAGCCGAGCAGCTGGCCTCGCTCGATCTGGGCGCCTTGCGCGACCTCGACCGAGCGGTGGCCCCGGCTCCCGTGTGCACCCTCCCGCTCACCAGCGAGGAGCTCCACGACGTCGAGGGGCTCCGCAACCTCGGGCGCCATCTGAACGACGACGCGGAGCCTCCCGCGCCAGAGGGGTAGATTGGCGCCGTGCAGACGATCGTCATCGCCTCGGACATCCAAGCCCTCCGCACCGAGGTCGCGGGCGTCCTCGAGAGCCCTGAGGTCCAGATCATCGAGGCCCACTCCGGCCCTGAGGTCATCGAGCTCGTCAACGAGGGCGAGGTCGATCTCGTCATCGCCGACATCCAGATGGGCGCCATGGGTGCGATCGCCGTCACCTTGGAGCTCCGCCTGCAAGCCTCCTACGACCAGATCGACGAGGTCCCTGTCCTCATGCTGCTCGATCGTCGAGCAGACGTCTTCCAGGCCAAGCGGTCTGGGGCTGAGGGCTGGCTGGTCAAGCCGCTCGACGGCATGCGGATCCGCCGAGCAGCCAAGGCCCTCCTGGCGGGCGATCGCTACGAGGATCTCTCCTACCAGCCGGTGCCCGTGCTGGTGGGCGACGGCGACGCCTAGCCGTCGGCGTCCGTGACTGACGACGGACCTCCCCCCGAAGAGCCCCGCCGCCGAGGCCGCCGGGCACGTCGCGACCAAGCGGCGGCCGCCCTCGAGGCGCCTCATGCGGAGATCGCGCAGAACCTCGCGGCTCTGAGCGAGATCCAGGTGCGCGAGGTCATGACGCCTCGCATCGACGTCGAGACGCTGACCACGCCGGTCTCGGCGGTCGACGTGGCCCGAGCAGTCCGAGAGTCGGGGCACAGCTGCTACCCCGTCGTGCTCGACGACCTCGACGACCTGGTGGGCCTGCTCTTCGTGAAGGACCTCTTCCGTGCCGGCCGGGGCGTGCTGCTCGAGCCCGGCGTGACCTTGAGCCCGGTGGAGATCTCCCGTCGAGTCCGCACCCCGCTGCTCCTGCCCGAATCGATGGACGTCCTCGAAGCCCTGAGCGAGATGCGCGCCGAGCGCCGCAGCGTGGCGCTGGTCGTCGACGAGCACGGGGGCGTCGCCGGCATCTTGTCGCTCAAGGATCTCTTAGAGCCCCTGGTGGGCGACCTCACCGACGAGCTGGCCGGGACCGAGGAGCCTGAGGTCGTCCGCGTCGACGCCGAGCGCTGGCTGGTCAACGGGCAGATCACCATCGACGATCTCGACGAGGCGATCGGGTGGCTCCTGCCGGACGGTGAGTACGTCACCTTGGGGGGCTACCTCTTCGATCGGCTGGGACGGATCCCTGACGAAGGTGACGAGCTCGAGGTCGACGGCTGGGCGGTCAAGATCCAGACGATGGACAAACGCAGGATCGACGAGGTCCTCATCCGGCGGCTGCCCACGGCTCCTGCGGTCGACGACGGCTGAGCTCCGAGCTCGCCACCTTGGCCCCAGAGGGGCTTTGGTAGGGTTTCAGACCTGAGTGGCGGCGAGCGATCGCACCACCCACGGGCTGTGGCGCAGCTTGGTTAGCGCGCTGCGTTCGGGACGCAGAGGTCCCCGGTTCAAATCCGGGCAGCCCGACCAACGAAGGACGACGGAGCGGCGAGGCCGCTCGGTCCCACCCGCGCTCGCCGAGCACGCCCTCCGCCGCGGCCAGCGCGCCGCGGGTCACCCGCTCTCTCAGCCGCGAGGAAGAGCACCTTGAGACAACGCCACCGCTCACTCGGTAGGGTGCCTTCGGACGGTGCGTGTGGGAGCACGAGCCAGCTCGGTGGATCACGTGCGGCGAGGAGCAGCGAGCTTCGCCACGAGCACCGATCCTGCACAGGACGACGAGGGGGAAGCCATGAGCACGACGGAGACGGTCACCTACGACCCGTACGACTGGGAGATCGACGCCGATCCCTATCCGACCTTCAAGCGCCTCCGAGACGAGGCGCCGCTCTACTTTAACGAGCAGTACGAGTTCTTCGCCGTCAGCCGCTTCGACGACGTCGAGAAGGTCTCGCTCGACTGGCGGACGTACTCGTCCGCCAGGGGCTCGGTGCTCGAGATGATCAAGATGGGCGTCCAGATCCCGCCCGGCTCCATCCTGTTCGAGGACCCACCGAGCCACGACCTCCATCGCAGCCTCCTCAGCCGCGTCTTCACGCCTAAGCGGATGAACGCCCTCGATGGTCAGATCCGCGCCTTCTGCGCAGAGTCGCTCGATCCCTTGGTGGGCACAGGGGGGTTCGACTTCATCGAGCACCTCGGCTCCTACATGCCGATGCGGGCCATCGGGATGCTCATCGGCATCCCCGAAGAGGACCAGAAGGCGCTGCGAGAGCGCTTCGATGAGGGCTTCAACATGAAGGAGGACGGCGGGATGCCGGACTCCTACGAGACCTTGAACGCGCTGACAGGCGAGATCGACCACTACCTCGACTGGCGGGTCAAGAACCCCTCAGACGACCTCATGACCGAGCTGCTCAACATCGAGTTCGACGACGACGGCACGACCCGGCGGCTCAGCCGAGAGGAGCTGCTCGGCTACATCGGGCTGCTCATCGGAGCGGGCAACGAGACCACGACGAGGCTCATCGGCTGGACCGGCAAGGTGCTCGCCGACTACCCGGACCAGCGTGCAGAGATCGCGGCGAACTTCGACCTCGTGCCCCAGGCCATCGAGGAGATCCTGCGCTTCGAGGCGCCCTCTCCCGTCCAGGCTCGCTACGTCATGGAAGACGTCGAGCACCACGGCACGACGGTCCCCGAGGGCTCCGTGCTGCTCGCCCTCACCGCCGCGGGCAACCGCGACGAGCGCAAGTTCGAGGACCCCGACGTGCTCAACATCCATCGCAAGGCCGATCGCCACCTGACCTTCGGCTACGGCATCCACCACTGCCTGGGCGCCGCGCTGGCGCGGCTCGAAGGCCGGATCGCCCTCGAAGAGGTCCTCAAGCGCTGGCCGACCTGGGAGGTCGACTGGGATCACGCCGAGCAAGCCCACACCACCACGGTGCGCGGCTGGGAGCGGCTCCCTGTCCTGACCCCCTAGACGGCTGGACGCCGCCACGCTCCGAGGGGAGGCGGCGGCGCTCAGCTTGCAGGAGCAGCGATCGTCCTGCCCTCGAGCGCCTCGACCGACGCCCAGAAGTCCTCGGGGATCTCGACCGCAGCAGGGATGCGCGGGTCGACGAAGACGGTGACCATCTCGGTCGAGTGCACCATGCGGCCATCGGGATGCCAGAGCGCGATCTCGAAGGTGCACGACCGACGGCTGCGCGAGGCCATCCGGATCCCTCGGAGAAGGGTGTCGCCAGGGAACGCCTCCCCGTCGAGCGAGTACGAGACCCTGCGCATCGCCGGGTGCACAGGGCTCTCTTCGAGGTTGGCCCTCACCTTGACGAGGTACGCCGACCACAGGTTGGTCATGAACTTCTGGGTCTCGTAGTCGACGAGGTGATGGTGGCGCTCAGCGTCGCCCTCGGCGACGAACTCCTCGACGATCGTGAACCTGTCTGCTACGTCCGACACGTGTCGGGTCCTCCTTGGTGGGTGTGCTGTGTCATGAGCCTCGTCACGGCGACGGTGGGTGTCGGTGCGCAGAGCGCTCGCTCCGCTGGGCTCAGGGGCCCGGGTCGATCGTCTTGGCCAGGTACGTCGAACCGGTGTCAGGCACCTTGGCCTGGCGGAAGGCCTCGACAGGGAAGACGATCACGATGAGGGCGAACATGAGCCGGAGCAGGTTCAGCTCCTGGTCGGGCAGGTCGTAGAGGTCGAACTTGTCGAGATAGGCCTGGGCCTCCTCGCCGAGCGGCAGCGCGGCGTCATAGAAGTCCTGGAGCTCGTCCATCGTGGCTCCCAAGCGGAGCGAGTAGCGCTCCTCCTCGGTCTCTCGACACCACTTGGGGGCGAAGCGCTCGAGCGAGGCGAACTGCGGCGGGAGCATGGCGGTCTCGCTCACGCGTCCGCCTCGCGCTCTAAGCGATAGGCCTCGACGTCCTGGCGCACCACGTGGTGGAGGTGGCGGAGCAGGACCTCTTGGTCGTTGTACTGGAACTCGGTGCGGGCCTCTGACTTCATCCGTCGCTGGACCGCTTCGAGCACGTTGGCGTCCTGGAGGGCGAAGTCCTTGGAGACCGCCACGATCATCTCCTGGGTGAGCCGCTCGCTGGCGTTCTTCGGAGGCACGAAGTGGTAGTCGAAGATGAACTGGTGGCTGTCGGGCCCGAGCGGCCAGTACGTGTAGGTCACCACCGTGTTCTGCGACCACGTCAGGATCACGAAGTTCGGGTAGACGTGCCACATGTCCATGCCCCAGCCGCCGAGCCGGGCCGGGTTGGAGGCCTCGCCGAGATCCCCGAGATCCGCCTTCTCGGCCGGGCCGTAGAGGCTTCCCTTGAACACCGACTGGCTGGGGAGCTGGCCCCGGTTCTTCTTGTTGGCGTACTGGCCGCCCGACGAGAGCATCCGGTGCTTCCCCAGCGCCTGCATGTGGGGGAGCATGAAGGGGATCTTGTCGCCGCCGGGCTCGGCCTGGGGGTTGTTGACCTTCGCGTGCACGTAGGGCACGTGGTAGAACTCCGCGAAGGCGTCGATGAACAGCTTCCAGTTCGAGTTCACGACCGCCTCGAGCCGGTGGGTCTCGGTCAGCTTGTGGAAGGGGTAGGCCTCGAGCTTGACCAGGTCGTCGCCGAGGAACTCGCGCAGCGTCTGGCGGGGCTCCTTCTCGAAGTTGAGGAAGATCCAGTTCGCCCAGGTGTCGCAGGCGATCTCGGGCAAATGGAGCTTGTCGGGATCGAGGCCCCTGAACTCCGGGGCGTTGTGGACGTAGTCGATGTTGCCCTCGAGGTCGTAGCGCCAGCCGTGGTACTT
>Ga0181519_10004838_pt1 | contig 10844 bp, 6 predicted proteins | sample PEATcosm2014_Bin_26_FD_121102 | JGI IMG/M metagenome (GOLD analysis project Ga0181519, IMG submission 121102) | Peatland microbial communities from MTU Mesocosm Facility, Houghton, MI, USA - PEATcosm2014_Bin02_10_metaG | ecosystem: Environmental > Terrestrial > Soil > Wetlands > Peat | place... | reverse complement strand
GATTCCCGGCCTGAAGCTGATCCCACTGGCCAAGATTACCGCCCTGATGGCGATGTGGGGTTTGTTCAACAACCTGGGCCGGATCAAGCGCGGCTTCAAGGACGTGCCCCAGGAAGGCAAACTGCTTTTCGCGTTGATCTTCCTCCTGTTTACCGGCGGATTCCTCTCGCCCATCTGGAAGGGCGGCGCGGTCAATCACACGATCGATTTTGCGAAGGTGTTTGTCGCCTGGATCCTGACCTTCCTGATCATCACCGACTTCGACCGTTTGCGGCGCATCATCTTCATCCAGTCGGCTTCGGTGGCGGTGATCTGCGCGATCTCGATCATCAAGGGACATGACCAGCCGCGCCTCGAGGGCGTCATCGGAGGCATTTACTCCAATCCCAACGACCTGGCGTTCGCAGTCGTCCTCACGCTGCCTTTCGCGCTGGCCTTCATGGTGACCAGCAAGAGCCACCTGAAAAAATTCCTGTGGATCATCGGCATGCTCATCATGCTGGCCGCGCTCTTTCTCACCGCATCGCGCGCCGGATTCATCAACCTGGTGATCTCGGGGACGGTCACGCTCTGGCATTTTGGCATCAAGGGAAAAAGGCCGGGGCTGCTGGTGGGGATTGTCCTCTCCTCGGTACTGTTGATGGCGGTTGCGGGTGGCAAACTGTATGACCGCTTTCAGGCGCTGTCGGGAGACAGCACCACGGAAGAATCCGCTTACGGTTCCTACCAGGACCGCATGTTCCTGATGGAGCGGGCGCTGCAAGGCATCGAGCAGTATCCGATTTTCGGCGTGGGCGTGAATAACTTCGTGACCTATTCGACGATCTGGCATGAGGTCCACATGACCTACCTGCAGATCGCGGTCGAAGGCGGGCTGCCGTGCCTGGTCCTGTACCTGATGTTTTTCTGGGACGGGTTCAAGAACCTGAAAATCCTGCGCAAGACGAAGAATCTCGACGAGCACACGGTGCTGTTCGTCGGCGCCCTGCATAGTTCGTTGATCGGTTTTGTGGTGGGCGCGCTGTTCGCGCCCGAGGCCTACCAGTTCTTTCCTTATTTTGCGGTAGCGTTTACCGCAACTCTGTTACAGACGGTCAAGGAACGAGAACTGGAGCCTGGTACCAAGGCGGTCCCGCCCCCGAGGAAACCGCGACATTTCCTGGAGGTCTATGCCAATAACGGAAGAACAGACGCAGTCAGCCCTGTCCGCTGATTTGCAGGCGATTCTCAGTTGCCTGGGCTGCGGCGGAAAACTCGACAGTGACCAGTCCGGCGGCTTCTTTTGCCCGAAGTGCCAGCGCGCCTACCCGAAAGTGAACGGCGTCGCGCGCTTCGTGGATGCGCAGCACTATGCGGCCAGCTTCGGATTTCAATGGCATCGTTACCAGAAGGTGCAGTTCGATCACGACGAGCGCCGGGTTGAAGATCAGGACTTCCGGATGAAGACGGGGCTTCGTCCCGAGGAGTTGCAGGGCAAGCTGGTTCTGGATGTCGGTTGCGGCATGGGGCGGTTCGCCGAAGTCGCGACCCGCTGGGGAGCGCGCGTGATTGGAGTGGACCTGAGCGCGGCCGCCGAAGTGGCGGTGAAAAATTTGAAGGAGCGCGATTTCATTGCTTTTCAGGCGGACGTTTTTGCGCTTCCTTTTCTGCCGGGCAGCTTCGACATCATCTACAGCGTCGGAGTGCTGCATCACACGCCGGACTGCGAGGCTGCAGTCAAGGCGCTGGAGAAATATCTGAAACCGGGTGGCATTCTCGCCGTGTGGCTCTACAGCGGGTACAACAAGTGGTACCGCTTCAGCGACTTCTGGCGCCGCTACACGACCGACATGAAGCCCACCACGCTGCATTCGATTCTGAAGGTCGCGGTGCCCGTCTTCTACAACACGGAAATGGCCATAAAGAAAGTGCCGCTCGTCGGGCCTCCGGCCGCGGGTCTCATTCATCATGTGTTTCCGGTGAACCACCGTCCAGACCCTGAGCTGCGCATGCTCGATACGTTTGACTGGTATTCCCCGAAGTACCAGTCGAAACATACCTACGAAGAGGTGTTCCGCTGGTACGAAGCGATGGGCATGGAAGATATGAGAGTGGGCGAGATTTCGATTGCCGTGCGGGGCCGCAAGCCTTTCCGGAAGGTATAGCAAATCCTGGTGGGGGGATTCGGTAGCGCTGGCGATGAGCCTCAGGAAAAGAGCCAATTATCTACGGAAGGTGCTGCCCGGCGGGACGCTGCGAGCATTGAGCGCTCCCGTGCGCGGGCATGTTCATCTCCTGATCGCAGTGGCCGATCATTTCGAGCCGGCGATCTCTCCGGAGGGAGGGGCGAAGCGGGTTCCGCGTCCTGAGCAGGAACGCCGCCTTGACCTCTGGGTGAGCGAGTATCCCAAAGTCGTCGACAAGTGGCGCGATCACGATGAACGGCCCTTCGTGCATACCTACTTCTATCCGGCCGAGCAGTATGACGAGGGCTTGCTCGACACCCTTGCTGAACATTGCCACTCGGGCTGGGGCGAAACGGAAATCCATCTACACCACGGTTATCCCGAGCCCGATACCGCAGAGAACACGCGGCGGATATTGACCGATTTCCGCGACCGGCTTGCTTTTCGACATGGATGCCTGGCAGTCGACGGGGACAGGAAGCAGCCGCGCTACTGCTTTGTGCACGGAAATTTCGCGCTGGCAAACTCCCGCGATGGAGTGAACTGCGGCGTCGACTCGGAGATGAGTGTTCTCGCCGAAACCGGGTGTTATGCCGACTTCACGCTGCCCACCGGGACGTGGCATTCCGCGCAAACGTCGAAAATCAACTCGCTCTACGAGTGCGCCCTGCCTCTCGATCAGGCAGTACCGCATCGCCGTGGAATCGATCTGGCCGCCGGGCGCGCGCCGGGGATTTTTCCACTCATGTTGCAGGGGCCTCTGCTTCCCGACCTGGCGCGCAGCGCGCGTTCGCGTTCGCCGGTGCTCGAAACGGGCGCGATCACGCAACCCAATCCGATGAGCCTGCATCGGCTTGCTTTGTGGAAGCGGGCGAGAGTCCGGGTCGCAGGCCGCCCGGACTGGCTGTTCATCAAACTGCATTGCCACAGCATGGAACCGCGCCAGCGGGACGCGGTGCTGGGAGATCGCTTCCGCAAATTTCTGGAAGAGCTGGTGAGCGGAGCGGACGCGCGAAAAGAGACTTTGCACTTTGTGACAGCCCGCGAAATGGCCAACATCGCCCTGGCGGCCTGCGACGGCAAAGTGGGCAATCCGGGAGACTATCGCGATTACCGGTTCAAGCGCTTCCGGGATGTGCTCGCACCGGCTGGAAAAATGGATTCGGTTCCGGCGGTTGTGAAAGGATAGCAAGCAGGGAAGTCGAGAGCCTAATCGGAAGAACAGCAGAGAGGAAAGACGAGAGAATCGCACCGCCCTTATGTGTGGAATCGCAGGAGTCGTAAGCGCAACCCGGGAGAGCAACATCACGGAAGCGGTGGTGCGGACGATGTGCAACCAGATCATCCATCGCGGGCCGGACGATGAAGGCATCTTCGTGCAGGATGGAACCGGCCTCGGCATGCGGCGCCTCTCTATCATCGATCTTTCCGGGGGACACCAGCCCGTTTTCAATGAAGACCGCAGCGCATGGATTGTCTTCAACGGCGAAATCTACAATTTTCTCGAGCTTCGTCCCGATCTCGAAAAGCGCGGCCACAAGTTCCGCACGAACTGCGATACCGAAGTCATCATTCATCTTTACGAAGAGATGGGGACGGAGTTTGTCCAGAAGCTGCGCGGCATGTTCGCGCTCGCCATTTACGACAAGGCGAAACGCAAACTGGTTCTGGCGCGCGATCGCGTCGGCAAAAAGCCACTGCATTACGCGTTCGTGAAAGACAAGCTGTATTTCTCTTCCGAGATCAAATCGATTCTGGCGGTCGCGCCCGAACTGGCTGGGGTTAATTCGCAGGCGCTGCTGGAATACCTCTACTACGGCTATGTGCCCGATCCCATCACTGCTTTTACGGGAATCCAGAAGCTGCCTCCGGGACACCTGCTCGAATTCGAGAATGGCAAGATCACCATTCGCCAGTACTGGGATTTGCCTGAGTACAGCACTCATAATCCGAAGAGCGAAGAAGAGTGCCTGGAAGAACTCGAAGCGCGGTTGCTTGAAGCGACGCGGATCCGGCTTATCTCGGATGTGCCGCTGGGCGCGTTTTTAAGCGGAGGCACGGATTCCTCTACCATCGTCGCGCTCATGGCTCGCGCGAGTTCGGCTCCCGTGAAGACTTTCTCCATCGGCTTCACCAAAGATGATTTCAACGAGTCGGCCTACGCCCGCATGGTCGCGCAGAAGTTCGGCACCGAGCATCACGAGATGATTCTCGAGCCCGACGTGGTCCAGACGGTCGAGCACCTGACCAGCACGCTGGAAGAGCCGTTTGGCGATTCTTCCATGCTGCCCACGTATTACGTCTCGCAAATGGCGCGCCAGCACGTGACGGTCGCGCTTTCCGGAGATGGCGGCGACGAGGTGTTTGCCGGGTACGACCGCTATCGCATTCACTCCGACCGGCGCTTCTTCGAGAATGTTCCGGAGTGGGCACGGCGCTTCTTTCGCGACCAGGTCTTTGGACGCCTGCCCCGCACGATGAAAGGCCGCAAGTTCACCTACAACGTCACTTTGCCATGGCGCGAGCGATACGTGGACGGGCTCTCGTTCGTCCCGGCATTCGAGCGCGATACACCTCTGCTCTCCGACGATTTCCGCGCGATCCTGCGCCGGAGCGACGACCCGCAAAATGTGTTGATGCGTTACTTCGCGCAAGCGCCCGCGCACGACCCTGTCAGCGAATTGCTTTACGTCGATACCAAGACCTACATGGTGGGCGACATTCTCACCAAGGTCGACCGCATGAGCATGCTCAATTCGCTGGAAGTGCGGGTCCCCATCCTCGACCACCAGTTCATGGAATGGGTGACCGGCCTGCCGCCGGAGTGGAAGCTGCGGGGCAGCAAGCAGAAATATATTCTGCGCAAGCTGGCCGAGCGCGTCGGAGTGCCGAGCCAGGCGCTCGACCGTCCCAAGCGCGGGTTCGCCCTGCCTCTGGTGCACTGGATGCGCAACGAACTGAAAGAAACGCTGATGATTCTGCTTGAGCCGCGGACCCTGCAGCGCGGGTACTTCGAAGCCAGCGGCGTCCGCGCGCTGATGAACGATCACCTCTACGGAGGGCGCGTATTGACTGGCCGCATCTGGCGGCTTTTGATGTTCGAATTGTGGCACAGAAATTTCCTTGAGAAATTTATCAAGCCTGCAGGACTGTTCTCGCTTCCCATTGTTTTGAACTGCGAGTCGGACGCAGCCATTGCTCCGCCGATGGCGACCGCGCCGGCGGGAGAGTAACCTTGCCGCAATCGCGAGACGTGGCGAATCCCGAGCCGCCGGCCGCCGCCCAAGTGGCTATGGTCAATAGTGGCGCGGCCGCACAGGGCAACACTGGCGCCGCTCCCGCTGGAAGCGCCGCACGTCTCTTCCTGATGACCAATTCTTTTGAGACTGGCGGCTCGGAGCGCCAGTTCTCCGTGCTAGCGCGAAATCTCAATCCCCAACAGTTCAATCTCTCGCTTGGCTGCATCCGTAGAATCGGTCCCTTTGCCAACGAGTTTGGTGACGTGCCCGAGTTCGATCTGGGAGGCAGCCTTTATGGCCTAACGTCGATCCGCACGCGTCTTCGACTAAGCCGATTTCTGCGGCAGAGGCAGATTCAGATCGCTCATGCCTTCGATTTCTATACAAATCTGACGCTGATTCCGGCGGCTCGCTTGGCCGGAGTTCCGGTGGTCATCGGCAGCCAGCGTCAGCTGGGAGACTTGCTCACTCCGCGGCAATTTCGAGCGCAAGCTGCGGTATTTCGCTGGTGCGATGCAGTCATCTGCAACTCGCGCGCGGCCGCGGATCGGCTCGCCGAGCAAGGAGTCTCGCCCAATAAACTCATAGTCGTCGTCAACGCGCTTCCGGCCGAAGCGTTTGCTACCGCGCCCGAAGCCGTGTCCCGCAAGCCCGGAGTCTTGCGCGTCGGCATGGTCGCGCGCATGAATGCACACTACAAAAATCATGCCGGGTTTCTCCGCATCGCTGCCGCCATCAACCGCAATATGCCGGATGTTGAATTTCTTCTGGCAGGCGACGGGCCGCTTCGCCCTGAGTTCGAGCAACAGGCGCGGGATCTGGCTATCGGCAGCCGCGTAATGTTCCTCGGCGACCGGCGCGATGTTCCTTCCGTCCTCGCCTCGCTTGATGTCGCGGTGCTAACCTCCGATTCCGAAAGCCTCTCGAATGTCATTCTGGAAGCCATGGCGGCAGGGCTCCCGGTCGTGGCGTATCGCGTAGGCGGCAATGCGGAACTGCTCGATGTGGCACCCGGTAACGCCGAGCGTGGCATACTGGTTCCCGCGGCAGACGAGGCTGCCTTCGCATCTGCTGTGCAGCGCCTGCTATCCTCCCCGTCAGTGCGCTCGCAGCTTGGCGGCAATGCCCGCGCGTTCGCCGCGGAGAACTTCAGCCTGGAGAGCATTCTTGCCCGCTACCAGGATTGCTATCGATCTCTGCTGGAAAAGAAAGGTGTGAGAAACTCACTGGCGACATGGGGACGGCGGGAAGCGTAGGTACAAGAAAACGGATCAAGGTCGCCATGGTCGGACCCAGCTTGCGTTATGTGGGAGGCCAGTCCGCGCAGGCCGACCTGCTGCTGCGACTTTGGCAAAACGATCCCGACATCGAGATGACATTCATCGCCGTCGATCCGCCTTTGCCGGCGGCCCTTGGCTGGGCGGAAAATGTACGCGGCCTTCGCACGGTGCTGCGCGAGCCAATCTACTTCTCGAATCTGTGGCGCGGCCTGAACGACGTTGACCTCGTACATATTTTTTCCGCTTCGTACTGGTCTTTCCTGCTCGCCCAAGCGCCCGCATGGTTTGTCGCGGCGATGAGTGGCAAGAAGACTCTTATCAACTATCACAGCGGAGAGGCCCGCGATCACCTGCAACGCTTTCGCTCCGGGCGCTTCGTACTCGCGCGCGTGGATGAGATCGTGGTGCCCTCGCCTTATCTTGTGGACGTCTTTCGCGAATTCGATCTGCACGCCTCGGTCGTCCCGAATCTGGTCGATCTTTCCCAGTTCCATTATCGCGAGCGCTCACCTCTCCGGCCGCACCTGGTGTGCACACGGGGCTTCTCCGCGTACTACAGCGTCGACCTGGTCGTGCGTGCTTTTGCCGAAGTTAAAAGAGAATATCCCGATGCGGTTCTCGATCTTGTAGGCGGAGGGCCGCTCGAAGGCGATGTTCGCAAACTGGTTTCCGCCCTGAATCTCAGCGGCGTGAATTTTGCGGGCGTTGCATCGCGGCAGGAGATCGGAAAATATTACGATCAGGCCGATATCTTCATCAACGCGTCGTGGCTCGATAATATGCCGGTCTCGATCATCGAGGCTTTTGCAGCCGGCACGCCGGTCGTGACCACGTCACCCGAATGCATGCCCTATCTTGTCAAACACGAGCGGACCGGACTGCTCTCGCCGGTGGGGGATGAGAAGGCGCTGGGCGAGAACGTCATACGGTTGTTGCGCGAGCCGGAATTGGCCCCGGTATTGGCGTCGAATGCGCGCGCAGAATCGCAAAGATATACCTGGGATGCCGTGCGCGGACAGTGGGTGGAAGTGTACCGAGGACTGCTGAAAACTTCGCCCTGATGGCCCCGTTGGGTCACGATCGGCCTCGTTCGAAATCAATCCATCGAACAAAAAACCATCCGGCTATGAACTCGCGCTACCGCACCGTCGCCATCTTCTTCTCTGCCGCAGGCGCTTCGCCGTGGGGTTCGCCTTCAAGGCATACACGGTGCCACAGCTCCAGGTTCAGCAGGCGCCAGATGCGGTCGTAATTGTCGCGATGCCTGGCGCGATGCTCCGCAAACAGTTGTTCTATGGCTTCGCGCCGGAAATATCCGCGCTGCAGGCTGCGCGGCTCGAGCAGCATTTCACGAATGGCCTCGAGTCTCGATCCGGCGAGCCATCCGCTCCACGGCGTCGGGAATCCCAGCTTCTGCCGGTAGAGAATCTCGTGCGGCAGCAGGTCCTCGACCGCCTTCTTTAGGATTCGTTTCCCGGCGAGCCCGTGAATCTGCACTTCGCGGGGGATGCGCGTCGCAAACTCCACCAGCACGTGATCGAGAAAGGGCACGCGGCTTTCGATCGATGCTGCCATGCTCATGTTGTCCTGCTTCATGAGCAACTCGACCAGGTACGTCTTGATGTCGGTATAGAGCAAGCGCTGCAGCAGTTCGCCGCCCCGCGCCGCCGAGCGCTCCCAATAGGCGAGCACGTTTTTGTAGGCCGAACTGGGCGCAAACTGCTGGGCGAATTCCGCGGTCAACAGACCGCTTTGTTCGGTGCCGCTGAAGGCGGAGAAGAAATTGTCGAAGTAGAAAGAGTCCCAGGCCGCGCCGTCCTTGCCGAGAAACGTATGTTCGAGCTTGCGCCGCAATGTCGCGCCCAGCAGGGAAGAGGTCGCAACCGAATTGCGCAATACGCGCCGCAGCGCGCTCGGCATCACGCCGCGATAAACGCGATCCATCGCGGCATTCTTCATGGTGAGCGCGTAGCGCGTGTAGCCTGCGAGAGTTTCGTCCGCTCCCTCGCCGGTAAGCACAACCGTGACTCGTTCGCGCGCCAGCTTAGCCACGAAATACAACGACACGCTCGACGGCCAGACGATCGGTTCGTCTTCGTGCCAGATCAGGTGGGGCAGTGCGCCGAAGAAATCCTGTTCGCTGACTGACACTTCATGATGTTTCGATTTGATGTGTACGGCGACCTTGCGTGCGTAGGGCAGTTCGCTGTATGCCTGCTCGCCGTAGCCCACGGAAAATGTTTCGACTGGCTCCCGGCGAATCTTTGTCATCAGCGCGGCTACCGCGCTCGAATCGACGCCGCCGCTTAGAAATACGCCGAGCGGCACGTCGCTCATCAGGTGGCTTTCGACCGCGCCTTCGAGCAGCTCGCGGTAGCTCTGAACGTAATAGCTCTCGTCGCGCGACTCATGCAGTTTCGAGGCATCCAGATCCCAATACTGACGAATGTCCGGCTTTCCATCGGGGCCAACCGTCATCGTGTGTGCGGGCAGTAATTTGCGGATCCCAGAGTAAAACGTCTCTTCGCCCGACAGGTAGCCGAAGGCAAGATACTCCGGCAATGCAGAGCGGTTGAATTCGGGGCCGCCTCCATGGGCAAACAGAACTTTCACTTCGGAGCCGAACAGCAAGCGCTCGGGCGTCAGTTTGTAATAGAGCGGCTTGATGCCCAGCCGATCACGGGCAATGAACAGGGTTTTCGTGTTCCGGTTCCAGATGGCAAACGCGAACATGCCGCGCAGGTGCTGCACGCAATCGGCGCCATACTCCTCGAACAGGTGAACGATGGTTTCCGTGTCGCTGTGAGTGCTATAGGAATGGCCGCGCGCAATCAGTTGATCGCGCAGCGCCCCGTGGTTGTAGATTTCGCCATTGAAGACGATCCAGAGGGAGCCGTCTTCGTTGGAGATCGGCTGGTGGCCGCCCGCCACGTCGACAATACTCAGGCGACGCATGCCGATGCCCAGTCTGCCGTCGGTGTAAAAGCCGTCGTCGTCGGGGCCGCGGTGGGCGATCACATCGCACATTGCGCGCAGGGCGGTTGCGCTTGCTCGCGTTTCGTGACCGAATTCAAGAATGCCGGCGATCCCGCACATTTAACGCTTCTCCGCGTAGGATGACGTTGCGTTGGCCTCGTGGGAAGCAGCTTGCGTCCCACCCGTCAGTTCATCAAGAAATGGAGTCGCCGATACTTGCAGCGGTTCCGCGTTGGTCAAGCGGTCCTGCATCCGCCATTCGAAGAACTTGCAGGGGCCGGACGCATTGATGAGTGGCTTCCCCTGACATTCCAGTGTATTGCCGCCCACCGCGATCAGCCGCACGAGCTTTTCTCCTTCGGCCCGGCAATAAAGCAGTTGGGCATTTGAGAACCACGGCCCAAAACTCCAGGCCGCACGATTGCGGGGCGAATCGTCCGAGGATCGGCCAGCAGGAGTCAAATCGGGTTCCGCAAAGAAGAACTCGTGGCTCCGATTGCCTTCCCGGAGTTCATAGACTTGCACGCCGTCCGCGCGGTTGCTGAGTAGTTGCGCTTCTTCCTGCGTCTGAGAGGTGTCGCGTTTTGCGATGAGGGCCGTGGCAATCTCCTCGGGCAGCTTAACGCGCGCCTCAGCATAGACTACGGGAGCCGGCTGGTATCGGCCATACGCGGGAGACACCAGAGTGCGTGTGGTCCCCGTCTTCCAGCAATCACTCTCCGCCAGTTTCGCACCTGCCATCACCATCCGGAGCGCAAAAGAGTTTGGGCGGTTCGGGCGCGAGGCGACGAACTGTCCCGCGCTGCTTTCGCGTACGAAGAGGTCGCTCGCGAAGTGCCAGCGCAATTCCAGATCATGTTCCCTGTTGCCCAGCAAGGCATCCCGCACCAGCCAGATGCCATCATCGAGGTGGAGGACGCAGCGCCGGTGCGTGACGGGATCCTTGACCCGCGCATAGCCATTATGACTCCCGGCAAAATAGGTAAACGTTTTTCCGATCACCCAATCTTCCACTTGCGTCGTGGGAATATTCGTCCATGAGAAGGGGGCGTCTGCCACCGCCTGGTCCAGGCCGTCGACCCGGATCGTGTTATGGGCGCGCGTTCCGCGTAAGGCATTGCGGTCGGCGGGATCGGAAGAGACGTACACGCCGCTGCCGGAGTCGACCAGCCAGCGCTCTCCAT
>Ga0181519_10004835_pt1 | contig 10846 bp, 12 predicted proteins | sample PEATcosm2014_Bin_26_FD_121102 | JGI IMG/M metagenome (GOLD analysis project Ga0181519, IMG submission 121102) | Peatland microbial communities from MTU Mesocosm Facility, Houghton, MI, USA - PEATcosm2014_Bin02_10_metaG | ecosystem: Environmental > Terrestrial > Soil > Wetlands > Peat | place... | reverse complement strand
GGCTCGTTGATAGGGAACTTCACATAGCCGTTTCCATTGGCCATGACCTTCGACATCAGCGCTGAGTACTCGGTGGAGATGTCCTTGTCGTCGAAATGCTGGTAAAGCTGAAAGCCCATGACATGGGCGTAGAATTCGACCCACTCGTCCATGGCATGCCAGCCCACGTTGCCCACCATGTGGTCCACGTGCAGCAGACCTGTGGGGCGCGCCACGGTGTCCGCCGGTTCGGCGCGGAAGCCGGGCAGGAAGGCGCCGTTGTAATGGCCTCGCTCCACAAAGGTGTGAATCGTGTCGCCGTAAGCTGCGATGGAGGCGGTGGTGACACGGCCGTAATCGTCGGCTGTCTCCGTCGGGGAAGCCACGGAGCGGGCGCCGCGGGCAGTGGTTTCCAGCCAGGCTTGCCGCGCGTCGTCCACTTCCAGCGCAATCACGCGAACCCCATCGCCGTGCCGCGCCACGTGATCTGCGATAGGGCTGCCGGGGCGCAGCGAAGTGGTCAGAACAAAGCGGATCTTGCCTTGCTGCACCATGTAAGAAGCGCGGTCGCGCTGCCCGGTTTCCGGCCCGGCATAAGCCACCAGGCTCATTCCGAATGCGGTGCGGTAGTAGTAAGCCGCCTGGCGCGCGTTGCCCACGTAGAATTCCACATGGTCGGTGCCCTTCAGGGGCAGAAAATCCTGTCCGGTCTTGACTATGCTGGGAGCAAAGGATGCCATCGGACCCTCCGTTTGGCGTGGAAAGGGATCCAGGTTCGGGGTGATCCCTATCACATCTGAGCAAGAGGATAGGCCGACGCTTAGAGGACTTTGAATACCGGTTGAAAGGAAGATTCGTTCATCCGCTTATCTTTCTTCTTCTCGATGGCTCTCTTGGCTTAACAATCTAAAGTAGCTCTAGAGAGCTGGGACGACCAGCCCTCTACACTCGCCGAGCGAGACATCCGGAAAGCCCTCGCGGCGGCAAAAGCCGCGAAGAATCACCTCGTCGCCGTCTTCCAGGGCCGTGCGGCTCTCGCCATTGGGCAGCGGAATTGGTGGTTTGCCGCCGGCAGTTAGCTCGAGCAGACAGCCGGCAGACTCGTCGGCCCGTCCGGAGACGGTGCCGGTGGCGAGCAGGTCGCCAGGAAGCAGGTTGCATCCGTTGCTGGTGTGGTGCGCGATGAGCTGGGCAGGCGTCCAGTAAAGGTCGCGCATGTTGGCCTGGCTCAACCGATTGGCTGGCTGGGCAGCGGCGCGCATGGCAGGGGTCAAGAGCCAGGCCTCCACGGTCAGATCGATGGCGCCGGTGTACTGGTCCATGGCGTCGAAGAGATAACCGAGAGGAGCCGGATCGTCCGACGGGCGCAGCGCGGCCGGTACGCGAAAAGGTGCAAGCGCGGCCATGGGCACCACCCAGGGCGAGACGCTGGTGGCGAAGCTTTTGGACAGGAAGGGCCCCAGCGGCTGACTTTCCCAGGACTGGATGTCGCGCGCCGACCAATCGTTGACGAGAGAAATGCCGAAGATGCGGCTCCCGGCCTGGCGGACAGGGATCGGCTCGCCAAGTTGGTTGCCTTCTGCGATGTACATGCCGACTTCGACTTCATAGTCCAGGAATCGCGTGGGTCCGAATCCGGGAGCACCGCCCTCTTGGGATGGGCGCATCTGGCCGCACGGCCGGCGGACAGGCGTTCCACTCACAACGATCGATGAGGCGCGCCCGTGATAGCCGATCGGTACGTACTTGTAATTGGGTAGCAGCGGATTCTCGGGACGAAAGAGCCAGCCCACGCGGGTGGCATGGTGGATGGATGCGTAGAAGTCGGTGTAGTTGGCCGATTCGACGGGCTTGAGCAGCGTAGCGCCTTCCCTGGGCCTGAGCGCAGCTTCGACTGCGGTACGGGTGGCTGGGTCCGCCTCTGCATCGAGCAGGTGCATGAACCGGGCTCGCAAGCCGCCTTGCGCCTCGGCTCCGCAGGCCATGAGTGGATTGAGCGTCCTCGCTTCGCAGGCAGCCTGAATGGGAGCCTGCAGCCCTTCAAAAAGACCTGCCCCTTTGCACCAGCGCAGGTCCAGCACGAAGTCGCCGATACCCACCCCTGGCCGCGCCCTGCCGTCTTCCCCGGCAAAGATGCAATAGGGAAGGCTTTGCAGCGGAAACCCGCAGCCCGGGTCGTTGGCCGACTCGACCCAACTGGTGCGGTCCCATTCAGCTTTTGAAAGCAGCTCGGTCAATACGCGCTCCCGCTTCGATTATGCAATGCCAGTGAAGTTCTTTTTCAGGCTCTGCCAGCACTCATAGTATTCGTGCTGCAGAATCTTCTCCTCCATGGCAAAGCGGGTGGGCCGCACGGGCAGCCGCGTCTCGAACATGAACGCTAGTGTGCCATGGATGTAGCGGGGTTCCAAAGCAGCCACGCTGCCGCGCTCGAAGGTCTCGGCATCCGGTCCGTGTCCCGACATGCAGTTGTGCAGGCTGGCGCCTCCGGGCAGGAAGCCCTCCGCCTTGGCGTCGTATTGGCCGAGGATCAGCCCCATGAACTCGTTCATCATGTTGCGGTGGAACCAGGGCGGGCGGAAGGTGTGTTCGGCCACCATCCAGCGCGGGGGGAAGATGACAAAGTCCACGTTGGCCGTGCCGGCCAGGCCGGAGGGCGCGGAGAGCACGGTAAAGATGGAGGGATCGGGGTGGTCGAAGCTCACCGTGTTGATGCAGTTGAAGCGTGCCATGTCGTACTTGTACGGCGCATAGTTGCCGTGCCACGCAACCACGTCGAGCGGGGAGTGATCGATCTCGGCTCGCCACAGTCGCCCAAGAAATTTGGAGATTACCTCGAAGGCGCCTTCGCGATCTTCGTAGGCGGCAAAAGGGGTGAGGAAGTCGCGTGAGTTCGCCAGGCCGTTTGCGCCGATGGGCCCCAGATCCGGCAGGCGGAAGCTCTGCCCATAGTTTTCGCAGATATACCCGCGTGCCAGCCCGTCGGGCAACTCGACGCGGAACTTGATGCCGCGCGGAATCACCGCCAACTCGCCGGGAGCGGCTTCCAGAATGCCCAACTCGGTGCGCAACAGCAGCCGGCCCTGCTGGGGCAGGATCAGCATCTCGCCGTCGGCGTTGTAGAAGAAGCGGTCCTGCATGGAGGCATTGGCTACATAGAGGTGAATGCCCACGCCGTCCTGCATGGCAGGGTCGCCGTTGCCGCCCAGGGTGACAATGCCTTCGACAAAATCGGTCCCCTCGGCCGGGATGGGCAGCGGATTCCAGCGCATCTGGTTGGGCGGCGTTGGCACTTCGTTGAATGGGCCGCTGCGCATCAGCGTGTTCCGGGAAAACTCGCGATACGGCTCATGCATCACCGAAGGGCGGATGCGGTAGCTCCAGGTGCGGCGGTTGAGAGCGCGCGGCGCTGTGAACGCTGTGCCGCTGATTTGTTCGGTGTAGAGCCCCAGCGGAGCGTGCTGCGGGGCGTTCTGGCCCTGCGGCAAAGCGCCGGGGTGAGCCTCGGTGGCAAACTCGTTGCCAAAGCCGGACTGATACAGATGTTGAGCCATGGGGAAGCTCCGACTCTTTCGACGACGGGAAGTATCGCACTCGATTGCAGCAACTGACAATCCGATTCAATCGCCTGTGAGCCTCCGCGGGTTTACTTTCTTAAGAAAACAATGCTAATGTCCTTTCAATCGAAGGTATGAACCCATGTCGACGAGCCGGCACAGACCCCGTTATGAACCAGCGGAGCTGGATCGCATCTCCTGGAAGATCATTGAAGAGCTGCAGCAGGATGCGCGCCTCTCCTGGGCCGAACTGGGCCGGCGCGTGGGCTTGACCACCCCGGCAGTGGCCGAGCGCGTGTACCGGCTGGAGAAGCTGGGCGTCATTCGCGGCTTCCACGCCGATATCAGCCTGGAGCGGCTGGGCCTGCCCATCCTGATTTTCGTGCGCCTGTCCATGGCAGGCCCCGAATCGATGGTGCGCGCCTTTCAATTGCAGGTGAAAAAGTGGATGGAGGTGCTGGAATGCCACCGCGTCACCGGCTCCGACTCATTCATCGTGAAGGCGCGCGTCGTCTCGGTCGAGCATCTGGAGCGCTTTCTTGACAAGCTGGGCCACTACGGAACCACTTCAACAGCGACCGTGCTCTCCTCCCCGGTGCAGCAGAGAACCATGACCGAGAAGGACATCGACGATTTTCACGAGGGCGGGTAAACTACGTCCTGCCAGGCTCGTCCTTTCGCACTCCATACTCCAATCCGCTTCCGTTGGCTCTATCATTTTCCCCCAGGTCCATCGAAGCAATCACGGCCTTCCTCTTATACTCAAGCCAGTGTATGTCGACCCACCTGGACACAATTCTCGCCGCCACGCGCGCCACAGTGGCCGCTTCCAAAGCACGCGTGCCCCTGTCCGACTTGGAGAAGCAGGCATCCGCACACCGGCCGCGTGGTTGGACTGCGGCACTGCGGCGCCAGGCAACGCAGGGGCCGGCTGTGATTGCGGAGATCAAAAAGGCCTCTCCATCCAAGGGGTTGATTCGCAAGGACTTTGACGTGGAATGGTTGGCCAGGCGCTATCGCGCGGGCGGCGCCGCGGTGCTATCGGTGCTGACCGATGAGCCCTTCTTTCAGGGGAGCCTTCGCAACCTGGAGCTGGCTTCCAAGGCCGTAAAACTGCCCTGCCTGCGCAAGGACTTTACGGTGGACGAGTATCAGATTGTGGAGGCTCGCGCGCACCGTGCCGATGCAATCCTGCTGATTGCCGCTGCGCTGAGCAACGCCGAGATGCAGCGGCTTTCAGCCGCGGCCCGCGGGCTCGCACTGGATGTGCTGGTCGAGGTGCACACTGGCGAAGAACTGGACAGGGTGCTGGACGCGCTGGGCGAGAGCGGAGCGGACGCGATCGGCGTGAACAACCGCGACCTGAAGAGCTTTGCCGTGAAGCTGGAGACGTCGCTGAAGCTGATTGAGCGGATACCGGCCAGCGTGGTGCGCGTGGCCGAAAGCGGCATCGCGACTGCGGACGATCTGGCGCGGCTGCGCGCGGCTGGATTTGGCGCATTCCTGATCGGCGAGAGCCTGATGCGGCAGGCCGATCCTGGGACGGCGCTGGCGGCGTTGCTGGGCGGAGCAGGGAAGGCGCGATGAGTCTCTGGGTCAAGATCTGCGGCAATACTTCGCTGGAAGATGCGCGGTTGGCCGTGGAGGCTGGAGCGGATGCAGTAGGATTTGTGTTCGCGGCCAGTCCGAGGCAGGTGACGGTGGCTGACGTGGCCTCCATCAACTCCCATCTGCCCGCAACCGTGGAGAAGATTGGCGTGTTTGTGGACGCAGAGCTGGCCGATATCTACACCACCGTGCGCGCCTGTGGGTTGACGGGTGTGCAACTCCATTTCGCGGCCAGCCCCGAGATCCCGGCAAGGCTCCACGAACGGCTTTGGCCGGCGCTGCGGATCCTGCGCGTGGTGCATTTTGAGACCGCAGCTGCGGACCTGGTTGCGCGGCAGATTACAGAACATGCCGCAAACCCGCACGTCGATGGGGTGCTGGTGGATTCCCGCACGGCGACGGCGGTTGGCGGCACCGGCGTGACCTTCGATTGGGCCGCGGCAAGGAAGACCGTCTTCAGCGATGCCGGCACGTTGAGGATGGTCGCCGCAGGCGGGCTCAACCCGTCCAATGTGGCCGAAGCGATTGCCACGCTGCGGCCATGGGGAGTGGATGTGGTATCCGGCGTGGAGTCTGCTCCGGGCCGCAAGGATCCGATCAAGGTGTGGGAATTTGTGGCACGAGCCAGGGTGGCGGATCGCGCGTAGAGCCCGCGTCCTGGATGCCGAAACCGATTCATGCGAGGTGTCCGTATGGAAACGTTTCTTGCGCCGATTGAGAAGCCTAAAGCGGCGTTCATGCAACTGGCTTATGTGATGGCGCGCCGGCAATTCGGCAAGGTCATTACCCCGCTGAAGGTGTATTGCGCGCGGCTGCCAGTGGCCTTTGGCCTCTTCTACTCGAAGATCAGCGAGTTGGATAAGAAGCTCGAACTGGCGCCCGAGACCGTCCTTTTGATCCGGGAACAGGTGGCGCAGATCAACATTTGCCTGTTCTGCATCGATATAGGGCGCTCGTTTGCGATCAAAAGAGCGATGAACGAGGCCAAATTCGAGGCGTTGGCGGAGTACGTTACGAGCCCCCTGTTTAACGATGCGGAGCGCGCGGCGCTGGATTACGTGACGGAGCTGACAAGGGATAAGCGAGTCGATCCGCAGACGTTCGCGCGCATGGCCAGTCACTATTCGGAACGCGCGGTCTGCGAGATCGTGTGGCTCGTGGCCAGCGAGCATTTCTACAACATGACCAACCTCGGCCTGAACATTCATTCGGATATGCTCTGCGATTTCCGCAGGAAGAAGCGGTAGCAGGATCGCAGAATTCGCGAGCGTTTTACCTCTTCCTTGATGTAATGCAATTGAATTACACTCAAGCGAAGGAGTCCTCTTAATGCCGGCAAATGCTTTGGTGCAAACCCGGATCGACCCCGCTGTGAAGGAACGCGCGGCAGCAGTGCTGGGCGAGCTGGGGATCACCGTATCGGATGCAGTTCGCATCCTTCTGACCCGAACTGCCAATGAAGGCGCACTGCCCTTCTCTTTGACTCAAAACGCCGCTGAACACGATGCCTGGTTCCGCGCCAAGGTGCGGGAGGCTCTGGACGATTCGCGCCCTGGAGTCCCTCACGAACGGGTCAAAGAGCATTTTGCCAAACGCCGGGCGGCTGCGCTTCGCAAAGAACCGAGGTAGCAGATGCTTTTAGAATGGTCGGTCTTCGCAATGGCCGGCCGTGAGGCGATTTTCGACTACATAGAGGCGGACAGCCCGCGCGCAGCCATGGCTGTCGATGATCGCATCGAGGCGAGCGTAGAGGGCCTGGCGCAGTTCCCGGAGATGGGACGTCCTGGCCGCGTCGAAGGAACTCGGGAACTGGTTATTTCCCGCACGCCTTACATTGCTGCCTATCGCATTCTCGGTGAAACGGTGCGCATCTTGCGGATTCTGCATGGCGCACAGCAATGGCCGGACGAAATGCCCGAGAAGCCAGAAGAGCACTCCAGCTAGAGCCCGAGCGGCTTGAAATGTTCGATCCTCCAATTAAGAGCGAGATAGAGAGCTTACGCCATCCCTGTACACTGAAGAGTTGCCCCATTCCTCGGCAATCATGCAGGAGGTTCCTTAACAATGGCGTCGGTCATTCTTCCAGCAGTTCCCTCTGAGTCGCGGCCGGGCCGCTTTGGCGTGTATGGCGGACGCTATGTGCCGGAGACGCTGATGGCGGCGCTGGTGGAACTGGAGCATGAGTACGATGCGGCCAGGAACGACGCGGCTTTCCAGGCCGAACTGGCCTCGCTGCTGAAGGACTACGCGGGCCGGCCCACGCCGCTTTATTTTGCCAGGCGGCTCACCGAGCAGTTGGGCGGGGCCAAGATTTATCTGAAGCGCGAAGACCTGCTGCACACCGGAGCGCACAAGATCAACAACGCGCTGGGCCAGGGACTGCTGGCCAAACGCATGGGCAAGAAGCGCATCATCGCCGAAACGGGCGCGGGGCAGCACGGGGTGGCCACGGCCACGGTCTGCGCGCTGCTGGGCCTGGAATGCGTGATCTACATGGGCGACGTGGACATGGCGCGGCAGGAGTTGAATGTGCTGCGCATGCGCCTTCTTGGGGCTGAGGTGCGCGGGGTGTCAGCCGGCTCGAAGACGCTGAAAGACGCCATCAGCGAGGCCATGCGGGACTGGGTCACCAACGTCCGGACGACCTATTATCTGTTAGGCAGCGCGCTGGGAGCGCACCCGTACCCGACCATGGTGCGCGACTTCCACCGCTGCATCAGCCGCGAGATCAAAGAGCAAATCCTGGAAAAGGAAGGAAGGCTGCCGACAGCAGTGGTTGCCTGCGTAGGCGGCGGGTCGAATGCCATTGGCGCGTTCTACGAGTTCATTCCCGATCGCCAGGTGAGGCTGATTGGCGTGGAAGCCGGCGGGCGAGGCACGGCGCTGGGCGAACACGCGGTGCGCTTCCGTGGCGGCGCGCCGGGGGTGTTGCAGGGGACGTACTCCTATGTGCTGCAGGACGAGAATGGGCAGATTGCGCTGACCCACTCTGTCTCGGCGGGATTGGATTACGCGTCGATTGGGCCGGAGCACGCGGCGCTGCACGATTCGGGCCGGGCGGAGTACACCGCGCAAGACGATGCGGCGGCGCTCGGCGCCGTGGTAAAGCTGGCGCGGACCGAGGGGATTCTGCCTGCGCTTGAAAGCGCGCATGCCGTGGCCGAGGCAATCAAGATCGCTCCCACGATGCCGGCCCATGACATACTGGTGGTGAACCTCTCTGGACGCGGCGACAAGGATATGGGCATCCTGGCGCAAGAGTTGAAGATTCAGGGAGCCTAGCTATCCATGCCGATCGTCTTTGACCGCAAACCCGGACTGGTTGTCTACTTGACGGCCGGAGACCCGAGCCTCGACGCCACCAAGGCTATTGCCGTTGCGGCCATCGATGCCGGCGCGGACGTAATCGAGCTCGGCGTGCCGTTCAGCGACCCGCTGGCAGACGGGCCGGTGATCCAGAGAGCCAGTGAGCGCGCCGTGGCGCGGGGGACCCGGTTAAAGGATGTGCTGGCGCTGGCAGCGGAGATTCGCGCTGCGCGGCCACAGGCGGGCCTGGTGATCTTCACATATCTGAATCCGATTCTCCGCTACGGGTTGCACCGGTTTGCAGACGAAGCTGCGGCGGCCGGTGCAGACGGAGTGCTGGTGACTGACCTGATCGTGGAAGAGGCGGGTGAGTACCTGGCAGAAATGGAACGCGTGGGGCTGGCGCCGATCTTCCTTGCCGCTCCTACCAGCCCCGACGAGCGGCTGGAAGCGATTGCGACGCACTCCAAAGGATTTGTGTATGCCATCTCCCGCGTGGGCATAACCGGGACGCAGCAGAGTTTGACCAGCGACGCCGCGGCATTGGTCGCGCGCATCTGCCGATGGACGGGGCTGCCGGTCGCCGTCGGCTTCGGCATCTCCAACGCCGAACACGTCGTCCAGGTGGCGCAGTTCGCGGATGCCGCGGTGATCGGCAGCGCGATCGTGGAATTGATTGAGCGCTCCACATCGGAGGCAGCGCCCGGCGCAGTGGCCCGATTTATCAAGGGCCTGCGCTTGCCCCAGGCAGCGCTGGCCCGGTAAAAGCACCCCGCAGGCGGCCCGTTCATCCGCATGGATGGCCGCGCGAATGGAACCAACTCTAACTTTTGTGCGACCGGTGAGGATCTCAAATGGGTCTGCATCCGGACAACAAGGCACAGGAGCGCAGGACGAGGACGCGAATGACGCTGGAAGAATTGCGGAAACAAATCGATGCTCTGGACCAGCAACTTGTCGAGTTGCTGAGCGAGCGGGCACGCGCCGCGCAGATGATCGGCCACCTGAAAGCCGCCACGCAACTGCCGGTGTATGAGCCGGCGCGCGAAAAGGTGATCTATGCCAATGTGCGCGCGCACAACAAGGGGCCGCTGCCGGACATCGAGCTGACGCATATTTACGAGCGCATTATCGACGTCATGCGCGCCCTGCAGAGGGACGAGTTGGCATCGGAGAGGAACGCCCAGGCGCATCAGACGCCGGAGACAGGGAACAAGCAATGATTGTAGCCATGCAGGAAAATGCCACTGAAGAACAGATCGATGCCGTCATCGAAGCGATGGAGGAAGCCGGTGTGGACGTGCACCGGACCACAGGTGCAACCCAGACGATTCTGGCTGCCGTGGGCTCAACCGCCAGTTTGGACCTGAGCAAGTTTGAAGTGTTTCCGGGCGTGCTTCACGTGCACCGCATCAGCGCCCCGTACAAGCTCGCCGGACGGGCGTTCCACCCGGAAGGCACGGTCATCGAGTTTCCCAACGGCGCAAAGATCGGCGGCCGGCAGGTTGCCATCATCGGCGGCCCTTGCGCCATTGAAAATCGCGAGCAAATCTTTACCATTGCGGCTGCCGTGAAGGCTGCGGGAGGAGGATTTCTCCGTGGAGGCGCTTTCAAGCCGCGCAGCTCGCCCTATGCCTTTCAAGGGCTCGGAATTCCGGGGTTGCAACTGATGCATGAGGCCGCGCGGGAGCACGGGCTGAACACGGTGAGCGAGGTCATGGAGATCGCGCAGATCGAGGCCATGCTGCCGTATGTGGACTGTTTCCAGGTGGGTGCGCGCAACATGCAGAACTTCAATCTGCTGCGCGAGCTGGGCCAGGTGCGCAAACCGATCCTGCTCAAGCGCGGCATCGCGGCTACCGTCGAGGAGCTTCTGCTTTCCAGCGAATACATCCTCTCCGGCGGCAACTACGAGGTGATTCTCTGCGAACGCGGCATTCGCACGTATGAGACTTCGACGCGCAACACCATGGACATTGCGGCCATTCCGGTGGTGAAGAAGCTGTCGCATCTGCCCATCATCGGCGACCCCTCGCACGGCACGGGGCGGCGCGACATGGTTCCCGCCATGTCAAAGGCCGCCGTGGCCGCGGGCGCGGATGCAATCCTGGTTGAGATTCACCCCAATGCCGACAAAGCGGCCTCGGACGCGGCGCAGACCTTGTACCTCGACCAGTTTGAAAAGCTGGTAGGCGAACTGAGGCTGGTTGCAGAGGCGGTGGGGCGGACTTTGTAGCGGAGTCAGCGGGTAAGTAAGGACAGTGGATATGGGCGTTTGTGGTCTCCTACCCTTGAATCAAAAACGACTCAAGGATGCCGCACCCCGGCAAGCTCCGCTACCTCCGCGACCTTTTCAATGTAGCTTGGAGCGACGAGCAACCGATGATTGAGCGCAT
>Ga0181519_10004832_pt1 | contig 10850 bp, 10 predicted proteins | sample PEATcosm2014_Bin_26_FD_121102 | JGI IMG/M metagenome (GOLD analysis project Ga0181519, IMG submission 121102) | Peatland microbial communities from MTU Mesocosm Facility, Houghton, MI, USA - PEATcosm2014_Bin02_10_metaG | ecosystem: Environmental > Terrestrial > Soil > Wetlands > Peat | place... | reverse complement strand
TAACCTCGCCTATCTTGCCGGTGCGAACCTGGCCCGGTGGGAAGTTTGGGACGGCATGCGCGCAGTAGACTATCTGTTGAGCCGCCTGGACGTGGACGCCAAGAGAATAAATGTTACAGGAACCAGCGGCGGAGGCACTCAGACCGCATTACTGGGCGCACTGGACGATCGCATCAAGGTAATTATTCCTTCCTGCTACATTACGGCGCTTCCCACGCGAGTGGAGAATCGCATCTTCGCCGATTACGACAGCGATCCCGAACAAGACCCGTACGGACTTATATCGAGGGGGATCGACAATGCGGGTACATTACTGATCATGTACCCGCGCCCTGTGATGATAGCGACAGCGACTCTTGATTTTTTCGCCGTACAGGGCTCTCACAAGACCTATTCCGAAGTTAGCGCAATCTATAGTCGCTTTGGTCATGCTGACCAGATAGCATTTGCAGAGAGTTATAACAAGCATAGTTACTCTGTGAAGAACCAGGAACAGGCGTTGAGCTTTCTCGATCGCTTCAACAAGATGCCGGTACGACACGGCCTCCCCGCGGTGACCGCATATACGGATGCCGAGCTTCAGGTGACTAAGAGCGGACAAGTAACAGTCGACTTTTCGGATGGTCACTCGCTTTTGCATTATGTTGCTGCCTATGCGAAAGAAGCCGCGCGCCATGATCGGAAGACGCTGGCCGAGCTATACCGGAGCGAGCAAGACCCGAATATCGATTCCTGGACTGTTGGCAGCTTTAATGGGTACGCACCTGCCGGTGAACTGCAGTGGGAAAAAGTGGGAAGCGGCACAGCCGGCGCGGTGCATATTGATCGCTACGTGCTGCATCACGATACTTATCTGGAGATGCCGGTTCTTCACTTTTATGGCGAGGGCGGCCATCCCAAGGGAGCTTTGCTCTGGTTCAGTCTGGAAGGCAAGGCCTCACAAAAGGATTGGCCAGAGATCACTAAGTTAATCGATGACGGTTACGAGGTATACTCCTTTGACTTTCGCGGGTTGGGCGAAACGCGCATGAACTTTCGCGTCGATTCTTATGACGATGCATCGCATGAGCAAGGGAGCTTTGATGAGGCATACGTGAATCCGCTGGGCAGCGTATTAGCTGATTATGTCTATAACTCGCTGCTGACCGGGCGTCCTTATTTCCTTCAATTGATGGACGATATAAAGATTGCCGAGAACTTCGTTCGCAAACGGGATGCGCATCAGCCTCGGCAGCCTATCACGCTGGCCGCAAGTGGTGATGCATACACTCTGGCGGTTCGATACAAGGATGTCGATCCGCAGGTGAAGATTCTGGCGAACGATTCCGCGCCCGTTCTGAATTGGTCCGCCCTAGTGTCGGAGGGCAAGGAGCAGTGGCCGATCGCGTTTCTGATGCCGTACGGAGCGCTATTACAATAGAAGCATGAGCCACGAAGGCATCCGCTTTGTCGATAAGGAACACGCCGCGCGCGAAACCGAAGCAGATCACAGGCTGCCCCGTATCGCCGTCACTCCAGAGAAGGTGCGCGTGTTGCTGACTGAAGGCAAAGGTTTGGAAATCGACTGGGTCGACGGACACAAGAGCGCGTGGAACTTTGCCTGGCTGCGTGAAGCCTGCCCCTGCGCCACCTGCGTGGAGCAGCGCAACCTGGAGGGCCGTAAACCGGGCCAGCCAAAGCCCAAACCCGCCGCCGTGCTGCCGATGTACACGCCGCCGCCGAAGCCGGCCAGTGCCCACGCCGTAGGCCGCTACGCCATCCAATTCAACTGGCTCGACGGCCACTCTGGAGGCATTTACTCATGGGAGTATCTGCGCCGCGTCTGCCAGTGCCGGGAGTGCACCTTCGCCGCTGAAGAGACCACCGGCACGCCGAATTAAACTGCACGCCCAGCTTGAGCGCATTCCTATTTTCTTGCTTGCCGAATTCTTGACTCGACTAACAATCCAACTGCCTCTACTGCAGTTGCAGCCACTTGCAGCAGCGCCCTATTCTTTGCCATCAGAAACCCAGCGTCTACCGCAGTATCCAGAAAGGCCAGAAGCCCGTCCCAGTACCCAGCCGTATTGATTAGGATGCAAGGTTTGGCGTGCAAGCGGAGTTGCGCCCAGGTCACCGCCTCCAGCACTTCCTCGATCGTTCCGTAGCCGCCCGGCAGCACCAGAAAAGCGTCGGCCAGCTCCACCATGCGCGCCTTGCGCTGGTGCATGGTAGCAACCAGTTCGAGCGAGGTCAGCCTGGTGTGAGCAATCTCTTTGCCTGACAGAATATCCGGCAGAATGCCGATCACCTCCGCACCACCGGCCAGCGCCGCATCGGCCACCGCGCCCATCAGCCCCACGTTTGCCCCGCCATAAACCATCCCCAACCCGGCCGCTGCAATCGCCGTGCCCAGCGCCTGCGCTTCAACTAGAAATGCAGGGTTGGTTCCACTGGCCGATCCGCAGTAAACAGCCACGCGGCGGATGGATTTAACTGGCATAGTCATTGTGTATTCAGGATACCGCGCCAACTGAGAAGTCTCTCTGTGCACAAAATCCGTCCAGCCGCCTCAAACGATACACTGGAAGAAGGAACCTTCCCGCCTGGACCCGCCTTGCCGCCTCTTATCGACAATCTGAATCCTGAACAGCGCGCTGCCGTCGAGGCGACTGAGGGACCGTTGCTTATTCTGGCCGGGGCCGGCTCGGGCAAAACCCGCGTCATCACCAGCCGGATTGCATGGCTGATTCAGGAAAAAGGGGTCGCGCCCGACTCCATTCTGGCCGTGACCTTCACCAACAAGGCCGCCAGCGAGATGGCCGAACGCGTCGACCGATTGCTGGGCCACTCATCGCTGGCCAAACCGCTGATTGCCACTTTTCACTCTTTTTGTGTGCGCATTCTCAGGCGCGACATTGAAGACCTGAAAGTCGGCGGCGTCGGGCTCACGCGGTCGTTCGCCATCTACGACGAAAACGACCAACAGGCCCTGGTGAAGCAGGTGATGCGACGGATGGGGCTGGACATCAAGCAGCTCACTCCGCGCGCGGTTCTGAGCCGCATCAGCTGGGCCAAGAACCACATGATCGACCCGCAGGAGTATTACCTGGCCAGCAAAGATCCGAACAGCGAGCGCATTGCGCACATTTTTCAGAGCTACCGCGCCGAACTCACCAAAAGCAACGCCATGGACTTCGACGATCTGCTTCTGGAGGCGGTGCGTCTTCTCAAGGTCTCGAAAGAAGCCCGTGAGCGCTATCAGCGCCGCTACCGTTACCTGCTCGTCGACGAGTACCAGGACACCAACCGGCCGCAGTATGAACTGATGAAGCTGCTCGCCGGCGAAGCCAAAAACGTCTGCGCGGTGGGTGACGAGGACCAGAGCATTTATTCCTGGCGCGGCGCCGATATCCGCAACATTCTGGAGTTTGAAAAGGACTTTCCAAACGCCCGCATCGTAAGGCTGGAACAGAACTACCGGTCGACGCAGATTATTTTGGAAGCGGCGGGCGCCGTGGTCCAAAACAACCTCAGGCGCAAGGGAAAGAAGCTGTGGACCGACCGCCAGGGCGGATCGTTAATCGGTTACTACGAAGCTCCCGACGGCGAAAATGAGGCGCTCTTTATTGCCGACCGCATCCAGGCATTCCTCCGCCAGGGAAACTCGGCCGAAACGCAAGAGCTCGGAGGGCACCATTGCGCCGTGCTCTACCGCACCAACTCCCAGTCGCGCCTGGTGGAGGAAGCGCTGCGCCGCTATAACATTTCTTACACCATGGTAGGCGGCTTCAGCTTTTACGAGCGCGCTGAGATCAAGGACTTTCTCGCCTACCTGCGCCTCGTCAACAATCCTCACGATTCAATGGCGCTGCAGCGGGTAATCAACACACCGACGCGTGGCATTGGAAAAACCACCATGGAAACCCTGGAGCGACTGGCTCTCGAGATCGGCACTTCCACCTGGGACGCTATCGCAGCCGCGATTACCAATCGTCTCATCCCCAACCGGGCGCTCGTGGCCATCGAGTCTTTCCGCCAGCTCATTCTCGACGCGCAGGCCATGATGGACCCCGATTTCGCCGGCAAGCTCTCCGCCGATGTGGCAGCCGATGCCGAGGCCGGAGATACGGGATTCGAGTTTGGCGCCGCTTCAGACGAAATCACTCAACCAAAAGATAAGAGCGCGGAAGCGCCATTTAGATCTCCCGGCGACGCGGCGACCCTGCCGGAGCTGATTCGATTTCTGATCGATCGCACCGGCTACATCAAGGCTCTCGAAACGGAAGGCTCGCCGGAGTCTTTCAGCCGCATTGAAAACCTGAAGGAACTGGCCAACGCCGCCCACGATGCCGAAGCCCGCGGCGAGACCCTTGCTGAATTTCTCGATCACGCGGCCCTGGCCTCCGATACCGATCAGTTCGATCCCGAGGCACGCGTTACGCTGATGACCCTGCACGCCGCCAAGGGCCTGGAGTTTCCGCTGGTCTTTCTAGCCGGCCTTGAGGAGGGTCTGTTCCCCCATTCGCGCACTCTCTCCAATCCGGACGAGCTCGAAGAAGAACGCCGTCTCTGTTACGTGGGCATGACCCGCGCCATGAATACATTGATTCTTACGCGCGCACATTACAGAAGAAGATATGGCAACGACGCACCGGAACAAAGCGTCCCCTCGCGCTTTCTTGAAGAGGTTCCCAGCCAGTTGATTGAGAGTCTGGGCGGGCGTACCCCGGCATGGTCCACTCCCAGTTACTCCAATACCTACGGCCGCCGCTCCGGCCACAGTGGTGGGTTCACAGACAAACACTTTAACTACGAAGACGAGAGCCAGGAGGCCTTCGCGGCCGGCGAACCGCGCTTCGCGCCCAGTCGAGGAATTGCTCCAAAGAGTAAAAGTGCGGTAGCACCGGATTCCATTGACAATATTGCCCGTTTCTTCGGCGGGAAACCGGGATTACTCGCTCGTCCGGCATCGTCTCATCCGGGCATGGACCTGCCCGAGCCCAAAGGCGCCGCCGGCCTGAAAAAAGGCCAGCGCGTCCGCCACGCAAAGTACGGCGAAGGAACCATTCTGATGCGCGAAGGCGACGGCGAAGACGCCAAACTCACCGTAGCGTTCAATCGCCATGGATTGAAGAAGCTGATGGAAAAGTTCGCCAATCTCCAAAGGATTTGAGTCTTCAACGCGGCAAAAATGGCCTGCGAGCCGCGGGCCTGCGGGCCATTTTCTTCACTGGCTAAGAGCAGCCACCACCGTCACCGCAAAAAAGGCATGCCCAAACTCCGTCGGATGATAGGTATCCCAAAACAGTGTGTGGTCAGGGTCGCTGCAAATGGTCCCGGTGGTGCTGTTCAAGCAGGGTGTTGTTACATTCGTAAATCCAAAATGGGTTGCATCCGTTTGAATCGCCTGGTAGAGATTGAAGACATTCAGGCGCTTGATCCTGATCCCTTCCAAGAGACCCTCCACAGCCAGCAATTCATCGAGATATTTGTCGGTAGCTACTGACGCAGCGTCGGCAAAGCTGGGGTTGGCCTGCGCCGCCGGCAGCAATCCCACATTGAACAAATCTGGGATTAGAAAGTTTCTTGCCCCGGCGCGGCGAAGCGCCAACTCACTCTCTGAGATGGTGAGCGCGATCTTGAATCCAAGCTCGTTCGCCGATGCCCCACTCACCGCAAGGTTCCCAATAATGTCATTGCCTCCGCCTTCCAGGACATAGAGCGCATTGGGATCGGCTTTTCCACCGTGCTGGCTCAGATAGAGGGCCACCTGCTCGGGAACGTCGGGGATGGTCCCGGCGGCTGTCACCTGGGGCTCGGTCGCCCAGGCTCCGCCAAAGGCGTAGTCGGTGCCTCCTTCCAGTTCGGGAAGCATCTGCAGTCCCATGGCGCTGGCCACGTGCTCCACCCATATGGGGCCGTTTGAGAACCTGCCCATGTAATAGGGCGGTGAGAGGGGTTCGGCCCCTCCAGTAATGAGATAGATGTTGCCCACATCGCAGTAACTATCGCCAAATACATAGATGGCGTCGTAAGCCGGTTGTGCAGCGCGAGCGGTAACTGAGGTGATGGCCAGGAGGGCAAGAATCGTGCATGCCCAGAATCTCTTTGGGGAAGGCATGGGTGTGTCTCCTTTGGCATTAAATTCTGGTGGGTTCGGATCACGGCTGCTGGGAAAGTGGGGAGCAGCCAATCTCCATATCGCTGCACTCTAGCCGCAAAAGATGAGATTGTAAACAGCGTCGATCAGCCGGACGCCCATCTCCCGTCTCCGATATCTGTGAGCCAACGGATTATCCGAGCGCAAACTGAATCAAACAACTCATTTCGTTGCCGGCAACTGGACCGCCAGCCTTTTCGCCTGCTCTTCTCCATCTAGCACGCGAAACACCCCTTCGGCGAGCGCCTGCAACTCATCCTCGCCCGGATAGACCGTAATGGGCGCAATCCACTCCAGATACCCACGCAGCTGCTTCACGACTCTTTCCGAATAAGCCATGCCGCCCGTCAGCAGCACCGCATCCACCCTGCCTTCAAGCACTACCGCCATCGCGCCGGCCTCTTTGGCAATTTGGTAGATCATGGCACCAAGCACCAGCGCGGCCTTCGCGTCGCAGGCATCGATCCTGCTTTCAACTTCCCTCAGATCGCGCGTGCCCAGGTAAGCCAAAAGCCCGCCGTCGCCGAAGACCTGGTGCTCAAGCTCGCTTTGCGTGTATTTGCCGCTGAAGCAGACCTGCACCAGTTCTCGCGCCGGCAGCCATCCTGACCGGTCCGGACCGAACGGCCCTTCGCCGATGGTATTGTTGTCGATCATCCGCCCGCCGCGGTGCGCTGAGACCGTGATACCGCTGCCCATGTGCACCACCACCAGCCGCAACCGTTCATAGGTGCTCTCCTGCTCACGCGCGAATTTCCGCGCTACGGCCTTTGTATTCAGCGCATGGGCGGTACAGATGCGCTCAACCAGCGGCGAGCCCGTCACGCGCGCACATTCCGGCCACTCGTCCACCGTCACCGGATCGACAACATAGGCGTTTACCCCGGAAGACGTGGCAAACCGCAGCGCCAGCAGGGCTCCCAAATTGGAAGCGTGCTGACCACGGCACGCCAGCCGCAGCTCTTCGACCATCGCCTCATCCACCAGGTAGGTTCCGCTCTCTGTCGGCGGCAGCAGGCCACCCCGTCCGGCAGTCGCGGCAAACCCGGTCGTGCTGTAGCCGGCCTCTTTGAGCGCGTTCTCAATCAGATCCGCGCGATACTCCAGCCGCGCCACCATCGGCTGACCGCGGAATCGTGCCAGCTCTTCATCCCCATGTCGGATGGTCCAAACCTTTTCGGCGCCCTGTCTGGCATAAACCCCAAACTTGGTGGACGTGGAACCGGGATTGATCACTAGAACCCGGCTGCTGTCGTTGGTCACAGTGCACCTCTTTCAAGCGCGATCAGGCGACATTGAGTTTACTCTCTTGCCCGCCCGGCGGACATCCCAAAGCGGCAGTTCAGCCTCACAAGTTCCCAGTTGAGCTTGCCGTCTGCGCTGAAAGCGAGGTTTGAAACTGGGCCAACACTTCATCTCGATCCGCCTGAAAATTCGCGCCATGCCAAAGCATCGGCTTTTGCATCACCCTTCCAGGCTCGCCGACGCGACGCAGATGCTGGCGCAGGCCTTCGACATCGTCATAGTTGATCTGGGAAGCGAACCGAAAGCCGTCCTCCATCTGGTGGAAGCCTCTGTATCCACGGCTCAACAATCGTCAGCTATGGGGTTGCTTTTTCTTATACATAGCGGGATGCGCCGGCGAAATTAAGATGCCGTCGCCCTGCGAATTCCAACGACCCGCTTGACAATCCGTGCTACACTGTATGCAATCGTAGAATTCGATCTGAAGTTCTTGCCTGTTTCGGTTACCGCCTACTCGCAACACTTCCACATTGCGTTCGGACGGTAATTCAGTTTCAAGGAGTAAGACATTGGAAACAGGTACAGTTAAGTGGTTTAATGATGCCAAGGGTTTTGGATTTTTGAGCCGTGAAAACGGCGAGGACGTGTTCGTCCATCACACCGCCATCCAGTCGAACGGCTTCCGTTCGCTGCAAGAGGGCCAGAAGGTCCAGTTCAACGTGACCAAGGGTCCCAAGGGCTGGCAGGCTGAGAACGTTCAGGTCATCTAAGCAAGACACCAGTTCAAGATCAAAAAAGAAGAGGGACAGCGAATCTGCTGTCCCTCTTCCGCGATTAGTATGTGGATCGGGGATACTCAAAGCTATTCCCTGATCCACATTCGCCGCGAAACTACGCTGCCGGCTTGAGGCTCTTCATGCTCACCTGCGAGATAGTCGGGTGAAGATTTTCCAAGGGCGTTTCGTGGGTGCCCAGGTATTGCAGCACATCGTTGATTGAATCCTCAAAGCGCGAACCGGTCTTGTGGGTGGCTTTCACCCCTTTGGAGACGAGCTGGCAAACTTCAAAACGGTTCATTCCATGCGCGAGCGCACGGTGAATCTGGTTGGAACGCATAACGAACTCCGGTAAACAAGTGCGGGTTGATTGTCGCGTGGCGTGCGAAACTCGTCTGAAGCGATGGGACGGCCTGGAGCCGAGCACTCTAGTCTGAATTCTGGTCTATTTTCATTGTACGCTGGAAACCATTGCGGCGCGGCCCTAAATGCGCTCTCCACGCGCGTTTCCCGCTTTCACAGCCGCTGCATCCCTGTTAACATAGAGACTTCACAGACTTCACTTTTGCCCGATTTGCGGGAAATCTTATGATTTTTGAATGAAAGAGGTACCACGTGGCCGATACCACCAAGGTTGAAGACAAACTGGAACGCAAAAAGCTGAAACGCGCGGCCCGCAAGATCGCAGCCCCCAAGGCCAAGAGGACAGGTGCACGCGGCGAACAAAAGAAGAAAGTGAAGAAGATGGCCCGCGGTATCTCCAAGCGCTAAAGCGGCAACTTCAGCCACTGAATAGGGTTCCGGTGCGGCTCAAACCTTCTCGGAACCCGCACTGCCCCGCATTGCCGGAACCCCACAGCCTGCGGGATGAGGACTACTGCACTGCCCAGCCAACTGCTTGCCCGCAAATCGATCGATAAGCTGATCCTGGACTCCGAAGAGCCCGAGCACAGGCTTAAAAAGACACTCGGGCCGTGGTCGCTTACCGCGCTTGGCATTGGGGCAGTGATCGGCTCGGGCATCTTCACCGTGATCGGCACGGCCATCTCCGGGGAAAGATTCGACGCCCCGAGCATTCCCAATACCCCGCTGGCGCACTACATCATCACCCACACCGCATTAGCCGGCCGTCCCGGCGCTGGTCCGGCAATCGCTCTTTCGCTCGTGCTGGTGGCTATCGTCTGCGCGCTCACCGGCCTCTGTTACGCCGAACTCGCGTCCATGATCCCCATCGCCGGCTCGGCTTATACCTACACCTATGCCACCATGGGCGAGCTGATCGCCTGGATCATCGGCTGGGATCTGATCCTGGAGTACGCCGGCTCCAACATGACTGTCAGCGTGGGCTTTGCCGCCCATGTGGTGGACTTGCTGGACTGGTTCGGCCTGCATCCCTCAGCCATGTGGATCTCGCCCGCCTACCTCCCCGGGGGATTGCAGGACCTGGCCGGCAATTGGCTTTACCACCCCGGCTGGCACTTCGGCTTCAACATTCCTGCCTTCCTCATCGTCCTGTTTCTCACTGTCATTCTGGTGCGCGGCATTCGCGAGTCGGCCAACACCAATAACATCATGGTGAGCATCAAGCTCATTGCGATTCTGATTTTCGTATTCGCCGTCATTGGTTTCATCCATCCCGGCAACTGGCATCCCTTCATGCCTAACGGATGGTCCGGCGTGCTCACCGGCGGGTCGATCATCTTTTTCACTTACATCGGTTTCGATTCGGTCTCCACGGCGGCCGAGGAGTGCCGTAACCCGAAGCGTGACCTGCCCATCGGCATCATTGCCACTCTGGTGGTGTGCACGGTGCTCTACGTTGCCGTGGCCATCTGCCTCACAGGCCTGGTGCCCTGGCAATCGATGGTGGATGACGGCGCCCCGGTGGTGAACGCCCTGAAAAAACTCTCGCTGCTGCCAGGCGCGCATTCGCTCCACTGGATCAGGCTGGTGGTCCTCTTCGGCGCCATCATGGGAATGATCTCGTCCATTCTGGTCTATCAGCTCGGCCAGTCGCGCGTCTGGTTCTCCATGTCCAGAGATGGCCTGCTACCCAAGGTCTTCAGCAATGTGCATCCCGTCTTCCGCACCCCCGCCTTTTCCACCTGGGTTGCCGGAATCGTAGTGGCCATTCCCTCCGGCTTGTTCGATATCGGCACCCTGGCCGACCTCTCTAACATTGGAACGCTCTTCGCCTTCGTCCTGGTCTCGATCGGCGTCATCGTGCTCCGCTATCGCGAGCCGGAGCGTCACCGAGGCTTCAGAGTTCCGGGCGGCCCCGTCATTCCAGTGCTCAGCGTAATCTTCTGCTTTCTGCTCATGTCCGGCTTGCCCATCATCACCTGGTGCCGCTTTATCATCTGGCTGGCGATCGGGCTGGTGATTTATTTTCTCTATAGCCGCCACCGGTCGGAGTTTGCCAAACCGCGTTAATCCTTCGTTCCAGGAGTGCTCGTGAAGACCTGGCAAAAAATCCTCATTCCCACACTGATCACTCTAGCCATCGGCGGCATTTATCTCTTCTTTGTCTGGATGCATCGCCGGGATCCCGGCACAGTTGCCCAGAAGCCCTACCAGCAGAAACTGAGCGAAGACGATCTGGCCGTAGTGCGCACCGAGTTTCAGCAGCACTTTGATGACACCCTCAGCCTCGCGGGCACCAGCGTGTGGATGAAGAACGGCTACAC
>Ga0181519_10004831_pt1 | contig 10850 bp, 9 predicted proteins | sample PEATcosm2014_Bin_26_FD_121102 | JGI IMG/M metagenome (GOLD analysis project Ga0181519, IMG submission 121102) | Peatland microbial communities from MTU Mesocosm Facility, Houghton, MI, USA - PEATcosm2014_Bin02_10_metaG | ecosystem: Environmental > Terrestrial > Soil > Wetlands > Peat | place... | reverse complement strand
CCAGACCCCGATGGCCAGCGGTATGCGCTCCTGCGCGACATACGCCTGCGACAGGCTCAACAGGTTGGTGTAGCTCAGATAGATGAGCACGGCCATGACCAGGTTGACGGTGCGGCCGTGGCGCGGGTTCTGATAGGCGAGCGGTACGGCGAGCAGCACGAGCGAGAGCGCGAGCAGGGGCAGGCCGATACGCCAGACGATCTCGCCCCGGAAGATCGGATTCTGGATCTCGCGGAACAGGCGCGCGGTCGGCACGCCCTTGGTCGGGGTGTTGTCGGCGTCGACCGCGGTCGGGTTGTCGATCTTCACGCCGTAGCGCTCGAATTCCATCACGCGATAGTCCGGCTGGCCGGGCACGCCGTCATAGCGACGGCCTTTCTCCAGCACGATGTAGCGATTGCCGTCTTTGGCCGTCTCAATATGGCCGTCTTTCGAGACGATCACGTTGACCTTGCCGTTCTCGGTGCCGGACACGAAGACGTTGTGCACCTTGGTGGCGTCCGGCGAGACCGTCTCGACGAAGAACACACGATGGTTCGCGGCGCTCTCGCGGAACTGGCCCGGCGAGATCATCGAGACGTCGTCGCGCTGGGCAAAGCGGGCTTCAAGGGCCGCGATCTGCTGGTTCGCCCACGGCCAGGCCACCAGGGCGCAGAACGTGATGACGGCCAGGTAGGGCGCGGAAAAGCGCAGCACCGGCTTGACGAAGTTGGTGATCGACAGGCCCGAGGCAAACCACACGACCATCTCGGAGTCGCGGTACCAGCGAGTCAGGACGAACAGAATCGAGACGAACAACGTCACGATCAGAATGACGGCGAGGTAGCCGATCACGGCCAGGCCGATGAGCACGAGTACGTCGTGCGGATCGGCTTTCCCCGACGCGGCGAAGCCCAGGATGCGGATCATCATGGTGGTGAGCATGACGGTGATCAGCACCATGAAGACGGCCCCGGCGGTGTAGTTCAGCTCGCGCTGCAGGGAACGCTGAAAAATCATGTGATGACGATTGGGTGCTCTCGCGGTTGGGCGAGCGCGGAAAAAAGCGGATAATTGCGGCTCGAACGAATTTTACCCGAGGAAAGCGCGATGGACTTTAGCACAAAAGCCTTCGATTCGACCAAGGCAGGCCAGGCCGACCTTGCCAACGCCAAGACGGAGTGTCTGGTGGTCGGCGTGTTCGAGCAGCAGCCGCTCACGGGGCTTGCCAAGGCGCTCGATGTCGCGAGCAAGGGCCTGCTCGCACGCATGGTCAAGCGCGGCGAACTCAATGGCAAGCTTGGCAGCACGCTGATGCTGCACGAAGTCGCCGGATGGAGCCCGGCACGGGTGCTGTTCGTGGGTCTTGGCCCTGAGGACAAGCTGACCCCAAAAAGTTTCAACGAAGCCACGCGCGCCGCCGTGCGCACGGTGCTCGCCTCGCGCGCGGCCGACGCCATCTGGACGTTGCCGCAAGCCAAGATCGTCAATCAGGACATCGCCTGGGCCGTGCGCGCCTCGGTGCTCGCCCTGCGCGAGGCCACCTACCGTTTCACCCAGATGAAGAGCAAGGCCGAGCCGGCCACCACCGTGCTGCGCAAGGTCTGCTTCTCGGTCGCCCCGCAAGAACAGAAGGTCGTCAAGCTCGCGGCCAAGCGCGGCGAGGCCATCGCCAACGGCATGGCGCTCACCAAAGACCTCGGCAACCTGCCGGGCAATGTGTGCACCCCGACCTATCTGGCCGACGAGGCACAGAAGCTCGCCCGCGAATTCAAGCTCAAGTCCGAGATCCTCGGCCCGAAGCAGATCGAGGCGCTCAAGATGGGCTCGTTCCTGTCGGTCGCCCGCGGCTCGGTGCAACCGCCGCGATTCATCGTCCTCAAGTATGAAGGCGGGGGGGCGAAGCAGGCCCCGATCGTGCTGGTCGGCAAGGGCGTGACGTTCGACTCAGGCGGTATCTCGCTCAAGCCGGGCGAGGGCATGGACGAAATGAAGTACGACATGTGCGGCGCCGGTTCCGTGCTCGGCACGATGCGCGCGGTCGCCGAGATGGGCCTCAAGCTCAATGTCATCGCCATCGTGCCGGCCACGGAGAACATGCCGAGCGGTCAGGCGACCAAGCCGGGCGACGTGGTCACCAGCATGTCCGGCCAGACCATCGAGGTGCTCAACACCGACGCCGAAGGCCGTCTGATCCTGTGCGACGCGCTCACCTACGCGGAACGCTTCAAGCCGGCCGCCGTGATCGACGTCGCCACGCTCACGGGCGCTTGCATCATTGCGCTCGGCCACGTGAACTCGGGCCTGTTCTCGAAGAGCGACGCGCTTGCCGACGAACTGCTCGCCGCGGGCCGTACGACGGGCGACACGGCGTGGCGTCTGCCGGTCGAAGACGAGTATCAGGAGCAGCTCAAGTCGAATTTCGCCGACATGGCGAACATCGGCGGGCGTCCCGCGGGCAGCGTGACGGCGGCGTGCTTCCTGGCGCGCTTTGCCGAGAAGTATGAATGGGCTCACCTCGACATCGCCGGTACGGCATGGAAGAGCGGTGCGGCCAAGGGGGCGACGGGCCGTCCGGTGCCGTTGCTCACGCAGTTCCTGATCGATCGCGAAGCCCGGTGACCCGCGTCGACTTTCATACGCATGTGGCGAACCGGCTCGATTATGCGTGCCGGTTCGCGCGCAAGGTCTATGGGGCCGGACAGACGCTCGTGGTCGTTGGCGAACCCGACGTGCTGCGAGCGTTCGATCAGACGCTGTGGACGTTTTCACCGCTGGAATTCGTGCCGCATTGCTTCAACGGTGATCCGTTGGCCGCGCGCACGCCCGTGGTGCTGGCCGCCCCGGACGAGGAGGCACAGCATCATCAGGTGCTGCTCAATCTCTCGGCCGGCGTGCCGACGCACTTTGCCCGGTTCGAGCGCGTCGTGGAGATCGTGGGCGACACGCCGGACGAGTTGTCCGGTGCCCGTGAGCGTTACCGCTTCTACCGCGATCGCGGCTATACCCTGAACAATTACGACCAGAGAGGCTGACCGTGACGAACGAGCCCGAGCGCACCGATCCCGGCATTCCCACGCTGACCGAAGTGCTCGCGCCGGGCGATGCCTCACCGCCGTCCGATACGGGCCCGGCCGCTCAGGCGGTCGAGCAGGGGGTGCCGGCCGATGTCGCGGTCTTCGCGGAGCGTGTGAGCGCCCGGCTCACGCTGCAACTGGCCGATGAAATCACAACGATGGTGGAGCGCCGCTGTCACGACGCGCTGATCGACCAGACCGCCTGGCTGGTGCAACTGATCGGCAAACAGGTCGCCGACGCCTTGCAGGTGCACTTGCCGGATCGCATCCGGCAAGCCGTCATCGAAGAGGTCGCGAAACAGGTGCGTTCCCAAGGGTAGGGCTTGTGAGGTGCCTCGGCGCCGTGGTCGCAGCCAACGTCCCCGAGTGGATAGGCGAGGCGATGTAACGACTTAGCGCGGTGCCATGCCGAGAATCCAACCTGCCAGAAGGGTGGCTTCGTCCGGCGCGACCTGAGGGCTGGCCGGCATCGGAATGCTTCCCCATTTGCCACGGCTGCCGTCCGCAATGGAACGTGCGATCTCGTCGGCCGCGCCGGCCTGTCCTGCGTAGCGCTTGGCGATGTCGCGGTACGACGGGGCGAGCAGCGTACGGTTGGTGGCGTGGCACGTCATGCAATTGCGCTCTCTGGCGAGCTTCTCGATCACGCTGGCTTGCGTGGCATCGTGGGCGGACGGTACGTTCGCCTGTGCGATCGCGGCGCCTGCCGCCATCGTCAGACAAGCACCGATCATCGCACTGGCGGACTTGCCGGCAAATTCCTTCATTCGGTACCCCGTATCCGGAGACTGGTTGGTGAGGTCTGGCAGGAATATAGCATTTGTCCGCCGGCCCCCCGGGGGGCGCTGCCGACCTTCCCCGTCCGAGAGGAACGAGCTAGTCAATCGCGCCCGTGGCCAGCGCAAGCGACGCCGCCGCAGATAGCGCGTTGCTGTAGCTATCGGCATACGCGTTCTTCGCGATCAGCAATTGATTCTGGGCGAGCAGGGCATCGGTGACCGAGCCAACGCCGTGTCGGTACGCGTCGAATGCAGCGTCGTACGTCGTCTGCGCAGCCGTCAGCAGTTCCTTCGCCGCCTCGTGTGCCGTCAGACTGGTCTGGAGCAGGTTCTGCGCGCCGACGATCTGCCGAACGGCTTCCTCACGGCTGCGTTCAAGGCGGGTGCTCGCACTGTCCGCGTCGTTGCGCGCTTGTGCAAGGGCCGCCGAGCGCAGACCGCCGTCATAGAGCGGGATCGAGACGCCGACGATGACACTGCCGCCGTATCGACCACCGCTCAGGTTGACCGTCGGCAATTGCTGACCGATGGCGGGCACGGCCGAGAGGGAACTGCTACTGGTGTTGTAGACGCCGGACGCCGACAGGAAAACCTTGGGCTTGAACTCCGATTCCGCTGCCTGAATTTTCGCAAGGTTTGCGCGTTGCGCTGCGTAGGCGCTCAGTACGTCGGGCCGCCGGGCAATCGCGGAGGCAACGATCTGCTCGACCGGTTGGCGCAGTGCGGGCGAGAGCGCGCGCACCGGCATGTCGGCAATCTTCGGCTTCGACAGCGGTGAGATGCCCATCGCGGAGATCAGCGCCAGATAAGCATTGCTTTGCGCCCCCTTCGCCTGAACCAGGGCCAGCTTCGCCTGCGCGTAGTTCTGATTCGCTTGCGCCACTTCGATCACGGTGCCAATGCCGCGCCGGTATCGGGACTTGGCGGCGTCTGCCACGGCCCCCGCATTTTCCAGCCCTTGCTCGGCCGTCACGACACGCGCGCGCACCGCCTGATACGTGTAAAAGGCGACGCTGGTGTCGTATACCACCTGCTGATGGACGGCCGTGAATCCGATATTGGCTATCACCGATGCCTGAGAGGCAGCCTCCACGCGCGCGGCCCGTCCGCCGAAATCGAACAGCAGCCATTGCAGGGCCACCACCGACGTCAACCCATGCGTGGAAGCGCTGGCCGACGAATCGCCCAGCACACTGGATGACGAACCGTGGGCGGCGGCATACTGCCCCATCGCGGCTAGCGAAAGCTGCGGCAGGTAAGCGCTCTTCGCAACGCCCGCAACCAGCGCGGCGTTGCGCGCATCGTTCCACGCGATCCGTGTGGTGGGATTCGACGTTTCGGCAATGTCGATGAGTTCGGCGAGCGTGTAAGCGTGGTCCGGCTCCAGTGGCGGCGGTGGCGACACGGCGGCAAGCGCCGGGTTGGCCGGCAGCCGGTACGTGCCGCGACGGGGCTCACGATTGGACTCACGACCGGACTCTTGATAGGTCTCGAGATAGGTGCTGGCCAGCACCGGTGCGCCGGGCTGAATCGCGCCGGATGCATCCGTGCGAGGCTGCCAGGGACGATCCGGCCGCTCGGGTGCCATATCGAGCGATGACGTTGCGCATCCGGCCAAAGCGGCCAAAGCGGCCAACGTCAGCAACGCCAGTACAGCGCACGAATCAAGCCGACGCATGGGGAACACGCTCCTTCGCCACGTCATCGTCATGCATGGCATGTTCGAGTTGGGTGAGACGCGAGTCGCCCAGCATCACCAACGACAGGCGCCCTTCATTGGCCGTCGGTGTGTCAGTCCCGCCAGCGTGGGCAGCAGGCGGGTGAGGCGTCACCGCGCGGGCGGGGGCGCTGGCGTCGACGTGGAGTCGCTTCAACCACGCGTCGATATGAGCGTCACCCGGATGGTGTCCGGCCAGCAACACCATTGGTCCTTCTAGCGCCTGAAGTTCTGCCAGCGCGTGCCGCCGGGCCGTTGTCCAATCCGTCGAAGGACGCACCCACGACGGCTCGTAATGCATCAGCGCAATATCGTTTTGCAGTGCGCTGCGCCGGGCTATCGCCGCGGCCGCTTGCGAACGCTGGAGGTGGGGCAAGGGCATCGCCGTCAACGCTTGCCAGCGCTGCCGCAACTCGGCAAGGGCGGCATCAACCCGCGCGGCCACGCTCACGGGCCACACCCGGGTGAAGATCAGATAGACGACCACATTGCCAAGCAGGATGCCGATGGTGCGATCACGCGCAATCGTCAGATCGAACGCAGGCGCGGGGCCCTGAACGACGCACAGGAAGAAGGCGAACGCGATCTGAAAACCCGCGTAGCCGATGCGCGGCGAGCCGAACGCAATCCAGGCGGACAACCATGCGCCGAGCGCGACAACGCCCACGAGACCGGCAACCGTGGTCAGCGCCGGCATCACGAATACGATCGTCGCCGTACCCGCGAGCGCGCCGACGATACACCCGGCGATGCGCAGCGTCAGCTTTTCGACGGTTTCGGCGGTGGTGCCGAGCGACACGATATAGACGGTGATGAAGCAGGTGTGAATGCCGGGCCTGTCCAGCAGCGAGTACAGCAGGTAGCAGATCATGGCGGCTACCGTGGTCTTGAGCGCGTAGCGGACGTGATCCGGATTGGAAAAGGCGTCGGGAAGGAAGAAGCCGCCGGGCGTCTGCTGTTTGGGTTCAGGGGACGTTTGCGGCGCAACGACGGCGAAACGGGTGATGGCGTCTCGCAGATGACGCACGGCCACGCGCGCCAGCGGCGTGAGTTTGTCGGATGGCGGCAACGACAGTTCGATGTCGACCGGGTAGCCGCCCGCTTCGAGCATCTGCGCCATGCGCTCGAGCGTATTCGCCAGCGGCTCGGAAAACGCGGCGGGTAGTCGCGCCGCCCGCTCGCGGCTGACCAGATCGGCGGCTATCAGAATGGCAAATGTGGCTGACGTGGCCTGTCGCAACGCGGCGGCGTCGGCGCGTGCCGACGAGCCTTCGAGCACCGAGAGCTTGAGCCACTTGCCGATCTCCTCATCGCCGGCATTTAGGCAGGCATCGAGCGCATCAAGCGCATCGTGCGACGCATCCGGATCGCGCAGCACCCGGGCGGCGAGCCGCAGGCGTGTCGCAAGGGCGTTGCCGGCGAGTTTTCGTGGCGAGGCACCCACGGCAAGCTGCACGCATACGGCGGCGCCGATCGGAATCGCCACCATCAGCCATGCGTAGAGCAAGGCGCGCGTAGCGATTTCCCCGAGCGGCACGCTGCCGAGCTTGTCGAGCGCAAAGCCGACGATCATCGCGATAATCGCGCCGACCGGGCGAAGCTTGCTGGCAGACGTGATGAACAGCAGCGCCGCCGATAACCCGGCGATGGACGCGACTCGCGACATCGGGTTGTCCAGCACGAGCGTGGCGACGAACAGGACGAAGCCGAGGATAACGCTCACGAGTACGAGCAGCGCAACGCTGAGGATGAGGCTCGTGACCCGGTCGGGCCGGATCATGAAAAAGACCACGTAGACCGAGAGCGCGGCCTCGGGCGTGCCATAGGCGGTCGTGACGAGCGTCGTCAGGGCGCAAATGATCGCAACGCGTGTTGCCGTGGCGGCCCGCCCCGGAAATGGCGCGAGCCACTTCAATATATCGTTGGGCCCGGGGCGTTGCAGATCACCGGCATGCAGCGCCATGTCTGATCTCCACGACTGCGCTGGCGCCTATTCGGACCAGCCGTTCGGCCGGCTCACTGAGTTGAACGCGTACGGGGAATCGCTGCGCAACACGTACCCAATTCACCGACGCTTGGACGATCGGTAGCGCACGCGGCAGATTGATGCGCCCGGCGTCGGAGATGCCGGCACCGATCCCGACGACCTTGCCGGTGATCGCCTCACGTCGATCGATCATGGAGTAGACCGTCGCGCAATCGCCGATCTGAATATGCGAGAGCGCCCCCTCGCGGAAATTAGCGACGGCAAACCACTCGTCGGCGTGCACGAGCGTGAAGAGCGACTGGCTCGGTGCCACGGTTTCTCCCGCCAATACGGAGAGGCCGGTCACGTAGCCGTTTTGCGGTGCGCGCACGACAGTGTCGTCGAGGTTGTGCTGCGCGAGTGCGACAGCGGCTTCGCGTGCACGCACGGCTGCCAGCGCCCCCGCCTCGTCGCCGATGCTCTGCGCGCTCGCTGCCTTCTGCGCCTTCGCCTGCTTCACCGACAGTTCGGCGTCACGCTGGGCGACCTGCGCCTGATCGAGTTGCTGCTGCGACACGTAGCCCTTGGCGGCGAGCGGTGCGAGTCGTTCGACATTGCGGGTCGCCAGCGCATAGTTGTGTATCGATTTGCTGGTCTGATCGTCGGCAATCGACGCGTTGGCCTGCTCGTTGTAGATGGTCTTCTGCCGGGTGTCGAGCGAGGCGCGTGCCAGTTCGAGATCGGCTTTGGCCTGAGCGAGCACAAGGCGATAGGGCACGGGATCGATTTCGTACAGCACGTCGCCCTTGGCGACTCGCTGGTTCTCCTGCACGGCAAGCCTGACGATGCGTCCGCCAACGGGTGTCGCGATGTGGACAACGTCGGCATCGATGGCCGCATCGTCGGTCGAAGGGAATTGCGACGAGCGGTAGTACGCGTAGCACGCGACGATGACGCCGACCAGAATGATCGCCCCCGCGATGAGGCGCCCTTTGAGCGGCGCTGTGCTTTTGCCGGCCATTTTCATAGGAGCTGTCCTGTTCCCGCGAGCCAGACGAGTACCGCCACGGTGATGCCGATCGACAGACAGACGCAAAGCTGGAGGGGCACGACTTGCGCCCACCGCATCGCGACGATGATGCGATGCGCGAGCAACGCGGCGAACAGGCCGATGACGCCGCCCAGAAGCCAGAGGGGAAAGTATGCGCCGAAGATCTCGCGGGAGGGGGCGCCGTGCAGCGCACATCCCTGCAAAGGCAGGCTCAGGGCGAGCGCCGAAAAGTATGTCGCGTATGTCGCGTATGTCGCGTATGTCGCGCGGAGTTTCCACGGCCTCGGGCGGGCCGATGCTGTCGGCTTAAGCGGCATAGAACGCTTCACGTCAGTGAAAATGCGTAATGGTGCTTGGAGGTGATCGGAGGCACTTGGCGGCATCGCAGCGGCGTCCAGCGACGAGACACCCTGTGCCCGGCACGATCACCCGCCCGGATGCGCGGATTGTAGCGCGTTCCTCGTTCGTGAGCCACGCATGAAAAAACGGCACGTCTGCCATGCGGGCAAGACGTGCCGTCGTGCGCAATGCGCCCGGTGTCAGTTGGTATCAGCCGCAATCAGCCGGTAGCGCCGCCCTTGTTGGCAGGCTGGGCGAGCGCCGCGTACTTCGCCAGTACCCCTCGCGTGTAACGCGGTGCGGGAGCCTTCCAGGCGGCGCGACGCCGCGCGAGTTCATCGTCCGGCACGTTCAGTTGCAGCAGCAGCTTGTGGGCGTCGATGGTGATCGAGTCGCCTTCGTGCACGAGTGCGATGGTGCCGCCCACGAACGCTTCCGGCGCAACGTGGCCGACCACCATGCCCCACGTGCCGCCCGAGAACCGGCCGTCGGTGATGAAGCCGACCGTCTCGCCGAGGCCCTTGCCGATGATCGCCGAGGTCGGTGCGAGCATCTCCGGCATGCCGGGCCCCCCCTTCGGGCCGAGATAGCGCAGCACGAGGATGTCGCCCGACTGGATCTTGTCGCCGAGGATCGCGTCCATGGCGCTTTGCTCGTCGTCGAATACGCGCGCCGGGCCGGTGATGACCGGATTCTTCAGGCCGGTGATCTTGGCGACGGCGCCGTCTTCGGCCAGATTGCCCTTGAGGATCGCGAGATGGCCTTCCTTGTACAGTGCGCGCTCGATAGGGAAGATCACCTGCTGGTCGGCGCGCGGCACCGAGGGCACGTCTTTCAGTTCTTCGGCGAGGGTGCGGCCGGTGATCGTCAGGCAATCGCCGTGCAGCAGGCCCGCGTCGAGCAGAATCTTCAGCACTTGCGGAATGCCGCCGGCCTTGTGCAAATCGGTCGCCACATACTGGCCCGACGGCTTCAGATCGCAGATGACGGGCACACGCGCGCGAATGCGTTCGAAGTCCTCGATGTTCCATTCGACGTCGGCGGCGTGCGCGATGGCGAGATAGTGCAGCACGGCGTTGGTGGAGCCGCCCGTGGCCATGATGAGTGCCACGGCGTTCTCGATGGACTTGCGCGTGATGATGTCGCGCGGCTTGATGTCTTTCTTGACGGCTTCGATCAGCACTCGCGCCGACTCGGCGGCGGAGTCGACCTTCTCCTGATCGGGGTTGGCCATCGTCGACGAATACAGCAACGACATGCCCAGCGCCTCGAACGACGAACTCATCGTGTTGGCCGTGTACATGCCGCCGCAGGAGCCGGTCGACGGACAGGCGTTCTTCTCGATGCCCTTGAAATCGGCCTCGGTCATGCGACCGGCCGTGAATTCGCCCACGGCCTCGAACGACGAGACGATGGTGAGATCCTTACCCTTCCAGTTACCCGGCTTGATGGTGCCGCCGTACACGTAGATGCCCGGCACATTGATGCGCGCCAGCGCGATCATGCCGCCCGGCATGTTCTTGTCGCAGCCGCCGATCACGACCACGCCGTCCATCCACTGCCCCTGCACGGCGGTCTCGATACAGTCGGCAATGACTTCGCGCGAGACGAGCGAGTACTTCATGCCTTCCGTGCCCATCGACATGCCGTCGGAAATGGTCGGGGTGCCGAACGTCTGGGGATTGGCCTGATGGGTCTTGATAGCGTCGACAGCCGCATCGGTGAGACGTTGCAGCCCCGCGTTGCACGGGGTGATCGTCGAATGGCCGTTGGCCACGCCGATCATCGGGTTGTCGAAGTCTTCTTCCTTGTAGCCCAGCGCGTAGTACATCGAGCGGTTGGGCGAGCGTGCCACGCCTTGCGTGATATTTCGCGAACGACGGTTGAATGCCATGACGGTCTCCTGTGGGGATGTGCCACGCCACTGGCTACCGCAGCGTTG
>Ga0181519_10004829_pt1 | contig 10851 bp, 10 predicted proteins | sample PEATcosm2014_Bin_26_FD_121102 | JGI IMG/M metagenome (GOLD analysis project Ga0181519, IMG submission 121102) | Peatland microbial communities from MTU Mesocosm Facility, Houghton, MI, USA - PEATcosm2014_Bin02_10_metaG | ecosystem: Environmental > Terrestrial > Soil > Wetlands > Peat | place... | reverse complement strand
GCCCAGGGGAACTTGCCCGAATCCACGATCGCGCCGCCGACGCTGTTGCCATGGCCGCCGAGATACTTGGTCAATGAATGCACCACGATGTCGGCGCCGTGCGCGATGGGCCGGCTCAGGTACGGAGTCGGCACCGTGTTGTCGACGATCAAGGGCACGCCGTGGCGATGGGCGATCTCGGCGATCCGCTCGAAATCGGTGATGTTGCCCTGCGGATTGCCGAGCGATTCCACGAACACGGCCTTGGTTCTTGCGTCGATCAGCGCCTCGAAGGACTCGGGCTTGCGATAGTCGGCGAACCGCGCCTCGATGCCGAATTGCGGCAAGGTGTGGGCGAACAGATTGTACGTGCCCCCGTACAGCGCGCTGGAGGCGACGATGTTGTCCCCCGCTTCGCTGATGGTCATGATGGCGTACGTGACGGCGGCCTGACCGGAGGCGAGCGCCAAGGCTCCGATGCCGCCCTCGAGCGCGGCCAGGCGTTGCTCGAGGACGTCCTGCGTCGGGTTCATGATGCGGGTGTAGATGTTGCCGGGCACCTTGAGGTCGAATAGGTCGGCGCCATGCTGTGCGCTGTCGAAGGCGTAGGCCACCGTCTGATAAATGGGCACCGCCACCGACTTGGTCGTGGGCTCGGGCGTATAGCCGCCGTGCACGGAGAGGGTGTCGAAATGCCACGTATCGCGGCCGCTGCTGGGCGTTGCCATGGGACCCTCCATTGGGTGTTTGATCGGTGGCGCGAGGGTAAGGGACGCCTCGCTCGGCGCCTAATGAGAAATCGGCATGAGCTTATGCCGGCGCGCGTCCGGTCACAGGTTGCCCGCCCTCCCGGAAACGATTCAGAATAGCCGCGGGAATCGTGTTGGCGTGCACCGGAGCGAGCCATGAACGTCGATGAAACGGCGGCCGATGCCGGCAGCCTCGAGCCGCTGCGCGCGCTCATGCGCGCCGGCCCGAGAAGCTAGCTTGTTGGCTCAACAGATCTCGGAGTGGCTGCAGCGGCGCGGAATTCACTACGCGTGGGTCGTGATGGGCGTCGTCTTTCTGACCATGCTCGCATCCTCGGCCGCGCTTGGATTGCCGGGAGCGTACCTGCGGCCGCTGAATCGAGAATTTGGCTGGAGCACCGCGCAGATCTCCTCCGCTTTGGCGGTGCGGTTCATGCTGTACGGCCTGATGGGTCCCTTTGCGGCGATCCTCATGGAACGCTTCGGCATTCGGCGAATTGTCTGTACGGCGTTGCTGTTGATTGCCGGGGGCATGCTGTTGATAACCCGGATGACGGCCCTGTGGCAGCTGGTCGCGCTGTGGGGACTCGCGCTCGGGATCGGTTCGGGACTGACCGCGCTGGTGCTGGGAGCGGCGGTCGCCAATCGTTGGTTCGACCGGCGCCGCGGCCTGGTGCTGGGCATCCTGACGGCGAGTTCCGCGGCCGGCCAGCTGGTCTTCCTTCCGCTGGTAAGTTCCTTGATCGCCCATCACGGCTGGCGAATTGCCGTGGCCCCCATCGTCATGGTGTGCTTCGTGGTCGCCCTGCTCGCGCTCCTGCTGCTCCAGGACCGCCCGGGCGCCATCGGGCTCGCTGCCTACGGGGCGGAGCCCGGCACCGGACCCACGGTCGTGCCCTGGCAACCTGGGTTGTTCGAACCCGTGCGAGCGCTCGGAAGCGCTTCGAGGAGCGCTGTCTTTTGGGTGCTCTTCGGCACGTTCTTCGTGTGCGGCCTGAGCACGAGCGGCTTGATACAAACGCACTTCATTTCGCTGTGCGGAGACTTCGGGCTGGCCGCCGTTCCGGCGGCCTCGGTTCTGGCCATGATCGGCGCCTTCGACTTCGTCGGGACCATCGGCTCCGGCTGGCTCTCCGATCGATTCGACAACCGGACGTTGCTCTTTTGGTATTACGGTCTGCGGGGGCTGTCGCTGTTTTGGCTGCCCAGTTCCGCATTTTCTCTGTATGGCTTGTCGCTGTTCGCGATGTTCTACGGACTCGACTGGGTCGCCACGGTGCCCCCCACCGTCAAGCTGGCGAGCGCCGCGTTTGGACGGCAGCGCGGCGCGATGATCTTCGGATGGATTTTCGCGGGACATCAAATGGGCGGCGCCGCGGCGGCGTATGGGGCAGGGCTCACGCGAACCCTGTTGCTCACCTACACCCCCGCGTTGTATGCATCCGGTTTCGCCTGTCTGTTGGCGGCGGGCGCCATATTCCTCATTCGAAACCCCTCTGCGCGCGGACTCGTTCCCGTAGAATCCTAAATTCTCAGCGTCCGTGCCCACAAGAACCCGCATGACTACCGCCCAACTCTTCACCCCCCTGCGCGTCGGCAACGTCGAACTCGCCAATCGAAGGAGCGCACGGGTATCTGCTGCATCAGTTCTTGTCGCCGCTATCGAACCGTCGGGATGAGGAGTACGGCGGCTCGCTGGCCAATTCTGATCGCCAGCCTTGCGTACCTCCCGGGCCTACATCGTTCTTGCGAGGTCGACAATCAACTCGCGGAGCCACGCGTGTGCGGGATCCGGTTCGTGGCGCTTGTGCCAGAGCAGGATCTCGTGATGCTCCGCCACCTCGAACGGCAGCGGAAAGGTCTTGATCCGTGCCCCGGGAGTCGCCATGCCCGCGACGCGCTCGGGCAGCGTGGCCACATAGGTGGTGCCGGCGAGCACCAGCGGCAGGTGCAGCAGACTCGGCACCGTCAAGTGCACGGCGAGATCGATGTCGAACAGGGCGCGAACCAGGTCCTCCGCCGGGGCCGAGTATCCGCTTGGACGGCCGAAGACGTGGGGTAGGGCCAGGAACTGCTCGGCCGACAAGGCGTCGCCCACCGTCGGGTGATCGCAGTCGACCGCACACACCCAGCGCACCGGGCGCAGCCGCACCATCCGCAGGCTCTCCGGATATTCGGTGGCGTCGTACAGGCGCAGATGGTCGAGGCAGAGGCAGAGATCGGCCTCGCCGTATTCGAGCCGATTGAACGCCGTCTGGGAAATGAGCTCGATGCAGCAGCGTACACCGGGCGCCTCGGACGCCACACGCCGCAGGATCGCCGGCAGGAAGCCCGGTACCGCCTCTTCCGAGACGATGATCGTGAAGTCCCGTTGCGCGATGCCCGGTGAGAACGTCGGCTGGGTCCCGAGCGCCGCCTGGATCCGATGCAAGGCGTCGCGTACGGGTTCGGTGAGCGACAGGCCCTTGGGCGTGAGCTCCATTTCCCGTCCCACGCGAACCAGCAGCGGATCGCTGAAATACTCACGCAGCTTGTGGAGAGCAGCGCTCATGGCCGGCTGCGACAGGTGCACGCGTTCCGCCGCCCGCGTCACGTTCTTTTCGCGGAGCAAAACATCCAGCGCGATCAATAGGTTGAGGTCGAATCGATTCAGTTGCACGGTGAGCGCATCGGGCGAGTCTGCGGGCTATGGTAACAGAGGTGGCGCGCCGACGCGGCCGCGGGACGCCGGGACGGCGTCGGGAGGCGGCGGGGCGGTACCGGGCCGCGTCGCGCGGGAACGCTACAGATTGCCGGAGCTCATCTCATGGGCGATGTGTTCGGCCTGGCGAAGCGCGAGCGCGACGATGGTCAGGGTGGGATTGGCCGACCCCGGGGTCGTCAGCGCGCTCCCGTCCGAGACGTACAGATTCGGGACGTCGTGGGCCCGGCCATGCCCGTCGACCACGCCGTCCCGCGGATCCTTGCTCATCCGCGCCGTACACATGTTGTGGGTCGCGGGCGTTTGCCGCGACGTCGCGGTGCGCAGCGCTCCCACCGCTTCGTAGATCGCCCGCCCTTGACGCTGGGCGTGGGAACGCATCGCGGCGTCATTGCCGTGCTCGTCCACGTGAATGTGCGCCACCGGGACGCCCGCGCCGTCCTTGACCGAGGTCGAGAGCGTGATGCGGTTGTCGGAGCGGGGCATGTCCTCGCCATTGACCAGCATGCCCGCCATCCGATCGTAGTGGTCCATCAAGAAGCCCAGGTCGCGTCCCCACAGCGTGCACGGGAACCCGGCGAGCGGCAGGCTCGGCAGATCGAGGGCCGCAAGTTCGAGGTGGTAGCCGCCCACGAAGCCGCGCTTCGGGTCATTCTTGGTCTCGTCCTCGACGATGCCTGCGAGCGTGGTGCCGCGCCAGAACTTCACCGGCTTGTCGAACACGCCCCAGATGAATCCGGCGGTGTGCCTGCAGTAATTGCGGCCGACCTGGCCGCTCGAATTGGCAAGTCCGTGCGGGAAGCGGGAGGAGTCCGACAGCAGCAGCAGTCGGGCCGTCTCGACGCTGTTGCAGGCGACGCAGACCAGTCGCGCCTTCTGGCGCTGCTCCTTGCCCTGCGGGTCGCGGTAGACGACCGCGCCGACACGGCCGTCCGCGCCATGCTCGATCCGCAGAGCGTGACAGCGTAGCCGCAGGTCGAGGTTCCCGGTCGCCTCGGCGCGCGGGATCTCCGTATACAGCGTGCTCCACTTGGCGCCGGTCTTGCACCCTTGGACGCAGAAGCCCTGCTGGATGCACATGCCGCGCTCGTCCGCCGGCCGCGTGTTCACCGCGAGGTACCCGGTGTGCACGCGGCGGTATCCGATGCGCCGCGCGCCGTGATACATGACCTTGAAGTGGCTCGACGCCGGCAGGCCCGAATTGCCCTGCCGCCGCGTCACGAGCAGCCGCCGCTCCGCGAGTTCGTAGTAGCGCTCGAGCTCGCTGTATTCGATGGGCCAGTCGATCAGCGAGGTGCCGGCGAGGGCGCCGTAGGTGGTGCGCGCGCGCACTTCCCACGATTGGATTCGCGGAGTGGCGCCGGTCCAGTGAACCGTCGTTCCGCCGAGCGTCTTCGCGGTCCACGAGGGCAGTCCCGGGTAGTCCTCCGGCACCGTCCAGCTTCCCGAGGTGGTGCGCGGATCGAGCCACGTCAGCTGCACGAAAGCTTCACCCGGATTCTGCGAGAAGGTTGCGTAGGACTCGCGTGCTCCGGCCTCGAGCAGCACGACCTTGATGCCGCGGCGCGTGAGCTCGTGGGCGAGCGTGCCGCCGCCGGCACCGGATCCGACGATCACCACCGCGCCGGCATCGTTCTGTGCAATCTGGGTCATGCCATCCTCCGCGTGCGCGCCCTCCGCCCCGGTCAGCGCCCCGCGGGGCCCGCCTTCGGACCGCTGTCCTCGAGCGGTACGTCCGGCAGCCAGTCCAGCTCGTCGAAGCCCCGGTTCAGGTAGCCGCCCTTCGAGAAAGCCTCGCCCTCGTAGCCGAAATGCGCGTACGCGATCGGCGATGCATACAGCGTCCCCAGCGTCTTCGCGCGTACGAAGGCGAAGAACTCCGAGCGCTCGACCGTCCGCAGCGCCTCGACGCGGGCCGGCTCGGCGCGCGCGGCGAAGTCCCCGCCGAGCGCGCCGAGGCCCGCCTTCACGGTGGCGCGCACGCGCTCGTCCGCCGCTGAGGCGTCGATCGCCTTGACCACGATCGCGTAGGCCGCGTCCTCGAGCGTGTCGTGCGGTGCGATGGTCCGCGCGACGGCGAGGAGGGTCGCTCCCTCGGCGCTCGACAGAAACTTGAGCTCGAGCGCCCAGGCACGGCTCGGCGCGAGCAGGCTGAGCGGCCCGCCCGCCGCCAGGAATCCGGTGAGGATTCCGCCGGCTGCCAGAAAATCGCGTCGGGGATAAGTGGCGCTCATGCTCACGGCGACTCCGGGGAACGCGGCCACGGGGGCCGCAAACGCCTCAAGCATAGCCATCCGCGGCGGTCGGTATCGACTCACAGTGCGATACGCCGCCGCAATTGCCTTCATAGTCGAGTCGGCGGGCGCCGCGGCGGATACAAGCCACGAGCCGATATTCACAATGATCCATCCGATGATAGGAAGGAAGGACGCCATCATGGCCGACGGTCGAGCCGCGAATCCCCGAGGGAGCTATCAGGTGCTGGTGGTCGCGCTGCTCAGCCTCAACTTCGGCATCCTGTTCTTCGACCGCAACGCGCTTGCCTTTCTGATGCCGTTCGTGCAGCCGGATCTCAGGCTCTCGAACACGCAGGTGGGCCTCGCGGCATCGAGCCTGTCCTTTTCGTGGGCGCTCGCGGCGCTGTTCATCGGCGCGATCGCGGACAAGGTGGGCAAGCGCAAGGTCTTCCTGATCGGCGCCACGCTGGCCTTTTCCCTCTGCTCCTTCGTCACCGGCATCGTGGGGTCGTTCGGGGCGCTGCTCGCCGCTCGCCTGCTGATGGGCGTGGCCGAGGGCGGCGTCGCACCGATCTCGCAGACCATCACCGCGCTCGCGGTCCGGCCGGAGCGGCGCGGCCTGGCGATGGGCGTGATGCAGAACCTCGGCTCGAATCTGTTCGGCTCGTTCGTCGCCCCGGTGGTGCTGGTAGGCTTTGCGAAGATGTTCGGCTGGCGGCACGCCTTCTTTCTCGCCGGCCTGCCGGGGCTGGTTTCGGCGGCGCTGCTGTGGATGGTCGTGCAGGAACCCCGGCCGCCCGCCCACGGCGCGGCGGCCATGGAGCCGCTTGCGGCGCGGCTGCGGCACATCCTCAAGCAGCGCAATCTGCAGCTCTGCGTGGCGATCTCGGCGCTGCTGGTCGCCTACCTCGTGACCTGCTGGACCTTCGCGCCGCTGTTCCTCACCCAGGTGCGCGGCTTCTCCGCCGGAACCATGAGCTGGCTGATGGGCACGCTCGGCATTTCAGCGACCGTGGGCAGCTTCGTGGTCAGCGGGATCTCGGATCGCGGCGGGCGCAAGCCGGTGATGATCTTCTTCTCCTTCCTGGGGGCGATCCTGCCGCTGGGGGCGCTGTTCTTCGGCGGTTCCCCCTGGCTGCTGGCGCTCATCTTCTTCTTCGGCTGGGCCCTCAACGGAACCTTCCCGCTGTTCATGGGGACCATCCCGTCGGAAAGCGTGGATCCGCGTTACATGACGACGGCCATGGCGCTCGTCATGGGCGCCGGTGAGGTGATCGGCGGCGCGCTCTCGCCCACCATCGCCGGCTGGGCGGCCGACCGGGCGGGGCTCGCCGCGCCGATGTGGATCATGCTCGGCCTGTGCGTCGCGGCGGGCACGCTCGCGCTGGGACTCGAGGAGACCGCACCCGTACGCTGCCGGGGCGCCTCAGTGGCGGATCGTCGATAGCGCGCCGCCGTCCACCGCCCACGCGGCGCCGTTGACGAAGCTCGACGCATCCGACAGCAGGAAAGTGGCCACCTCGCCGATCTCGGCCGGGGCGCCGATCCGCTCCAGCGTCGCCACCCGGCCGAGGGCGCGCTTGCCTGCGTCCAAGTCGCCGTTGAACATCATGCGCAGCATGGCCTCGAGGAGCGGGGTGTCGACGACGCCCGGCATCACGGCGTTGACGCGCACTCCCTGCGGGCCAACCTCGCTTGCGGCCGTGCGGGTGAGTCCGATCACGCCATGCTTCGAGGCATTGTATGCGCATGCGCCCGCCAGCCCGCGCTCACTGGCGATGGAACCGGTGTTGACCACCGCGCCGCCGCCCTGCCGCAGCATGACCGGCAATACGTGCCGCAGGCCGAGAAAGACGCCCTTGAGGTTGACGGCGATGATGCGATCGAACTCCTCCTCGTCATATTCGTAGGTGGGCCCGAGCTTGCCTTCGATTCCGGCATTGTTGAAGAAGGCGTCGATGCGTCCGAACACCGCGAGCGCGCGCGCCACGTACGCGGCCACGTCGCCGGCCTTGCTGACGTCGGCGACGAACGTTTCGGCGCGCACGCCGCGGGCTGCGAGCGCAGCGCGCTTCCCGGCCAGCGCCGCGGCGTCGATGTCGACGAGCATCACGTCCGCGCCCGCTGCGGCGAGGCACTGCGCCGCGGCATGCCCGATGGCGCCGCCGCCGCCGGTGACGACGGCGGCCTTTCCCTGCATCGATGCGCTCATCTGATTTCCCTCATGGTCGCATCGGCGTGAGTCACGGCGCTTAACTTAAGCGAAGGTGCGCTCGAGGAGACGGCGATGGGACAGGTCGGCTTTGGTCAACCGGATGACGGCGTCGTTCAAACCTGCTACCTGGTCGAGAACATCGAGGATGCCATCAGCCACTACATATCCAAGCTCAAGGTCGGGCCCTGGTTTCTGCTCGAGCATTTCACGGGCATAGACCCCGTCTACCGGGGCAAACCCTCGCTGGCCGACGTCGCAATCGCGATGTCCTTCGCCGGCCACATGAACATCGAGCTCATCCAACCGAACAACGATGCGCCCTCGGTGTATCGCGAACACATCGAGCGGCACGGCTTCGGCTTCCACCACTGGGGCATTGCCACCTGGCATTTCGATCGCGAGGTCGAACGCTTCCGCAAGAGCGGCCACGAACTCGTGTTTCTCGCCGGCGTGCCGAGCGGCGGCCGGGTCGGCTACATGGACACGACCAACGTGCTGCCGGGATACACCGAGTTCATCGAACTCGGCGGCGCATTCGAAGACGTGTTCGGCCGGTTCTACCGCGCGAGCATCGATTGGGACGGCCGCGACCCGGTCCGCTCCTTCATCGGCTGACCCGCCGGCGGCCGCCAGCATCGAGGCCGTCAGGCGCACCGGGCACGGGTGCGCCGGTACTCCCGCGGCGTCACGCCGAACTTGGCGCGGAATACGCGGCCGAAATGGGTCGGGCTGTTGAAGCCGTGATCGAAGGCGATGGCGGTCACCGTTCGGCCGCGCTGGGCGCCGGACTCGAGCGCGCGGGCGCAGGCATCGAGCCGGCGGCGCAGTATGTAGCGGGCGACGGTTTCGTCCTGGTCCGAGAACAAGTGATGCAGGTAGCGCGGGGTGATCTTGCAAGCCTCGGCAATGCGCGTCGGGGTCAGATCCGGGTCGTGCAGGTTGGACTCGATGTAGTTGATGATGCGGATGCGATGCGCCGAGCCAAGGGAGGCTGGTCCGGACTGCGGGCGGGGCACGTCGGCGTAGGCGGCCCCGAGCAGGTCCAGCACCGCCAGGCTCACCCGCTCGGCCGCGCCGGCACCGAGTTCGCGGCTGCAATCGCTCCAGTAGCCGCACAGGAACCGCGACAGCAGGCCGCTCACGCCCTGCGATCCGGACATCGGAACCGCCACCAGCGATTCCGGGCAGGCGATGTGCCGGCGCAGCTTCGCCTCCGGCACGCCGAGCACCAGCATCCGCGCCGGCCCGGCAAACGTGGCCTCGTAATGCCGCGTGCCGTCGCACAGCGTAAAATCACCCGCCTTGAGGGCGGCCTCGCGGCCCCCCTGCCGATTCACGCTCTCACCCTCGATCTGCACGTGCAGAAAGAACAGCGAGGGACGCGGACTCGCGAACTGCGTGCGTACATGATGCATCAACTGCGCGTCCGAGCCGACCTCGGCGAGCGATAGGTCGGCGATCGGCGCCCTGACGAGGGCGCCGCCGATGGTGCGGATATCCATGGGGCCCGGCGTGGGCGGCCGAAAGACTTCATAGGCGTGACCGGTTCGGAACGCCGGCTGTCCGCGCCGCTCGAGGCCGGCCGAACCCCTGTACTCGATGCTCGCCATCGTGAACTCCCCTAGGAACGCGTCATCCGATATCTCGTTGTGAGTTGGTTATACGGCATAATTAATTACCCAAACCAATCCATTTCGCTGATAGGTGCTATTTACCGGGCCGAGGGCGCTTCGGCGCCGGAGGGAGAGACCTGTTTTGCAACGCAAAATGCGGGCGCTCCCTTCGATGACCCGCGGTCGCCAAGGTCCAATCGGATATCGCTGGTTGTCGAGTATTCGCCGCCGGTGCACGTCACCATCACCATCACGCGCGTCAACATGGGATGGAAGGGGAAGGGCGGCGGCGCACGCCGGGGCCGCGGGCATGCCGTGAAAATGTTGCCGATCAACGACTACGTCGGTTACGCCCTGCGCCGGGCGCAGGGCGTGATTTTTGCCGATTTCAACGATGCCCTGGCCGAGCTCGGCCTGCGGCCCGGACACTTCGCCATCCTCGCGCTCATTCACCGGAACCCCGGCGTGAGCCAGTCGAGCGTGTGCTCGGCGCTCGGCATCCAGAAGGCGAATTTTGTTGCGACCATCAGCGAGCTCGAGAAGCGAGGCTTGGTGCGGCGGCGCAAGTCGGCGGCCGATGCGCGCACCTACGCCATGGAACTGACGGGCCGCGGTCAGCGCGTGCTCAAGCGGGCGGAGGCGCTGCGCAGCGTGCACGAGGCGCGCGTCACCGCACGCCTCGGCACCCACGGCCGCACGCAGCTTCTCGAGCTGCTCGGCAAGCTATCGAACCTCGTCTGAGCGGCGCCGACGGCCGAGCCCATCCAAGGGCCGCCAATGAGGCGCCACAGTAAGGAAGCCGCCTTCCGTACGATCCAGAGAAGCAAATCACCCAACGTGGGAGCGGCGTGCGATCCATCGGAGTCGATCCGTCTACGCGATGCGTCCGTCTACGCGGTGCGCAACTCCCCGACCAAAGCCGTGCTCACACCGCATGGCGGATTGTTTCTGACCAATTGCGCGAGCAGCGTCAATTCCTGAGCTTTAGAATAGCCGCGGCGCCAAACCAAGCCGATGCGCCGGCTGGCGTTACGCGATTGCAGGGGCCTGATCACGAACGGGAGTTCCAATCCAAGCGGCGCGCGGGCCGCGAGGGCGGGCAGCAGCGTACAGCCGAAACCCGCCGCGACCAACTGGCAAATCGTCTCCAGGCTTGCGGCGCGAAAGTCGTCGAGCCTTTCCTCGCTCTCGGCATGTCCGCAAGCCGCGAGCGCCTGACCCCGCAGGCAGTGCCCGTCGGCCAGCAGCAGCATGGGCTCACCGGCCAAATCGGCTTCGGTAACGGTTCTCAACTGGGCCAGCGGGTGCCGCCGAGGGCACGCAAACCAGAACGGCTCATCGAACAGCGGGATCTCGT
>Ga0181519_10004828_pt1 | contig 10852 bp, 11 predicted proteins | sample PEATcosm2014_Bin_26_FD_121102 | JGI IMG/M metagenome (GOLD analysis project Ga0181519, IMG submission 121102) | Peatland microbial communities from MTU Mesocosm Facility, Houghton, MI, USA - PEATcosm2014_Bin02_10_metaG | ecosystem: Environmental > Terrestrial > Soil > Wetlands > Peat | place... | reverse complement strand
GTCATGATCACACCGAAGTGGGTGAGCACTCCGTGCCAGCCAATCGCGGTCCAAAACGTGCTCACGTACCTGGTCGGCGTGCTGGCAGTACCGGAAACCACCGGTGGGGTTTTCGATATCGGCGGGCCTGAAGCGCTGCCCTACAGCGACATCATCCGCATCATGGCGGAAGAGCTCGGCCTTTCCCGACGCTGGCTCATACCGGTTCCAGTCCTGACGCCTCGCTTGAGTTCTTATTGGATTCATCTTGTGACTCCATTGAGCCACAAGATTGCAATACCGCTGGCCGAGGGACTAAAGAACCCAGTCGTGTGCCGTGAGGACCGGATCACGCGTTTGGTCCCGCAGAAACTGTTGACCGTTCGCGAGGCTATCCGCGCCGCACTCAGCCAAGTTACGGCACGTCAGGTGGAGACGAACTGGTCGATGGCGGGCCCGATGCCCGGTGATCCGGATTGGTCTGGTGGCACAGTTTTTCGCGATACCCGCGAAGTTGCCATCGACGCGCCGGCCGGGGCAGTATTCCGCGCCGTATGTCGCTTAGGCGGGCAGCGTGGCTGGCACGGTGCCAATTGGCTCTGGATCATCCGTGGCTGGCTGGATCGGCTGGCTGGAGGCCCTGGATTGCGCCGCGGCCGCCGTGATCCAGAGGCCCTCGGCTACGGCGAGGCGCTCGACTTCTGGCGCGTCGTGGGCTTGGAGCCGGACCGTTGCGTCTCCTTACGCGCCGAAATGCGATTACCGGGCGAAGCGTTGCTCGATTTCCGAATAGAACCACGTAACAAAGGCCAGTGCATCCTCCACCAGACAGCTTTGTTCCGGCCCCGCGGGCTGCTCGGTTTGATCTACTGGTACGCGGTGCTCCCGTTCCATCACCTTGTGTTTCGCGGGATGCTGGCTGGCATCCAGCGCGACGCCGTTCAGATCGCCCAGCTGCCTCAGACATGATCCTCGCCCAACAGCGCTGACGGCGGAACCCTGCACTCTTGCACTCTTGTCGCGAAATCCCCTCCGCGCCCGGAGGTCTTTGCTGGCGAGCAACGCTGTTGTCGACAGGAACCTGGCGCGCGCTGAAGTCGGCGGTTGGCGGGGCTCCGACTCCGCCCCAAGCTGGATCGCCGGAACCTGGCGCGTTTCCCGTTACCAATCCGGTCCGACCCGCGCAGCCGTCTCGATTATCGCGGCTTCCGGGCTGCCGCAGGGGCAAGCTGGTGGTGTGGGACGTTTTGACGTTTTCTCGTCCAGTTGACGTGACGGGGACTTCACGAGACCTATTGCGGATCGCAGCCATACAATGGCCCTGCCAACCATGTTTCCAATCGCTTACAGAACTTCCAGACAGCGAGTTGGTTCCAAGGAGCGGGGCGCTTTTGGTCCAAGCGGCTGGTCCGACCGGGGCAGCCCAACGTTATTGAGCACCGGGATACAATAGCCGTTTCGACGAGCCAAACGGAACGGGTACGAGGTGACCTTATGTCCCGTGCGAAATCCAGGGGACCGGAAGCCGCGGGTGCGAGGCGCCCAAGAGCCAAGGGGTTCAAGACCCAACTTGAGCTTCGAGACAGGGCTCTATCGGCAACAGCCGAGGGCGTGACCATTGCGGATGCCCGCCTGCATGACAATCCGATTATCTATGCGAATGCCGGCTTCCAGCGGCTCACCGGCTATTCCGTCGAAGAAGTGTTGGGGCGCAATTGCCGATTTCTCCAAGGGCCCGATACCGATCACGACACGCTGGAGAGACTGCGTTTAGCCCTTCATCAGAAGCGGGCGTGCACGGTCCAGTTGCTCAACTACCGCAAAGACGGGACATCATTCTGGAATCGCCTCTCCATAACGCCGGTTCACGATGCTTCTGGGAACGTCACGCACTTCATCGGTGTGCAGTCGGATGTCACCGAGCAGAAAGTGGCGGAGCAAGCGCTCCTAACGGCCAACCGGAAGTTGGAGGCGGCCGGTGAGCGCATGAAACGGGATCTGGATGCCGCGGTAGCCGTGCAGCGCGCATTGCTGCCGGAGGCATTGCCGCGGATCCGCGGAATCGATTTCGCATGGGCGTTCCGGCCTTGTCAGGAACTGGCTGGCGATACGCTGAATGTGTTTCTGCTCGATGACCACAGGGTCGCTCTCTACATTCTGGATGTATCCGGTCATGGGGTCGCCTCGGCTCTGCTCTCCGTCACACTAAGTCGCCTCCTGTCCCCAATTCCCGAACACTCCGTGCTCTATCAACCCGTTGGTGACAGCGCCCGCTCTTATCGCGTTGCACCGCCCGGCTACGTCATCGCCAGGCTGAACCAGCAGTTTCCGTTTGAACCCCAAACGGCCCAGTACTTCACGATGTTCTACGGTGTCCTGGAGATCAAGACTCGGGAACTTCACTACGTGTCGGCTGGGAATGTCAATTCCGTGTACGTGTCTGCCGGCGTCCCGCCGCGAATCCTGGAGGCGGGCAGCGCCCCGGTGGGCCTATTCTCGACATCGAGCTATGAAGAACAAGTCCTGAAGATGGGGCCCGGCGATAGGCTGTACCTCTCGACCGATGGCGTGATCGATGCAGAGAACGCCGCTCAACAGGAATTCGGCGTGAAGCGGCTGATCCAGGCGCTTGACAGGAGCCACCGCGCCCCGCTGTCCGACAGCTTGACGTCGGTCATTGCGTGCGCGGAGCAATGGTGCGCGCCGTCCGCTTTTGCAGACGACGTGTCTATGCTTGGCCTGGAAATCTGTAACACCAACGCTCATTCCTGAGCGCTATGCGCCTTTAGCCGATCCAGCCCACCGCTCGCGCAAGAACTGCACGGGCGGATTACAGCTTTTTCTCGATCAGCGCGAACACTTGGCGCGACAACTCCGCGTAGGCGTCTTCGTCGAACACTCCGTTGCGCCGCCAGCGCACGAGGCCGCGCTGGTCGAGGAGCATCAGGTAGGCGGCGTTCGGCGGTTGGAAGTTCAGGCGCTGTTTCCAGGGATCCGTTCCGCCGTAGACCGTGATTACATGCTCATAATCCGTCTTGGGAGTGCCCCGCCGCATCCCGCCATCGATGAACCACTTTCCCAACTGCGCCATGCCGCCGATCATGGGAATCTCGTAAAACGTGACTTGCGGCTTATCGCCGAAGTCTTTGCGGAACCGCCCGACCCAGGCTTCCACCGCGAAACGCGAATCATAAGTGAATCCCAGCGCCAGCAGGGCCACGCGGCCGGAAGCGGCGGCGGGCAGAACGGCAGGCCGACCGTTGAGAAAGTCGCCTTTCAAGACCGGCATGGGTTCGCCGGGGGAAAGAACGGAAATCATGGAAGCAGCCATCAGAATTATCGGTATCGTCTTTCGGAGATTCGGTTTTCACCGGGGTTGCGCGAGAGGTTCTCGAACAGGTAGTGGGACACAATCCACTCCTGTCCTCAATCATACCCGGCGGTGGCAACGGCCGCCTCGATGCGCGCCCCGGGACGTAGCGCAATTCGGCGCCGGCGCAGGTCCCTGCATTGATCCCGGCGCTATCCCGCCCGTTCCTTCGCCTCGGCTGCGTCCCGATGGACCTCTTCCCGAATAATTCGTTCCGTGGCTTCGTTTAGGTAGGAGTGCAGGGCCGCCTGCAGCTCAAGGTATTCCGGCCAAAGCGTGTTGTTGAAAAAGGCCCGCGGCGCGCGAACCATCACTGTGGTGTAACGTTGACCCTTATAGCGATACGGCTCGAGCAACGTATCTCCGGCAAAGCGCCGAAAACAGGCGTCTCTGCCATTGATCCGCCATGGAAATCTTCGTCTCGGGCAAAGGTTGCGTTTGGACCGCCGCGTTGAGCGCCTCGCGGATCCGCTCTATCGCGGCCGCCGCAGCCTGGCGTTCGCCCGCGGTCGCGGCACCCTCGAATAACGCGGTGATCTTGCGCAGCCGTTCGCGGAGCTGTTGTTCGTTTGTCATCTGCTCAACGATGTAGGATAGCGAACAGCGCCGAGCCTCGCAGGGTTGCCTTCACCTACGGTCACGGGCATGGAGTGCGAGCACGTGCCTAAGCAGTATCTCTCGATGCCTTCCCCGAAGATATGCTGGCAGGCCACCGGGACTGGGGTTTGCGGCTCCGGCCGGCCCCTCCGGCATCGACGCTGTCCTTTCGCTAAGATCGGAATTATGAATGCCTCGACCATCGTCGTGGCGGGAGCCACCGGCAACCTCGGTGGCCGCATCGCGAAAGCTCTGCTCGAACGCTGCGCCGGCGTAAAGGCGCTTGTTCGCCGCGGCGCGGCGCGGGACAAGCTGGAGCGGCTGCAGGAGCTCGGCGTAACGACTGCCAGTGTCGACTTGAGCAGCGCCTCCCAAGTGACGCCGGCATGCTCGGGTGCGTCCTGCGTGGTGTCCGCGCTGCAGGGATTGCGGGACGTGATCGTGGAAACCCAAACGGTTCTGCTCGACGCTGCGATCAAGGCCGGCGTGCCACGTTTCATTCCGTCCGACTACTCGATCGATTTCACCAAGTTTCCACCCGGAGAGAATCGCAATCTCGGTCTGCGCCGAGACTTCCACAAGCTCCTCGATAAGACCTCGATTTCAGCGACCACGATCTTCAACGGCGCGTTTGCCGAGATGCTGACCGGCCAGATGCCGCTGATTCTCTTCAAACTGAAGCGGGTCCTCTATTGGGGCGACGCGGACCAGCGCATGGACTTCACGACCGTGGACGACACGGCTGCATTCACAGCGAGCGCGGCACTTGATCCGTCCACCCCTCGCTTTCTACGCATTGCCGGCGATCAACTCAGCGCCCGGGAACTGACGGTGGTCGTCAGTGAGGTGAGCGGAAAGCAGTTCCGCCTGTTCCGCGCCGGAGGTCTTGGAATGCTCGGCGCGCTGATCAAGGTCGCGCGCGCGGTTGCTCCCGGAGAACAGGAGCTTTACCCGGCATGGCAGGGCATGCAGTACATGCGGAACATGTTCGACGGCCGGGCCAAGCTGGAGCCGCTCGACAATGATCGCTATCCGGGCATTCGTTGGACGACGGCGCGGGATGCGCTCTCAGCGTGTCGAGTAACTTAGCCTCCATGGCGCTCCCCATGCCATATCTCCGCCAGCGCGATGAAGGCAATTCAGCCTCCCGGTGTTCCTGCGGGTGTAGTATGAACACAGTATCACTTTGCCCGAGGGAAGGATCGAGGTAAATCGAGTCACATGCCGACACCGAAACTCACGAACGAAATCATCGCCGCCGCGGTTGATGGCTACGAAGCGCAGAAGATCCGCATCGATGGCAAGATCGCAGAGCTTCGAGCCATGCTCGCCGGTGGCAGTCCAGAAGGCGCCGCCACGTCCGGAGTACCCGCCACGAAGCGCAAGAAGTTCTCTGCTGCCGCACGCCGGAAGATGGCCCTGGCACAGAAAGCAAGGTGGGCCAAGATCAAGGGCGAATCGGAGCCGGCGCCAGCGAAAGCACCCAAGGCGAAACGCAAGATCAGCAAGGAAGGTCTGGCAAGAATTGTCGCAGCCACGAAGAAGAGATGGGCCGCGGTGAGAGCCGCCAAGGCGCAACAGCAGAAAACCGCCGCCAAGAAGACGGCCAAGAAGAAGGCGGTGAAGAAACCGGCTGCGGCCCCGGCTGTGGCGCAAGCCGCCGGGTAGACGTTGTGGCGCACCGCAGATTTGGCCGAGGTTTACGCAGCTTTCACGGCCACGGTTCTGCCGAGGATCTCGTGGGCGACATTGAAGTAAACTTCGCCATCGTAGTGGAAGGACACCACGTCAGGATTGTGTTGTGCAAGCCCTTCATGCCCCGGCCCCAACCGAAAATCATGAAGGATGGCGTTCGCCGGGATAATCCGCTTGTTCAATTCCGCCGTGTACGCCGTCAAGTCCGCTTGTGCTCGCCGTGTCTGCATTTGCCTGTCTCCAACAGCCCTACCGTTCAGCCCCGCCATGAGACGGCACTTCAACGGAGCGTACCCGGTAGGCGGCTGCGATCTTTTCGATGAAGGCGGGACCGGACGACTGCACGAGTTCAATAAAGGGCTTCGTCCGCTCCGAAGCCTGTTTCAGGCGGATGACGGCCTCCGCCATCATCGGGTTGTTCATGGATTCAGCCGCTTCCTCCACGGCGACAATCGGGATGCTGGAGTAGCTGAACACGCCATCTGAGTTCCACGAACCCATCTGCCGGACGCCGGGACCGAACCGCCTTTCGAGACGTTTCAAGTCGTCATCTGGAACGATGATGGGGGAACGCATTTAAGACTTTAGACCAAGAAGCGGGAAAACTCGTTTCCCAATTCTAATGACTCATTGGGGCCATTTCGCATCACGATCCGGCTACAGCGGATAGGTTTGCCACAGGCGACCCACGAGCGCCAGCAACGCAGTCATGCTCCCGATGCGAACGACGCCCGATACCCTTGCGCCCTGGCCGCTGCTGGAACCTGATCCAGCGTGAAACGAAACTCCTTCACCGCTGCCTCAATCCGGGCACGCTCATTCGGCGCGGAAGCATTCCTCAATCGGCAACGGCAGCACGCAGCTCATCACGTTGGATGTGACGCAGCGAACCCCGAAATCGCATCGGAGCCGTCGTCAGGTTGTCGAGAAGAATCTCCTCCACGGAACCCAGTTGATCGAACGTCTTGGCCTTATGCTCGTAGAGCCTTCGCCGGCCTGCGCCTCGCCTCGTGGCTGGTCAAGTAGCCCCGACCGGTTATGGCGGACGCGGTTCGGCCGGGAGGCCGGGAATCTGAGAAATGGAGATCCACCCGTTCAAAGGAATGCAACTTCGTCTCTGATTCCATTCGAGCCCGGCCGGTGCTTCGCTGGTGGCCCTCCGGCTGGTACCTGATCGTGGGCGTCTGCCGAAAAAGCTGGTCTTGCGTCGAATACGTCAATTACGTACCCGCTGGACGCCTCGAGTGTTGGGGATCAAATCGAACGGAAAACCGGGTTAGGCGTAACCGTAACTTTACAGAATGTCTTGCAAGCTGCTGGTACGGAAGCCCCTTGGCGGAATGAACCGAAATGTCCGGGGAGCAACTTTCGGGTTTCCAGTGGCAACTTCCGCGCAGAGCGTTCACCAACGGAAGCCGCAAATTCAATCAGTTACGGACGGCCTTCCTTCTTAAGCCGGCTTTCCGCTCCATGACCCCAACACCCGCCTCCCGCACGAACTGCGGGTGTGTGAGTCTCCGTAGCGCCTACGTATTCGACGTATTCGACGTATTCAACGTACTCGGCCCGGCGGGCCGTGCTGACAATCTCGACGCCCACTTTCTCGGTTTTCTGGTTGTCCGCCGCCTATACTATTCAGCTCTTGGAGAGGCAAGCACTCAAGCTTCTCCAATTCTGCCGCGCCCGGCGCGGGGAACCCGACGGCCATCGGGTTCCCCATTCTCAACGCTTTCGGGCCGGCGCGTAGAGGGGCGGCGCATGAACGAGCATTTCGAGAAGCTCAACAACATTCCACCAGCTTTGCGCGCGGGGAATCTCTTCGCCGGGTGGCGCACCCGTTATGACGGGAAGCGCCAGAGCAAGATCCCGATCAATGTCCAGACCGGTCGGAACGCGCATGCGGATCGTCCAGGCGATTGGTGCGAATTCCAGACCGCCGTCGGAGCGCTATCCGATAGCGCCCTGGAACCCAGTATCCCAGGCTCTCCTCACGCAACTCACCCGCTCAACGGCATTGGCCGCCTGTCCAACTACCGAAACGACGGGATCATCCAGATTGATGTTGACAATGTCGTCGAAGACGGGCAACTGACCGCGATCGGGCTGGAACACATCAAGCGGGCCGGTTCATACGCCGAACTCAGCCCCTCAGGCCGCGGGCTCCATATCTTCGTGCGCGCCAAGCTGCCGGCATGGCTCGATGAAGCGTCAAGCCGCAAAGTCGTGCAGAAGGGCGAATGGCCGGATGCTCCCAAGTTTGAACTTCAGTTGTTCATCCGCAACTGCTACGTCACCGTCACCGGCGACCACATCGCCTCCAGCCCGCTGGAGGTGGTGGAGAATCAGGAGTATCTGGATTGGCTGCTTTCGTTGGATCAGGCAGCGCATCCGCTTTGCGCAACTGTTCCCGGCCGCCATGTAGCGAACGGAGTGGAAACCATTGAGCCGGGGATCTGGATAGTGGCGCCAAGCCCCGACCGGGTCCAGGCCGCCATCGACGCCATCTGCGGAAAGAGCAAGATCGCCAGACGGCTCTTCCACGGGCGGGGCAAGGGAAGCGCATCACAGCGCGACATCAGCCTCTGTCATGAGCTGATCCCGGTATGCAAGCGCGATCCGGCTCTGATCGACGCCGTTTTTCGCCAGTCCAGGCTATACCGCCCAGAAAAATGGGACCGGATTCACAAGAACAGCGGGCGGACCTACGGCCAGATCACCATTGCCAACGCGCTGCGATCCAATCCGTGGACAATCACCTCCCCAATAGGTTCCACCCCCAAACACTGTGAGCTACTCCTCAATGAGAAGTGTCCGGCGCCGCCGGCGCTACCCAAACCCGAGCCGCTGACTATCGAGGAAGACCTCAAGTTTCAGTCTTTCTGGAAGTTCCGGGCAAACATGACTAGAACCCGCCAGCTCTTCCTCCAGCAAAGCAGGCAGGGCCAGACCGACCGATCCCATGTCCTTGCCTTGATGTATCAGGCCGTGGCATTAGGTCTCGGGCCGGGAAAGGCTCTCACATTGGTCATGCGATTTCTCGACACCAATCATGTCGAGGTGCCGTCCCTTCAGGCGGAGTTCTGGAATTTCTGGGAAATGGTCTGCGTCCAGGTCAAAAAGACCGGTGCGCAAACACGCGCTGCGATCGAGGCTGCTTATGCGAGATTGCTCCAGCGAGAACAGAATCCCGAAACGGGCAGGCGCGGCTACGGGCCCCGCACGCTCCAGGCATGGAAACTGTCTCAGCAGGGTGTCAACGCTCGCCAGATTGCAGAAGATCTCGGTTCGACCGAGGATTGTGTTGGAAGGCTGATTCGGCGGGCGCGCAAGTATGAACAACGCAAGGACTTCCTGGCGGCTGTGGAGGCGCTTCCCATTGTGGCGCCGCCCGACGACCAGCCAGAGGCCGTTGATGCGGAGTCTGAAGCCGCCACGCCGCCTGAGCCAGTGTTGGATGAGATCGGTCTTGCCGTGACCCAGGCGCGCCGGCGGCGAGGCCACCGCATGAAACCCTCCTCGGCCGCATTCGTCGCGGACGGAATTCGGGAGTATTGCGCAGCTCTGAAGATCGCGCCGGACCTCGACATCGTCGCCGCCGCTGCCGAGGCCTGCCGTTCCAATGGCAAGGAGGCCGTACTGAACACCGTTAAGAATACCTTCGCGTGCATCAAGGCCCAGAGCATGCCCCTAGTTCAAGATCTCAGCGAGGTCTACCGCGCAATCAAACTCCGCCACTGGGGATGTCACTTCTCCACGCGCAGGGCGGTTCAGCTCAGCGTGGAGACGCTGCGCCTGGTGTACCTGGAGACCGGAGGCAACCTGAACGCAATCCCCTGGGAGGTTCTTGCCGACGCCGTCAGACGGTCAATCTGGCCCAACCGAGTCCTGGAACGTATCCGTGACTGGCAGTGGGATCGAAAGATAGGAATGGATGTTGGCAGCTCTGCGGAGGAAGAACCTGTTCTGAGCGCCGCGGCGTGATGACGGACGGCTGGGGAGGTTTGCTCTCGAAGGCCAAGAAGCAGCCAACAGCCGGGCCCCGTATTCACTTGCTTGTTGGCTGAACCGCCGGGCGTCTGCCGGCGTCCGGCCGCCCCCGGCCATTTTGGCAAGCTCCTCGCAAAGAGGCGTCTCTTGTCTTTGGGACGCTGTATCCGCCGAAGCCACTTCTCTGTGGTGAATGTGGCCCTCTCTTGGCCCTGACCGTTGACGGGGAATTTGGGTCGTTTCCCGGCCACTCGGAGTTTTTCAGGGCAGCGGATGGACATTCACCTGGTAACCCTGTTCACCGATACTGGTTTCCGTACTCAGGTGGGGTGTCGAAATTGACGACATGGACACGATTGGCCTGCTGAAGTCGGTGCGCTTTTGTATAGCACTATGGCTGGTGGTAAGGCGTAGCTTGGCTACAATCGTGCGGTTGAAGCCAAGTAGCACCATCGACGAGATCGCCGCATGCCAGCGCCCGGGCGACAAGAAGCGCAGGATGGAACGGAATCGCCGGTGCGCACTACCAAGGCCCCGTACCGGATTTCGCGGCACCGCACTGCCGGGGCAACGTTCCGCCTGCCAGCCCGGGGGCTGGGTCTCGGCTTTGTCGAGGTGAGCATCGATGCCCGCGCAGTTACGCTCAGCGCAGATCTGAGACGCGGCCGCAACCGCAATCGCGGGCCAGCGACCAAGCCGCAGGTCGCCCGCAGCCGGCATCCCCGAATTCGGCCAAGCGACGCCGCAGGTCGGGCGCGGAATCCGGAAAAGACACACCGGACGTAGTCACCTGGTGCAGAATACGCCGCCAACCCACGGAGTTATGCGCCAGCCACGGCCTCCAGACCGATCCGACCCCTTGGACCGGTAGCGAAGCGGATCTTTCACTTTGATGCCCACGGTGCCGCCAAGCATCGTGGATGGTCGCGCATCATGCCGTGCAACTCACGCGCGGTTGCGAGTTGGCTGATGCAGGCGTTTCGGTCCCTCCGCGCCAGACGCCTACCCAGCATACGGCGGAGAGGGAAGCGGTCCGCTGGTAGTGGCAGCTTGATTTGACTGTGGCAAACTGGCTAGAAAGCGATCCGGCCCTCGTCCGCAGACGCTGACGCGAATGAAACCCAAGCCACGCAGCAAGGCAGATCCGATTGAGCGGGAAATCGAACGAGCGCTTCGGCCTGGAGCGCTCATTCGCGACGGTGAATGTTTCTCGTTCGTAAGCGG